>Ga0209172_10000045_pt1 | contig 358323 bp, 241 predicted proteins | sample LarsenN4metaG_FD_184113 | JGI IMG/M metagenome (GOLD analysis project Ga0209172, IMG submission 184113) | Hot spring sediment bacterial and archeal communities from British Columbia, Canada, to study Microbial Dark Matter (Phase II) - Larsen... ... | reverse complement strand
ACCAAAGACAATATTCATCCACAAATTTGACGGTTTTTTTGGGTGGACGAGGCTCTACCATGCTCTGTGTCTTCGTTTTGGGCTTTGTACATCCTTATACTACCGCGATAGTGACACAACAGGGTTAATTAATAATGGCTTAGATCCTACTTACACCAATTTGATTGGGCATAGTTTGGGCGCGCACGTGGCTGGATTTGCTGGCTCTGCTTATCGAGCTTCTACGGGACGTTCTATTAGCCAAATAGTGGGATTAGATCCAGCGGGCCCTGAGTTTGAAGGCGAAGCAGCCAGCGATCGCTTAGATCCCACAGATGCTGCTCGTGTGACAGCTTTACATACGAGTGGAACTCTGGGTTATGATGCACGACTGGCTAGCTTAGATATCTATCTCAACTGGAATGACCTTTTCCAACCTGGACAAGTATCTTTTGTAGGCAATCATAGTTATGCTCACACCCTCTATACACAGTTACTTCAAGGCCATAGTTTTACACAGTCGAACGGCACTCTTGTAAACTTAAACACAGTACTTAATGCTGGATTTCTAGGCGAGAACTATGCTAGCACTAGAAACAATAAGCTAATTGTTGCTCTTAATCTTTCCGGTACTGCTAGCAACGACACCCTCGCAGGTGGTGCAGCTAACGATACCATCCGTGGCAATGCAGGAAATGACTATATTACAGGTGGCGACGGCAACGACTTATTGCTTGGCGGTAGCGGTAACGATCTCCTGAATGGTGGACGTGGTAATGATTCTGTCTTTGGCGGTACTGGTAGCGATCGCCTGTTTGGAGATGAAGGTAACGATGTGCTAACAGGTGCGGATGAATCAGTAGGCAGAGGTTTTGCTGAATTTGACCGCCTGACTGGTGGTGCTGGTAGCGATCGCTTTGTCGTAGGTACTATCGGCAGTGTTTTCTACAACGATGGTAATAACACTACTTCTGGTCTGGGTGACTATGCCTTGATAGTTGATTTCAATGCTTTGGAAGACACAATCCAATTGTCTGGTTCTACGTCTAGCTATAGTTTAGGATCAGTACAAATTAGTTCAGGTACAGGTACAGCCTTATTTCTGAATGAAAGTGTTTCCGAACTAATTGCGATCATTCAAGGCTCAACCAACCTCAGCCTCAGTGCTAGTTATTTTGTAACTGTTTGATTCTCTCCTGAATTCATACGGGAGATTATTGGCGGATACTAAGCTTGCGCTAATTGGAGAGAAGCCAGAGGGGAAGAAAACTCCCCTCTAAACTTCAGAAACACAAGGGATTCAGCAGTTTCTCATCAAACTTAGTATTTTCATACCTGCAAAATATTTTACCAACAGAGCAAAAATAAACAGTCAAGACTGAAATAAATAACTGGCGATTATTATGCTATTCGCTGTGTACCGCGGAAACTAACTAGATGCAAGTATAAAAAAGCAGATATATATCTAAAAATGTTATTAAATAGTAGAAAACTTGGTATTGCTGAATCGAGAGATGACAGATGAATGAGGCCTCAGTAAAATCGGAGGGCTGATGCAGTACCAGTCTGTTCTGGACTTATGGAACAACCTGCTGGATGATCAAACTAGTATAGCCAACGGAGACAATCATATCTGCATAATCATTGTTCACACCGAGATATTTTAAAGATTTGCATTGAGATTTCTAGCATGACTTGTAATATTTATGTGTTGTAGGTTGGTATTACTGTTTTCCGATCATCACCATTCGGACTCCACCATTAGGAGCAAGGGTAAATCCCCGTCTTTGCATTTGAAGAGGTTTATTGTCTACTAAAGCAAGTTGATAATTAGATAAAACGGTCGCCAGAACTAACTTCATTTCTAATAAAGCCAGGGCGTATCCTAAACACCGCCGACTTCCACCACCAAACGGTATGTACTCCCAAGGGGAATACTGTCGCTCCAGAAACCGTTGGGGATGAAATTGGCGAGGATTGGGATACAAATCTTCCCGGTAATGTAAGAGGTAGATACTCGGCAGTAAGGCTGTGTCAGGAGGAAACTGATATCCTCCAATATTCATGGATGATTTGGTAATGCGTGGGAAAATTGCGGGTAAGACTGGATACATCCGTAGGGTTTCTTGGCAGACTGCGGTTAAATACGGAAGTTGAGCAATTTCCATCGGCTGAGGATTTGCTCCCAAACTGTCGATTTCGTGTCGTAATTTTAAGAGCGAATCTGGATTTTGGTGAATTTGATAGAAAGCCCACGCCAGTGTTGTTGCAGTAGTTTCATGTCCAGCAAATAAAATGGTCAGCAATTCATCCTTTAATTCATCATCGGTCATTGCTTGTCCCTGTTCATCACGTGCTGCCATCATTAAACTCAGAACATCACCTTGCTTGTGGTTGTTCTTTGTTCTTTTCTCTTCAATTTCTGCTTGAAGTAGTTCATAAATATAGCGTTGTCTGCGTTTCATTCTTCCCCAAGGAGTCCATGTTCCCCAATCCTGTTGTAAAAACGTCAGAAATAGCATACTGGAGCGCAAGGGAGAATCAGTCATATCCAACCAATCTGTGAGTAGAGGTTTAAGTTGTTGATAGCGTTCTCCTTCGCTCAAACCAAAGACAATTTGTAAAATTACTTCTAAACTCACTTTTTGCATGGCAGATCGAACCACAAAAGGTTGACCAATTTGCCATTGACTGGTGATTTTTTTGGTAATTAAGCAGATTTGCTCTGCATAATCTTGTAGTTTTTCTCCATGAAAGGGGGGCATTAATAGTTTTCGTTCTCGCCGATGCCGAGTGCCATCTATTAACATTAAAGAATTCTGCCCAATGAGAGGTTCTGCTAGTTTATTACCTCGACCGACATCAAATTTAGCATCTTGGGTAAAGATTTCTTGAATGGCTTGGGGATGTCCAAGAATTACATAAGAACCAATTCCACTCAAACGCATGGAAAAAATATCTCCATACTTTTGACTATATTCTTGTTGAAATCCAATCGGATCGGCAATCCATTTGATCAATTGCCACCACGAAGGGCTGGTAATGCAATTCGGTAATTGACTAAACATGAGATTTACTGTTTGAAGCTATTCTTGCGATTCCACTCACAATTTTAAGGAAATATGACCACCAATAGCGATCGCGGTTTGGTCAGACTGGCTGCGAAATATTCATGATTGACTGGGTCAAATAACTTATCGAGATTATCAAATTTGCCTTGTGAGTTTTCTTCGACTACCTCAGCAATCAAATCCAGTTCTAATAAAACATTGCTATATTTTTCTGTACTGGCAAAGGATCTAATGATTTGTGTATATGATGACTCTTACCAAAGAGAGCAGATGTTACTAACGCTTGCAATACTGCATTTAGTGCATTCATAGCCGTCACCCCTTTAGGGGTGAGCTTTCACCATTTATGAAGAAGTTAAATACTGCCCAATTTCTGGTTGTTGACGACGCAGAGCTGTCAAGGCTTGCTGTTGGATTTGACGCACTCGCTCTCGACTGACATTAAGCTTCTCTCCAATCTGAGCCAAACTTCGTTCTTGATTATCCAAAAGTCCAAAGCGCAAAATTAACACTTCACGCTGCACTGGTTTGAGCGATGACAACAAATCACTTAAGTCTTGACGTAGCAGTTCTTGAGTAATCTGTTCGTTCGGTGATACGCTATCATCGCTTAAGAGTTCACTCAGTTCTGTATCTTGGTTGTCCCCAACTTTCATATCTAAAGAAACTGTGCCACTAGCAGCACTAAGATATTCTCGAATCTGGCTTGGCTCTAAGTCTAATTTCTGAGCAATTTCTGTAAGAGTGGCACGGCGACCTAGTGTTTGAAATAATTCCCGCTGTGCCTTCTTAATTTGATTAAGCTTTTCGTTAACGTGAATTGGCAACCTTACCGTGCGGGATTTTTCTGCGATCGCTCTAGTAATAGCCTGACTAATCCACCAGTATGCGTAGGTTGATAACTTATAGCCTCGGTTGGGGTCAAACTTTTCTATTCCCCTTTGTAAACCGATTGCCCCTTCTTGAACCAAATCCAAGAACTCCAGGTTGCGACGCTGGTATTTTTTGGCAACCGAAACTACCAAACGCAAATTTGCTGTGATCATCTTTTGTTTAGCTCGTTGACCAAGCTGAAGTATTTGATTTACCTCCGTTTCGCTTTTATTTACAAAATTCGCTAATTCTGCTGGCGTTGGTTGGCGTTGTAATTGTTGACTAAGCTGTTGTTTATGCTCCTCAACAGCAATCATTTGCTGTACTTGCCTGCCATAAGTTATTTCTTGCTCAGATGTCAATAAAGGGAACTGACCAATCTCTTGCAAATAAACGCGTACCATATCAGAACTCAGGCTGGACATACAACTTTAAAAAATCTCCACAATTAGACGAACTTAAAAGTATAAAGCAAATAGCTCCATATATTTTTCGGAAATCGGTAATCCAGTGTTTGCTATAGACTGGGGACAACTCTGGGCGATAACCCCAATAGCATTAGTGGGGGATTCCAAACCCACTACTAATTGAAAACCGGGAGACACGAGATCCAGGTGGACTGAGGCTTAAAGGCAATACTAAAACCTAATTCTTCCATTCTGCCTACCCTGCGGGAATGCTTGCGCGTAGCTTGCTTCCCGAAAAGGGTACTGCCTCCTGCCTTGCCCGAAAGGTGTTGAATTACCAATTGACTTTACTTTGTATAAAAGATTTGTATAAGTTTGAGCAAGTCACTTTTTGCAGGTTCACCCTTATGTAACCATTTGATTAAATCATGAGGATATAGCCAAAAACTCTGAATAAAATCATTTTTATTGTAATTCGGGGTAGAATCTAATTTAATTTCATAGACTTTCATGAAAGCAGAGACTTGATATTTGTGCGGCGTTAAATATCCTAATAATCGAAATTTGACCATGTTTAAGTCTAAGTTCAATTCTTCTTGGAGTTCACGTTGCAGGGCATCTTCATACATCTCTCCACTTTCAACATGACCTCCCATGCTAACATCAAGGCAAAGGGGAAAAATTCGCTTTTGTGCAGAACGGCGAGGTATCCATAACTGCCCCAATGAATTAACAACAAAAGCATTAATGACTCTAAAATTGCATAGCCCTTGACTATAGATTTCTGAGCGTTGCTTTTGTCCAATAACGCAATCACTTTCATTTACAATATCAAGTATCTCATCATTTTGTATCATATTTTTTTAATTTACAAGTTATTTGTGTTTAATAATTTATTTTAGTTGATTATTAGGATATGTCTAGTGAAGTTGGTTCAATTTGCCATCTGTTTATTAAACAGAAGCATGGTTCATCAATGAGAGAAGTTGAGGAACTCAATTTAAAATTATTTCATGGTATAGAAGGAGATATTAATGCTAATTCAATCAGTCCTAGGCAAGTTTTAGTTGTTAGACATGAAGATATTGTAGACTTGGAAATTCCAGTAGGGGAATTACGAGAAAATATTGTTATATCAGGATTAAGTCGGGAAAGTTTTATTCCCGGCTCTCTGATAATTTTTGATAGTGGTTCTGCTATTCGCTTAACTTTTTATTGTGAACCTTGTAAGTATGTATCTCATCTAGTAAATTCGTTAAAAATTATTCAATATAAAAGAGGTATTTTAGGTGTAGTTATTAATTCAGGTACAATTCATGTTGGCAATAATGTTGAGATTCTAACGGGGAAATTCCCCGCTATACCTGAAGAACCCTATGAACGTTTTCTCAGTTTGATAGTCAAAGTACCATCAGGAAGAGTAGTAACATACAAACAGATAATTAAATTCATTGGAGTAGATAACAGTTACATGAGAGCTATTCCTATATATCTTAAAAAAACATCAGTTGATAATTACCCAATCCATAGAATATTGGATTCTCAAGGCTATTTAATAAAATATGCCCCTGATCAAAAGAGTAAACTAGAATCTGAAGGCATTAAAGTTTTAGATGAATTGGATTTATTGAGTAACTCAAATAGATATTTTGTTGATATCAATAAATATTTGTATCAAGATGCAACCTTTTATCTAAATTAAGAGAATCATCTATTCTTCTAAAAAAAAATACTAAATACAAATAATGCCAGAATTTAAATACTTAATTCAAATATACCCTATTGATATGTCTTGATATCATATAGTAATCGACAGATTTACTAATACATTTTTATTGATTTATTTCTATCTCTAGTGGGAAGGCAAATCAACTGCTATTACCCCCAACTTTTACCCCAACAAGGTAGAACACAAAAATGGCATCCACACAAAACAGAAGAGCATTAATCACAGGTGCTAACCGAGGAATTGGATTTGCGATCGCCCAAGGGTTAGTAGCAAAAGGTTATGAAGTTATAATTACTTCGCGATCGCTTGATAACGCTAAACAAGCCGCCCAGAAACTACAATCACAGGTAATTCCCATCGAGTTGGATGTTACCGAGGAGCGATCAATTAACCAAGCAGCAGCAACCCTACACCAACAAATTGATCGGTTAGATGTATTGATCAATAATGCCGGCGTTTATCCAGATGAGGGTGTAAATATTCTCACGATTTCCCGTGATTTGCTAGATTTCACGATGAATGCTAACACGTTTGGCGCAATTCGGATGGTACAGGCATTTTTACCCCTGTTAGAACAATCTTCTGATGCCAGAGTTATTAATGTTTCTAGTGGATATGGAGCATTGGAAGACTTGTCTGCTGATGTCCCTAGTTACTGCTTATCGAAACTAGCATTAAATGGGGCAACAATTATGTTGGCACAAGCTTTGCACTCCAAGAATATCGTTGTCAACTCCATGTGTCCAGGGTGGGTTAGAACAGATATGGGTGGCTCTTCTGCACCGAAATCACCAGAACAAGGTGCTGATACTGCCATCTGGTTGGCTACTGATGCTCCACGCAACATCACTGGCAAATTTTTACGCGATCGCAAAGTAATTCCTTTTTAGTCGGGACGCACAGCTAGCTGTGCGTCTCTACTCTCGTATTCTTGTTTTAACTTGCGACTACACCTTCCAATTGTTCATCTGTCAACTCATACAATTGACGCAACTTATCTAATTTATCTTGATCAGCTTGCCAAAAACCGCGTCCGTGCGCTTCTAAGATTCTGCTGACAATATTACGAAAAGCTTCTGGGTTGGACTGGCGTAGTTTCTCCGCCATTTCGGGGTCTAAAGCGTAAGTATCAGCGGCTTGGTCATATACCCAATCATCTTTAAAATCAGCTGTTCCACCCCAACCAATTAAGGCGGTCATGCGTTGGGAAATTTCAAATGCACCACCCGAACCTTGACTCGCCATTGCTTCGGCCCATTTGGGATTTAGCAGCTTGGTGCGGTATTCCATTCTGAGTAAATCATCTAAGTTGCGGGGTGTGGTGTCTTTGGAGAAACTTTCAACAAAGCTAGCAGTAACTTTCTTGCCACTTTGTTTTTCAGCGGCTTTCTTCAATCCACCTGTGTTGGCGTAATATTCTTGAATATCGGTTAGACCATATTCTACAGAGTCTATTTCTTGCACGATGCGATCGCTAGTCTGCAATAACTGATTTAATACTTCTGGTCTAGCTTGGCCTTTATCTTGTCTTCCGTAGCTAAAGACGTTGCGACTTTGCCAAGTTTTACCTAATTCATCGCCAGATTCCCAATTACCATCAACTACTTGATCATTTACTAATGAACCAAAATCACCAGCCGGGTTAGAAAATAATCTTGCAGAGGTGTTTTCTACTCCTTGTGCTTTTAAAGCCAAGGCGTGTTTTTTAATAAAATTCTGCTCTTCTGGTTCGTCAGCATCAGCCGCCCTTTGGAATAAATCATCTAATAATTCGATGATATTGACAAAGCTATCGCGGAAGATTCCTGATAAATTACCTAAGACATCAATGCGGGGATGTCCGACTTCAGCTAAGGGTTTTAATTCATAACGAACAATTCGCCCTGTCCCTTCTTTTACAGGTTCAGCACCGACTAATTCTAAAAGAATTCCTAATGATTCCCCCTTGGTTTTAATCGCATCTAATCCCCACAATAAAACTGCTACTGTTTCGGGATATTTGCCATGTTCTTGTAAATGCTGACTGATAATTTTTTGACCAATTTCTCGGCCACGTTCATAGGCGGCGGGGGAAGGCATTCTGTAGGGATCTAAGGCGTGGATATTTCTCCCTGTGGGTAATACTCCTGCACCATCTCTTAATAAGTCACCACCAGGTGCAGGTGGGATAAACTCACCATTCAAACCCCGTAATAAATTTGTTAATTCATCTGTGGTTTGCATCAATAAATCTTTGATTTGCTGTGCTTCTTCTAGGTTTGTTGGTTGTTCTTTACCAAAATATGCTTCTAAATAAGATGCTAATTCTTCTTCATTTGGGGGTTCGCCTAAGATATGTAACCCAGAAGAAAACAACCGATTTTCTAAAACTTGTAAATATTCGTATAACTTCACCAGATAATCATCAAAGGCATGGCTGCTAAACATTCTGATGTTTTCTGGAGTGAAGGGAATACCCAATTTTTTCGCGTCTTCAAATGGGCAATCAACATCTAAGCCTGTATCAACAATCTTTTTACAAATGCCTTCCTTGAGGACGTAATTCTTTTTCTGGTCTTCTCGATATTCTGAGATTAAATCTCGCAGGGCGACCAATTCTTTATACAAACCAGCCCGACCATAGGGCGGGACATTGTGAGAAATTAACACGCCATAACCGCGACGTTTAGCTAATATTGACTCAGACGGATTATTAGCAGCGTATATATATAAATTTGGTAAATCTCCTAATAAGATATCTGACCAGGAATAACCTGTATTTCCTAATGGTGACCCTGGCAACCATTCTACAGTGCCGTGCATACCAAAGTGAACTACTGCATCAGCTTGCAGTTCATTTTGTAACCATTTATAAAAAGCAGCATATTGGGGATGAGGTGTTAAATCCCGTTCAAACATTAAACGCATGGGGTCGCCTTGTATCCCCAAGGGTGGTTGTATACCTATCCAGACATTTCCTAACTGCACACCACCCACATGAAGTTCATCACCGTAGGTTTTTATCCCACTTCCTGTAAGAGATTTCCATTGTTTTTCAATGCGGGATGTGCGGAGATATCCCAACCATTTTTCTAGTTTACGGGCGTTAACAGTAGTAGCTGAGGTGGGAAAAGGTTTATTCATTTCCCATCTTTCCATCTCTTCATCAATTTCTCTAACTTTGCGAATTAATTCTTCCCCATCTTCGGGAATATCGCCGACGTTGTAACCTTGCGCTTTGAGGGCGTGAAGTAATTTAATTAAACTGCGGGGAACATTTAATAATGCAGCTGTACCCACTGCACCATAACCAGGGGGAAAGCCATATAAAATGATGGCGATTTTGCGTTCTGCTGGTAGTTTTCTTCGCAACTCTACCCAGTTTTTTACTCTCCCGATGAGACGCTGTACCCGTTCGGGAACTAAATATATGTCTTCACCCACTAAACCGCCGAGAGGAACGGTATCAATTGCACCGTCTAATTCTGGTAAGGCGTACAACACTACACTTTGCAAACCACCTACGCCTTGACGTGTCCATGAGTGGATGTCTTGAATTAACAGAGGTGCGGCGACGATGTAAGGAACGTTTTTGGCTGTGAGGATGCGTTTGGCTACTTCTACTTGACGACCAGCTTCCATTGAACCGGCTGGGCCTCCAACTAGGGGAAAGCCGATGGTAGAAACAATTGCATCAACTTTGACGGCTTCTTGGGATAGGGAGGGAGTTTCTATCTTACCTCGTTGGCGTTGCTGAAGTTCGTAGTCGGTGGTCATCCAGTCTCGTACCGCTACATGTCCTTCTACGCCGTTAATGAAGATGGGTAAAGGTATCAAACCGGCTTCTTCAAAGCGGCGAATTAGTTGGGGGATGTATGGTTGTTTGGTGATGACGTGTTTACGGTAGAGGAGGATGGCGGCGATTGGGGACTGGGAATTTTTTTCAATGCGCTGCTTTTGATACCATTCTAGGTAGGCTTTGGGTGATGTGAAAAATCCTTGATAGTCGGGGTGTAGTAAACCCATGTTGGGGGTTTCTATGGGTGGGGGGATTTCACCGACTTTTAAGTCTAAATATTTTTCTGCTAGTGTCCAAAATAATGACGCAACGTTTTCTGTACCGCCGGCGTTCCAGTAGCCGTAGATGATTAACCAGTTGCGTAGGTCTTGGACTTTCTGAACTGGAACATATTTGAGGAGTTTGGGGCCGATTTTTAAGAAACTAATATAACCTGCGAGTTTGTCTTCTTCGCGTCCGTTGCTGAATTTGTCGAGGATAAATTTCACGGGTTTGGGCATTCCTTTGGGTTTGTCACCAATGGCGAATGCACCAATTTTGGTTAAACTCATCAGTTCTAGGGCTGACTCGAATACTAGGCGGATGGGAATTTGACTGATGCGATCGCGTAACCACAAAACTTGGTCATAATCAAAGATGAGGCTGCCAAAAAATACATCTGCACCTTGCAGTGCTGCTTCTACTTCTGGGCGTTTGCTGGTAATATCGCGATCGCTAAATACTTGAATATCTAAGTCAGTACAGCGAGATTTAGCCAACAAGGCTGCTTTCCTGTACAATTCAGCGTTAAACGATTCAAACCCAGCAATCAGAACGATGCGTTTCATGCCCTTATTTTTCAGCAATATTTCTTTACTTCCAATTCTAAACTTGCTTGCGGTTTGATGGTTGAATATCTACCTACGGGATTGATGAGTGCTTTTGATTAGGCGCAATCCACAGAATAGGGATGCAAAGGAACACAGAGGTTTAGCACCCTCCTCAATAAAAGCCACAAAATTGTCAATTTTGTGGGGATCTTAAACCCTTGCTCCCAATTGTCGCAAGAGACGGTTCGGACATTCAGGAGAAGGAATTGATCCCTTCCTCTGAATGCCTTTCTTGATAAAGTATCTTTTGAGACTATAAATATTTTGTATTGTTTAATTTGTGACAGTTTATGAAGTGTCACGGACTAAATATTTATTTTTCTTTTAAAAAAGATATTCTTGGATCAAGTGCAAGGAGTGATACCACTTCACCTGATGAACGATTAAACAAGTGAATGAGGTATACATCTACACAAAAACGCTTAGATAAGTAAACTTCTAGGCGTTTTTGTGTATGAAAACAATTAAAAACTAAAGGTGGTACGAATTGTACCGACGAAAATATCATTGTTTCTGGAAATGTGTCCGGGGTCGGTGACGAGAAAAAAGCCGGGTGTAATGGAGATATTATCGTTCACTAAATAACGGTAAAAGACTTCATAATGGGTAGAATTACCCGTATCTACACTTGCAACTGCAATACCATTATTTAATTTGAGTGGTTGACCGTAAATGAAGCCTAATAAGTCTCCTTTTCTCCCAAATGGGTCATATACGCCTAAAGAGGCGGTGTAGGTGCTGCTAAGGATGACTGCATCTGAGATGAGGGAGTCGGTGACGACGATACCACCCCAAGCACCAAGCACCAATTGATTGGTGAGTTGCCATTTCATACTGGCGTTGAGTCCATGAATTTGTGATGGCTCATTGATTCCGCCGGAGGTATCCGCGTTACTACTCCCTGTGCCTGTATCTAATTGACCGTTTCTTGAGTAAGCATTTATATAAGCTAAACCTGTGATTAATGAGGGGGTAGGCTTGTATAATAACTGCACTCCTACGGCACTATTATCTGCACCAAATAAACCCCGACTACTATCGTTGCTATTTCTTGTACCATAGGCGAATTGTAAGCGCAGTTGGTCAGACATTAACCAATCAAAACCTAACCCTGCATCGAGGCTACCTATTTTAAAGATGGAAGTTGAACCACCAAACAAGGAAATCGCGCCTTGTCCTGCGTCGGCGTAGGGTGAGTTGACGCTGAGAACGCTACTTAAACTAAAGCCGACGGGTTTGAAGGTGAAAACGACGCGATCGCCTAATCCCGCAACACGATATTCTAGAGAATCTAGTCTAACTTGATTGTCATAATCAGCTTGCCAAGCTAATCTCGCCATGTTGGTGTTGAATGCGTCGGGGTTGCCAAAACTATCATTAGCTGCATTACCACTGGCTAAGACTAATCGAAATCTGTCTTTACCTGTAAAGGATGAAGCTAATTGTATTTGGCTGAGATAGGTAAAAATGGGGTTGGCTTCTCCTTTTCCTGGCGGTTCGCCTCCAAAACCTCCGGCTAACCCAAATATGGCTTGTCCTCCTAATACTACAGTGGTGGAAAATTGTTGCGCTTCGATGTTGGCGGCGCGTGCTTCTAAAGTATCTATTCTTACCCGTAAAGTCTGTAATTCGCCAGCAAATTCTTCCGTTAATTTTTGCAGTATTTCTAAATCTGGTTGTCTAACTTTATCTGTGACTCCAGCTGTAATTAATTCATCAATTTTATTTAAAACTGCATTTAATCCGGCGGCAAATTCGTAGCGGGTCATGGCACGGTTGCCTTTAAATGTGCCGTCAGGATAACCTGCTATGACACCATATCTTTCTACTAAAGATTGTAAGGCGACAAAAGCCCAATCACTGGGTTGTACGTCAGATAATTGTGATACAGATGTCACTCTGTCTGGGTTTTCAGCTAGTTGTTTTTGCAAATCTATATCTGAAAAATTTGCAGCTTGGTCGGTGAAAGGCTCTACATTTTTGGGATTAATTACTTGAGATTCTTCTGCTAAAGCAGGTTTATTGATACTCAAAAATACTGCTCCTGAAAGCAGCAATAAACATCTTTTATTAAACATCGATCCTCACACCTGATAAATAAATGCAAACTTTACAAAAATTATCTTTCTTTTTTGTCTTTTTCTTAGCGATCGCGTGCTATGCCAGTTGTTAAACTGCCCCGGTAAGGAACGTTATCTTGTGGTTCTTCACCGTTAACACCAAAAACATCGATTTGGGTAATTTGACCGTTAGCATTAATTACTGAACCACTGGCATTATTACCACTTAATCCAGCATTATTAGAGATACCTGTATTCCCATCAATGGTGATAGTTCTCTGGTCAAAATCTACGTTGATATTACTAGGTGAATTAGGATTGTTATCAGGAATAAATGTAGCGGTATTGTTGGATGTTTTATAAAATGTCCCGGTGACAACCTGGGGATTAATAATCCTTACGGAGACTCTAGGACGGGGATTTAAATCTCCTTCTGTACCATTGAGAGCATCGGCGAGAAATGTTCTAGTAAATCCTCGAAATCTTTGGGCTTGATTTTTGAGTGCGGCTAAGGTTTCTACTCTTATCGCTTTGAGTGTTTCTTGGACTGGTGTTGATTCTTGAGCTACTAAATTTTCTTGTCCAGGCCCTAAACCAGCAGTCAGGGAAATAGTTTTATAGAAAGCAGGTAAATCAAATTCTTGGGGATTCCCAACTATACCGTTTTTGACTGCTACTGTTTGACCACCTTTTAAAGCTACGGTTTTTTTATTTTGTTGATCTGAGATTTTAATATCACCATCTGTGAGTGCAAAAACTTGTGTAGTATTGCGTTCTTTATTGTGTATAACCATGACTGCACTAGCTTTTTGTGCAGGGGTATATAAATTGTTATTTTGACTAATTTTTAGATTTTTATGATTAGCAATGAGGTTACTTTGATGTTGAGCTATCGCTGGACGTGGTGCGAGAATATTAATCTTACTATCTGGTGTTTCTACGGCTGTACCTACACTTCCCGGCGGACTCAAAATTAATGCTGTGCCATCGTCCAATTTAAATATCATTTCATTTAGGGCGATGAGCTTGCGGAGATTAAAGCGACGTAATCCCGGCTCAAAGCGAAATACACTGCTTTGGTCTACCCTAATTAAAGATTTATCATTAAAAAATAATTGGGCTTCTGAACTCACTCCAGTTTTAACTGCATCTCTAGGAACTATGACATCATTACGTTCTGCACGTCGTTGAGTTTGGTTATGTAGGAGTAGTTCAACAATTTTGATGACTTTATAGACTTCTGCACGGGTGAGAGGTTTGTCAGTTTGAGCTAACCCTGGGTTTATCCAAGCGAGGGTGAACAATGTACTGACAATTATTCCTTGATGTAATGACCAATGCCTCCACTTCATCGTATTTTACCTTGAGTATTGATGTTAAATATACTGACAATAACTATACTTAAGACTACATAGATTTTTACAAAGTTTCTCCACTCTTTATATTACGTTTAATTAAATGAGCCAGAGAAGAGAGGAGTATTACTAATGACTACTTAAATAAAAACCCCTGGGTTTTCCAGGGGTTATGGTTTCGCTGAGATAAGTAATGGTTACTACAATTGATCTGGAAGTAATTCCTGATTACAAAGAAAAATTTTTTGTCTGCCTAATGGGTGTAAAGGAGGAGTAATTTATCTTAATTCTTTACCCTATTCTGCTAGAACCCTGTGAGTAACTGCCGTACAGCTTGTTCGATATCCTTTTCTTTAATCAAAGATTCTCCTATTAAAACTGCATTAGCACCTGCTTGGGCTACCAAAGATAAGTCAGCGTGTGTATACAATCCAGATTCTACAACTACCAAGATGCCCAAATTTTGCAATTGTGATCGCCTTTGGGCCAATATGTTTTGAGTAGTGCTGAGATCAATGGTGAAGTCTGCGAGGTTTTGGTTGTTAATGCTGATGATGCGAACATCTTCTAGGTTCAGCACTCGATCTAGTTCTGCTAAGGTATGTACTTCCACTACAGCATTCATTCCCAAATAGTGAATGATGCGTAAAAAGTCTTGTATTTCTCTATCTGTGAGAATGGAAGCTATCAGCAGGATTGCATCTGCACCTGCGGCCCGTGCTAAATAAATTTGGCACGGATCAATCACAAAGTCTTTGCACAATAAGGGTAATGCGATGCGCTTGCGAAGAATGCGTAATATATCGAAGCTACCATGAAAAAAGGATTTGTCCGTGATGACGGAAATACAAGCTGCTCCACCGCGTTCATAGGCTTGGGCGATCGCAAGTGGATCAAAGTCTGTACGGATAATTCCGCGACTGGGTGATGCTTTTTGAATTTCTGCAATCAGGCTCGGTTTATGGAGATTTTGTTGTAAAGCAGTGAAGAAGTCTCGCACGGTTGGCGCAGATGTTAACTGACGCTGCAACGAAGCTAAGGACATTTGTTGGTGCAGATGAACTACTTCTTGCTTTTTCTGCCAAACAATCTCTCTGAGCATGGGTTGTAGACTGGTGATATTAACGGCACTAACTGGGTACATTTTCAAAATTCAAAATTCAAAATTGCAGAACTCTGAAAAGGTTGTTTTGAGAGTAGTTGGCTGTGATTTTAGGTACTAATTGATCAACCCTAATCTCCTTTAAAAAGAGGAGAAAAATGCTTAGAATCTACACCTAACGCATTACTTCCCTCGTAACATGAGGGAAGTAAGGGGATCTAAAAGTATTTGTTACATCGCTAAGTACTTTTAAAACATCCTCTATGAAATTCGGTAGTCTGGATGAAGTGAGGTTTAATCAGTAGTTATTTTCCACTCACTATGCCCTAACTCCCTATTTCCTTGGCTTAAACGTAGCGTTCTACATCCATGACCCTTTTGTTTGGCATCCAGCCTGATTGCATATGAAAGATTTCTTGATGATCTGATTGCTGGGTGTTTGCTTGTTTGGTTAAACAGTTATTTTTGAGTAATCTAATATAAGTGCGATATGGAATGTATTCCATAGGATTGTAGCCGGAGAATCGGAGCAGTAAAACACAAGCCCAGGAATACTTTCCAGCTATAATCGCTTTGATAATTTGTTCTATTTGTTCGTTATTTATTTTTTTGACATTCTGTGAATGATAATTGGTATTTTGTTGATACATAGTTTCCCCTGATGATGAAATTTTCAGTCTTTGATGAAAGACTTTTCCAGAAAATATGGCCAGATGAATTGATGTTAGGTATCAGACTTAGAAGTATCTGTCTCTCACCTCAATTTTGAAGATCAACAGAACTTAACGATTGTTCTAAAATCGCTTAATTTGGTTGTGTTACTAACAACCATAGTGTGATATTGATGACTTGGCGCGGCAAAATAGTTGTAAACTATCCATCGGCTTTGATAATTCCACACTGTAATTAATAAAGCGGATGAACTGTGATATACGTGGTAGATGCGTGGTGTTGCCGCTATTAAATTTATACTGCTGGCTGCGTTTTATGTGAAGAATTGTCTGATTGGCTGACTTTTTTTGTAGTTGGAAGTAGATGGATAGACATTCATACAATTTTGGTAGTAGCACCTGAGCGTGATTGCTGACTGCAAAGATGGTAAATTTGCACGCTCGTGTTTTGATTGCTAATGATGGGGTGATTATCTCATTACCCATTTTTGATGTCGTCCTTGGTGTTTGTAACTACTGGTCAGTGTTCCTCCACATTGATCATCTAGTGAGTGTAGTGTCCATCTTTTCCTGTGTGATCTGGCGAGATATTCGGATATATCTCAAGGTTAGTCAGAGAGTGAATAGCAAATCGAGGAATGATTTTTGTTGTATGTCGGATGGTGCGTGGCGCGATCGCTTTAGACGGACGCTGAGTTCCATCGCTTCTTGATATAGCTAATTTCACTATCTCAATTCAAAGATTTTGACACTACAGCACAGGTGAATGAGCAAATATCTGCGTACAGTTCTTGAAAATAGGGGTGAATTTCACTAGTTAGCATTTTTATTTGCTGAATAATTATCTAGCAAACTCAACCCCTAAGAGTGAACCGTTTTGCAGAAGCAGCTTCTTTGCTAAGATTACTCAATCTTGGGCTTTAGATATATGATTATTATTTTGTTAGATATATCTTTTTTTTCGTTCCTGAAGTTTTTGAATTTTTATTAATTCTTATCTCTAAATATAGAGAAAATACCCACGGCAATTAATTGTATCATCATTTTCAATAATCTGAAAAACTACTTTTTAGTCTCTTAATTGAAGAAAATTTATAACTAGTATTGAATATTTTGAATATTTTGAATATTTTGATATTACTCTCAACTTACTTTCTTTAGGAAGTTACGTCTAGCGGTAGTTGATGATGAAATCTTTTGACATTGAGATGTTAATCAGTTTTTGTATAATCAAATACATACTAGCTTAATACTTTCTACTTCTTATGGCAGATAGCTAATAAATACTCAGACAGATGGCAAAAAAAATGTACTTCTTATGACAGATGTCTGAGCATATTATTATGTAGTTTAATCCCTATCAAGATGAAAAATAAGCTTTATTTTTTCAAAAGTCTAATGTTTAAATTTTAATTTCCATAAATACACAACTTTATTCAGAGTAGCAATGTAGACATAAAATTTAATGATTTACACCAAATTATCTATTGCATTTACTTCTAATTTATGAAAACACTCATTTATAATTAAATGCCATAAATAAGGTAATAAATAAAATTGATTGGTCAGTAAAAATAGAAACTTTTAGTTATGTAGAGACATAAATATTTAAATTGCTATGCGCCTTCAATTATGTAAATAGCCGTCATGAACTGCGTACATAAGAAAACATGAAAAAGTCTTTCCTTTACACACGGTAGTTTGCTCAAGTCGGGAAACCCGCCCACGCAACTGCCTCCCCTACACCACTTTTTCAAGTCAGAGTTAGTAAAATTAATGACTTTTTTCTATAAAAAGCACTGAATTGATATAATAAGTGCTATGTGCTAAATTTCAGCTATTACTAGTTTTTACTGTTTATCATATAAACTTCAGCAGATTTTAGTTAATTATTCCCGGCCACAACTCTTGGTGATGGAAAAATGACGCACGAATCATCAATAACAATCCTTGTCATTGAAGATGAAACTGATACCCGCCATCTATTTTTAGATATTCTAGAATCTGAAGGCTTTGAAACAATTGGTGCTGAAAATGGTGTTTCAGGAATTCAGCAAGCACAGAAACATTTACCGAACTTGATCATTTGTGACATTGTCATGCCTGATATGGACGGCTATGATGTTTTAAATGCTTTACGCCAAGACCCTTTAACAGCAATTATTCCCTTTATCTTTTTGACTGGTAGTAACGATAAGGCTGCTGTCCGTAAAGGGATGGAATTGGGTGCTGATGACTATCTTACTAAACCCTCTACTATAGAAGAATTGCTCAGGGCGATCGCCATTAGATTGGAAAAGCAAGCTCTGTTAAGATACCTATACGCAGCTAAATCTCACCAAATCTCTGAGTCGCTAGTTCTTGAACCTGAGTTTGTTTTCCCCTCCACACCCAATCTTAAGGAAGTTTTTGATTATATTGAGCTTCATTACCATGAAGGAATTACTCTATCAGATGTAGCAGAGGCGGTTGGTTATTCAGCTGCTTACTTAACTAATAGAGTTGCTAAAGAAACAGGAGATACTGTCAACGGTTGGATTCTTCAGCGTCGGATGGCCGCAGCACGTCCTTTACTCAAAAATACTAACAAGACAATTGAACAGATTGCGACGGCATTAGGTTATCAAAATGCGTGTCATTTCTCTCGCCAATTTCGTCAGCATCATGGCTTACCTCCCAAGGCTTGGAGAAAGCAACAACAATCTCCTCGTTATGAAAAAAAATCACAGTGGGGAAGATGTTTACCTTTGGGAGTGTAGGGCAACATTCAATCTAAAATCCTCTAGTCCCTAACTATTTTTCGCTTTAGTGAAATTTTGGAGTAATAACTGTACGCCTAAAGCAAATAAACCGATCGCTACTATAGCAAAGACCCCAGATCCCAAGGCTACGATACCTACCACGAGGGTACGAACGGCGGAAGTAATTTTAATGACTAATTGATTATCGGAATGGATGGGTTTTTGAGCGAAGGTTGTTGCGATCGAAATCATGAGGGAATATAAACCATATCCCATGACTCCAGAAATGATTGACCCTGTAATACAGCGTAACGGACTGGCTGAACCTTGTGTGCTTGTATCTGTCGTTGGTGTTGTGTTTTGTTCTGTCACGTTGCTTCGCTCCGAATTAAAAAATTTTTGGGGATTGGGGACTGGAAACTGGGTCAAAAAAATTTTGCATTTTCTCTCTGTTACACAGTCAACGCTCAACCGTCAACGTTTACCTGAATTCCCTTTCCAGTTGTACGAGTTACGAATAATTCTAAATCTTCGTCAGGAATTGCTTCTCTAATTCGTAATTTAACTTGTTCTGCTTGTGGTTGAGATGCACAGATAGCAAATACTGAAGGGCCAGAACCAGACATCATAGTTCCGAGAACACCTTCTTGATGTGCAAACAGTTCTCGTAATTGCAACACTTGGGGATAAGCTGTTAAGACTACACGCTCTAAATCGTTGTGCAGTTTCTGAGAAATTTCTGCCGCATCTTGCTCTAAGATAGCTTTGACCATTGCACTTGAATGAACTGCGGCGGCTCGTGCTGCTAAGTCGTTGGTGTCTTGAAGATAAGAACTACCAAACTGCTGGCGATAGGTTTTATAGGCCCAGGCGGTAGAGACTTCCAGGCTACGATATTTAGCTAACACTATATATATATGATCTAAACTCGGCAGAGGTGAAAGTTGTTCTCCTCTTCCTGTGGCGATGACTGTACCACCAGCTATACAAAATGGTATATCTGAGCCAAGAGTTGCACCTAGTTCTTCTAGTTCTGATTGAGTTAATCCCAAGTTCCAGAGTAAATCCATTCCTACTAACACTGCGGCTGCATTTGTTGAACCTCCCGCCAAGCCAGCTGCTACGGGTATGTGCTTGTCAACTGTGATATCTACTCCACCATATTTAGCTAAGGCTGCGGGAAATTTCTTCGCCATGAGTTCGGCGGCGCGATATACGAGATTACTTTTATCTGTTGGAACTTGGGGATGCTCGCAATGAACGCGGATAGTTTCATCGCTGATGGAGTGGATTTCAATTTGGTCAGCGAGGTCGATACTTTGCAAGATCATGACTAACTCATGATAACCATCAGGGCGATCGCCGATGATTTCTAAATACAAGTTGATTTTGGCGGGAGCAATTAAACTGTAACTACGCATGGGAATTGGGGACTGGGGACTGGGGACTGGGGACTGGGAATTGGGAATTAGGGATTTTGCTACTCCCTACTCTCTACTCCCAACAAGTTGGCTAACTCCACCCATTGCTGTGTACTGATTTCTTCAGCTCTAGCTTGGGTGTTTATATTTAATTGTTCCAGTAATTGGCTCAGGCGATCGCGGTCTACGACAGATTGCAAGTTATTGCGTAGCATCTTACGCTTTGCGCTAAAGCCTAACTTGACCAAATTCTCCAATTTCTTTGGGTCGTTTGCAGGAATTTCTATCTGTCTAGGACGCAACCGCACGACAGCGGAATCTACTTTTGGCGGTGGATAAAATGCCGATGCGGGAACATGACAAATTAACTCGCACTCCGCTAAATATTGGACTCTAACTGATAATGCTCCAAAGGTTTTTGACCCAGCTTTGGCATATAATCTTTCCGCTACTTCTTTTTGAATTAATAATACTATTGCTTCAAAAGGTGTAGGGTTAGGTTGAGCGATTGTTCCTAAGAGTTTTTCAATAATTAGCCCAGTAATATTGTAGGGAATATTAGCTACCACTTTATTTTGATTTTTAAAGCTGGTAAATGCAGCCAAATTAGTTGTTAAATCTAGGGTGAGAAAGTCTCCTTGTAATAGGAGAAAATTTTCCTTCTTCCCTAATTGTTTGGCTAATAATTCACATAAATCGCGATCAATTTCAACAGCTACTAAAGACTGTACCAAGGGTAGTAAACGTCGTGTGAGAATGCCTGTACCGGGGCCAATTTCCAATATACGATCATTTGTACTACAGTCTGCTGCCTTGACGATTGCGTCGAGTACCTTATCACTTTTGAGCCAATGTTGAGCAAAAACCCTGCGCGGTCGAACCATTTATTTTCCTTGCTATATATAGATTTTAGAGTTTATCAAAAAAACCATTTCTTACTTTTTTCTTACTTTTTGATGTAAATTTTTAATACATTTAAGTCTAAAAATAGGACAAAGTTAGATTTACATGGTATAGAGGTTAAATGATTTACCTCCAGATGAGAGGATGAAAATCACTACTGCTAAAGATAGCGATCGCTTTACCCTCATTCTGCAGAAACCTTGTATTACTACATTAATCATCATCCTCACAATCTTCCATCGGTCACTCACTTATCCAAATAAATCAACTTGTATTGCACTGACAATACCGTACAAGTTCACCAAAAATTTCAGCGGTTGCCCCATCAAGAAGTAGAGAAAAAATGACGAAAAATGCTAATATTCAAGCCCAAATATCTTGAACATTTTTGTTTCTGGGCGCACCACAAAAAAAGTTAGTTTCTGCACCTGAAACAGCTCCAACATATTAACGTAGCCTACTAATTAAATCATCTTATCTTCTATCTTTGCACCTCTAGGTGAGATAATCTCCCTTATACATATTATTTATGAGATAATACTCAACAAAAACCCAGTGTAAGCGCAATGTACAGTTAATCCAAGAGTTCTTCTTGTTCAATAGCTTACCTGATTAGGGACAACCGAGCCGTGTCAACCTAATCGGGTTTCGTATGAGTAATCGGAATTTCAATCACAAATTCTGCACCCTTTCCGAGTTCCGAGTGACAAGATAATCTCCCCCTATGTTTATCGACCACAATTTGGTAACTAATAGATAAGCCCAAACCTGTACCTTTGCCTACGCTTTTAGTGGTAAAGAAAGGGTCAAATAACTTAGGAATAGCTTGAGTAGGAATACCCATACCATTATCTGAAATTCTAACTTTTACCCAATGATTATTAATCACTTCAGTCATAATCTTAATTTGCCCCTGTTCGCCCATGACTGAACCGTCCAAAGAATCAATAGCATTACTCAGAATATTCATAAATACCTGATTAAGTTGTCCAGGATAGCATTCAACAAGAGGCAATTTACCGTACTCTTTAATTACCAAAATTTCTGGATGGCCTGGTTTAGACTTCAAGCGGTTGTGTAAAATCATCAAGGTACTATCGATGCCTTCATGAATATCCACATCTTTAAATTCTGCTTCATCTAGGCGGGAGAAATTGCGGAGTGATAAAACAATTTCCCGAATACGTTGAGTTCCCACACGCATAGACTTAAGCAACTTCACCAAATCTTCCTTCAGGAAATCAAATTCAATATCAATCAAAGTTGCTTGAATTTCTTCTGGGGGATAAGGATAATGTATTTGATATAGTTTCAATAAATGCAACAAGTCTTGAGCATATTCACTTGCAGGGATGAGATTACCGTGAATAAAGTTAACTGGATTGTTAATCTCATGAGCCACACCCGCAACCATATTACCCAATGAAGACATCTTCTCACTTTGGATAAGTTGAGTTTGCGTCAGTTGTAATTCCAACAAAGTCTTCTCTAAATTTTCAGCTTGTTGTTGCAGTTTAATTTCGGCTTGCTTGCGTCCTGTAATGTTAGTGGATACACCTAAAATTTGCTTCACTCTGCCATCAGCATTCCGATTAAAAGGAGTTTCTCGACTATATAACCAGCACCATTCACCATTCTTATCTTTGACACGATATTCAAATTCAACAATATCACCATCATTAGCAGTAAGAAATTGTTGGTGATAATGGGCGATTTTTTTCTCATCCTCTGGGTGTAAAAGGTGGGAAAGTATATCTCCTCTCATCTGTTGCAATTCTTCAACAGAATAGCCCACAAGGCTGTAAAGTTCTTGATTGGCATAAACATTGCACTGTTCTTCTAAATCGAAAATGTAGATGAGATTAGGAGTAGAATTGGCAATGCGTTGAATTAAACGCTGACTTTCTTGGAGTGCTTCCTGAGCTTGCTTGCGTTCCCGAATATCACGAGTAATGGTGGCAAAACACAAAGGTTCGCTAGTCTCTGGGTTCTTAATGGTAAATAGATTGTAGTCAACAGGTATAACTTCTTCTGTTTGGAAATGTCGAAAACGATATTCATTTTGCCATATACCTTGTTGTAAAGCCATAGGCAACATATATTGCTGTACATATTCTCGATCTTCGGGAAAAAAGAAGTCAGAAACCGTTAGTTCTTCTGTAAATGCCAAATTATCTAAACCCACCAACTTTTTTCCCGCTTCGTTGAGAAACATTGGTTTTCCTTCTAGAGTTGCAAAACCAATAAAATCACTGCTATTCTCAATCAAAGAAACAAACATTTGGCGTTCTTTTTCAGCTTGTTTACGTTCTGTGATTTCTGTTGACGTAACTACAAGTTGAGCAATACAGGAATTACCATCCCAAAGAGGTGTGACATTAACAAGCCACCATGTCTCTTCTTCTTCATTACAGAAACTATCCTCAAAGAATATGCCCTTGTTATATCTAATACATTCTCTGTAATGTTGGCGATAGCGATTTGCCAAGGATTGGGGTAATTCTGCCGTTGTTTTCCCCAATAAAGGTTCTAAAGGGATGAGGCTATTTCTCAGCATGGCGGGATTAAATTTCACAAAACGAAACTCTGCGCCATCATCTAAAACGTCCAAGACGCAGATCCCATAATCTACACCCTCCCAGATACTTTGTAGAAATTGTGCCTGCTGTTGCAGTTGTTGTTGTGCTTGTTGGCGTTGGCGCAGTGCAGCTTGTTGTTCGGTAATATCTAATAGATAACCATACCAAACCACTTCTCCCCCTGTGTGCCGTTCTGGTTTAGAAAATGCCTTCAGCCATTTGTGTTGACCAGAAGTAGTGATAATGCGCCACTCATGCTCAAATTTTTGCAGCGATTGGGCAGAATGAGCGATCGCTGCCCGAAAATTCAGTATATCGTCAGGGTGAATATCCGCAAAAATCGCAGAGGCATCATTCTGTAACTCATTCACTTCTCTACCTGTGATTTCTTGACACCCAGGCGAAACATAAGAAAAAAACGTTTTGCCATCAGGTTGGAGATGAAATTCATACAGCATACCTGGCACATTGTCGGCTAGTCTTTGCAGTCGAGCTTCACTCTCCAGTAAAGCTTTTGTCCGCTCCTCAACTCTCGTTTCTAATTCCTCATTCAAGCGTTTGAGTTCTGCTTCAGCTTGTTTGCGCTCAGTGATATCTAACAGTACACCGCAGAAAGTCACATCCCCTTGATGATGTCTGGTAGGGGTTGAATCCCCTTGCCACCAGCGAATTTCACCACTAGGTTTTACCAAACGTCCCTCATAGTGCCAAGGAGTAGCATTTTCTACAGACTCAACAACGGAAGCAACATAACTCTCCATATCCTCTGGATGGATCAGCGCAAAAAAGGAGCTTATATCTTCCATCATTTCGATCGCAGCAATACCAGCTAATTCCCAGATAAAATCGCTGATATAGTCTACTCGCCAGATACCATCACAATTTGTAAATTGAAAAATTGCCCCAGGTAAATTACTAGCGATATCCCGCAAACGTCGTTCACTGTTAGCTAGAGCTATCTCTGCTTGCTTACGGTTAGTAATCACCTCGGTAAACATAATCATACCGCCCACTTGGCCGGTATTTTCGTACCAAGGATGTATTTCCCATTTCACCCAATCAGTTGTCCCATCGGTACGGATAAAGGCATCTTCATCACATTTTTCAATTTTTCCACTTAAACAACTTTGATGAATGGCCTGCCAAAATGGGGAAAATTCTGGAAAAATTTCGTAATGAGAACGACCAATAAGCTCTTGATTACCTAAGCCGTAATCATGGCACCAACGGTGGCTAGCTAGTAAGTAGCGCATTTCTCGGTCGAAAATAGCGATCGCTGCCGGTGTATATTCAATAAATAACCGCATCTGTTCTTGGCTAGACTTCTGCTCCCCATCTGCCACGAGTTGGCGTAACTCTTTTAACTCTTTTTGTAGGGATTCATAAGTATTTATATCTATAGTCATCAGATGCTCGGACATAGTCGCGCCACTTCCTAGCTCAGAGATTGAAGGTTACATCACTATTTATGTTTCCCAATCTCTAGGTCATAGCATCAAAATTCTTGGATGGAGAATCAACAGTCATTAGTTAGTAGGTTAATAGTTGGCTCTACTACCTCCTTATTAACTGAATAATTCACCTAATTGATGTTGAATTAATAACTGTTTTAATGTAGCATTCTCAGCCTTTAAAGCTAAATTTTCAGCTTCTAATTCGCTAATCCTCTCTTTTAAAGCCTCCTTAGACGTTCCTTGTCTGTGAATTACTACTTCCTTATAAATTTCTAAATTAGTATCTTCATTCATCCATCTTTGATAAGTTTTTGTATGCTCTTGAACACTATGCCCCATATAATCAGCCATAGTTTTAATCGGTACACGTAAACGATGACCACGGATGGCATAAGCATGACGTAAATCATAAGGTCGAAAACTTAAATTATTATTTCTAAATCGAACATAAAGTTTTGCCGTTTTATTACTCAATTTTCCCTCATTAAAAGGCAATCTAATATCTTTTAACTTAAACAACTCTACCCAATGAGGATGTAAGGGTGGAATACCGCAACTGCGTTCACCCGTTTTTGTGCCTCCTGTCAAATAAGGATTTAAATTGACTAAATGAAAAGAATTATTTGGATCTGCAAATGCCTCTATATCTACAGCAAATAACTCGTGAGGTCTTAAGCCATAAGTTGCTAACATTCCGTAAGCCCATTGCCATTGTTCAGGCTGTGTAAGGTTATCTTTACTCGTATATGCGGATAATGGCAGACCAATTTGTGAATAACCTTGAATTATTTCCTCATCTGTAGGGATTTTGCGGATAGTTGGTTGAGGTTTGGGAGTCGCATAAGCATAAATAGTTTTCAATTCGTCCAGACCACAAAAATCACAGAATTTTTTGAGTTGCCACACCAAAAAAAACCGAGATGATGTATTGGGTCGAGTTTTTTCTAAAGCCTCTTCTAATGCCTGTGCAGACATTGGTACATCTTGAGGTAGTTTTTTTAAATGCCGCAGATAATGACTTTCCCAAGTTTTAATCCCACGTCGATTTTGTTCATGAGTTTTCCAAAACTCTCGCTCATAGTCTTGAATTAACTCCTTAATCAATTTGGTCGATTGATGCTCATTTCCAAGTTCTATTTTCTGCGCTTGCTTGCCCAATAATTCGGGAGTCCAATGAAATTGTTTTGTAATTAATAATAAATCTAACTCTCGTGCTTTTAATACCGCCATTTTGACTCCTGCATCGTTAGCAGTAAAACCACAAGAAATAGTATATTGTTTATTAGGACTACCTTGTTTACCTACATCTCCCGGTCTACAAGGAAAAGTCCCCTGTAGTCCGATAGTTTTCAGGCTAGTGAGTTTTAATTTAATCTTGACTCTATCTAAACCCAGTGCTGCATTCGCCTGTTGAACTGCGTATTTGATTCTGAGATATTCGCGTTCTAGTTTAGCTTGTTCATCAGAGCTTGGGTGTTTAGGTTTCCATTGCTTCCATTTAGAAGCTTCCCATTGATCAATCAGTATCCCTTCCCATTCAGAATTCCGGGGATCGAAAGTATTTGCAGGCATAATAGAGACTAGAAAACAGAGATAAGTAGTGAGATAGAGGTTAGTTTACGCGATTAGAACACTTTTTCTCGTGGCACATCCTATAAAAACATTGTGCCATACAGACTATAGAATAGACTTATTTTGACTTGATTAATAATAGTAAACCATTAAAATTAAGCAAAAAATTAACGGCATTTTCTACGGAATTGATACTAACAATAATGAAGTTAAAAGGAAGATACACAACCAAAGTTTTATATTATGAGTTCCAGGTGTTTTTTACCATTAATTATTGTAGCGATCGCTGCTACCACTAGTAGCTGTGCTGACAACCTACAGGAAATCAGCACAACACCAAATACAATATCTGCCACCCCAACCCAGAGTATGGCTCAACTCCGAGCCAAACCGAATAATGTCGAGTCTCCCACAGATGACTCGAAAGCTATCTCTAGTAAGACAGTAAATGTCACTTTATATACAAGTGATGTGCAATGTCAGGAATTTGTCCCAGAGAAAGTAACCGTGCCAGCCAAAGAACCTGTAACTAATGCAATTGGTAGAATTATAGAAGAACAAGACACCGCTGACTTTAGTGTGTCTGGTTATCGTGTCAGAGTTAAAAATGGCATTGCAACAGTGGATTTACGACTCTCACCCCAATCTAAACGTCAATTCGCCTCTCTTTCTAGCTGCGAGCAGTTTGCCCTATTTGGTAGCCTCCGCAAAACCCTCACCAGTAATTCCCAGTGGAAAATTCAGGAAGTTCGCTTTACCAACAAAGGCGAAGAAATTGTGCTTTAGTCAATGGAAATAGCGAACTCTCTGCGTAGCTTTGCGTTGAAATTTTCAATTTTACTTCCCAGTATCTTCACTCCCCATCTTCCTTAACCACTGTTCAACTAACTCCGCCACAATATCGCTCATTTGTCTCTCCTGAGCCACCGCAGCCGCTTTTAATTGACGATGGAGTTGCTTAGGTAAATAGATAGTTGTACGGGTATAAGCAGGGTCCGTACTTTTAGTCGCAGAAGTTGGTGTATCTGACGTTAGCTGTGGCTGATCTCGTTGTTGACGACTGCGAGCAGCATCAATTAAATCATCAAAACGGCTAGTTTTTTTCTTATTATTCACAGTAAAATCTCCTTTCCTACCTCGGCGTAACACCGCCAAGCAATTTGCGAGTAAGCATCTTTGACTGCATTGACTGGAACACCTTCTAAAGCAGCGCGCTGGAATACAGCCAATCGCCGAATTCCTGATTTGAAAACAGGTAAGTCGGCATTTAGTAGAGTTGTTCGTGCTTCTTCTCCTGCTTTATTAGGATGCGGAGGAACGATGGTTAGCAAAATTTTATACTCTGCTTTGTAGCTTTTCAGTGATTCTACCATTTGTAAGGTTGCTGCTAACGCGATCGCATCTGGAGTAGTTGGGATAACTAATAAATCGCATCCTTTGGCTAGAGTTTTTAACTCATCTGTATCTGGTCTTGCTGGCGTATCAATGACTATATGCTCATAAAGGCTAGCTAAACTTACACCCTGCTGCTCATCAGCCACCTTAAATGGTAAAGAACCTCGGTTTGACCAATCTAAAGCACTGCGGTTCAAATCACCGTCTATTAACAGCGTATCAGCTTGGTTTTGGAGGTATGTAGCTAAGTGTAAGGCTGTTGTAGACTTCCCTACACCACCCTTGAAAGCCACTACTGTAATAATCATTTCATTTTTTTAGGAACGCAAATAATTTCCAGATTTTAACGCACATCTAAACTTTTAAGTTTTTAGGCATATAAACATTTAAATGTTTCATATATAATATAAAAGCACAAACAATATTTGTATACAAATGTTTTACAAGCTAATGTTTAAGCTACTTAATTTATTCAGTACAATATGGATTAATATTTTATTTAATACATATTGTACTGAAACAACTGCAATACCCAACGCCCCGATTGGTTTGTAAAGGCGTATTACGTTGATAGACAGGGGATCTGAAAAGTTTTACAATTTGACTAAAAGTAGTAAATCTACTCATTGCTCCATCAACCCAAGCATAGTGAAGATTTTCTAGTGATTCAGCTAAATCACGAAATCGCGCTATTAATATAAGAAAGTCTTGATGAGAGGGTAATAAAACAATGGATGTAAAGCTAATTCTCGTTGGGTTAACCGTTATATTTACTGTCTCGTGCCTATTCTTTGGGACGAAAAATGGATTTTATGATTCCGATAACTATCACGGCAATGGCTCTGCCCATTGATCACTCAACGTCAAAGGCCAGTTCCCTGAGCCTCTCAACTTGAGGGTTTATTTTAATCAGGTTTTCCCATCCAGTGAGCGTTTGCAAGAGGTATCCTTCCCAATCAACAATCCATTTCTTAGGGTCGAGAGGCAAAACGTCAAACTTACCCCTAAGCTACAAAACCAAAATTCTTAGTAATGTTGGCTTTTGGGAGATGTCAAAAATCATGCGATTGGAGGGGAGGAAAAGATGAGAGATAATTTGTCAGCATACTCCCAAGCTGACACTGAGGAAAGTTCAACAGAATTAGAATGCTTTCCTTTCAGTGTGCAGAATCATGATGAGGGTGTATGTTTGTTGGTGCGGATGGGGCCACATCGCATCCTGCTAGACTGTGGTTTGGCAGATATTTCGTCATTACAAAAAAATGTGTCGCCATTGTCAAAGCTACCAGCAGATTTAGTTTTAGTCTCTCATGCCCACCCTGACCACGCTAGAGGATTATTATCACTGCACCAAGCCTTCCCCAGTTTACCTATCTGTGCTAGTGAAGTAACCAGCAAATTAATGCCTCTCAATTGGCTAGAGCAAGAAAATGTGCCGCAGTTTTGTCAGGCGTTGCCCATGCGATCGCCCATTGAGCTACAAAAAGGGCTAATTGCAGAACTCTTCCCCGCCGGACATTTGCCAGGGGCAGTAGTAATTCTCCTGACATACACCACAGCGCAACGAGTGTATAAACTCCTATATACAGGAGATTTTTTCTTATCCAACTCTCGATTAGTAGAAGGTTTACGCTTAGAGGAATTACGGGGATCAGATGTGAACGTGCTGATCATCGAAGGTACTTACGGCACATCTCGTCACCCCCACCGCCGCCATCAAGAAAACCAACTAGCCGAACGCATTAATCGGGCGATCGCAGATGGTTGTTCTGTGCTACTACCCACGCCCGCATTAGGTTTGGGGCAAGAACTATTAATGCTATTGCGTTCTCACCACCATTTCACCGGGAGAGATTTAGATATATGGGTGGATGGTTCTGTGGCTACAGGATGTGATGCTTACCTGGAACTATTACCTTATCTCCCATCATCAGTACAAAACTTTGCCCGCCATCAACCCTTATTTTGGGATGAAAGAGTCCGCCCCCGTGTGCGGCGATTACAATCAGAACATCGTAATCAAGTAGGCAAATCTCCCTGTATTATTCTCACTGATGTCACAGCAGATTTTAGCCAATACTGCCGAGCCGACACAGGCCCGTGGCTTGTTTTACTGCCAGAAAAAATTGATGTCAATGTGAAAAAGCAATATGCAGCACCGACAACAATTGAAACTTATTTACTTGCACAACACAGCGATGGGCCTGGAACTACCCAGTTAATCCATAATTTACGCCCTCAACACGTTGTCTTTGTGCATGGTTCTGCTGCTTATTTAGCAGACTTAACCAGTTTAGAAGAATTACAAAACCGCTATCACATTCATTCGCCCTTAGCTGGTACGAGAGTAGAACTACCTATTGGGGAAACCTTTTTACAACCAGCCGCCCCAGAGACAAATTATGAAGGTGAACTGACAGAATTAGAGACAGTCATCAGTATCACCATACCCGATGCCATTACAGCTGATCCCCGTTGGCGACAGTTTGCCGATACCGGCTTAATCGAAGCCCGTTGGCAAGGAGAAGAATTAGTATTAAGGGGTTTAACGCAAAGAGAACTGCTCAATCAAAACAGCGATCGCTATATTACCCCTGATGTTGATTGCTGCGGCACTTGTAGACACCAGAGAGGACAACGCTGCTGGAATTCCGCTTCTCCTCTATACAATTTTAGAGTTACCCTAGAAGGTTATTGTCCAGCTTTTGAAAATGGGCAATAGTCATTATTTATTAGTTACTCTTCTCTGTTCCCAATTCCCTAATAAATAATTAATCCTGAGTAGGATATTTTACTCAGGATTAGGATTGAGAATTGGGTAAGTGTAAGTAGGAAAGGGGAAATAGACAGAAGTCTTAGCAGCAAGCTGAAACCCTAAAGGCCGTCTTTCCCTCTGACTTCTGCCTTCTGTCTTTACTCAGGATTCGACTCAGGATAATGGTTGCGGATGCGCTCGGCTTCTGGACAATCTTCAGTCAGGAGTGGTTCTACATTACCGCGTGGGACTGAAGCTAATTTTTGAGTCACAGCACCGATACTTTCGAGACGAACCATTTCTTCCCAAGAACAAACTTCGTCTTCTTCTTCTGTTTCATAGCGCAGGGTCACTAAATCTCCCTCTATGTCAATAATGCGGGCGCGTTCTATCCAGCGTTGCTGGTCCCGCAAGAAAACACATACCTCCCGCCCATCGCAACACAGTTGATAAATCTTGCGGTGTAGCATGTACTGCTTCTGCCTTTTTAAACAACGTAGTTAAACCTTTCAAAATCTGGGTTTTACCCCAAACAAATGACAACCTTAAGAGGTGAGATTCACGGTTCAGAATCAGTGTGTCAGTTGACCCCACCCAAGGGCTTACTATGAGTTGTGAAAAGCTAGGGAAATTTGGAGTCATAAACTGGTAGTTACTGCACCAAGATTCTATCTCTTTTAGGGTCATTCAGCGAATGTCTACTTCTTCATAGAAGTCAGAAAATTCGGTACTTGTCCTCACCTGCTGACTATTGGCCGGTAAGTCCTTACTACCATTATGTAATAATAAATACTCAAAAACAAGTGGTGATTGCGGTTGTGTAATTTGCCTACTTGTGATCATTGGCATTGCTGAGAAGCCTGGGGCTTCGGCTTGACTGTTACCCCTATGTATTTGATCTTAACTCATTCTTTTGCTGACCTTCACGGTTTTCAACAACAAAGGCAGAATAGTTTTGATTTTTAAAATTTTTCCTGACACAGCTAAAGCTATCTGCTTGATGGGATGGAATGTTAGCAAGTCTTGTCCGAAGTAAAAGACTCTAGGCGTAATTGGGAAGAACCCTCTCGTTTAATTTTTCCTGTACGCACAGCATCATACAAATCTGCCAGAACTGCCAAATCTTCTGGCTGATAGCATTTAGTCGCTAATACCTGATGCAGTAAGCCTTCAGATTCAACGCTCAGATATCCAGTTTGGAAAGCAGATTCAACAAGTGCGCGAATCATTTTAGTTCTGGTAGAGTACGCAATTTATTACCTCCAGTGTGGAACACTCGACGCATTTGCTGATTGATATAAAACAGCATACACTAGTGATTTTAATTACTAAAATGTGTGATCCGTATCACAATGAGCAAATTAATAATTCACAATTCCCTCTTCAAAATTCAAGAAAACTTCATAGAACACCTATACAATATAGTTTGTAGAAACTGACGATACACAACTTTCTCAGACTAAGTTTGAGGTAATCAAAAAATTATTTTGACTATGCCTGAAAAAATTGGCGGAAATCTTCGTCTTTGGTACTGAGTTGTACCCAGTCGAGATTTAAGGACTGGAATTTCTGGACTAAATGATCGCAAGCGGGGCGTTCTGTAGCATAGTGTCCAGCATCGATGAGGATAAGATTGCGATCGCGGCTTTCTTGAAATTGGTGGAATTTACAGTCAGAAGTCAGATAAGCTTGTGCGCCAGTTTTTGCCACTGCACCAATAAAGCTAGCCCCCGAACCACCCAAAACCGCCACTTTAGATATTGTCTGTTGTAAATCAGCACTGGGGGAAAAGATTAAATCGGGCGGATTCAGGCGGTTTTGAATAACCGTGAGTAATTCCTGCAATGTCAAAAATGGTTCTAATAATCCCACGCGTCCATAACCCAAACCGTCTTGGGTGGGAACAATGGGGGCGACATCTTTTAGTTCTAAAATTTGCGCTAAAACGTCAGCCGTACCATCTGCAACTTGATCAAAATTAGTATGGGCGGTGTAAATACCGATGTTGTGGGTGAAAGCTAGCCGCGCCATTTCCCCAATTGGTTCACCAATGCGGAGAGATTTGGGAGGACTAAAAATTAAGGGATGATGAGCAAAGATCAAATTAGCATTTAAGGCGATCGCTTCTTCCATTACCGCCAAAGTTGGTGTTAAACATACCAAAACTCTTGCCAACTCTTGTAATACACCAGGCTCAATCTGCCAGCCACAATTATCCCAACTTTCACACCAAGCTGGATTCGCCCAAGTTTCAAACCAAGTAATTAAATCAACAATTTTCATTAATGTTTTTGGGGTTGAATATTCAACTCTAATGCTAATTGTTCACGTCTTTCTTGAAAAGGTTTATTCCACATAGGGAAAGCATTCCAATCCCAAGCAGCCACAGGGATAAGTTCTGCTTTAGCTAGATGAGTTAACAAACGATATTCATCTTCTGGATCGCGGGAAAAGTTAAAAGGATTGCGAAAACCGTCTGCACATAGTTTATAAGATTGAGATTTACCACGAGAAATACGTTGTATAAGTTCCTGATGTTTTGCTAATAAATAATCTAGAAAAATCAAACTAAAAGGCTCTATGTTTGCACGATTTCGTGGGTCTTTCTGCACCCATTTTGCCCATTCAAAACCATAAATAAAATCGTGTACATAACGGAAACGTATTTCACTATTAATTCCGAATAACTCTGTTAGTAATACCATCTTATCAGCAAAAGATTCTAGGAAAGCGATCGCACCATCTCCTCCACTCAAAGACTGATGCAACATACTACTAACCATAAAATCAAAATCCCAAAAAATATTTTCTGGAAAATTTTGTAGTTGGGATTTCACTATGCGTTCCAAGGTATTTTTTGTAGTATTAATTAAGCAAGTATCTGTAATATTTTTTCTAATTAATCCTTCTAGTTCTACAAAACTGGTAATGTTAGTTTTATAAGGATTAAGACTTAAAAGATTTATTTGATGTTGAGCAAGAATTTCATCAATAACTTGAAAACTATTATTGGGTACAGTGTGTTGCTGCATCTGTATTGAGATAGCTTAGAAGCTACTAAATAATTTCTATCATATCTTTATGCAATACATAAGTTAACTTAACGCAAACAAACTTAACTTTTAACACTTAAGAACCCCATTTTTGCCAATAATCCGGGGTTCTATAATCTGGCAAGGAGTCAATCTAAAATTGTTTGACTATCCCGAAATATGGACAACTAATTCTCTACTGTGACTACGTTGACGATGCTCCCAAATATAAATTCCCTGCCAAGTTCCTAAAACTAAATGACCACGATTAATAGGGATATGTTCAGAAGTGTGAGTAAGTGCTGTGCGGATATGAGCCGGCATATCATCAGCACCTTCTGCATCATGAATATATTGACCTGACTCTGGTACAAGTTTCGCCATGAAGTTGGCTAAATCAACAAGGACATCAGGATCAGCATTTTCTTGAATCACTAAACTAGCAGAAGTGTGGCGTAAAAATAGTGTACACAGTCCGGTTTCTACTCCTGACTCAGCAACTATTGACTCGATTTTGGAGGTGATGTTGTGAAATGATTTACCATTAGTAGTAATTCTCAATAGTTTTTGGTAGTGTGTCATATTTGCTGCTATTTTTTAGACTAAAAAAGGGTGAGAAATTAATGAAATTAGTTCATAGATAAATACTAACTAATAAAGTATATGTTAGTTTCAATTATCAACATGAAGAGGAATTTAAGAAATGCTCAAGTTATTATCTATTTATTGTTGAATAGTCAAGTCAATAGGTATATAGCGAAGATAGATGAGATTGGAGGTATTTTAGGAGTATCAGTTGATAGAGAATTATTTAATTTGCTTACTGATATCGCACTTAGCACAAAAGCATCTCAATACTTAATTCGGACAATTTTAGATTTTTATCATGGTTATAATATAGTATTTCCCTTAGGTTTAGGTGAGATTAAAACGCCAAATCTTGATAATTTTAAAATAGATTATTAGATGATGATGGAGATTTTAAGTAATTAATAAAAGCTTGAGCGATCGCCTGATTGCCATCCTTAGCTAGTGGGTGTGCTTTTTGTGGTGGTTGTAATGGTTGATGCAAGAAATCCCAGTTACCTTGAAAGAACTCTTCCGGCTTGACAATTTGATGATAATTGTAATTTACCAATCCTTCTAAAAGAAAAGCTGCTTCCGCAAAATCATCACGGGGGATTGTAACTAGAGGGACATCTAATAAGGTGGCTTCGGAAAATGTGCCATAACCAGGCTTAGAAACTACTCTCCCACAAACAGGCATAAAATCTACAGGGCGGAATTTGCGGTCATTAATTTTGATTAAATTAGGTAAATCAGGCGCAGACTGATCAAAGACAATAAATTGCCAGTCGGGAAAATGGCGCAGGTTATCATAGGGAATTTTTTGTAAACCCAAACCACCAAACGTGAGTAAGACAGTTTTTTCTTGAGGTGCAGTTATCCCCCAAATAGCACGAATTTCTTCGGTTGTGTAACGGGGAGTACCACCAGTTAAACCCACATCGATAATATTGGAGAAAGCTGGTAAGGGTTCGTGAAATGGTAAACGAAACAAGCGATCGCATTGAGCATAACACTCACTAATCCAGTCAGCGATCGCTACAAATTCCCCACCCCAATCACGATAGATAAAATCCCAGCCAAAATTACTCATCATCCAGCAAGGTATACCTGCTTTTTGGGCAAATAAAGGCGCAAGGAAAGGAATATCCGCCAATATCAACTGCACACGATTTTGACGGATAAAATTCACTTCTGAAGCAATTAAGGAATTTTGCTGCTTTTTAATCTCCAACAACTTCGCCAAAGTCGCATCCTTATCCATATTTAAGCTATCTACTTGAATCACACCCAAATCAAAAGCGCGGGGACGGTGGATAAAATCACCCTCGATGTAACACTCCAGCAACCACCGAGGCGCAGTAGTCACCATAATTAACAGAACTTCTGGACACAGCTTTTGAATTGTTGCTGCCACAGATGCGGTGCGAGTAGCATGACCAAAGCCATGATTTGTAATGGCTACGTATAAAATCGGGCGTTGCATAGGGAGTGTTGACGGTTGATGGTTGAACTATTGAAATTTTGCTACTGCTTCAACTAACTGATCGATTTCTGATTCTAAAGTCAAATAGTGGACGGTGGCCCGGATACAACTGGGGTCGGCAATTGTCCGAGTTAAAATTCTTTGAGAATCGAGAAACTGCAATAACTTTAGAGGTTGTTGATTGATCAATTGGAAGGAGACAATACCGCTTTCTGGGGGCGCAGTGCGGAGACATTTCACATTGGGTAACGCAGCTAAACGTCGCCATAAATATTCACTATTGTGGCGAATTCGAGTGTAACGTTCCTGTGGTGTTCCCCATTGTTGATGGGTAGCGATCGCCTCCCTCAAACCAAAATACAATGGGTAAGGTGGCGTAGATACTTCATACCTTCTCGCATCCGGTTTCCAGTTCACAGGTTGGGATTGGCTATCAATCATAATTCCATATAAGCCAATAAAAGTAGGATGCAAACTCTCTAAAATTTCAGGACGCACATACAAACCCCCCACACCTTCAGGGCCGCATAACCATTTATGACCAGTGAAAGCATAGAAATCTGCCCCCAACTCTGCTAAGTTCAAAGGTAAAGCACCCACAGATTGAGCCGCATCTATTAATAAAAAAGAATTATTTTTTCTGCATACCTCCACAATTTTTTCTAGAGGTAGCACTTGACCCGTATTCCAAAAAACGTGACTGACTACCACTAAGCGAGTCTGGGGACGCAAATTTTCAGCAATAATGGCTACAGGATTGCCCTCATTTAACGTTGCTTTCAAAGGACAAGTAGTCACTTCCACCCCAAATCGACGGCTAATTTCTTGAGTAGTCGCAATTACTCCAGGATGTTCGCAATCTGAGAGTAAAATGTGGTCGCCAGCTTGCCACGATATCCCCCACAAAGCGATATTACAACCCACAGTCACATTATCAGTAAAAGCAATTGTATCAGATGTAACATTTAACTCAGAGGCGATCGCTGTTCTCACAGTTTGCATTTGCGCTGTTAACCAAGCACCAGCCTCACTGCCAAAAGGGCCGATATGCTGAATGTGCGCTATAGTTTGGGTAATCGTGTCCATTGTGGCTTTTGGCATCGGCCCCTGTCCACCATAGTTAAAATAGAGCTTATTTGCTAAAGCCAGAAATTGTTCTCGATGGTGATGTAACCTAGCCTGTGCAGTGGAAATAGTAGTCATAAACAATTTAAAATTCAAAATAGCTTGTTTTCTTAGTTTCCCACCCTCCCAACCCAACAAGCACAGGTGATAGAGGATAGGTGACAAGTGACACAGAAGGCAAAGTAAAAAGTAACTTATGCCCAATTCCCCATGCCCAAACTGAATGCTAATTAATGCTGAACACCTCCTGCAATACCAACGCTGTAAACGCCGTCCGATTTTAGATATTCACGGTGATAAAAGTTTACGAGATACGCCTAGTGAATTATTACTCAAACTGCAACAGGACAAAAACGCCCATCGGTTGAGTATTTTGGCTCAATTTACCTATCAAAAACCAGATTACCCTAGAGGAAAATGGGCAGCAGGACAAGCAGCCACCATAGAATTGATGCAGCTTGGGGTTGATTACATTTATCAAGGAGTGCTGTTAGCTAATTACAGTCAGTTAGTAGACTCAGAACCAGAATCCCTTAACCCTACCCTTGTCAGTTGTCCTGATTTACTTGTCAAACAGCCAGGAGAATCGCGTTTTGGCGAGTGGATGTATGCAGCAGTAAATATAGAACTGGGTAAGCGTCCCAAACAGGAATATCAAGTTGTCACCGCTTTTCATACCCAAGTCTTAGCAACAGTCCAAGGCGTGACACCGCCGACGGCTTGGTTAATGTTACGCAGTAAAGAGACGAAATATCCGATAGATTTAGCTAAATGGACACCGCAAATGCAGGAAATTTTGCAGGAGTTCATGCAGTCTCTACAGTCGGAAACTAGACCAGAAATATTTATTTCCCGTCAGAAGTGTAATCTGTGTCTGTGGCACAGTCAATGTTATGCGATCGCGCAATCTCAGCAACACCTCTCCCTGTTACCGGGAGTCACTCCCATTCGTTACACTCAACTACAAACCCTCGATCTCACCACCCTGGAATCTCTCGCTGATACCAATCCCACTATTTTAGAAAATCTCACTGGTTTTGATCCTTACGTTGCCAATAAATTAGTTATCCAAGCCAAATCAGTCTTAGCAAAACGACCTCTAACTTTACCATTTCCGCCTTCACTGCCAAATATTACCTTCAATGCTGCCGTCGAGCTGTATTTTGATATTGAAGCACAACCAGACATCAATTTAGATTACCTTTTGGGAGTGTTGGTGGTGAATAAGCAAACCAACACTGAAGAGTTTTATTCTTTCTTAGCAGAAAAACCAGAACAAGAAGAATTAATTTGGCAACAATTTCTAGAGTTAGTGTGGCAATATCCTGAAGCACCAATTTATCATTTTTGCGTTTACGAATTAGATACAGTCAAACGCCTAGCCAAGTTGTACCGTACACCTCACAAATCAGTACAGCCTGTCTTGAATCGATTTGTTGATATTTATGAACACCTCACGGAAACTGTAGCATTACCCATAGAAAGTTATGCGCTAAAAGCGATCGCTCGCTGGTTAGGATTTGAATGGCGTGATCAAGAAGCTAGTGGAGCTAAGTGTATTTACTGGTATGATCAATGGTTGGAAACCGGCGATCGCTCTCTACTAGAAATCATCAGCCGATACAATGAAGACGATTGTCACGCTACACACCGCGTCAAAGATTGGCTATTTGATTTTTTGGCGGACAAGTATCATTTACAACCAGCCTAGCGTTTACTAACCGATTTTATTCCCATTCTCCACTTTGCAAAATCTTTCATCCAAAATGCTTTTTTTGCGTTAACATGATAACGATTCTCATTCTTTGTATGAGAAACGAAAAAAAGAAACCTCCCTCATAGTAAGGACTTCAGTCCTTATTCAGTAATACTTTGCTATTGATAAAGGTCTAAAAACTCCAAAAACTCTGAAATCTGAAACACATAAATTTAGTAGCTGAAAAATCCCACTGCACTATGAGTACTATCACCGCACCAACTCAAAATATAATTCCTGATATTCCCAAACGGGGAATGCCTGTTACTATTATCACAGGTTTTTTAGGTAGTGGCAAAACTACACTCCTCAATCAAATTCTCAAAAACAAACAAGATTTAAAAGTCGCTGTTTTAGTGAATGAGTTTGGTGATATTAATATCGATAGCCAACTGCTAGTTTCTCTCGATGAAGATATGGTAGAACTCAGCAATGGCTGTATTTGTTGTACTATCAATGATGGTTTAGTTGATGCTGTTTATCGAGTGTTAGAACGAGAAGACCACATAGATTACATGGTGATTGAAACCACAGGTATAGCTGACCCACTACCAATTATATTAACTTTTTTAGGAACAGAATTGCGAGATTTAACTAGCTTAGACTCGATTTTAACAGTAGTAGATGCAGAGACATTTAATCAAGAACATTTTGAGAGTGAAGCGGCTTTAAAACAAATTACCTATGGAGATATTATTCTCCTTAATAAAGTAGACCTAGTTAAACCTGAGAAACTAAAAGAAGTAGAAGGTTTCATCCATGAACTGAAAGATTCTGCCAGAATTATACACACTCAACATGGTGAAGTACCATTACCTTTAATTTTAGGTGTGGGTTTAACCCCCACAGATGATTATACTGTGCATAATCTAGAAGATACTCATCATCACGAACATCACCACCATCATCATGATCATGAACATCACTCCCATCATTTAGAGAATGACGGATTTGTATCTATATCATTTCAATTCGATAGCCCATTTGATGTTCATAAATTTGAAAACTTCCTCACTGAAGAAATGCCGGAAAATGTCTTTAGAGCTAAAGGTATTTTATGGTTTAGCGATAGTGAATTGCGCCATATATTTCAACTTAGTGGACTACGCTATAACTTGCAAGCAGATGAATGGCGTAGCTCACCCAGAAATCAGATAGTTTTTATTGGCAGAAAATTAGATTTACAACAAATTCATTCACAACTTAATAAATGTTTGGTATGATTAATAAGTGTTAAGTAATGAGTAACTTTAGTTAGTAGTGAATCATAGATATTGCGCTATTAACTAATTCATAGATTTTTATCCATTAAACAAATAAAATGACCTTATCGATTCATCCCGATACAAATTCTGCTGCCCAGGTAGTGTCATCTTTATCTACTAAGCATCTACCAACTGTTACCGAAGCAGAAATGGTGCAGGCTGTACGTACTTTGTTGATTGGATTAGGAGAAAATCCTGATAGAGAAGGTTTATTAGATACTCCGAAGCGGGTTGTGAAAGCTTTGCAGTTTCTCACTAAGGGATATCATGAATCTTTAGATGAACTGCTGAATGGAGCAGTATTTACAGAAGATGCCAACGAAATGGTATTAATTAGGGATATTGATATTTTCAGTTCTTGCGAGCATCATATCCTGCCAATTATTGGTCGCGCCCATGTGGCTTATATTCCCAACGGCAAGGTGATTGGCTTATCAAAAATTGCACGAATTTGTGAAATGTACGCACGACGTTTGCAAGTGCAAGAGCGTCTAACTTTGCAAATTGCTGATGCGCTACAAGGGTTACTCAAACCTCAAGGAGTGGCTGTAGTCATAGAGTCCACCCATATGTGTATGGTAATGCGTGGTGTACAAAAACCTGGCTCTTGGACTGTCACTAGTGCAATGCGTGGCGTGTTTGCTGAAGATGCACGCACCCGTGAGGAATTTATGAATTTGGTGCGACACAACGCCAATTTTCATTAATAAGTTTTGGCTAGAGTAGAGGTTAATTCAGTATATTCGATGTAGAGATGAGTAATTTTCCTCTCTCTACATTTTTATCTTGATTTATGAAGCAACGTTGTGAAAATGCTGGAGAAATTGAAATTTAACTCACAGGGTTTAATTCCAGCGATCGCTCAAAATTATCGTGATGGTACTGTCTTGATGATGGCTTTCATGAACGCCGAATCCATTCAAAAAACTTTATCTACAGGTGAAGCCCATTATTTGGAGTCGTTCCCGTGCGTAACTGTAGCATCAAGGATCTGGTCATATTCAAAAAATCAAAGAATTTTTTTATGACTGCGCTGGTGATGCGATTCTGGTCAAAGTTGAGCAAAACAGTGATATTGCTTGTCATACTGGCGCAAAAAGTTACTTTTTTAACAACGTACCAATCAATCTTGCATAGCGATCGCTCACTCTCAACCCAGGAAAAATCCTATCAACTAAGCACTTTCCAGCTAACAAAAATATGAAGTTAAATTTTTGGCATTTTGGCAGCTTATCCAAAATTGCCTGTGATATTTTTTGAAATTATTGCAAGGACTTAGTCTAGTTACAATAGTAGACTTGACATTATCCTCGTTCTGACTGTTAACTTGACCTATTTTCCTTACAACCTATTTATTTTCCTATTTTCTAAAGTCCAAGGTGTATTGCTACTTTCAAGCTATTTAGACGGGTGCAACCCGTCTTTTTTTTAGGTGTTTAACAAGTCGCTAGAATTAGCAATTTGAAAAATTATAGCTACAGATGGATGGACAGAATACAAATAACAACTATCAATCCAAAACTTAAATGAATTAGATGTATTAGTTAATACTTAAATATTGTAATATCAGTTTTTACGGTATTTGTATACATCCCCTAGGAAGATGCTAGAAGATAGAAATTACAGGTAAATTAATCCGGGATGTTGTTATGCACTGGATTTAAAGAGAGGTTTGGTGATGAGCCAAACCTTTTTTTTCATACAACATGAAAAAGGGGGTAGCACAAAAAAGCAAAAGTAAAAATGTGAGTCAGCACTGGTTCAGGGTTTCCCAAAGTTCGTATTAGCAACAGCGAACCCACAGATATAGCTGTAGCTAGAGAGATTAGGACATCCAGCTGACATAAAACCCTAATAATAAAAGGCGTTCAAGTCTGTCAACTATCGTTTACCAAGACCGAGGCTGAAATTGCGATCGCACTATTTAATATCAACTTTCTGGAAGCAACAAAAACCCTGATTTTCAAAAAACCAGGGTTCTACAAAACCGATAACAGTAGATTTGATTTGATTATGAGTTTTTAACTGTTCTATCTTGAAAGCGTCTCAAAACTGAAGTAGCACCAAAAGCACCGATTGCTAATAGTCCTAACATCGCATTGGGTTCGGGAACACTAGCTAGTCTATAGCTATGGTTATCAGTTTCAAACGCAATACCATTGGTACGCATCACAACTCGGTCGAATTTTTCACCGCTTTCACCAACTAGGTTGACAAACATATTAGCGGTTGTGCTAGTCCAACTACCATTAGCTATAGCCGTAGGGACATCTGATCCACTAAAAGTTTTTAACAACTGATTACCGTTGTAAATGTCGATAAAGTTGTAAGTATCCAATGAACCTGCATAAAAACCAAAGTAATCAATCGCTTCTTTAAAATTAAGAGTGACAAAACCAGTACTTCCTGCAACTCCGCTACCTACAGGAGCAATTGTTAAATATTTGGTGTCATCACCGTATGGAGAAGCATATTGACCAGACTTACTACCTCGGACAATGTTATTAGTAATATTAGAGTAAGTTACAAAGCCATTGGGGTCTGTGGCTGTACCATCATCAAAGGTGACAGTTTTAGCATCAGAGTAGCTAGAAAACATACCACCGTTTACTGTCATAGTTACAGCACTTGCTGAGTTGCTGCTTAAAGCTACAGCAGTAACGCTTAGTAAGGCAATAGATAATTTTTGTAGCATTTTTGTAATTAGCCTTTCAACGTAAAAAGAGGAATCAACTTAATCTAAGTTAAGTTTTCGCAGGCGTAAACATAAACTGTAGATATACGAAAATCTTTTTAAAGATTAAATAAAGTAGATTTACTAAGATCTGAGGAATTCGGTTTAATTTATGAAATTATCTACTATTTATATAGGTAGGGTATAGGAAACAGAAAACATAAATCAAAGGAGATAGAGATTTATCGAGTCTTTTTAAAAAATAAAGATAGGTTTTATATCTGATTATGTTATTAAATATTATTCTTCACATTCAGATTATCAAACCCAGCCTCAAAGACACATAGATTCTGCTCAGAAAAAGATAATTTTATAAATGAATAGTGATAGTTGTATTCATGGTATTAATATTTATACTAATTTATTCCATAAACTAATCTTTAAATACAGACATCAAAACATGTTTGCCTCTTTGCTTCTCCTATAGGTTCGTTAAAAATATCTAAAATAATAATATGTATGACATACTGTCATAAATGCCAAAAATCTATGTGGATATTGCGTAACTTTAGGTAATTTATTCAAAAAAATATATAAGTATTTGATTAGTAAAAGTTTAATAAAACCGACCTAACAATAGAGACAATCTCTGGAAATAAGTATAGGATTTTAAGTAATGAGCAAATGTTTATACCAATTCTACCAAGTACTTCATCTTCAGGTCTTGTAAAAGTAATGCCTGTGAAAGTCTCTGTCATAGCAGACATATAATTACCACCGTGAATATACACATGAATTGAGATAAACGTTTCCTTAATCACAATTTTATTTTTTAGATCTTTGACCGCATCAACAATGAAAAGCAAATTTTTCCATTTTTCAGCTTCAGTTTTACTAGCTACCGGAATTGCAGGTGCAGTGGTGAATGCACCTGCACAAGCAGCACCAAAACCAGATGTTGCAGGGATATGTCAAGTTTCCGATATTTCTCTTGGAGGAGTCATTGCAACAGCTTGTGATGGCGCAACTGCTGGCAATGATACAGGTTCAGGAAATCCTTTGGAAACAAGATTGGATAATGGATTATTTAGCAGTTTTGTAGGTTCTGGTGTAAATTGGACGGAACTTGGCAAATCAGATAACTCTTCCAACGGTTACATTAAGGCAACTAATGATGATAATGATGCAGATAAATTAGGTGACTGGAGTCTATTACAGCAATTGAGCAGTAATACCTTTGTCGTAAGTCTGAAGTCAAGCACTTATTACAGTGCTTATCTGTTTCAAGATTATGATTGGTCGAATGGCTTGACAGGAGTTTTCAATACTATTGGCGTTGCTTTAGATGGTAGTGGGACGGCAGGTAAAAATCTATCTCACGCTTCATTATTCGTTTCTGACATCAAAAATACTCCCGATCCTCAAGCAGTTCCAGAACCAGCTACTTTGTTTGGTTTAGGTTTAGTTGCTAGTGGTATGGTAATTTCTCGCCGTCGTCAATCGCGCTAATCATTTCGGCAAAATTCGAGTATGAGAAACCTGGTTTTTCAGAAATCAGGTTTCTTATTTTTTTGAGGATATTAGGTCAACTACGGCAGACTTCATCCAGTACACTACCATCGGCAGCGACTAATTGAATTTGCAATGGCATTTGTCCAGCGGCGTGGGTAGAACAACTCAAACAGGGGTCAAAAGCACGAATTCCAGCTTCCACACGATTGAGCATCCCTTCAGGAATTTCTGGGCCTTGAATAAAATGTTTGGCAATTTGGGCAACTGTGCGATTCATCGCCAGATTATTTTGACCAGTTGCAATGATTAAATTGACTTTCTGCAACAAGCCATTTTCATCAACTTGGTAATGATGAAATAATGTACCTCGCGGTGCTTCACTCACGCCAACACCTTCTAATTGATTTACACCAGCTTCCGCACGTAAACGATTGGATAGGATATCTGGATGATCTAAAAAGATTTCGATGTATTCAATACAAGCGAGAATTTCAATTAAACGGGCATAGTGATAGAAAAAAGATGATGTAACTGCACCTTGAGAGTGTAGGCGAAATCTCTGTAATTCTTGATCTGCTAGAGGCGTACCAATAGAACTACAAATATTTAAACGTGCTAGTGGCCCTACACGATACATCCCGCTATCTAAACCACTGTGACCATTATTTTCTGGATAACCCAAGGGGCGATAATAAGGAGATTTTAAATAAGAATCTGGTTGAACGACTTCCCCGATAAACTCGTTATAGCTTGTGGGGTCAAGTTTATCAGCAATAATATTACCGTTACTATCAACAAAGCGGATGTAACCATCGTAGGTTTCCCACAAACCATCAGGAGTAACTAAGCCCATGAACAAACTAGGGAAATTGCCAAAGGTTTGTACTTCTTTTTGATAGTCTTTCAGCAGACTCTTGAATTTCTCTAAAGCATCTAATGTAGTATTCTTAGCTTCGGGGATACGTTGTTGAATATGGGTGCGGGCTGCTGGTGTAAGGGGTTCTCTCACTCCCCCAGGAACAGCCCAAGCTGGGTGAATTTTTGCACCTCCCAATAATTCAATAATTTCTTGACCAAATTGACGGAGGCGAATACCGCCACGGGCTAATTCTGGTTCGGCGGCGATTAAGCCGAAGACGTTGCGTTTTGCTGGGTCACTATCCATACCCAGTAATAAATCTGGGGCGGTGAGGTGAAAGAAACTCAAAGCATGAGATTGGATGATCTGCCCCCAGTTCATGAGTCGCCGGAGTTTAGCTGCAACTGGGGGTATAGTGACAGATAAAATGCGATCGCCTGCTTTCGCTGAAGCCAACAAGTGACTGACCGGACAGATACCACATACACGCGACGTGATTCCCGGCATTTCCCACAAAGGACGACCTTCACAAAACTTTTCAAATCCTCGAAATTCAGTCACATGAAACCGAGCATCACTAACTTGTCCGGCATCATCCAAGAAAATACTAATTTTGGCGTGACCTTCAATCCGGGTAACGGGGTCGATGACAATTCTTTTAGACATAGGAATTTCAATTCAAAATTAAAAATACCCCACGGGTACTCTTTGAGAACGCCTTTGGCGAACGCGGTAGCGTCTCGTTAGAGAAGCAAGCTAAAAAATTCAGAATTAAAAACTTCTGAGGACTGGGGAGCAGAGGAGAAAAACTAGTAACTTTTAACTAACTCAGCACAGGCTAAAGCCGCACTCTGCAGCACTCTTAAAGATCATAAAGCCGGGCTTCTAGTGCTTCTGGGTATTCGTCGCAGTAGTCTTCAAAAGCTGTTCTTTGAAGCTTTTCAGCTCTTTGGTGGGCGATTTCTGATTGTAGTTCTTCGACGACATCCCAAGCCGCGGCGCATTCTTCGGAACGGATACCTTTCTGGTCACAAATGGTGCGGGCTTTTTTGATTTCGTCTTGTAATTGTTGCTCTAGGACTACTGTTCGGGGTAGTTCCAAGAAGTTACTGTTGGCCAAAATGTCAGTCAGGGAAATGATACCCAATAACTCACCTTGAATAACAGGCGCTCTGTGTAGATGATAATCAGCGAATAATCGGGCTACGTATTCTAAACCTAAGTCTGGATTGATCGCAATACAAGGCTTAGTCATCACCTCATAGACGCGAACTTTACTAGGGTCTTGACCATAAGCAATCACTTTATAGACAATATCGCTCTCACTGATGATGCCGTAAGCATCTTGTTCGTGGCGACGATCTACAATTAAGGCTCGCCAATCTCTAGCACGCATTAATTTCACAGCGTCGGCTACAGTGGCGGAGCTGCGAATAGTCGCCACATCTTTTGTCATCACATCTGCTGCTTTTAACATAATTACCCTGGTTGGAAAACTGAAAATTTTAAGGGTGTTGGGGTGTAGGCGTACTATTCCCAATGCCCATTACCCAAACTTAATAAACTCACGCCCTTCTAGATGCGGTTTTTCTCCCTGTAATAATGCTTCTAGGACAGTGCGGATGCGTGTAGCTGAGGGAGGACAGCCGGGTAAATAAATATCAACGGGTACTACAGTGTGTACGGGTGTCACTTGATCTAGTAATGGGGGTACAATACCTGGTTCATGGGGAATTTGCGGTTTTAGATCAACTGTTTGGATGTAAGAACGTTGTAGAACGGGTTCAGCACTACCCAAAGGATTGCGTAAGGCGGTAACGTTACCAGTAACAGCACAGTCACCAAAGGAAATTAATATTTGAGAACGCTCCCTGACGATTTGGATTGTTTCCAAGTGTTCTTCATTAGCGATCGCACCTTCTACCAACACCACATTTACACCCTCTGGATATTGTTTAATATCTGCAAAGGGACTAAAAACCACATCTGCTTGGGCGGCTAAATCAATCAACCATTCGTCTAAATCCAAAAAGGACATATGACAACCAGAACACCCGCCTAACCATACTGTTGCTAATTTCAAACGAGACATAAGAATTTGGGGATTGAGAATTGGGGATTGGGCGTTGGGCATGGGAAATAGTACCTCTACATCCTTACACCCCCTACTTTTTGCCATTCTTGAACAACACTCTGGGGGACGTTGATATTAATGGAGCGATCGCCAGGTTGAGGTATGCTCAAGACGAGCGGTTCTGTTGTTAGTTCTGGTAAGATATCGTGAAAATCATACTGACCAATGGTTGGGGCTGGTGCTTCTTCTAAAAAGACATCAGCAGCCTTCAAGACTTTGCCTGTATCGGTGGTAATTTTTAAGGGTTGGGGATGAATCAGTTCAGCAGAACCAGGAAAACCTACCAACCGCAGATTTAAAGTTTCTCCTTGACCGGGATAAACTTGTTTAAACAGAACAACTTGCCAAACCTTTCCTGATTGATCAGCTAATCTTGTTTGTGAGCGATAGAGAATTTCTGCTGAGGCTGTTTCTGGCCGTTCGACAGATGCAATTACTGTTTCGGTATAGAGGCTTCCTAAACCCAGGAACATAAAAATTGTCACTATCGCCAACAATAGCAGCCACCACAAAAGACTCTTGAGAGAAGTTGGAGACAAACACATGGAAAACGGGGACAGATTTTTCCTGTTGTGTTTGCTCTTGCTCGGTTTTCGGCTGATTTTCGGCATCAAATTCACCTCCTATCGTTGGGAAAGGGGCATAAGTTATTCTCTCCTTATCCCCAGCACCTAAAGATTCCATTGCTGTTTCTCCCTTGCAGTGACCAAAAAATCGAGTTTGGCGCGATCGCGTTTCATTTCGCCAACGCTAGAACCTTGATAAAATAGTGCGCCTGTGGGGCAAGCATTAACGCATTTACCGCAGGAGGTGCAGGTTTGGGAAGTTCCCCAAGGTTGGCTTAGGTCAGTGATGACGTGGGAATTTGTTCCCCTCCCTGCCATATCCCAAGTGTGTGCGCCTTCAATTTCATCACATACACGGATGCAGCGAGTACAAAGAACACAACGGTTATGGTCAATACCATAGCGATCATGAGATAAATCAACTTTGCGATCGGGGAAATGGTAGGCTAAACGGATATGATCCATACCCATTTCAATGGCTAGGTCTTGTAATTCACAATTACCGTTAGCTACGCACACCGAACAGATGTGATTACCTTCAGCGAATAACATTTCGATAATTATGCGGCGATAACTTTGCAGGCGATCGCTATTCGTCACCACTTCCATCCCTTCTGCAACTTTCGTCACACAAGCCGGCAGTAACTTATTCATTCCAGCGATTTCTACCAAACACAGCCGACAAGCTCCCACATCTCCCACACCTTCCAAGTGGCAGAGTGTAGGAATATGAATACCCGCTGCTTGCGCCGCTTGTAGTATCGTTTCTTCCTCACGCGCGCTGACTAATTGACCATCGATTGTTAGGGTTTTTACAGTCACGTCGCTTTGCTCCGAATTCAAAATTATTGGGGATTGGGGATTGGGGATTGGGATTTTTACTCAGTACTAATCAATGCCAAATACTCATCATGGAAATAGCGTAGGGTACTAAACACAGGATTGGGTGCAGACTGGCCTAAACCGCATAGACTGGTGTGTTTTACCATGTCACAGAGTTCTTCTAGGAGTTTTAAATCAGCCTGTGATGCTTTACCTTCACTAATTTTGGTTAATAATCCATATAACTGCACAGTCCCGACTCGGCAAGGAATGCACTTACCACAGGATTCATCCATACAAAATTCCATAAAGAAGCGGGCAACATCTACCATATTGGTAGTTTGATCCATGACAATCATCCCACCAGAACCCATCATCGAACCCAGGCTGGTCAATGATTCATAGTCTACAGGAGTATCAAAAGCAGTGGCGGGAATACATCCCCCAGAAGGGCCACCTGTTTGTACTGCTTTGGCAATACCACCATCGGGAACACCACCCCCCATTTTTTCTACTATTTCCCTTAAAGAAGTCCCCATTGGCACTTCGATTAAACCTGTATTGCGGATTTTGCCAGCTAGAGCAAACACTTTAGTCCCTTTACTCTTGGGAGTACCGATGTTAGCAAACCATTCTGCACCTTTACGGATGATGGGTGCAATATTCGCAAAGGTTTCAACGTTATTAATTAGGGTAGGATGTCCCCATAAACCCGATTCAGCCGGATAGGGAGGACGAGGATGAGGAACGCCGCGCTTACCTTCGATAGAAGCCATGAGAGCAGTTTCTTCCCCGCAAACATAAGCTCCTGCACCAATGCGGATATCTATTTTAAAATCAAAAGGAGATTCAAAGATTTTGCTACCTAAAATACCCAGACGCTGGGCTTGATTAATCGCCGTTTGTAAACGTTTGATAGCAGTAGGATACTCTGCCCGGACATAAATATAACCTTGACTTGCGCCGACAGCATAGCCTGCGATCGCCATTCCCTCTAACACTCGATGGGGATCACTCTCCAACACACTCCGATCCATAAACGCACCTGGATCTCCCTCATCGGCGTTACAAATGACAAATTTGCGGTCTCCCTTAGCTTTAGCTACCGTCGCCCATTTCAAACCGGTGGGATAACCAGCACCACCACGTCCCCGTAACCCACTGCGGCTAATGGTATCAACCACCTCAGTTGAGGTCATATCTCGCAGTACATGATAAAGAGCCTGATAACCACCAGTAGCAATGTAAGATTGAATCCTTTCTGGATCAACTTTGCCACAGTTTTCTAACACTATCGGCATCTGGGACGTAAAAAATGGTTGGTCTAGCTTTACCACCGACAGCTTTGACTCTTTGCCTTTCAAAGTTTCAACAATTGCAGGTGCATCTTCAGGAGTAACTTTCTCGTATAGAATTTCTTGAGTTTCTACTCCGACTCTCTCCACTTCCACCAAAGGCCCCTGACAGCACAAGCGCATACAGCCCACACCAAAAACTTGCACTTCTTGCTCCCAACCTTCTGCTTTGACAGCTGCTTCTAGTCGTTGTTTAACTGCTTGTGAGTTAGCCGAAAGACAGCCAGCCGCCGTACAGCAACGAATTTGTACAGGTTTGGCTTGAGAACGTTCCTGTCGAGAGATTTCTAATAATTCGTTCAGTTCCATGTCTTATCCCAACTTTCCATAAGAGATCAGGTCGCTTCTCTACAAGACGCTACAGGAACACTCCAAATTCAAAATTCAGGATATTTTCTGTTCCCTGTCCCCTGTCTCCTGTAACCTATTGTCCAAGCCATCCTTGTACACGTTCAGTTACAGATTCAGGGGTTTGATTGCCTAAAACTTTGTTATCAAATACTACCGCCGGAGCAATTCCACAAGCACCTAAACAGCGTGCTGTGAGTAGTGATAACTGACTATCAGCAGTAGTTTCTCCTGAGTGAATATGAGTTAATTGCTCTAGATGTGCCAAAATTGCTGGCGCGCCTTTGACATAACAAGCCGTACCTGTACACACCACACAGCTATGAACGCCTTTTGGTGCTAAAGAAAACAAATGATAGAAAGTTGCTACACCATACACTCGACTAGGCGGTAATTTTAGGCTTTGAGAAATATAAAACAATAAATCGTTTTCTAGGTAGCCAAAAAGTTCTTGTGCCTTATGGAGAATTTCAATTAGTGCATCTTGTTGATATTGATGACGCTTGATAGTTGCATCCAGCATCTTTAAGCGTTTATCGCCACTGGGATGAGTATGATTTGGTTGTGATGCGATCGCCATTGTTTGTTACGTGGGAAATGGAAAATGGTTATTAGGCAATTCAATTTTGGATTGGGTTTCAATCTAAAAATTGAAAATTCTTTCCCCTACACCCCTAATGCTTCCGTCTGTTGCAAATTATCCTTAGTAGTTAGTTTTTCCTTCAATGGACAATGGACGATGTGAACTGAACAAGGAGCGTGATGCAAGACGTAGTTACTGACACTACCTAAAAATAACTCTTTCAGACCAGCTAAACCTCTGTGTCCCATCATGATTAAATCCGCATTCCAGGTAGTCGCTAATTTACAAATTGTGCGTCCAGGACTACCCAATACTTGCGTAAATTCCGTAGGTACGTCTGCTGTGTTAGCTTTAGCACTGAAGGATTGCAACATCTTCACGCCTTCATCTTTAAAGCGATCCCACTGTTTTTGATATACTTCAAGGCTTTGACCGCTTAGTCCTGGATAGTAGTCATAATTAGACACCATCGGGATATTAGGACTGCCATCTTCTTCTGGTGATAAAACGTGTACTAACAACAATTTACCTTGGGTGGCTTTGGCTAGAGCTAATGCTTGCTCAAAAACCTGTTGTCCCATTTCTGAGCGATCCAATGCAACTAAAATATTTTTCAGCATATAGACCTCTGCAAGTCATCATGATTTAAGGCACTTGATTATTAAATTGAGTTCTTCTATGGGAAATTTTAGAGAATAAAGAATTGTCTCAGCACGCTACTCTCACCCTGCTACCGCTAACGGTAAAAGCTCAAAGCCCCGTTACGGCTAACAGGACTTCTGTGTCTCCCAATATTGTTTATATGACAAGAATTTGAGGAACTTGTGAAGAACGGGAGTTGTGTGAGAACCAATATCCCTGATTTCCGTAATCAGCCTGGTATCTGAGACTGTTAATTCCTCAGTCATCACCTTTAGCTGCTATGGCGATCGCATCGTCATGTTTTGCCTAGCAATATCACCTGATTATCTACTATTTTTGAGGAATAACATCACACCTAAGTGATATTTTTGCAATTACTCTTGCTTTCTTTCTAAATTTCAATAAATATTGATATTTGTGAAAAAGTATTAATGCCCAGTAGATATCCCATCTAAGATATTTTTAAATTGCCAGTATTAATAGTTTATTTCTCACACTCAGAAAAATATCTCAGTTTGATTATTTATTAAAAATTAATTAAATATGAAAATTTTAATTGTAGAGGATGACAAGTTAAATGCTTCAGCATTAAGTGCAGTTCTCGCCAACCAAAACTATGTAGTAGAAATCGCTGAAGATGGTCATACTGCCTGGGATTTAATTGAAACTTACGATTATGATTTAATCCTCTTAGATGTAATGCTGCCTAAGCTAGATGGAATTAGTCTTTGTCGGCAAATTAGAGCTAGTGCTAGACAAATGCCAATTCTGTTATTGACTGGTTGTGATAGCGGTCACGAAAAAGCCATTGGTTTAGATGCGGGTGCGGATGATTATGTAGTGAAACCCTTTAATGAAGAAGAACTGGTGGCTAGGATACGTGCGCTATTAAGACGTAGTGGAACTATATCACAGCCAATACTAGAATGTGGTAATTTACGGCTTGATCCTAGCAGTTGTGAAGTTACCTATGAGCAAGATTTACTATCACTAACACCGAAAGAATATGCTCTATTAGAATTATTTTTACGAAATCGTCGCCGGGTTTTTAGCTGTTCCATGATTCTGGAACATCTGTGGTCTTATGAAGATACTCCCAGTGAGGAAGCTGTCCGCACCCATATTAAGGGATTAAGGATGAAGTTGCGCAATGCCGGAGTGCCGGGGGATTTAATTGAAACAGTTTACGGTATCGGTTATCGACTCACACCGCACGAAGAAGAGAACAAAGGCGCAGGAGAAAAGGAAAAATCTGTAGCTGGGAAGTCTCAAACAGAATCAACCCAAAAAGCCATAGCTGGTATTTGGGAAAAATTCTATGGGCGGGTAGATGAGCAAGTCACAGTCTTAGAGACAACAGCCACCGTAATTAGTCAAGCAGCGTTAAGTTCAGAATTGCGGTTACAAGCCAGACAAGAAGCCCATACATTAGCAGGTTCTCTGGGGACATTTGGTTTACCTGAAGGCTCAAAGTTAGCACGGAAAATTGAGCAACTATTGAAATCAGACCCCAGCTGGACACCAACTGAAATTAGTAAATTGCAAAAGTGGGTGAAATTATTGCGTCAAGAAGTGGCGGCGCGAAAACCGGCCATAGAACCTGCCACATCGACTCATAATTTTTTACCGAAAACCCAACCTCTGAGCGAAAGTGCAGTAGCGATCGCTCCCATCCTACCACCACCCATTCCTCAAGCCGAAGCCAAAATCTTAGCTGTAGACGACGACCCCAAAATTCTCGCCTTATTGCAAACCCTTCTGCATCCTTGGGGACTAAAAGTCATTACCTTAGATGATCCTCGTCGTTTTTGGGAAATATTACCAGCCGAAAACCCCGACTTATTAATTCTGGATGTAGAAATGCCCCACACCAACGGCATCGAACTATGCCAAATAGTCCGTAACGATGCCCAGTGGAGTGAATTACCAATCTTATTTCTCACAGTCCATAGTGATGCCGAAATTGTCAATCAAGTTTATAGCGTAGGTGCTGACGATTTTGTCAGCAAACCCATCGTCGGGCCAGAATTAGTAACCCGCATTATCAACCGCTTGGAACGAGTAAAACTGCTAAGGCGAGTGGCGGCGGGAAGCAGTCAAGCAACGCGGTCTTCTCTTCGAGACGCTCCGCGAAGGGCAAAGCCGAAGTGGAGCAATTGCGGAGAAGCAGAGGAAAATATAGACCAATGCCCCATGCCCTTCTTCCCCGATAGCCGCGCCATCTTCGATGCTGAACCAGAGTGCGTCAAAATTGTGGCGGCTGATGGCACTTTCTTGGCAATTAACCCGGCTGGTTTGGCGATGTTAGCAGCAGAAAACGCTGATATTGTGGTAGGCAAGTCTGTATATGATTTCATCGCCCCTGAATACCAACAAGCATTTCGTCAACTCAATGAGAGTATTTGTCAAGGACAAAAAGGCACTCTAGAATTCGAGATGATTAATTGCCAAGGTCATCGTCGTTGGATGGCAACTCACGCAGTCCCTTTACGGAATACCGCAGATGATAGCTGGGTGCAATTGGCGATTACACGAGATATTACCGATTTCAAACAAGTAGAAGCAGAAATTCAGCGTGTGAATCGCACCTTGCAAACTCTAAGTAGCTGCAATCAAGCTGTGGTTCGTACCGATAATGAAGCAGATTTACTGCATCAAGTCTGTGAAATTTTCATCAAAGTCGGTGGTTATCGTCTGGCTTGGGTGGCTTACGCTGAAAATAACCCCCAAAAAGATATTTATCCAGTCGCGCAAGCAGGCTATGAAGATGGATATCTGCAATCTCTACATCTGACTTGGGCTGATACAGTTCCCGGTCAAGGGCCAATTGGCACAGCTATCCGCACAGGTAAAACCACAATTATTCAAAATATCCTGACTGATAGTCGTTTTGAGATTTGGCGTTGTCAAGCAACGAGTCGGGGTTATGCTGCTTCTATTGCCTTACCGTTATTTGCTCATGGTCAAGTCTTTGGGTCGTTGAATATTTATGCGGCTGAAGCGAATGCCTTTGATGTGCATGAAGTCCAACTTTTAGAAGAACTGGCAGCAGATTTAGCCTATGGGATTTTAGCATTACGCAATCAGCGCGATCGCCAACGCGCCGAAGCCGCCCTCAAAGAAAGCGAGGAAAGTCTTGCCCTCGCCCTAGAAGCCGTAAACTTAGGAATTTGGGATTGGCATCTCACAACTAACCAAATTACCTGGTCTGATGGTCATGCCCGGTTATTTGGCATTACCTTGAATGGCTCTGATGAAGCATTAAAAAGCTGCGTCTTACCAGCAGACTGGCCAGGCTTAGAGCAAGCATTCCGTCATGCCCAACAACATAAAACTGATTACAATCATGAATTCCGTGTTGTTTGGCCGGATGGTAGCATCCACTGGTTGGAAGGCACAGGGAAAATTTACTACAACGAAGCTGGAGAAGCTGTACGAATGCTGGGTACAGTCCGAGATATCAGTAATCGCAAACAAATTGCAGCAGCCTTACAAGCGGCTAACAACGAACTAGAACTTAGGGTAGCAGAACGCACAGTTGAATTAGTCAATGTCAATCGCCAGCTACATTCAGAACTCGACGAACGCCAACGTATAGAAGCAGCACTGCGAATTTCCCAAATCAGATTGGCCCGCATTTTAGATATTGCCGATGATGCCATTATTTCCATAGATACCAGCCAAAGAATTACCCTCTTTAACCAAGGAGCAGAGAAAATTTTTGGCTACTCTGCTGAAGAAATTCTCGGACAGCCCCTTGATGTCCTGTTACCGCAGCGTTTTGCTGAAGCACATCGTCAGCACGTTGTCAGCTTTAAGCAATCTCCTAATATGGCGCGACGCATGGGGGAACGACGAGAAATATATGGTTGTCACAAAAATGGTACAGAATTTCCGGCCGAGGCTTCGATATCGAAACTACACATGGATAACGACGTTGTTTATACGGTTATCTTACGTGATGTTACAGAACGCAAGCAAATCGAGCGGATGAAAGATGAGTTTGTGTCCGTAGTTAGTCATGAACTACGGACACCGTTAACTTCAATTCACGGCTCATTGGGAATGCTCACCAGTGGATTACTCCCAGCAGAATCAGAGCAAGGTAAACGGTTACTGCAAATTGCTACTGACAGCACAGAACGCTTAGTCCGCCTAATTAATGACATCCTAGATATCGAAAGAATTGAGTCAGGTAGAGTGAAAATGGAGCGAGAAACTTGCAACCTGACAGACTTAATTGAATCAGCCATCAGTATTATGCAGCCTTTAGCGCATAAAGCCAGGGTCAAACTATCCGTTGATAGCCCATTGGTGCAATTATGGGTAGATCCAGACCGAATTGTCCAAACTTTGACTAATTTACTGAGTAATGCCATCAAGTTTTCCTCACCAGAAGCCACAGTTTGGCTAGTAGCTCAACAATACGGTGATGAAGTCTTGCTGAGAGTCCAAGATACTGGTCGCGGGATTCCGGCTGACAAAATCCATAGTATTTTTGAACGTTTTCAACAGGTAGACTCCTCAGACTCACGCAACCATGAAGGTACAGGTCTAGGGTTGGCTATTTGTCAAAGTATTGTCCAACAGCATGGAGGACGGATTTGGGTAGAAAGCGTCTTGGGTGAAGGTAGTACCTTTAATTTCACATTACCGATTTTGCCAATTTCACCCAATGCTGAGTCAGTAGATGATTTTCCATCCCTAACCCCTATGCCCCATTCTCCATTAGTCTTAGTTTGTGATGACGATCCTCTAATTCGCTCAGAAATGGCAACTCTGTTAGAAAAAGGTGGATATCGAGTCATAACTATAGCCACTGGGGAAGAAGCGATCGCGATCGCCGCTAGTCAACACCCCCAGGTGATTATCTTAGACTTACTCATGCCTGGGATGAATGGCTGGGAAACAATGGCAAGATTAAAGGAACAAGCTGAAACGCAAGACATTCCGATTGTGATTTGCAGTGTCTATAAGCAAAATAGCAATAGTCAACATAGTGGAAATTTCGTTGATTGGGTCAGTAAACCAGTCCAAGAAAGCTACTTATTAAATTCCCTCAGACAAGTCATTGCCAAATCCTCCCAGCAAGTTTGTATCCTGATTGTGGAGGATGATCCCGATTTAGTGGAACTACTAGTTACTTTATTTGAGCGACATGGAATTAAAACCTGCTATGCCAAAACCGGTAGAGAAGCAATTCGTCTCAGTCAAGAAGTAAATCCAGATTTGCTCATTCTAGATTTGAGTTTGCCGGAAACTGATGGATTTGCCGTAGTCGATTGGTTACAAAAACACAATCATCTGTGTAATATTCCATTAGTCGTCTATTCAGCCCAGGATTTAGACGAGTCAGAACGCAGAAGGCTTAAGCTTGGAGAGACAGAGTTTTTAACTAAAGGACGTGTCACCACCCAAGAATTTGAACAACGCGTGATCGAACTACTGCAAAGAATTACTCACACCCCCAAAGAGGACAGCCATCATGAAAACTAAGCGAATTCTAGTGGTTGATAACGAGCAGTATATTCAAGAAGTTACCAAAGTCTGCTTAGAAACTGTCGCAGGCTGGGAGGTGGTGACAGCCAGTTCTGGACAAGAGGGGATCAAGCAAGCCGAAACTTGCCAGCCAGATGCCATTCTCTTAGATGTGATGATGCCCGATATGGATGGAATTGCTACCTTTGAAAAACTGCAAGGCAATCCCAGTACTAGGGGAATTCCTGTGATCTTATTAACCGCCAAAATTCAAGCCTCCGATCGCCGTCGCTACTCTCAATTAGGCATGGTGACAGCGATCGCTAAACCTTTCAATCCCTTAGAATTAGCTGGTCAAGTAGCTACAGCACTAGGTTGGAATTTGGATTAATAGTCATTAGTGATTAATCTCAAAGCCCGAATTTACAAAGTAAATTCATTTATTTAAAGGTAAATTTTATCACTATCTTATCAGTGCAGTCTACAATGTTTAAGTAGGTAGAACGACTTGGAAAAATCAAACTAAGTCAAGCAAAATGAAATCAGCTTAAGTCCTCCTGCCCTATGCCTCATCTACCACCATATACTCAACTCTCACAGTAAATTCTTTCACAAAGTCAAAGCGTGACCACTCCCTTAACACTTATCCAGCCAGAGATACTCGTTGGGAGAAACAAGACAAACTAATTTATGATTCAACCTGCCTGTCTCACCATCCTGCTTATTGATGATTGCACCGAAGATTGGGTGATTTTTCGTCAGTTTTTGCAGCATGACAGTCTTTATACCTATCGAATCTTAGAGTTTGAGACCGCAACACAGGCAATCGCTTGGTGTCAGCAGGGAATATCAGATGTAATCTTACTGAATTTTCTGTTGCCTGATGGCAATGGGCTAGAGTTGCTGGGAGAATTGAGGAAAATCGTGAGCAATACACAATCTGCAATCATGCTGTTGACAGAACAGGAGGATGCAGGGATTGCCGTTCGCGCCATGAAAAACGGGGCGCAAGATTATTTGGTCAAAGACCAACTCACACCTGAAACTCTACAGGCGGCAATTCATGAAGCAGTGGCGCAGAAGCATCAGAATTGGCAGTTAGAACAAAGTCGGGAACAAAAACAACTAATTACTGCGATCGCTTTACAGATTCGTCAGTCACTCAAGCTCAAAGAAATTTTAGCTGTCACAGCTAAGGAAGTGCGGCAGTTTTTACAGACAGACCGGGTAGTAATCTATCAATTTCACCCAGATATGAGCGGGACTGTGGTGTCGGAGTCAGTGCTACCTGGCTGGACGGTAAGTTTAGGTAAACAGATTCGGGATACCTGCTGGCAACAAGGGGCGGGAATCGAGTATCGCCTAGGAAAAACACGGGCGATCAATAACATTTATGATGCTGGCTTAAGCGGCTGTCATGTGCGACTGCTGGAACAATTTGAAGTCAAAGCTAATCTGGTTGTGCCGATTTTGGTGAGCAACCGCCTGTGGGGATTACTAATTGCTCACCAATGTACTGCACCACGTCAATGGCAAGCAGCGGAATTAGAATTGTTGGAGCAACTGGCAGTACAAATAGCGATCGCTATTCAACAAGCAAGTGCCTACGAGATAGCACAAAAACAACTGAGAGAACGCAACCGCGCCGAGAAAACTCTCTGGGAAAGTGAAGAGCGATTTCGCAGTACCTTTGAACAAGCAGCAGTGGGAATTAGCCATGTATCATTGCATGGGGAGTTTTTGCGTGTTAACCAACGATTTGCTGACATTATCGGCTACAACCAATCTGAACTCAAGACTTTGACATTTCAGAAGATTACCCATCCCGACGATTTAGCAGATGATTTAGAGCAAGTAAAAATCTTGCTCTCAGGTGCAATTTCGACCTACTCAATGGAGAAACGCTATATTCGCAAGGATGGAACGACTGTCTGGATTAAACTGACAGTTTCTTTAGTCCGCAATGCTTTTGATCATCCGCAATACTTGATCAGTGTGATTGAGGACATTAGCGAGCGAAGATTAACACAACAAGCACTACAACAACTCAATCAAGAACTAGAAGCTAGAGTGGAACAGCGCACAGCAGCCTTAAGAGAGAGCGAAGAACGCTGGCAGTTGGCACTACGTGGCAGCAAAGATGGGATCTGGGACTGGAATATTAAAACCAATCAGATGTTCTTCTCGACTCGCTGGAAACAAATGCGGGGCTTTAATGAAGATGAAATTAGCTCCAGCCCAGAAGAATGGTCAAGTCGCATTCATCCCGATGATTGCGATCGCATAATGGCAGCGATCGCTGATCACTTTGCCCACAAAACACCATTCTTCCAAGAAGAATATCGAGTACATTGCAAAAATGGTTCATATTTGTGGATATTAGACCGGGGTCAAGCACTGTGGGATGAAGCAGGCAATGTCATCCGCATGAGTGGTTCAGAAACAGATATTACCACTCGCAAACAAGCAGAAGCCCAATTACATGAGCTGATGAATCTGCAACAAGCCATCCTAGCTTCTACCGATTATGCCATTACTTCTACTAACTCTGAGGGAATAGTTCAAACCTTTAACCCAGCTGCCCAGAAAATGTTGGGTTATACAGCCGAGGAAGTAGTGGGTAAGGTAACTCCTATGATCTTCCACGACCCGGAGGAAATTCAACAACACGCACAAGCACTAGGCACAGAAATAGCCCCAGGAAAAAACTTGATCTCCACAAATCAGTCAGTTCATCACAAGGATGAGTGGACTTTCATTCGTAAAGATGGCTCGCGCTTTCCTGTCTCTCTCTCAGTTAAACCCTTATGTAATGCCGAAGGAGTGATGATTGGCGGTGTAGGGATTGCCAAAGATATTACGCAGCAAAAACAGATGGAAGCCCAACTCCGCAAAAATGCCGCTAACCTTGCTGCTGCCCAAAGAATTGCTCATCTAGGTAGCTGGGAACTGAATTTGCTCACCCAAGAGATGATCTGGTCACAAGAAGTCTTTGACATTTTTGGACGCAATCCTCAGTCTGGTACGCCCACTTACGCAGAAATGCTAGAGTGCATACATCCAGACGATCGCCATCATCAAGCCTTGGTAGTGCAGCAAGCGATCGCTCAAGAGCTATGTTATGAGCTAGAGTATCGCTGTTATCGTCCAGATCAGAGTTTACGTTATTTACTTTCACGGGGTGAAGTGATATTAGATGCTGATGGCCAGCCCAGCCAATTGATCAGCATTATCCTTGATATTACTGAGCGTCGAGAAACTGAACAACAGCTGAGTAATCTCTCAGATCGATTGGCATTGGCACTCAAGTCAGCCAATATTGGCACGTGGGACTGGGATATGGTCAATGAAGCATACTGGGATGACCGGATGTATGAATTGTATGGCTTACAACGGTCTGTAACGACTGCCACATACCAAGATTGGCTCAATGCCCTCCATCCCGATGATCGGGTAAAAACAGAAACAGCCCTTCAGGATGCAGTGCAAGGAAAGCGGGAATTTGATGTGGAATTTCGCATTGTGGGTGCTGATGGCAGTATTCGCTACATCCAGGCCGCGGCTCTTGTGCAACGCAATCACCTTGGCGAACCACAACGCATGGTTGGCATTAACTATGATATTACCGAGCGTCAGCAAGTAGAATCAGCCCTGAGAGAAAGCGAACGCCGCTATGCTACCTTGACTGAAGCTGCTCCCGTGGCTATTTTCCGCCTAGATGCTGCGGGTAAATGTGTCTATGTCAACGAACGTTGGAGCGAGATGACAGGTAGACCAATTGCAGCTGCATTGGGCATAAGCTGGCTAGAAACACTACATCCAGAAGACCGCGATCGCATACTCACACAATGGTCTCAACAAGGATTTAGCCAACCAAAACTCTACCAAAGTGAAGGCAGACATTTACTCCCAGATGGTAACTGCAACTGGTTTTACTGTCATGTCCTGCCCGAAACCGATTCCAATGGCACAATTACTCACTATGTTGGCACGCTCACAGATATCACAAAGCGCAAACAATATGAGGAACAGCTATGTCACCTCTCGGAACGCTTGACCCTGGCTATTAAATCAGGAGGGTTCGGCATCTGGGAATATGATTTTGTTCATGCTGCCCAAATTTGGGATGAGCGGATGTACGAACTATATGGAGTCAGCCAGAGGGATTTTGACGGTAGTTTTGATAGTTGGTTTAATTTTATCCATCCTGATGATTGCGATCGCGTCTTGGCAAATATTCAACAAGTTCTGCACCATCAACAAGAATATAACGTCGAGTTCCGTATCATTCAACCCAGTGGCAATATTTGTTACCTCAAAGCCTATGGGCTGTTACATTGTGATCAGCAAGGTCAACCTTTACGGGTCGTTGGAGTCAACTTTGACATTACTGAGCATAAAAAAGCCGAGCAAGAACTGATTCGTAATCGAGATTTGCGGGAGATCATTTTTGACGAATCTGCTGATGCGTTGTTTCTAGTTGATCCTGTAACACTACTCACTCTCGATTGTAATCGGCGAGCAGTAGAATTATTTGACGCTGCTAAAAAATCTGAACTGTTAGGGATTGAAGGACATTCACTCCAGCACCGTCAATTCTCCTCAGAAGAGATTGCGGCGATCGTGGCACAAATGCAGTTCAAAGGATTTTGGAGTCAAGAAATTGAATATGTAACGTGTAAAGGCAAAATTTTCTGGGGAAACATTGCCGCCAAGCCCATTACAATAGCTGGCCGTACCATGAATCTAGTGCGGGTAACTGACATCAGCGATCGCAAACAAGGTGAAGAAGCACTGGCTAAATATGCCCGTGAAGTCGAAGATTTGTACAACAAAGCACCTTGTGGCTACCATTCCCTCGACAGCGCAGGCCGAATTATTCGCGTCAACGAGACAGAACTGCAATTGTTGGGTTATACCCATGAAGAAATGATTGGTCAACCTCTACTGAACTTTTTCACTGAACCTAGCCGTCGGGCATTTTTGCAAAACTATCCTCGCTTTAAAAACAGGGGTTGGGTGAAGGATTTAGAGTTTGAGATGATCTGTAAAGATGGCACAGTTCTGCCCGTGATTATTAGTGCTACTGCCGTCAAGGATGCAGAAGGCAATTATTTATATAGTCGTTCCACCCTATTTGATATCCGCGAACGCAAACGGGCAGAACAAGAGTTACAAGCATCACGTACAATGCTGCAATTAGTTTTGGATACGATTCCTCAACGTGTCTTCTGGAAAGATTGCCAATTGCAATATATCGGTTGCAACCCCGCCTTTGCTCAGGATGCTCAATTGCCTCATCCTGACAATATTATCGGCAAAAATGACTTTGACCTACCTTGGGTAAAACAAGCAGCCATTTATCGTGCAGACGATGCGCTCGTGATTGCGACTGGAACGGCCAAACTCGGTTATGAAGAACCAATGGAAAACCAGGACGGTTCGCATATTTGGTTAAGAACTAGCAAAATTCCCCTGACTAACAGTACAGGTGAAGTAATTGGTATTCTGGGGTCTTACGAAGATATTACCGATCGCAAACAAGCTGAAGAAAAATTGCAGCACACAAATGAGCAATTAGCCAACGCCAACGCCGAACTTGCCCGTGCCACTCGTCTCAAAGATGAATTTCTAGCTAACATGAGTCATGAATTGCGAACCCCCTTAAACGCCATTCTGGGTATGTCTGAAGGATTTCAGGAAGGTGTGTTTGGTGTGATTAATGAACAGCAAGCAAAAGCGATCGCCACCATTGAGCGCAGTGGTAGACACCTCCTCGAATTGATTAATGACATCCTCGACTTATCTAAAATTGAATCGGGCAAACTGGAACTACAACTAAGTAGCACTCCCATCAAAGGCCTTTGTGATACAAGTCTGGTGTTTATCAAACAGATGGCATTGAAAAAAAATATTCGCCTCATTACCGACATTCCTGCTCATCTAGGTAGTATCCAAGCCGACGATCGCCGTCTGCGCCAAGTACTCATCAATCTACTCAGCAATGCCGTCAAATTCACCCCAGAAGGCGGTACGGTGAAGCTCACGGTTTGGCTGGAAGAGGGAGCAGGAGAAGCAGAGGAACCCGCAGGGCGGAACAGAGGAACAGAAGACATAAATTCTTGCCTGTCTTCTCAGCCCCCTCACATCAATTTCTGTGTCAGTGACACCGGCATCGGTATTGCCTCTGAAGACATCGGCAAATTATTTCAACCTTTTATACAACTGGACAGCAGCCTCAACCGCCAGTACAACGGCACTGGTCTAGGTTTGGCACTAGTACAACGAATTACTACCTTACATGGTGGCTCTGTCTCAGTTACTAGTCAGGTGGGAAAAGGTAGTTGTTTCACTGTCCGTATTCCCTATCTCCGCAGTGATCATGTTCCTACAAAACCAGTTGTAGCTCAGTTACCCAAACATTACTTCCTGGCTAAGAATGCCCCAGTGTTGATTATCGAAGATTCGATCGCCGCAGCTGACCAGATTACTCGCTACCTTAGTGACATGGGAATGCAATGTGTCGTCTATGCAATGGGCGAAGGCGCAGTAGATGAAGTTATACGTGTTCGTCCAGCACTAGTGATTTTGGATCTACAACTACCAAACGTATCAGGTTGGGACGTGCTGAAGCAACTCAAGCTTCACCCACAAACTCAAGAAATCCCCGTTTTGATTATCTCAGTTATGGATGAGCGCATCAAAGGTCTGGCTGAGGGAGCATTTGCATATCTGGTCAAACCGATTACCCGCGCCCAATTTGGGGCAACTCTAGATCAGTTACAACCTCCTATCAGTGCTGAGTCGGCTGTTGTTAATGTATTACCAAAACCCACTGTCACATCTGCTTTGATTTTACTGGCAGAAGATAATCAAGCTAATATCAATACAATGTCTGGGTATCTAGAAAGTCGAGGATATCGACTAGCGATCGCCAACAATGGACAAAAAGCGATTGAGCAGCTTTATACTCAACATCCCGACCTGATTGTGATGGATATCCAAATGCCAGAAATGGACGGATTGGAAGCCATTCGCCGGATTCGGGGCGATGAGCAATTTGTTGATGTTCCCATAATTGCCTTAACAGCACTGGCTATGCCAGGCGATCGCGAAACTTGTCTAGCAGCTGGAGCTAATGAATATTTAACCAAACCTATAAAACTCAAACAGCTCATAGCAACAATTCAAAAACTTTTAACCAGGTAGTGGGGATTTGAGATGAATAATCAACACTCTATTTTGATTATTGATGATGAGCCAGATAACTTTGATGTCATTGAAACTCTGCTAGATGGCGAAAACTACGAATTACATTACGCCCCCACTGGTCAACAAGCTATTGATTATCTTGATAGTTTTCAACCTGATGTGATTTTGTTAGATGTGATGATGCCCGATTTAGATGGCATGGAAGTATGCCGCAGACTCAAATCTGACCCACAATGGCAGGTCGTTCCTATTATTATGGTGACGGCATTAACGGCTAAAGAAGATTTAGCTAAATGTATGGCAGCTGGGGCTGATGATTTTATTAGTAAGCCAGTCAACGGTGTAGAGTTAAGAGCCAGAGTGAATTCTATGCTGCGGATCAAGCAGCAGTACGATAAATTGCAGACTTTGTTGAATCTGCGAGAAGATATGGTCAATATGATTGTGCATGACTTGCGAAATCCGCTTACCAGTATTATCGTCTCTAATGAGATTCTCCGGTTTCCTGGTTTATCAGCCGAAAAGCATGAACAAAAGACACATAAAATCGTCCTCGCAGCTCAACAAATGCAATCTTTGATTGATAGCTTGCTAATTATGGCTAAGTTAGAATCGGGCAGAATGGTTCTTAACTTGACTGAAGTAGACCTATGTGGACTTTGTATTTCAGCGTTGGCAGGTGTTGAGGCGATCGCTCAACACAAAAATCTCCATCTTGTCAGCGAATTGCCCAGTCCAGGGAGCATGGTGAAAGTAGATTTACCTATCTTCCGCCGAGTTTTGGATAATTTACTCTCTAACGCAATTAAATTTTCCCCATCTAATGCTCAAGTTACCCTGAGAGCAGAGTATTTAGCCACAGGTACTAAATTACAAGTTGTTGATTCCGGTTTGGGAATACCTCAAAAATTACGTCAAAGCATTTTTGAAAAGTATGAGATTGGCACACGAATGCCAGAAGTTTCGCAAATTGGGTTAGGATTGGCTTTTTGCAAAATGGCAATTGAGGCACATCACGGTACTATTTCTGTCGAAGATAATCGTCCCAAGGGTAGTATTTTTACAGTCTTCTTACGCTCTGTGTAGATTATATTAAGTACTAATTTTACAGTTGCAACTACCACTTATTAAAAATTACTAGATTTCTTGCATCAATATTTTATGAACTGAGTTGATAACTATACATAGTCGTGTTTTTCCCATATCTTTGCTATTACATTAAACAACGTGGTCAACGTTAAATAATTTTACTCATCTAAATGTTGTACTAAAGAACAATACAAATTAATAATGTGATTGTCAGCCAAGCTGTAATAGACGTTTTTACCTTCTCGGCGATAACTAACTAAACGCATCGCTTTCAATAATCGCAGTTGATGAGAAACTGCTGATTCAGTCATTTTCGTTAATGCAGCTAAATCACAAACACACAACTCTTGGGAAGCCAAAGCTGATATCAGCCGCAACCGATTTGGATCTGCAAGTATGCCAAAGATTTCTGCCATCTGTTGCGCCTTACCTGGAGGCAAGATTTGTGTTTGGATTGACCGCACATTATCCAGATGTACCAAATGCGTACCACACTTTGGTAGGTCTGCATTCTCAAGCAATCCTAATTCTTTTTCACTCTGTCGTTTGTTCATTAGGTGGCATTTTAATAATGGTTATTAATTTCAATCTTAACCAAAATTAAAACATTGTACAGTTGAACATTTATTCAGATGTTGTATTAAAATATGGGTACAAGACTTACGCTCAGTCCCAACGGAGGCCACAAAGCCTTGATTGTCGTTGCGATCGCGTCAGCCCGTACTAAACTCTGTCAGCTTCAAACTGCTATGACTCAAACTCCTTTCCTGAAAACCCAGATTTTGCGAGTGAGTGGTATGGACTGTGGCAGTTGTGCCAAGACGATTGAAGTTGGCTTGCAACAATTAAGCGGCGTTACTGAGGCATCAGTTAGCTTTGCTACGGGAAAAATCAGGGTGTCCTACAACCCACAGCTTTTGAACACCAAGACTATCCACGACCGAATTCAGACTTTAGGTTACACAGTAGAAAATAGTTCTGAGGTAGATCCAGAACAGAAAATTAATTCCTGTAATTGTGGTCACGATCATCATCACAGTGACAGCCATTCGCTTGTGGAAATAGCTGATACTAAAACACTACAAGCACAAATTGCAGGTATGGACTGTGGTAGTTGTGCCAAAACAGTTGAGGTGGGCTTACGCCAAATTCCAGGTGTCTGGGAAGCATCGGTTAATTTTGCGACGCAACGAATGCAAGTATTCTATAACCCGCAACAGGTCAACGAAAAAACTATTTATGACCGAGTAAAAGCCTTGGGTTATGGGATTGAACAGAGTCATGAGGTCAAATCTGAGCAGCATACTCACAACTGTAATCATGACCACCATGATCATGCAGTTGCTCATACTACGGAAAAATCTGACCCAACAAACTGGAAATTCTGGATTAATAACCGCCGGGGACAGAGTGTCATTTTTACAGGAATAGGATTAGCCTTGGGCTTAATTGCTCAATATTTAGTTTTACCTATTTGGATAGTACGAGCATTTTATGGTGTTGGCATAGTAATTGCGGGTTATCCAATTGCAAGGGCGGGCTTATTTGAATTGCGCTTGCGCCGAGCTGATATGAATCTGCTCATGACTGTTTCAGTGACTGGAGCAGTGATTTTAGGAGACTGGTTTGAAGGGGCGTTAGTTGTCTTTTTGTTTTCTTTAGGTACAACATTACAAGTTTTTACCTTTGGTCGCACACGCAATGCGATTCGCGCCCTGATGGATTTAACTCCCCCTACAGCTACCGTCAAGCGAGGGAATAAAGAAGTTACAGTTCCCATCGAAAGTATTCAAGTTGGGGAAATTTTGACAATTCGACCAGGAGGGCGCGTGGCATTAGATGGCATAGTCGTTTCTGGTGTCAGTGCTATTGACCAGTCACCGATTACAGGGGAGTCAATCCCAGAAGAGAAAGAAAGTGGAGATGCTGTCTTTGCTGGCACATTAAATCAGTCGGGCTTTTTAGAAGTCAAAGTAACTCATACTGTTAGTGATACAACTGTTGCTAAGATTATTCACTTGGTAGAAGCAGCCCAGGGTAGTCGCGCTCCTTCTCAGCAGTGGGTGGATAAATTTGCACAAGTGTACACCCCGATTGTAATTTTGATTGCGATCGCCATTGCTCTCATTCCGCCCTTAGCATTTGCTCAACCGGGGAATGTCTGGTTTTATCGGGCATTGGTCATGCTAGTTATTGCCTGTCCTTGCGCCTTAGTCATTTCTACCCCAGTTTCCATTGTCAGTGCCATTGGTGCGGCAACTCGTCAAGGAGTTTTATTTAAAGGTGGTAACGCCCTGGAAACAGCGGGACAGCTGACGACCCTGGCTTTTGATAAGACAGGTACGATTACCCAAGGGCTGCCGACTGTACAGAAAGTCTATGAATTTGGCAATGTCAGTGCCAATATGGTGTTACAAATTGCAGCCATATTGGAGCAACGCTCAGAACATCCACTAGCAAAGGCGATCGCGGCTAAAGCTCATGAGCTAGGGATAGAGTTGGAAACACCTATGAACTTTACAGCACTACCAGGAAAAGGAATTCAGGCAACCTGGAGTGAGAGATTGTACCTAGTTGGTAATCGACGGTTGTTTGCAGAACAAGGTATTTCTTTATCTAGTGAAGTTGAATCTCTGTTGACTGAAATTGAACAGCTTGGCCAAATTCCAGTACTTGTGGGGACAAAACAAGAATTATTAGGAGTGATCGCCCTTTCTGATGGTATCCGCTTAGAAGCAACGGCAGCAATACAACAACTCAAGCGGCTGGGACTGAAGCACTTGGTAATGTTAACAGGCGATCGCGCCCGTATTGCAGGGCAAATTGCCCAACAAGTCGGCATTACAGAGTATCAAGCAGAACTTTTACCAGAAGATAAACTCCAAGAAATTCAGCAGTTGCGTCGAATTGGGGTTGTAGGTATGGTTGGAGATGGTATAAACGATGCACCAGCCTTAGCTGCGGCGGACATTAGTTTTGCAGTGGGTGGAATAGATATTGCGCTAGAGACAGCCGATGTCGTGATTGTGGGTAGTGACCTCAGACGGCTGGCCTACGCAGTCGAATTAAGCCGTCGCACCGTATCTGTAATTCAACAGAATGTGGTCTTTTCTCTGGTAACAAAGGGTTTATTTCTGCTATTGGGGACATTTGGTTTTGTTGGGTTAGCTGTAGCCGTCTTAGCAGATACAGGAACTTCCTTGTTAGTAACTGCAAATGGAATGCGCTTATTTCAAACCAAGACTCTCAAGAAACATAGGCAGTAGGAGAGAAAAACTATTGACTAATGACTATTGATTAATGACTAATGATTAATAACTAATTACAAATTCTCCATGATGTCTTCTAGCCAAAAACTGCGGCAGTTACTCGCCAAACCTGAAATTATCGTGATTCCTGGTATCTATGACTGTCTCAGTGCCAAGCTGGCAGAAAATATAGGTTTTGATGTAGTGGCTACCAGTGGTTTTGGAATTGCGGCTTCTACTTTGGGTTTGCCAGACTACGGTTTTCTCACCGCCACAGAAATGCTCTACAGTGTAGGACGAATTGCTCAGTCTGTCAGTGTCCCTGTGATTGCAGATTTAGATACTGGCTATGGGAATGCTTTAAATGTGATCCGGACTATTAAGGATGCCGTGCAATTGGGTGTAGCGGGTGTATTGCTAGAAGACCAGGAATGGCCAAAAAAATGCGGTCACTTTGAAGGAAAACGAGTCATCCCCACAGACGAACACGCCGGAAAAATTCAAGCCGCAGTTGAAGCGCGGGGAGACAGTGGTTTAGTGATTATCGCCCGTACCGATGCTCGTGCGCCCTTGGGTTTAGAAGCAGCGATCGCCCGTGGTCGTGCTTATATTGCCGCCGGAGCAGATATACTCTTTGTAGAAGCACCGCAATCTGTAGAAGAATTAAAAGCGATCGCATCTGCTTTTCCTGATATCCCACTAGTAGCTAATATCGTTGAAGGTGGTAAAACTCCCTCACTTTCGGCTACTGAATTACAAAATTTAGGCTTTAAAATTGTCTTTTTCCCATTAACTGGTTTATTAGCAGTTACCCAAACTCTGACTAATTGTTTAACCCATTTAAAACAACAGGGAACTACAGCTAATTTTCATAATTTAGTTAGCTTCCAAGATTTTCAAGCACTCGTCGGTGTTCCCCAATTTCTACAAATGGAAAAGAAATTTACTTTAGAAAATGATGAATAAATTACCAGAACCCATCCAATATAAAGATACATACGATATTACCCAAAATAGTATTCTTACCCTGTATAAAGCTAATCAATGGTCATCAGCAGAAAAACCAGATTTACTCTACCAAGCTTTGATGAATTCCCATTCGCTCATTTCTGCATGGTATGGAGACAAGTTGGTAGCTTTGGGTAATGCTATTTCAGATAGCTTTTTAGTAGTGTATTATCCTCATTTATTGGTCTTGCCAGATTACCAGAATCAAGGTATCGGCAGTCAGATTATCAAGATGCTGATATCTCGCTATGATGGGTTTCATCAGCATATTTTACTGGCGGAAAACCAAGCCATTAATTTCTACAAAAAAGTAGGTTTCCAGCGTGCAGGTAAAACCGAACCTATGTGGATTTATTCTGGAAATGACCACTCAACTTAGCAATCTGATTTAGCTATGAATTTTCAGTAAAACCCTTACTCAAAATCAAAATTTGCAATTTACGCAGAGACTTGCAAAAGTGATTTTTAGATTCAAAATTATACCAACTCTCCAAAATTCATCAACAGATACAAATGTAAAAACCAATGTGGTATCCGGCTGACTTCATTTTGAATTTTGAATTGGTACTACATAACTGTACCGCGTGTAGCCTCAGTATCAATTGGCTTAATTAAAAACAATCGCAACATATTCCAAAAGATAGCAATAGCGGGGGGAATTCGTTGGAGGAATTTCACAAAGCGGGGCATATTATTATTTTTAATTGCCGCTAGCTTCAGATTATTTTCCGAACACTGTTCTAACCGCCAGAAAAATTCCGGGTGATTAGTATTTAAAATTACAGGAAATGCTCTAGCTGAGGTATTATTTGTCTCTTGGATGACTCTGTTATTGTATTTACGGGGATGGATACCAATCACTTCGTAAAAGCTAGCCCGTTCAAATACTGTCATCGTGTGGGTAGCAAATACAGTTAACAAGAAGAAACGCACCCATAACTTAGCTTTCCAACTTTTCCATAATTTGGGCTGCGATCGCAACACAGCTTTAAAGAAATCCCCGTGGCGATTTTCATCTTGACACCAGCTTTCAAATTTACGGAATAGCGGATAAAACTGGTACTCTGGATGCTCCTGCATATGCTTATGCACCAAAATATAACGCCAGTACCCAATTTTCTCCGATAGGTAGACTGTGTAAATCACCCACTCTGGCGGAAAAAAAGTATATGTGCGGTTCTTGGTTAAATAATTTAAGTCTAAGGAAAGGTTCAAATCCGCCATCGATTTATTCAAAAATCCTGCATGGCGAGCCTCATCCCGTGCCATATAATTAAAGGCCTCAGCCAACAAGGGATTGCGGTCTTTAATGCGGCGTGATAGCTCTTTGAATAACAAAAACCCAGAAAACTCGGAAGTGCAAGAACGTTCCAAAAAGTCAATAAAGACGCGGCGTTTTTCCCCTGTAATATGATCCCAATTTTGCTTAAACTCTGCATCCCGAACAAAGTGATGGCGGTTGTAGTCAGCACGCAGTTCTTCCACAATGGCTCGGATTTCATCCTCATTGGCGGAAATATCCATATTCGCCACTGCTTCAAAGTCAGTAGTATAAAACCGGGGCGTTAATAAAGTTTCTTGAACAGGTGCTTTAACTCCTGGCTTCAGAGTTTGAGGCTCTGGGGTTGCAAGGGTATTAACCATGAGACTTCTAATGTGTAAATGGATATATAGTTATATAAACATAAAATGATATTTATATACATCAGTTAAATTATTGAACTGATTAGGTATTGGGGATTAGGGACTGGGTACTGGGGACTAGGAGGAAAATTTCTTCATCCCAAAATATGTGTCGTGAGATTAAGGGAAATATAAAAAAATATTAATCTCCGTATAGTTATACAGCTATTAATAGTTAAATGATTTTGGGAGATATGAAAATAGTCTGGATTTGCATCAGCAGTGGTAGTTGCTAGATAGAGCGATGCAAATCCCCTCTAAACCTAGAATAACAATCTTCTCTCTAGTATTGACTGTAAATTGACAGCCATCTTGAGTCTAGAAAGAGTGCTGAGTTAAAAGTGCTATTGTTCTTCACTGTTCACTCATCACTGAGTACTCTTCACTCATCACTCATCAATCAAGCATGAAGGAAGCAAAAATGAGTAGCAATTTAGCCATCAAACTGCGTTCTGGTACTCAGAAAGCTCACACAGCAGCAGAAAATGTGGGATTCATGAAATGTTTTTTGAAGGGGGTTGTCGATAAAGAATGTTTCGCTAAATTTTTAAGCAATTTGTATTTTGTTTACAGCGAACTAGAAACTGCAATTAAAAGTCATGTCAATAACCCTACAATTGCGGCAATTTACTTTCCTGAACTGAATCGCCAAGCCTCTTTAGAAAAAGACTTGGTGTTTTATTATGGTAGTGAGTGGCGGAATCTAATTGCACCCTCCAGCAGCGCACAGGCATATATTAAGCACATTCGCGAACTTTCTGCCCATGATCCTTTGTTGTTGATTGGTCATACCTATACCCGCTATATGGGCGACCTTTCTGGGGGTCAGATGTTGCAAAAAATTGCCCAGTCAACGCTCAAACTGTCTGGCTACGAAGGCACATCTTTCTACAATTTTGAGCAAATTCCTGATAAGGCAGCATTTAAAAACAAGTATCGTCAGGCGATGGACTCATTATCCATTGATGATGCCACAGGCGATCGCATTGTTGCCGAAGCAAATCTTGCTTTCCAATACAATATGCAAATGGCCAGAGACTTAGAGGGAAGTTTAATCAAAGCCATTGGTCAAGTAGTCTTTAACAGCTTGACTCATACCACTAACCCCGGTAGCACCGAAGCACCTGCGATGTGACAGAAGGTAGGGGAGTAGAAGAGAATATTTCCCCATGCCTAATGCCCAATACCCAAATTAGTTTCAATCAACACATCACGCTCTAGCGGTGAATATTTAAACTAAGACATAGCTAGAGCATAGATATTTTATTGGCAATTTGTGACCTACCAAAAAACAAATTGTAGCCCCCACATACCTATACACCCAACCGTGCAACAAGGCAAAAGTCACAGGTCAAAACTCAAAAGTAAAATATTGATGTCGTCAGGTATTATCTCATTTCAGATGTTATTGCGATTACCACAGCATCTCAAGTGTATAGAAAAAAGGTAGTAACAATAACATTTGAATTGACAAAAATCATCAAAGCTATCTTCATTATCTTTTGTCTTTTGGCTTTTACTTTTTGACTTTTTGGATGGTCACATTACCTTGGAGGATTTGATGGTTTTTCTGTCATCTGGAGTCAAATTTGACCTGAACTTGATTCAAAAGTATGATACGGCTGCACCGAGGTATACCAGTTACCCAACTGCGGCACAGTTAGCTGAAGGATTTACAGAAAGTGAGTTTCGGGCGGCGATCGCCGCTTCCAATCAAAGAAAATCACCGCTGTCCTTGTATTTCCATATTCCTTTCTGTCAGAGTGCTTGCTACTTTTGTGGTTGTAATACTGTTATTTCTAATAACAAGAATATTGCTAAACCATACCTAGAAAATTTAGCACGAGAAATCAAGAATACAGCATCCTTAATTGATCAAAATAGAAAAGTACTGCAAATTCATTGGGGTGGTGGTACACCTAATTATTTGGATTGTGAACAAGTAGAATTCTTGTGGAAACAGATTACTCGTAACTTTAACCTCGATCCACAAGCTGAAATTTCCATTGAGATTAACCCTCGTTATGTTAACGAAGACTACATTTTCTTCCTCAGAGAAATCGGGTTTAATCGCATTAGTTTTGGTATCCAAGATTTTAATAGCAAAGTACAAGTAGCTGTCAACCGTATCCAACCTGAAGAGATGTTATTTAATGTCATGAGTTGGATTAAAGCGGCTCAGTTTGAAAGTGTGAATGTAGACTTGATTTATGGTTTACCTTATCAAACTTTACACACCTTTCGCGAGACAGTACAAAAGACAGTTGCATTAGATCCTGATCGGATTGTGGTGTTTAACTTTGCTTATGTACCTTGGCTAAAGCCAGCACAAAAGAATATTCCTGTAGAAGCATTACCCCAACCCCAGGAAAAGTTAGAAATTCTGCAAATGACCATTGAGGAATTAACAAAAAGCCAATATCTATTCATTGGGATGGATCATTTTGCCAAACCTAACGACGAACTAGCAACAGCCCAACGTAATCGCACCCTCCAGCGCAACTTCCAAGGCTACACCACCCACGCCGGTACAGACTTATTTGGTTTTGGTGCTACATCTATCAGTATGTTGCATGACGCTTACGTACAGAATCACAAGCAGTTGAAAGAATACTATCAAGCAGTGGGTAGTGATACTTTGCCAATCAGTAAAGGGGTTAAACTCAGCAACGATGATATTTTGAGACGCGATGTGATTATGAGCATTATGTCTAACTTTCAGCTGCATAAGTCCGAAATCGCAGAAAAATATGGTATTAACTTCGATGAGTATTTTGCCTTGGAATTAGAGTTATTAGAGCCATTAGTGGCTGACGGACTGGTGAACTTATCAACTAACCATATTCAAATCACAGATATTGGTAGATTATTGGTGAGAAACGTTGCTGTAATTTTTGATACTCATAATCAAACACCAGAAAAACATTTCTCTCGCGCTATATAATACCCAATCTGTACCTATCAGCTTGTGTTCATGGAACATCTTGGTAATTGGTAGCTGGTAATTCCCTTCACTTAATTACCTCTGACCAATTACCGACTGTAGTCTAATAATACTAATTAAAATAATTTCTTTATTTCGTAGTAATTCGATAACTTGCTTTTTTAGGGTATGGTGACTCATTAATCCTGTTATATCTATCTTTTGGCTTCAAAAACTTACTTCATCTGGTGGAAACGCTAAATGATTCAGGTTGCTAATCTGAGTACAGATGAGATTTTTGAGGACATTATATGAATATTATTGCTTGGGTAATATTAGGACTATTAGCTGGTGCGATCGCGAAAGCAATTTATCCTGGAACTCAAGGTGGTGGCATCCTCTCTACAATGATTTTAGGTATCATTGGTGCATTCATTGGTGGTAGTTTATATAGTTTATTCGCCACGGGAACTTTACAATTAACGGCTACTAGTTTAAGTCTTCCCGGTCTTTTAATCGCTATCATTGGTGCAATGATTGCTATCTATCTATGGGGACTAATCAGCAGAAGCCGCAGTGCGTAGAATAAGACAAAAATCAAAAGCACAAACAATTTTAAAAAATCAAGCATTCACTATTGTAATGCTTGATCATTCTCTTCTCAGTTGAAAATATTTGTAGAGGCGGTTCATGTTTTTCCACAAAAAAGAGCCTATTCATACAGTCAAAGTCGATGACGCGAATCCTCGCTTTGCTCAGTTGCTTCTAGAGCAGTTTGGAGGAGCAACAGGCGAATTATCAGCAGCTTTACAATACTGGGTGCAATCATTCCACGTGGAAAATGCTGGAATTCGAGATATGCTGCAAGACATTGCCATTGAGGAATTTGGGCATTTAGAAATGGTTGGTAGGCTCATCGAGGCTCATACTAAAAATGTGGATCAAACAGAGGCTTATAAAAGCACTCTCTTTGCAGTCAGAGGAATTGGCCCTCACTTTTTAGATAGTCAAGGTCATGCTTGGACTGCAAATTACCTCAATGAAGGTGGAGATGTAGTCAGAGATTTGCGTGCAAACATAGCAGCAGAAGCTGGTGCGCGTCAAACATACGAAGAGTTAATTAAACTCTGTCCCGACCAAGGTACAAAAGAAACTCTAGTACATCTTTTGACTAGAGAAGTTTCGCATACCCAGATGTTTATGAAAGCTCTGGATTCACTGGGTAAATTAACAGATCCACTATTTGGCAATATTCAACCTGATGAGACTGTAGATATTTACTACAATCTCTCTACCAATGGCAATGGACACGATGAGCGCGGCCCTTGGAATTCTGAACCAACTTTTAAATATGTCGCTAATCCATTGGAGAAAAGGTAAAAGTTAAAAAGCGCAAGGCAGAAGGCAAAATTCAAAGGTAAAAGGTAAAAGGTAAAAGGCAAAATAAAGTATCTTTTACCTTTTCTCTATTTCTATAATTTCCGTTTAATTTGGGAGACTAATTTGTGATTGTAAATGCAACGCCAAATGGATGGGAAATTATTTATCACCGCGCCCATGCTTTATTAGCAGCACAACTAGCAGGACAATGGCGACGCAAAAATTCTCCACCACGTATATATGAAACCCTGGCTGCTATTTCTCATCACGATGACTTAGAAAAAGAATGGCAAGAAGATAATTTAACGCCAGGAGGTGCGCCAATGGACTTTACCATGCACCAAGACACATCTGTAGAGAAACTGGCTGATTTAGTCAATAATGCTCGTTATCGAGGACGGTGGGTAACTTTATTAATTTCCAAACACATCAGCCGTTTAAATGAGTCAAAACGCGGACAGTGTGCTGAACTAGATCAATTTCTAGATGAACAACTGCAAAATCAACAGCGTTGGTGTAAGGAATTAGGTATTGAAAAAGCAGATGTAGATGCAGCTTATGCTTTTATGCAGTGGTGCGATCGCTTATCCCTGATATTATGTCAGCAGGAACTACCAGCTGATGAAAGATTTTTAGAAATTAGCTTAGGGCCAGATGGTCAACGCTATGACATTATGCAGCGTAGTGATAACTTGTTGACAGTCCAACCCTGGCCGTTTGAGGATGAGAAGTTTACAGTGAATGTTGAAGCCTGTGATTTAGACCAAGTCAAGTTTGAGAGTAATGCTGAACTAACTCAAGCCTTGCAAACAGCCCCAATTAAGGTTTTAGAGTGGACTTTTGTAAAAACGTAAAAATTTTCCCCAGGGCAAGGCAGAGGACAAGAGAGGTTATACAAAATAATTCTTCGCTCTAACAAGAGGGTTTGAAGCTTTCAAATTCATTTATGAAAAAAGTCAAATAATTTTTTACTCTACGAGAAGCCTTACGGCAACGAGACGCGCAAGCGCGATCAAAAAAGAAGACCTAATTAAATCCCCTTCATTTACTTATGGGGATTGCCTTCTACCTTCGGCGACCGGAGAGACGCAAAAGGCAGATTCTCGATGTGAGAATCCCTAAGCTATATCACTACCCCAAATATTTCTACACAATTAAAAAGCGTCTGGGAGTGTTGCCGTGTTTCCACCCCAGACGCTTTTCAATTTCAACTTGCTCCTCACACACAACTAGAGAATACCATCTATTTTTAATCAGGTAAATCTAAGGTGTGACACTTTCTTAACTGTACAAATAATACTGTTTTACTACCTCATTAAAAAACGCCTGGGAGTGTGACCGTGTTTCCACCCCAGGCGTTTTTTTATTTCAACTTACTCCTCACACACAAATAAAAGTCATCACTTGTCTGGGGAAATGACAAGTATTTGATTTGACTCTTCACATAAACTTAATATTAGGGATCAAGTTTTTAATTTTTTTAATTTTTACCTCAAGCAATTACAATGTAGAGGAAGACTAAAGTTAACACCTTCAAAATATACCCACAGACTGTTACTCATTGTGGAAAAAAGTTTTATGTCGCATACACAGGTAAAATAACTTTGGATTTTGTCTACCCCTGTGGGGAAGCAAGCTACTCGCAGCGTCTCGTTAGCGGTAGAGTTGCATAGCAAAGAGAAGCCATCACAGGAAGACTCCGCAACATCCAAAATCCAAGATTGGCAAGGTTACTGCACCAGGATTAATCCAATATGTCAAGAATCCAGCGCACCCATTTGCAGCGTTCCTTTATTTCTATAGTGTCGGTATTCTTGACGCTGCTAATAAGCTTAATGCTGGAAGGATTTTTCAAAATAGAAGTTACACCACTTTTTTTGGCAGCTGTAGTTTTTAGTAGTTGGTATGGTGGAATAGTTCCGGGTCTTATAGCTACAGTCTTCAGTACTTTAGCAAAAGATTACTTTTTCAGTGTGCCATTACACTCCTTAGCACTCTTGAACTGGACTAGCGGACTAAATTTAATTGTTTTTAGCTCCACAGCACTATTAATTAGTTCACTAAATTCACAATTACATACTGCAAGACAAATATCTGATGCCAAACTGACAACGCTGAAAGTGAGCTATCGTCAGATGTTAGAGACTAACCATGAAGGTGTTTGGATATTTGATACTCAGGGAGAGACAGAATATGTCAATCCTCGGCTAGCTCAAATGCTAGGTTACAGTATAGAACAAATCAGCGATCGCCAAATTTTTGACTTCATCAACCATCAAGCTGGCATCAAGATTGAGCAATGGCTAGAACAACAGCAAAATAAAGATCCACAAACAAAACAGCAATTCGACCTACGTTTACAACGTCAAGATCAATCCGAACTTTGGGTAATTATTTCTATTAGTCCCATACTCAATCATCAGGGGGAATTGTCTGGTGCGATCGCCATACTCACCGACATTACAGAGCGCAAGCAGTCGGAAGAGATTTCAGCACAAGAACAGGCAAAGCACGATCTAGAACGTCAAAGCCTGCGTGCTATCCTCGATCTGCTACCAGTTGGAGTAATCATTTCTGATGCCAAGGGGCAGCTGTTAGAACTTAATCCCGCCATCAAAGCAATTTGGGGAGAAAACGCGCCATTGCTGGATAATACCAGTCAATATCATGAATACAAAGGATGGTGGACGAACACAGGCAAACCCGTTGCTGCTCATGAGTGGACACTTGCCCGTACCCTAACTACAGGTGAAGCAAATCTTGAGGATGAGATTGATATTGAAACCTTTGACGGCGATCGCAAAACTATTCTCAGTTCTGCCATACCCATTTGTGATGCCACCGGAGCGATTATTAATGCAGTCACCGTTAATATAGACATTACGGAACGGAAGCAGATAGAGGCAGCACTGCGACACAGTGAAGCGATCGCCAAAGCGCGGGCAGAAGAACTAGAAACTATCATGGAGACAGTCCCCGTCTCTGTGTGGATTGCCCACGATCCCCAGTGTCATTACATGAGTGCCAACCGGACTGCTTACGAAATGATGCGAATGCCAATAGGTTCTGTGATGACGGCAACTCCTGCCAGTGGAGAATACCCCTTTCCGTTTAAAATCCAAAAAAATGGTCAAGATATTCAACTGAATGAGTTGGCAATGCAGCAAGCAGGTTTAACGGGACAGGAGGTGGAAGCAGAATTTGAATTTGTCTTTAGTGAGAATGATATCCGCTATATTTACGGCAAAGCTACCCCTTTGCGTGACACAGATGGTAATGTCCGAGGTGTAATTGGTGCATTTCTGGATGTTACTGAACGCCAACAAGCGGAAGCTGAACGACAAAAGTTGATGTCTCTGCTGCAACAAAAACAGGAATGGCTTGATTTAGCGCAAAAATCGGCAAAAATGGGCAGTTTTTACTTTGAAGTACCAGCTAATGTCAATGTTTGGTCAAAAGAATTAGAAGCCATCTATGGTTTAAACCCTGGTAAATTTGGCGGTACTTATCAGGAATGGGCAAAATTTGTTCATCCAGATGATTTAGTGAACGCAGAAGCAGAATTACACCGTTGCATAACTCAAACTGAAAGCGAATATTTCACTGATTTTCGGATTATTTGGCAAGATGGCAGTATCCACTGGCTTCAGTCAAGAGCCAGAATTTTCTATGATGATGCAGGTCAGGCCTTACGAATAGTAGGGGTGAATATTGATATTAGCGAACGCAAACAAGTAGAAGAAGCGTTACGCCAAAGTGAGGCTCGACTCAGACAGTTATTACAATCGAGCATCATCGGCATTATTGAGGCAGAGTCAGAAAAAATTACCTTCGCCAATGATGCCTTTTTGCAAATGGTTGGTTATACCCAAGAAGATGTTTTAGCTGGAAACCTCAACTGGCAAGACATGACTCCACCGGAATACAACAAAATTGATCAAGCCAAGGTAGAGGAAGTATCGATATCCGGAGTTTGCATTCCCTTTGAAAAAGAGTATATCCGTAAAGATGGTTCTCGTGTCCCGATTATGTTGGGTGCGGCGCGGCTCACATTTAGCCCATTGAGATGGGTGTGCTTCATTCTAGATTTAACTGAGCGCAAAAAAGCACAAGCCGCACTACAACAAAGCGAATTGATGTTTCGCACAATGGCGAACACCACGCCGCAAATGTTTTGGATTACACAGCCAGATGGCTATCATGAGTATTTCAATCAACGCTGGTACGACTATACAGGAGAAACTTTAGAACAAGCCCAAGGTGAAGGATGGTTAGAGATTTTACATCCAGATGATGTGCAACGTACCATAGAACATTGGTATGATTGCCTGCAAACTGGCAAAGACTATGATATTGAGTACCGTTTGCGTCGTGTAGATGGAGAATACCGTTGGCATTTGGGCCGAGCAATTCCCTTAAGAGGTGAAAATGGTCAAATATTAAAATGGTTTGGTTCTTGTACCGATATTCACGACCAAAAACTGGCAATTGAAGAACGAGCAGAGGCTTGGGAACGGGAACGTACAGCCCGGATAGAATTAGAACAAGCCAACCGCATGAAAGACGATTTTTTGGCAATAGTTTCTCATGAGTTGCGATCGCCACTCAATCCGATTCTGGGTTGGGCGAAACTCCTCAAGACTCGCAAGATGGACAAAATCAAGATCAATCAAGCATTAGAGGTCATCGAGCGCAATGCCAAACTACAAGCGCGGTTGATTGAAGATTTACTCGACGTTTCGCGGATTTTACGTGGCAAGCTGAGTTTGAATATTTGTACAGTTGACTTGGTGAATACCATTGAAAGCGCACTAGAAACTGTGCATATAGCAGCTGAGTCCAAAGCAATTCAAATCCAAACTAAGCTCACAGCTAAGGCGTGCAAAGTAGAAGGCGACCCCAACCGTTTACAACAAGTAGTTTGGAATCTACTCACTAATGCCGTGAAGTTTACACCAGAAGGTGGTCGGGTAGAAGTGAGGCTAGAGAGAGTGGGATCTTTGGCTCAAATTCAGGTCAGCGATACAGGAAAAGGTATTAGCCCCAACTTTCTACCTTATGTGTTTGAACGCTTTCGCCAAGCTGATGAAGTGACAACCAGAAAATTTGGCGGATTAGGATTAGGATTAGCAATTGTGCGTCATCTTGTAGAACTCCACGGTGGTTCTGTACAGGTAACAAGCCGAGGAGAAGGCTTAGGTGCAACTTTTACAGTGCAACTACCGCTGATTGCGACATTTCAGGTATATGAAGACTATGTTTTACCGGAAACTATCCCCAATATTCAAGGTTTGCGGATAGTGGTGGTGGATGATGATGCTGATACCTTAGAATTACTAACTTTTATCCTAGAACAGTACGGAGTGGAAGTTCAGGCGGTAAATTCCGCTAGTGCAGCACTGGAAGCGATCGCCCAAACTAAACCAGACTTACTATTAAGTGATATTGGCATGCCAGAAACAGATGGCTATATGCTAATTCAGCAAGTTAGAGCCTCCGAAGTAGCATCAGACACAAAATTACCTGCGATCGCCTTAACTGCTTTTGCTGGCGAGAGTAACTTTCAAAAAATTATCTCTGCAGGCTTTCAAAGACATCTGACTAAGCCTGTAGACCCATTAGAATTAGCAACCGTAATTTCCAACCTCGTACCTAATTACGGTCAAAAATAGCAATACCAATTCAAGTTATGAACACAATTTAGTATCATTCACAACATTGTTAGCGATAAAAAGTATGACCAATTAAAAAGCGTCTGGAAGTGTGACCGTGTTTCCACTCCAAACGCTCTTCATTTTCAACTTGCTCCTCACACACTCCTAGAGAATAACACTGCTTGGAAACAAAAGCTAGTATTATAAGTGACACTTTATAAACTGCACCATTTTGATAGAAAGGATGAGGAACTAGGAGCAGAGATGAGCAAGAAGAAAAAAAGACAATGCCCTATAGCCCATGCCCATTAGTGTAGAAAGTGACGTACACCAGTCAACACCATCACCAAACCCAGTTCATTCGCGGCTTTAATCGAATCTTGGTCACGTAAGCTTCCCCCTGGTTGGACGATCGCAGTAATACCTGCGGCGGCGGCTGTTCTGACAGAATCATCAAATGGGAAAAATCCATCGCTGGCGAGAATTGCACCGTTAGCTTTGTCTCCAGCTTGTTCGAGGGCGATTTTTGTTGAACCAACGCGGTTCATTTGTCCCGCACCGACACCTAGAGTAGTGCGATCGCGTGTGATGACAATGGCATTAGATTTAACGTGTTTGCAAACCTTCCAAGCAAATAGTAATTCCGCTAACTCATCGGCGGTGGGTTGACGGTCAGTGACAACTTGCCATTGACTAGCATCAGCTATGACATCATCCGCAGCTTGTACCAAGAACCCACCAGCAATTTGTTTGACCAGAGTTTTCGGGCCACTATTCAAATCTGCTAAAGTCAAAACCCGAACATTGGATTTTTTGGAGAGAATTTTTTGGGCTTCTGCATCACAATCAGGTGCAACGACACATTCTAGAAATGTCTTAGTTAATTCGGTGGCGGTAGCTGCATCTATGGAACGGTTGAGAGCGACAATCCCACCAAAAGCCGAAGTAGAATCAGCATTGAAAGCCTTTTGGTAAGCTTCCACCACAGTATTGCCTAAGGCTGTGCCGCAGGGATTGGTATGTTTGATGATAGTAGCAGCCGGGGTATCTGGAAACTCAGCAATAATACGGCGGGCGGCTTCTAAGTCCACTAAGTTATTGTAGCTGAGTTCTTTTCCTTGCAATTTCGTCGCCGCAGCCCACCCGCTAGCTGTATTGCCAATTTGATACCAAGCCGCTTTTTGATGGGGGTTCTCGCCATAACGCAGAGATTGTAATTCTGTACCGTTGAGAGTGTATTGTTGGGGTAAGGATTCCTGAGATTGCTGACTGAGATAAGAGGCGATCGCTTGGTCGTAACTAGCAGTATGCAAAAATCCTTTTAAAGCCGCTTTTTGGCGAAATTCTAAGGAAGATTCGCCATTATTTTGTCGTAATTCCTGTAAATACTCGTCATACTGCGCCGGATCACATAACACCGTCAAATGAGCGAAATTTTTGGATGCAGCCCTTAACATTGCTGGGCCGCCAATATCAATATTTTCAACAGCTTCTGCCAGAGTCACCCCTGGTTTAGCAATAGTCGCCTCAAAGGGATAAAGATTTACCACCACCAAATCAATCGGGCGAATTTGGTTATTTTCCAAATCTTTCACATCTTGGGGTACATCCCGCCGGGCTAAAATTCCGCCATGAATCCGGGGATGTAGCGTTTTGACTCGTCCACCTAAAATCTCTGGTGAACCAGTGTATTCAGAAACCTTTGTCACAGGTATTCCCGCATCTTTGAGGGCTTGGGCTGTTCCCCCACTGCTGATTAAATCAAATTCAAATTCTTCCACCAAGCTACGGGCTAGGTCAATTAAACCATTTTTGTTAGATACACTCAGCAGTGCTAGACGCGCCATCTCTCAATTCCTCAGATGCCAAAGACCACAATTTTTACATAACCCTTGGCTCACTTCAAGACCATGAGGAATAATTGTGCGTTGAGCGTCTGTCTGAACAAGGGAAATTTATGAAAAAATGGGGATATCGTAAATGATGTATTTTCAAGTGTTGCTAAAGTTCTTGAGACATTAGCATCATTGACAATAAATTGCAATATTTTGCTAAGAAAGAGAAAGAGCGATCGCACCAGTAAAATTAAAAGGTGCAATCTCCAGAGGCGGATCGCTTCTCGAAATGGCCGGTTTCCCCTAGTGATTGTATATTGTTGATATCTGTGCAAATCGCCTCGCTGCTGGGTTCGATTCTAGCGGACAGGGAAACTTCATTCGACTTTCTTTTCTAAGCGTGATAGTTTACCAGCTTTGTAAACGGTATCTAATTTGTATTCTTTCTCCAGTCCAGATTTTAATTCAGGGGATGGACTATACAAAAATATGTCACTAAATCCATCAGCAATCTTAGGTAGAGTCGGATCTGTATCCAATCCTAGTTGTATGTGGACTTTATCATTGAGCAGATGGCTGAGAGACATTAAGTTGCCGATATTTAGGGAATAGGTATTGCTAACTAAAAGCGGGTTTGCTGATTTATTGATAATGCGAGCTATTTGTATATTGGTGTTTCTACCTTTAATCCACCATCCATCCGCTTGAGAGCTAACGACACAGGATACGATACCAATAGAAATTAACAGAACTAATACTGATTTCCAAAATTTGCGAACTATTTCCTGAGAAGCAATGATTTGAGTTGCCAATAAATAAGCAATAGATAATTGAATACCTAGATAACATGGAATTACATATCTAGGACGAATGCTTAACTTACCTCCAAGTATCACATCAGGTAATATAAGACCTAGGGCAGATACACCACTCAAAAGAAACACAAATAACCATATTCTTAATGATGTTCGACGATAAAGAAATATGAATGAATATACTACTAATATCAAAAACAAAGGTACTAAAAATCTACCCAAGCGCAACAGTGATAAGTTCCAATCTGGTAAAAATTGCTCGTATACCCAGAAATCACCAAATAAATAGCCAATATTTCTAGTCCAGGTTGAGACCAAAACTGATAAAGACTGTTTTAGCTGTGCCGTAGCTGTTGACTTGTCAATTACAGATAAATTATTAATAATAATTAAAATCCAAGGTATAAAAGATATACAACCGATAGTAGTCGCCACTAAATAAGATTTAAATTGTTTTGTGAATCGAAACTTTTCTCTAATTAAAACATAAATGCCGTGGGACGTAGATACTAATAGAGAGAACAAAAATGTATATAATCCCAATGCTACTGTTAAAGCATAAAAAGACCAAATTTTTCTACTACCAGTTCTTATAGCTCTTAGTAAAACTGCACTACTTAATAATGTGATGAAAATCCATAAACAAAACTGCCTTGCTTCTTGGGCATACAAAACATGAAAGGGTGAGACACTCATTAAAGCGACGCTCATCCAAGCAGTTATGGGTGAATCAAATAATTCTAAACATAACCAATAAATGCAAGGTAAGGACAATAAACTGATAATGATTGATAAACTTCTGGCACTAGCAACTGAATCACCAAAAATTTGCATCCATAGTTTCAGTATCACATAATAAAGTGGAGGATGTTGAGCATCGTCTACAGCTAAAGAATTAATTGTATCTATTAATCCAGTTTCTGAATTGGTGCGTTGAAATTTTTTGAGAGATTCTATAGGCATGATATTGCCATTAAAAACTTCATTAACCAATTCTGATTTAGTATATCCAGAGATTCTTAATGATGTGTATGCTTCATCATGCCAGTAAAGTTTTTTCTCAACATTAACGCATCGGAAGAATATAGCTAAGACGAGCAATATAATCATTAACAATCTTAGCCAATTAGGAGGTAAATGTTTAGTAATTTTATCTTTATGATTTTCTTTGGTAGTTATATTTAACATATTTGTTTTTTTTGTTATTTGGTGATTTTCAAGTATTAGTTGTTAAGTTATTTTTTTACTCAAAAATTAGAATAGTTGATTTGAATATTATGGTTACAAAATCATAAATTTACTAGGTCTCCGAACGCCATGTATTCTCTTTAGAATAAATAGACATAATAAAATAGAAAATACAGATAATATCAGACATTTCAGGAGCATGATTTGACATTATGATTCCTGCTTTTTAGGTTATAAAGTTTTGTCAGCTTATTTTATGCGTACGGTAATTAAATGTTGGTTTTTAACATAAAATGATTGAATTTAAATGTCTGTGACAAGTAACTAAATATTTTTATACTTAAAATATACGGAAAATTATGACATAAAAATTACTGGTTAAATATAAAGTTACCGTAAATTAGATGAAAATACTGAAAGCCTATAAGCAATCAAATCAGCACTATGAGTGGTTAATTATTCCTCAGTTCCGTAGCCGTATGTGACTCCAATTGGTGTCACACTATTATGTTTAGCTACGATCATGTCGTGTTTGCGATGCCTGCGGCGGGTTACGCCAACGCATAATGTTGAGTAGCGCAGATTATCCCAAAAAGCGACATCACCAACTTTCGAATGCCTAGGTGCTATCTGATCTGGATGCTACCGTCGATTGGGCTGTCAAATCATCCAAAGGTAGCGATCGCAGATATTATTAAAAATTCTGGAGTCCAAGCTTGAGCAGCAGATGGTGACTTTACCACCGTGAAAGACGCAGTTGATTTGCATTGAGAAAATTAATATAACTATAACCCGCGAAAGATTTAGATGTCTGGAGTATTTTCTAACATCAGGGAGAATACTTTGATGTTCAAGCGTGGTCATGGAATCGTATGACGTAGTAATTATTGGGGCTGGTCATAATGGCTTGGTATGTGCAGGTTACTTACTAAAAGCTGGTTATAGCGTCTTGTTGTTGGAAGGGCGATCGCTTCCTGGTGGTGGTTGCACAACTGAAGAACTCATGCCACAGGAAGCACCAGGGTTTAAGTTTAACCCCTGTGCCATGAATCATTTGTTTATTTTCTTAGGGCCAGTCATCCAAGAATTAGAACTGCACAAGTACGGTTTAGAATATCTTGTTTGCGACCCAGTTGCGTTTTGTCCTCATCCTGATGGCAAATATTTTTTAGCGCATAAATCTGTAGAAGCTACCTGTACAGAAATTGCTCGTTACAGTCAACACGATGCCCAACAATACGCTAAATATATTGACTATTGGCAGCGTTTTGTCACAGCCATTGTTCCTTTTTTTAATGCTCCTCCCAAGTCAATTGTTGATATTGTTGGTAATTACAATCTCAGTAATCTGCGAGATTTGTTTTCCATAGAGGGCGGCACTGACACCACCCTAGCTGGAATGCCAGGACGTAACTGTGCGCGAGTATTTTTACATTCTGAAGAGTCAATATCTCAGACACTCAAGGAAGCACGAGATTCGATTAAAACAACCATTACATCTGTATTTAGTGGGAAGTAATGGAACGAGACAGAAGGGACAAGGGTTTAAACCTATTGAATATTTCTCCACATAGCTGAATTTTTTTACGTTGTTTTACAGAAAAAATTGTTAATAAGGAAATTATGGTAACTCAAAATACTATACGTGCATTAGGGGTGTTTGCTAACTCTCAAGAATTAGAGCAAGCGATTAATGATTTGAAAGCTGCTAGCTTTCCTATGGAGAATATTTCTGTCATTGCAAAAGATGTGCAGGGTGTGCGCATAGATAAAGCAGAAATAGCTGATCGTATTGGTAATCAAAGTGTAGACACGACAGGTGCAGTAGGAGATACGCTAACGGCAACCACTTGGGGTAGTGTGTTAGTGGGTTTGAGTAGTCTAGCACTTCCCGGTTTAGGTGCAGTATTAGCAGCTGGTTCTGTAGGTGTGGCATTAGTTACTAGCGTTGCAGGGGTGGCTTTGGGCGCAGCTGCAAATCAAAATTTAGTCACAGCATTAACTAATTTAGGTATTCCCGAAGAGAGAGCTAGAGTTTATAGCGATCGCCTCCAGCAAAATGATTATTTGCTGATCGTAGAGGGTACAGATACGGAAATTCACCGTACTGAAGCTATATTGCGCGAGCGGGGTATTCAATATTGGGGTATTTATGATTCTGCACCAGTAGAGAAATAATAGTTCTATCATGCAAAGACGCAGATTATAAATGTTTGCACAGACAGAATATATCGATGACTTGCCTTAAATACTTACAGGATTAGCATCTATGCAATTAAAACCAATCAATCAACAGGTCGTTGCAGTCGTTGGAGCTTCTAGTGGTATCGGACGAGAAGCCGCTCTACAATTTGCTAAACGTGGAGCAAAGGTAGTTGTCGCTGCTCGCGGTGAGTCAAAGTTAAAGTCCCTCGTGGAAGAGATTCGTGGCTTTGGTGGTGAAGCAACTCATATTGTTGCTGATGTGCAGGAATTTGAACAAGTTAAAGCAATCGCAGATCGAGTTGTAGAGGTTTATGGACGACTCGATACTTGGGTACACGTACCAGCTATCGGCTTATTTGCGACTTTTGACAACACCACACCAGAAGAATTTAAACACGTTATTGATGTTAATTTGATGGGTCAAGTATATGGTGCGATGGCGGCGTTACCTCATCTCAAGCGTGAAGGACGAGGGGCATTAATCCATATATCATCAATGGAAGGTAGGCGATCGCTTCCCTATCAAAGTGCTTACTCCTCAGCTAAACATGGGGTTGAAGGCTTTCTTGAAGCTATGCGTATTGAATTAATACATGAAAAATGGCCTATTAGTGTGACAAGTATTAAACCAGCTGTGATTAACACTCCCTTCTGGAATAATGGCTTGACAAAGTTAGGTGTGAAACCGTCAGGAATACCACCTTACTATGACCCCAGAATTGTGGCCGATGCCATACTCTATGCAGCTGAACATCCAATTCGTGACCTCTTGGTTGGAGATGTAGCTAAAGTACTAGATTTAGCTCAGAAAATCTCACCTTCGTTGGTAGATTCGTTGTTATTAGCGATTGGTTTCAATTTACAACGTACTAACGAACCAAAATCAGAAGATTCATCCAACAATTTTTACCAACCTGTTCCAGAAGACAGCAGAGTTAATGGAGACTATCAAAACTTAGTCATACCCAGTATTACAGATGCTTTGGGTAAGTTACCTTTGTTTCAATGGGGCGCGGGAGCTTTATTGATGTTCTTAGCTTTACAAGTATTCAAACAGAATGAGTAATTTTGTAGAACATAGTCAAACATTAATCTCAATACTTAACCCTGCCTCTTGATAGAGTAAAAACTCTTAAATATCAGTTGAATATAGATTATTATCTCTACCTAGAAATTTGGGAAATCAGAGCATTTATTTAGGTTGGATAAGTCCAAAATAATGCAATTTTAATTGGCAAGTAATATTCACAAGAAATTGCACAGAATTAGGAGAAAACAGAATATGGAAAACATCCAAACTGGAAAAATGGTAGAGCGTTACTGTGCTTTGTCCATCGGTATTATCTTTTTAATCTTAGGTTTAGCGGGATTTACACCTGCTGTAGTCTCTTTACCAGGGACAAATGAATCTTTTATCCCTTTAGATGCCTCTCCTAACACTTACGCTGCAGGATTTGGTTATATATTTGGGTTATTCCCTACCAATTTTCTACATAATTTAGTGCGGTGTGCTGTCGGGCTATTAGGAATTGCTTCTTATACCAGTGCTAGCAGTGCGCGTTTATTTAATCGCGCCTTTGCAGTTGGTTATCTTGTATTAGCAATCATGGGGTTATTACCTTTTGCTAAAACATTTTTTGGCTTAATGCCAATCTTTGGAAATAATGTTTGGATCAATGCTCTATCTGCGATCGCTGCTACTTACTATGGCATTATTATGCCATCTAAATTAATGGGTATTAATGTATCGCAAAATCTTTAGTCTTTGAAAAAAGCACCGATAAAGTGTTACGAATCTTAAGTCTATTTGGAGTATATTATGCAGACGCAAAACAAACAACAATCGTACTTCATCCGGTATCTATCTCTAATACCAGTTATTGCTGTTTTGGCGATATCAATTGCTTTTTCTATCTGGGCAATTTTTAATTACTTTTTACCCGATCTTCTCTTCCATCCTATGCCATAAGCTATAGGTGAGCCAGCCATAGGTTCAAACCTATGGCTAATATTATAACGCTGTCAAAAAACATTACAAAATGCTAATGACTTATAAATTCTTGGGACTGGTGGCAACTAAATCATTTAACCGTAGTCAATAAACACTTAGCACAAATCATAATAATCAGGCTTTCAGGCTTTGATGCGCCAACCTTTTCCTTTAAATGACCATGATTATAACTTTGGTTCAAAAATGATAGCCAATTTACCAACAGATGCTGTTGCGGTAATGGATAGAGGTTTTGCCAGATTAAAGTTTATCCAAGAAATAGTACAAGAAAACAAATATTTTGTTTTGCGGATAAAAAACAATTGGAAACTAGAATTTGAAGAGTCAACTGGATTAATCAAAGTAGGTGCGTCTGATGATGCTCAAGCCTATAGGGTGATTAATTTTTGTGATTTAGAAACGAAAACGGAGTTTCGATTAGTAACTAATTTACCTGCCGTTGGAGATGCTACCGAAGCGTCATGATGATGTCAGAGATATTTATCGATTACGTTGGGGAGTTGAATTGTTATGGAAATTTTTAAAAATGCACTTAAAACTTAATAAATTAATTACCAAAAATGTCAATGGCATTACCATTCAAATCTATGTAAGCTTGATAGCTTACCTAATTTTATAGATATTATCTATCCCCGAACAATGGGGACATACACTATTAGATAAATTTCGCTATTTTCAATCTTGCATGTGTCAGAAAATCAGTTATGTTCATTGGTTTGAAGAGATGGTGTTATGTTGACTATTTTGGGACTAATAGAGTTAGTCTAACTAACCATGTAAAGTTTTATATCAGCCTTCAACATTTCTGCTATTATTGCTTCTTTATTTATAACAAAAAGGTATGAAGTTGTGGAAATTAATGGTTCTAGATTTCTCATAAATTATGCAGATAAATCATTTATTGGCATCAAGGTAAGTTAATACGTTAAAATATCGCATCTTTGCTTACAAGGTAGAGCGATCGCCCTTTTCCACGACCATATTAGTTTTCAAATAGTCTTTTACTGCATTGGAAGTCAACGTGCAGAAACGGGAAAGAATATGTAGCTATAGCTATATCCTTAACTTTCTTAAATTTCCCAAAAGGACAAAGTAAACGATCGCTATATTACGTCTAACTGTCTTGATACCCATTCAGAATTGAAAACACTCCGTTAAATCAGATTTTTAACTCTTAACTCGACTTTATCCAAAATAAAAAACTCGGCTTTCCTTATCCGGCAAAAACCCTGCCTTTTTGGCAAATAATTTTTTCATGTCGCTGATTTTCGATCAAGTCCAAAAACTAAAACTACTGTCACACAATGGTTTCAGCGTCAGGTTTTGGGTTTCGTAAAAATGGATAAAGTTGAGCTAAGGGTAAGCTGATGACTTGAATTACTGAACGCAAATTGATCAATTAGTAATGTGTCGATAGCGAGCCTCTATTACAGAATAGATACCGTAAGCAATCAAACCCAAAGCCACCATACCTAAAATCCAGGGGCCAAAAGGTTGCTGTGCTAGAGATGCTAACGCACCACCTAATCCCCTAGCTTGAGTCCCATCCAATTGAATTGCTGCCACCATCATAAAAATGCCAATTATCCCAAAAACAATGCCACGAGCAGCAATTCCAAACCTACCCAGACGCATCGCCCATATTTGCTCAGTCCGACTCATTTGATAAAGTTTAAAGTAGCGACGAAATGTGCCTTTGTATGCTTGATAAATAAAAGAAATCCCCACACCAATCACAGTCAAACCCAAAAGCACTACTATCCATCTGCCAAAAGGTTGATTGAGAAAATATATCGTCCAATCTTCGACGGAATCGCTATCGCTCCTACTTGAACCAATAATTAGTTTGATAGATGTTAAAGCCAAACCAAAGTAAGCGATCGCACTAAAACCATAGCCCAAACGTTGAGCAATTCGTTTAGCATTCATGTCTTGACCGGAATGTTCGGGGTCGAGAATAGTTTGCACAGAACGCCAAAGTGCGTACCCAATTAGTCCTAGAGTCACAATACTCAGGAGGAATTTACCAAAAGGTTGGGTAACAATCGTCTCCAACGCACCGCTAGTATCTGTAGTTTTGCCCCCAGAACCAAATGCTGCCTGTGCTGCTAATAAACCTACAATAAAATAAACTAGACCTTTAGCAGCATAGCCTAATCTTGCCAATCGCTCGACCCAAGGATCAACAGCTGCTTGTCTAACTGGTTGTTTAACTTTTTCGGGAACTGGATCACGTAGTGCCATATTTTTAATTATTTAGGTTAGGACTAAAAATTTAAACCTACCCAAAATTTCCTCTATTAATAGAGTGGAAACTATCACAATTCTCTTCATCCTCCCTAATAGATAAATATGCGATAGTGCTGGTAGTAAAGTTTGTTTAAATTGACTCAACAAAATGAAGTAAGTGTTGTTCTTGATTGGACATTGTTTATTTTCCGAATATCGGTTCGCCACTTCTGGAATCTAGTCCAACACTTTACAATCATGAACAAAACCCAGTACAATACACTCTGCACGCGCCCATGCTAGAGGCATTGCTAAACCTCTAAGTCGTCCACAATGACACATACAAATCTGGACGATCTGCTTCATCTCAAATTTGCTCTGGTAGCATTCCTGTATCTAAAGCAAAGAACCTGTTAGAAGGGGCCAGGCACAGGTGGCACATTCTTGCTATTTCTTAATGCTTGCCACGTTAGAATTCTTACCCACTTTGCAAATATTATGGCAACCGCTCATTTACTTTGCCTACACTAACAATATCCTCATTTTTATTCTCTTACCCACAGCTTGGGTTATTACTACAAGATAGCCAGGGCAGAAGACAACCGTGTAGTTGATCTGAACAGAATTCGCAAATCAATAGGTGCAGAAACATCGCCTGCTAGAAATTTAGGCGATCGCCATCTGATGTTGCAAGAGTTACAAGAAATTACTCTGGTTGTGCAACAACGACTAGAACAGAACCAAACACAAGGACGCACGCTAACGCTAAAAGTCAAATTCTCTGATTACCAGCAAATCACGCGCAGTCAGACCATGCTCAATTACACCCATGATTTAAAAACTATAATTGCCACAGCGACACTACTATTTAAGACGATGGAGCTAGAGAATCACAGCATTAGGTTGTTAGGGATCTCATTGTCTAACCTGGAGAATGTCAAACAAATATTAGGTGATTCAACTACCACTGTTCTCAGACTCAAGCAGAACCGTTTAGAGATGAGTAATATTTGGAAGGAAAACGAGTAAGAAGTTTAAAGTGAATATTTTGGATAAGATATGTTGCAGCACTAGTGGCAAAATTTACCGACTCGGACATGATAAGGAGGAGTTAAAATTCTTGTTCTGAAGGAGAATTGAGTAACTTGGAAAGTCGTGCAGAAAAAATCTTGGTCGTGGACGACGAAGCAAGTATTCGCCGGATTTTGGAGACGCGTCTTTCGATGATTGGCTACGATGTTGTCACGGCAAGTGATGGCAAAGAGGCACTAGACACTTTTCGTTTATCTGCCCCGGATTTAGTAGTTCTAGACGTGATGATGCCAAAGTTAGATGGTTACGGTGTTTGTCAAGAACTACGCAAGGAATCTGATATCCCAATTATTCTCCTGACAGCATTGGCAGATGTTGCAGACCGCATCACTGGTTTAGAATTAGGCGCGGATGACTACATAGTCAAACCATTTTCGCCCAAAGAACTAGAAGCGCGAATTCGCTCGATATTGCGTCGGCGAGTCAGTAAAACAAGTAGTGGGGGTGTTCCCAGTTCAGGAGTCATCCAAGCAGACAATCTCAAAATAGATACGAATAAACGACAAATCTACAGAGGGAACGAGCGGATTCGCTTGACAGGTGTAGAGTATAGCTTGTTAGAGTTATTGGTGAGCAACAGTGGAAAATCGTTCTCTCGTAGAGAAATTTTGCAGCAGGTGTGGGGTTACGGTGCAGAACAAAACGCAGATACTCGCGTAGTGGATGTGCATATCTCTAGATTGCGCTCGAAGGTAGAAAACGACCCCGACAACCCAGAGTATATACTCACAGCTAGAGGTATGGGCTATCTTTTTCAACGAATTAGTGAACCAGAGCATGAGCCATGACCCTAGCAAATCTCCCAGATCAAAATTGATCAAGTCATCTGCACCGCTACCAAGCGGTAGCTGATGCAGTTTACAACTTTGCAGACACAGTGCTTACCATTAAGATTGAATTAGACCGCGATAAAAAAAACAACAATTATGGCATCTGCCGAGCCTATCCCCGTTGAGCCTACTAATACTGAATTAAAGTTTGGACAACCTCTTGCAGATCAAGATGAGGAAAAAACTCAAGAGTCTCTAGAGCTTTCTAAAACAGAGCTAGAGGCCGATCCTCCAATATCAGTCCCAACTGATAATGAACAAGTCAATCTTGATACTGCCTCACAAATAGATGAGATTCAAGTTTCAGGAGCGATATTTCAAGCTGTTGGTGTAATTACAGGAGAGGTAAACCTCAATTCTGAGGGCAGCACTATTACTATTGGTCAAAATCAATACCCACTTTTCTACATTCCGCGAAAACTGAAAGTATTTGAAGCTCTCAAGAAAGAAATAGAAACTACTGGCAACCGTACTCAACGTTTAGTAGTTTATCCAAAGGCAATTCATTTCCCACGCAGAGAGCAACCCGTAAAAATCGCTTTTCAGCTAGTAGGCTTTGACAGAGGACGATTTCAAGAGACAATCTCAGGAGAGTTAGAAGACTTGGAGTTTAAGCTCTCAGGATTGTGGCAGTTTATCCCGGTATGCCAAACTCCCTGCATCTCTGTGTTCCGCAACTTTACCCGTGAAAGACTCGAATATATTAAGCAAGCCGAACCAGCTCGGAAGGTGAAATTCATGAAGGCTAGCCATGTGCCAATGCTTTGGAAGGATGCACCAGTTAAACCATTCCGATTTAATCCCAAAGTTCCAAAACAAGAGCAAGGACACGCAGTATTTGTCACCCTTAAGGCGAAATTCCTACCAGGGCGTGATGTATGGGGTTTTGTGGCCCTCACCTCACCACCCCAAGAAACTGCACCCAGATTCCTCAAAGCATCCAAACAAGATAAAGCCACAGTCCAGCAACAGTCCAAAAAGAATAAACCCCTTGGGCAGCGACCATCTAAAAAGGATCAATTAAGCGGCAATCCTGCACCTAAACCAATTCTGAAAAAAAGATCCCCAGAGGTTGAGGGTAAAACAGACAAATAGCGATTGTATAAGGGTGCAAAAGCGTACCTACGATAGCTCGAAGTGCTACAAGTGTTGACATTGCCACATTGTTCACACAAAAACGCTACTTACTGTTTTCCCACAACTATATATATTTTTGTAAAACAGTTATCAGGGCATTAGCTATCACCCTTAGTACATCTAAAAGATCAATTTCTAGCATTGAGTACAAATGAAGCGATCGCACACACATCATCACATCACTAGTTAACCATCTGTTAATTATCTACTAGATGCAGAGAATTGGCTTCTATGTCATCCTAGATAACGAGAGTTAATTCGGTGGCAGTGTTTGTTTTTATTATTTACAGGCTTCTCTCCGAAATTTAAATCTCTACACATTTATGATTTTGGAGAAAATCAATGTCAATTTATGTAGGTAATCTCTCCTACCAAGTTACGGAAGATGATATCAAGGCTGTTTTTGCTGAATATGGTACTGTAAAGCGGGTTCAAGTACCTACAGACCGGGAAACAGGTCGTCCGCGCGGCTTCGCTTTCGTGGAAATGGAAACAGATGCTGAAGAAGCAGCTGCCATTGATGGTCTTGATGGTGCGGAATGGATGGGTCGTGACCTCAAAGTTAACAAAGCCAAGCCCAGAGAAGACAGAGGTTCGTCTGGTGGCAACCGAGGTGGATACGGTGGTGGCGGTGGACGTAACCGCTACTAAGCTTTGAACCTAAAATTTGAAGAGCAAATTTTTAGGGCAGACAAGAAATTAATATTTCTTTGTACTGTCAACACCTAATCAGGCCATTGATAAAGTCAATTTAGTAGGAGAGATAATGACCCAAATAGTAGTGGGTGAAAATGAACACCTTGAGTCAGCCTTACGCCGATTTAAGAGAGAAGTTTCCAAGGCAGGGATTTTTCAGGATATGAGGAAGCATCGTCACTTTGAAACGCCTATTGAAAAATCCAAGCGCAAAAAACAAGCCTTGCAGAAGCAGGGTAAAAGACGTTTCCGTCGTTAAAGAATGACATAGGTATAAACTAATGCCCTCATAGTATTTATGAGGGTTTTCTTTATGGAATTTAGCAGCGGTAAGCAAAAACTAAGCAATGGTAGTCTTTACTAGCTTCAAAGCTATATACAGCAATTTGTCAGTACTGAATGCGAGCGATCGCGAGCAACTGGAAACTGTTCACCGCAATTCTCTCCGTTTGCTGAAACTGGTCAATACCCTACTGGATTTCTCTTGCATCGAAGGACTCCCAGCGGGAGGCGATGACTATCTATCAAACCTTTCTCGGTTCGTGAACTGCTGGCAAGGGTAGAGGCAAATCTGAAAATGGCTCAGTTGCGGCAGGAGACAACCCAGCGAGAGCAGGCGCAGCGACGAGAAGCGGAGGTAGCGAAAGCGCGGTCTCCATCTGGAATAAAACTGATGATCGCATAGACTTAAGATTGCAATCGCAGATGGACTCACCTTAGCACGCAAGTGTAATTAGGAAGCGTTAGGTCTGATTCGTTGCAGGAAGTTGATATTTAAATCTAGTTTTTCTCCTAACCATAAAGCGTGTGCTGTGTGGTCTGTGAGATCATCACCCGTCTCAGGGTGGACAAGGATATCTAATCCTTCACGGTTCAGCATTAGCCAGGGTACGATTTGAGGAAATTGGTTAGGTGCAAAGGCGACTTGATACATTGATTTTGGATGCGGCCCAATTGGCTGATCATGCCAGCGTCCCAGGCGCACTTCAAATCTAGCATCTAAACTTTCACGTATCCTAGCGGCAACATCACGAGTTTCTGGATCAGAGTATACATGAGCATGAAAACCGATGATGATGCTATTTTCTTTCATGGTTTGACCTAGATCATTTTGTATCATTTTAGTAAATATTGTCTGAGAAAAGCGTTGACCTCATCGGCACATAACCCGACATAAACTGTCTTTCCAGCTTTTCTAATAATTTCCAATCCTTGACCATTATTGCGGGGATCTGGATCAACTACAGATACATATATTTCATGTACGCGAGGATCTTCAGCAATAGTTAAAGCACACGCAGGTGTACGCCCATAAAAAGAACAAGGTTCAAGAGTGACATACATTTTCAAGCAGTTGAAAGCTTTTCCTTGAATATGGTTGAGTGCGTGAATTTCAGCATGATGTTTCCCTGGTGGCTGTGTATATCCTTGAGCTACTATTTCTTCCTTATCTACGATTACACAGCCGACTGGTGGATTAGGTAAACATTCCGGTAATGCTTTTCTACTTTCAACCAAAGCAGCGAGCATAAATACTGCATCCATATTCTAGCTTGAAAAAGGGGTGTAGGGGTGTAGGGGTGTAAGGGTGTAAGGGTGTAGGGGTGTAAGGGTGTAAGGGAAAGACTTTTTCACGTTTTCTTATGTACGCAGTTCATGATGGCTACTTATAAATTCCCATATCAGCTCACAATACTCTCACCCTAACGTTCTTGGTGAGTTGGTCGAATGAGAATTTCATTCACGTTAACATGGGGTGGTTGAGTCACAGCATAGGCGATCGCCGCTGCAATATCTTCACTCTGTAGTGGTGTGATGGCCTTTAATCGTTCTTCAACATTTTTTTTGGCTACAGGATCAGTAACATGATTATTGATTTCTGTCTCGACTAAACCAGGCTCGATAACAGTGACGCGGATATTATCTTTTAACACTTCCTGGCGTAAAGATTCTGAGATCGCATTCACACCCCATTTGGTGGCGTTATATATACCGACACCTGCGCGTGCAATGCGACCTGCTACTGATGAGATATTAACAATATGACCACTACCTTGAGCTTGAAATATGGGTAGGACTGCGTGAGTAGTGTAAAGCACACCGAAGACATTAACATCAAACATTCGCCGCCAGTCGGAAGTGTTCCCGCCAGCAATGTTACCAGTCAACGCCACACCTGCGTTGTTCACAAGAATATCCACTTTTCCTAAATCTGCATTTGTCTGGTTAATCAGGTTGTTAGCTTGGGTTTCGTCGGTGATATCAGTCATGATGGGTAATGCTTTTCCGCCCCTATCTGCAATGCGTTTTGCTAACGCTTCCAAACGCTCGCCTCTTCTGGCTGCAATCGCCACTGTCGCACCTTCTGCTGCTAAAGCGATCGCTGTAGCTTCCCCAATCCCTGAAGAAGCACCTGTAATGATCGCTACTTTAGCATCTAGTTTTCCTGTCATAAATTACTCCTGAATTATTCACAATTCCATACTTAAGGATGATTAATTTTTGATTGCAAATATGTGTGTATATGTCGCTTTATTTTCCAGTATGAATTAGCAGTTAATATGTCAAATTAACATATTTTCCAAATTAGCAAAAATATAGGCATAGAGAACAAATATTGTTGTCATCCTCTAATATACCTATATTTCCCATAATTGATTATGGTGGAAGATTAAGCAATATTGTGATTCCGAAGCAGGCAGATATCAATTATTTATTAAACTGCGATCGCTGGATTTTTGAAATATACAGGTTCATTTCCTGGTTGCCATTTAATGTTACAACCAATACTTGGTTTTTGTTCCCAAATAACAGGACGACCTCTTAAAACAGTTTCAATTGCAGCTCGCAAGTCTTTTCCAGTGACGGGTATCCCATTCTGTGGACGGCTATCGTCTAGCTGGCCACGATAGACAAGTCTCTGTGTAGCATCAAAGAGAAAAAAGTCAGGAGTACAAGCAGCAAAAAAGTCTTTAGCCGTTTTTTGTGTTTCGTCAAACAGCAGGGGATAATTTAAATCTAACTCTTGTGCAAAAGCCTTCAAAGATTGTGGTGCATCATCAGGGTAGGTATTAACATCATTAGCACTAATTGCCACAATTCCTATATTAATATCCATGCTTTGTATATAGTCTTTACCCAGTTTGGCTAATTCAAATTTGATATGCTGCACATAGGGACAATGACGACTCAAAAATATCACTAACAAGGCTTTTTTGTTAGCAAAATTATTGAGAGAAATTGTTTTACCGGTAACCACATCTGGTAATTGGAAATCAGGTGCTAAAGTGCCTAAAGGTAACATTGTTGAAGAAGTCTTGACCATTGCGTACTCCCCAAGGTATCCAAACTAAATTGTTCGTGCTGTATCGGCGCGAGACACAAAATACTATTTATCTATCGACTTGTAGTAGATTAGCTTAGTATTATTACACAGCCCTAGTAACAACACAAGTGCTTAGGTAATAAAATATATGCTTATCGAAGTATTTATGTAGCTACTATTTAGTAGTTAATGCGTAGATGAGTTGTATACCTAATGGTTGTCTGTGTTAAGTCAAAAGTCGAGCTAATGTGCAAATTATATACGTGACAGCTTAAATTTTGGCGTTGATACAGCGACGAAATTCACGACATCAAGGTACACACTAATTGTTGGGTGTGAGCAAGAATTTTTCTATTCTTCTTGCGGTTTAAATTTATTGCACACCCTTTTTCTCATATTTTGACTGAATACAGCAAATGCGAATCTCAAGGCATGGCGAAACCCCAGCTTTAGAGATCTCTCTGCGGAACATACCCTATAACTCTCTGTAATTTCCCTTATTGACTTGTTTTTCTATTCATCGTACTTCCTAACCCTATCTTACGTTGTTACATTTATTTGCCTATTTTTGGTATGTCTCGTTTGCAAGATTTAAGTTAAACTGACGTTTTTAAAGAGAATTCAGCCCGTATATTCTATCCTGACAAAGACTCTTAGCCCAAATACAATAGTGATCTAGTTGTATTGAAGGTAACAAAAATGTCAGAAGAAAAACCCTCACCCTCACAATCCTTAAATATTAATGGTGGTCAGTTTTCTGGTGGTGTGCAAATAGGGCAAGCAGGGCGTGATTTAACCCAAACTCAAAGGATTGTAAGTGGAAACACTGTGAAGCAATTAACATCTGCTGAAGTAGTGGAACTTATCACTCAAATAGAAAATTTGTTTGAGACTTCAGAGTTACCAAAAGAATATAAGGAAAAGGCTATTAAGCATATAGAGTCCGCAAAAGATGAAGCACAAGCAAAAGAGCCTGATAAGGATTTTGCAACCAAGAGCTTGCAGAGAGCCACTAAAGTTCTTAAAGAAGCAAATGAAGCAGTTGGGGCAGGTGAAGGACTGTGGAAGAAGTTAGAGCCAGTTACTACTCAATTAGCTCCTTGGTTGGGCGTGGTAGCCAAAACGCTACTTTTTATGTAATGAGACGAGAAAGATATGAATGACCAACCAGAGCAAAGCCAGCAACAAGAGATCAATATAGAAAGTGCTTCATTAGAAGGTCAAATCGGTCAAGCTGGACGAGATGTAAATCAACTCCGGCTTATATTTGGAGATGAACCGCTCAATAATAGCCAAATTGGGCAATCTGGACGAGATTTACATCAAGTTCAATTTATATTTGGGAGACAACAAAAAGATATGCAACAAGCAAGACTTGCAAGAAAAGTTCTGCTTGAAAAGATAAAAAATTATTGGATCGATAATGTTCTCTACGAAATTGCTCATAAAAAGCCACTGCTTGATTTCAAGTTAGAGGAATGTCTTGATGTTTTACAAACTTCATGGGGAAATGTTTACGAAACTCCTGAGCAACTGCGTAGGAATTTACCTTTAGGTACAAAGGTGATCGATATATTTGACCAATTAGGAGAAGGAGCATCTCTTCTAATACTGGGCGATTCAGGCTCAGGAAAAACACGAATTCTTTTAGAGCTTGCGAGTATGTTTATTAGTCGTGCTGTATATGATGATAATTTCCCTTTACCGGTAGTTTTAAATATTTCTTCTTTAAAAAGCAGAAGACAAAAGGTTGCCGATTGGTTAGTATTTGAACTTGAAGATAAATATCAAATTTCTAGAAAAGTAGGTAAGCTTTGGGTTGAAGATCAGCACTTGCTTATATTACTAGATGGATTCCATGAAGTTCATAGATGGAGCAGAAAATCATGTGTAATTGCCATCAATGAGTTTGTTCAGCAGTATGGAAAAGTAGAAATAGTTATGTGTTCGCGTAAGCAGGATTATGAAAAATTGAGTAAGAAGCTTTTGTTTCAATTTGCTGTTCAGATTAAAGGTTGTATTTCATCATTTTCCGCTAGAGATCCTTATTAGAAATAAATTGTAAATTTTTTCTCAACAATCAAATATATGAATAATGACCCACATAAGAAACGCCAGAGTTTAAATATTAAGAAATCTACAGTTCAGGGTCAAATTGGACAAGCATTACGTGACTTATGGCAGCTACAATTTTTATTTCTCGGTAAAGATTCCTCTAAACAAGAAGAATTTCAAAATCGCAAGGTATTAATTGATAAGGTAAGAAATTTTTGGATTCAGGGCGTTCTAGAAAAATCACTTTATAATCAGGCACTTATCGAGCTTAACTTGGAAAAGCATTTAGATGCAGTAGAGCAACCCTTCAAGTTAGATTGGGTAACACCTGAACGTATCAGGCAAAGTATACCGACTGGTACTCGAATTATTGATCTATTTAACCAAATGGGACACAGTGCAACTCTTCTAATTCTTGGAGAACCAGGTTCAGGTAAAACAATAACTTTACTAGAGTTTGGACGTGATCTACTCATGTGTGCTGAAAAAGATGTAAATCATCCAATCCCCGTAGTGTTTAATCTATCTTCTTGGGGAATTAAAAAGCAACCTATCACTGAATGGTTAGTTCATGAGTTAAAAGAGAAATATCAAGTACCACCAACGTTGAGTAAAGTCTATATTCAGGAAGAGAAGCTCCTACTCTTACTAGATGGTTTAGATGAAGTTAAATCTGATTTCCGTGATGAATGTGTAGCAGCACTAAATCAATTTAATCAAGAGTATGGCAGAACAGCAAAAGTTGTGTGTAGCCGTATAAAAGATTATAATTCACTCTCTAAAAAACTCAAATTACAAGGTGCAGTTTTCATAAAAGCTTTGAGTGATGAGCAAGTTGATCACTACTTACTTGCATGGGGTGATGAACTATCTTCTATCCGAAATTTAGCTCAGAAAGATACTGTCTTCCAAGAACTTCTTAAAACACCTCTGATGTTAAATGTTACTGCTCTTGCCTATTCTGGTAGTTCCATTCAAGAGTTTCACTCAAATAAATCTACCCAAGAATATATCAGCGAAATATTTAATGTTTACATTAACAGAATGTTTTTTAGGCGACGTATTAGAAAAGATATTTACAAAGAGAGCCAAGCAAAATCATGGCTTATTTTCCTGGCGGCGAAAATGAAGTCAAGCTCTCAATCTATATTCTTGATTGAAAACTTACAACCGAATATTTGGTTGAATTTATGTGAAAATTGGTTGTACGGTTTCTTATTATCATTTGTTTTAACGCCAATTATATTCTCAATGATGGGAATTATTATAATAGCTGGTATAGTCTGGTCAAAAATTGAGGGTGGTATATATATACTGACAGATCCTAATTTTTTTTATAACATCTTATTTGGCTTCTTATCAGTACTGATGTTGGGCTGTATATGCTCATTACCGTTAGCATTTATATATGCAACTTTGCAAGTTACTAATGTAGATGACTTAGAAATTCAAATAATTAATGAGTTGAAATGGTCTTGGAGAAAAATTAAACCAGCATTATTCCTTTATCTAAGTGGATTTTTTGTATGGCCTTATACCTATTTAATGGTGTATCTCTTTGATTTATTTCAAACAGGGAACGCAATATCTACGGGATCACTTATAAGCTATATATTGCTAGGAATAATAATTTATCCCTATCCACTCATGATTCCATTAATATGGTTTTTCCCAAAAGCAGATCAGAACTTTATTTATCAAAATAAAATGATCAACTCTAGAGGTAAAGAAGGCGATAAAAAAGAAGATAATTTTCTGGGTTTGCTTTTAATGACATGGTTGGGAGCAATTTTTTTTAACATTGTCTTTAATTTATTTCTCTCTATTTATATGGTAATTATTGGCTTAATAGCAATTTTAATGTCGGGACGCATAGCAGTAGAAATTGATTTTAGTAAAACTCCGAATCAAGGTCTCTGGAATTCTGTCAAGAACTCTATAATATTTGCTTTAGCTTGCACAGTATCTTTTGGTTTATCATTTATATTGTTTGCTTCAATTTTTATGGGTTTTTCCATCTCTGTTATATTTATTGGTATTGTATGCGGCTTAATTGCTGGAATATTGCTTGGTGGATATGGAGGAGGAGGGGCTATTATTCAACATTTGTCTCTACGACTTATTTTGTTTTTAACCAGAAAAAATCCCTGGAATTATTCAAGATTTCTAGACTATGCAACCGAGAGAATTTTTATGCAGAAAGTAGGTGGAGGTTATATGTTTGTTCATCGCTTGTTACTAGAGCATTTTGCAGAAATGAAATGAAACCAACGAGCTAACAGATTATTTGCTAACATCTTGTATCTAGAAAGATAAATGTTAATTTTTAACTAAATACGAAGCAACCAACTTGTTCAATATTAAGTAAAATTGACCAGAAATAAATTGCTGAAGTGAAGCTTCTCGATTAAGGATAGTATCGTTTAAATGAAACAGGACTGCACTTCAGTCGAACAAAATATAAATACAGGCAGTAAATTCAAGATAATTGTGAGATTTGGGATTGGTATTTAATCTAAAATCTGTCTTGACAAGTTGAGCCTCTGCGTTGGTGTTAACGTGATTTCGACGAATCGGAATTAATCGGGTAAATACTTAGCTCCTACCACTTTGCTATCATTGAAATAAACAGTTACCACTTCCGCATTGTAGCGACCATCGCTTGGGTCAAGAATGTAGTTTAGATTTTGGTCAGGTATAGCTACAAAGCCTTTTTCTTCAGGGTCACGATTTTCCAGCACACCATTATGTCCATAATGTAGTTCCCATACCGGTTGAGGAAATCTTCCCTCTTTTGGAAAACGCTGGTTAAATAAGCCTTGAACCTCCTGAATTGTCATACCATTTTTAATGTCGAGATAAAACTTTGTGAAGGGTTTTACAGGAGTGAGAGTCAAAAAGTGCAGAGCTAATAGACTGATATTGAAACCGAGGAAAAGCCACAATTCCTGTTTATGCCGAGATTGTAAGTATAATGGCAAGAGTAAGATTAGGGCTAAAACAGCCATCAATAAGTAAAATTGCCAGAACAAGGAAGCAGCTAATTCATAATCTAGGAAGAGTCCGAGCAGAAATAAGGCTATTAAAAAAACAACCTCGACAATGAGTCCAATCCCTTTAACGTGACGCTTGATATATTTCATTTCACTATATATTGTGTTTTTTCTTAGGAAAGAATATCTCAGTATACGGCGATCGCAGAATCATAAAGATTCGGATGGGAACAATGACAAAGAATTATCAAGAAAGTCCCAATGAAACAAGTTTCACAGTCAACGAGGAAAGGTGTCTTTCCCCTACACCCCTATACCCTTACACCCCTACCCCTACATTCCTTTCAGGTCAGGTAGAGGGTAGAAAACCTTTCAGGGAAGCAAGCTACGCGCCAGCGTAGCTTGCTTCCACAAAGTGGTACGCAAATCTAAAGTTACTGGTTTTTGGACTGAGTTAAACCAAACTTAATCGCTCCAAAATAAAGGCATACTCAAAAGCTAATTCCTTTAAGCTTTCGTAGCGTCCAGAAGCACCACTATGTCCAGCATCCATGTTGGTTTTGAGCAGAAGAATGTTATTGTCTGTTTTCATCTCTCGCAGTTTGGCTGTCCATTTGGCAGGTTCCCAATATTTAACGCGGGAATCATTTAACCCGGCGGTAATGAGCAAATGGGGGTAAGCTTTGGCTTCAACATTATCGTAGGGTGAGTAAGACTTCATGTAGTCATAGTAGATTGGATCATTGGGATTTCCCCATTCTTCCCATTCCATTGCCGAGAGAGGTAAAGATGTGTCTAGAATTGTTGTTACCACATCAACAAACGGCACATCAGCAACGACTACTTGAAATAATTCAGGACGCATATTAATTACTGCACCCATTAATAAACCGCCTGCACTACCGCCTGTAATTGCTAGGTGTTTACTTGCTGTCCAACCTTCGTTAATTAAATATTCGGCACAGGCAATAAAATCGGTGAAGGTGTTTTTCTTGTGTAAAAATTTGCCATTTTCATACCATTTGCGCCCCATTTCTTCGCCGCCACGAATATGAGCGATCGCAAACACTACACCTCGGTCTAATAATGTTAATCTAGTTGAAGAAAAAGACGCGGGGTAAGAAGCACCATAAGAACCATATCCTGTCAATAACAAGGGATTTTTGCCGTCTTTTTTAATTCCTTGTTTGTAAACAATGGATATAGGAACTTGTATACCATCTTGGGCTGTGGCCATCAACCATTCACTACAATATTGAGTTGGATCATAGCCGCCAAGTACTTCCGTTTGTTTTTTCAATTCCCGCTCTTTGGTTTCCATATCGTAATCGAAAACAGAGGGCGGTGTGATGAGGGAAGTGTAATTAAACCGCAAATTAGTAGTATTAAATTCTGGGTTACTACCTTCAGAAAAAGCGTAGGTAGGTTCAGGAAAAACAATATTACTTTCATCACCTGTCGATAAGTTTCTTACCCTAGCAGTTTGTAGCCCATCTTTGCGTTCATAAATTACCAAGTGATGAGCAAACAGACTAATTCCTGAGAGCAAAACATCTTCACGGTGAGGAATTACAGTTTGCCAGTTGTCTTTTGATGGTGCAGCTATGGGAGTTTTCACCAATTTAAAGTTAGTGGCCGCTTCATTAGTGACAATGTAAAAGTAATCGCTGTGATGGTCTACATCGTACTCTATACCTGGATCACGGTGGTAAATTACCTGAAAATCACTCCTAGGATGATTAGCATCTAGATAGTGAATTTCCGTAGTGATACTGCTCCGCAAAGTCATTAAAATATATGCTTGAGAGCGAGTATTATCAACATATAAAGCGTAAGCCTCATCAGGTTCGTGATAAATTAGCTCATCTGACTCTGGGGATGTGCCAAGAGTATGTCTAAATAGTTGATAGGGGCGGTTAGCAGTATCAATTTTGGTATAAAAACCAGTTTGGTTATCATTAGCCCAACAAAAAGAAAAATAAGTATCAGCAATAGTTTCTGGATATAACTGACGCGTATTTAAATCCAGAAAGAAAAGTGTATATCTTTCAGAGCCACTGGTATCAAAAGAATAGGCTAGGATTTGATGATTAGGACTAACATCAAATATACCTAACTCAAAAAAATCATGCCCGGATGCTAACTCGTTTTCATCTAACAGTACCTCTTCGGGAGCATCTAAACTTCCTTGTTTTCGGCAATAAATGCGATAAGCTTTCCCGGCTTCCGTGCGCGAATAGTAATAATAATTATCTTTGCGGTACGGCAAAGATAGATCAGTTTCTTGAATGCGCGAGAGCATTTCATCATAAAGCTGAGTTTGCAGCGAGTCTGTATGCTGCATCATCGCTGCGGTGTAGGCGTTTTCCGCATCTAGATATGCTACTACTTTGGGGTTATCAATGTCGCGCAGCCAAAAGTAGTTGTCTAGGCGGCGATCGCCATGTAATTCTAAAACTTGGGGCTGTTTCTCAGCCACAGGTGGCAGAATATTTGTTTGTAACACCCGGTCTTTTGTCATCCTTCTGTAACCTTTTATCCCATATCAAGCAACTAGCTAACCTAAAATTTAGGACGCGCTAGAGATTCCAGTCTGACGTTGTAATTGTTTCTTCAGACTACACAAGCCAATTGCTGGTATGACTCCGAGGATCATAGCCGTAAATCCTTGTTCAATCCAAGACATTACGGATGCTGGAATCAAATTTTGCATTAAAGAAAGTAACCAAACTACCAGACTAATACAGAAGAAGGAAATAGAGGGAAAAAAATTCCACCACCAACTTTTTACTGTGTAACTCCGCAGGACTAACCATTGCAATAGCCCCAGCCAAACCCCAGAAAGAATATACGGAAGTGTTGACAAAAATCCGACCGTCAAGGCAGTGTCAGCAGTCAACGGTTGATTAAATAAATTAGCAATATAGTTAATCCAAGTAGTTGAGACCGCATTGGCTAGTAGCCAACCTGCACTGGTAGCCAGCAACCAGAGCCAGCCAGAAAGATAACGGCGCATGACTAACGCCTGATCCGCAGCAAAAACTACGGCAAACACAATATTACCAAGTAATCTAACCCAAAAGCTCCATACTTGGGGCTGATCGGCAAAAGTTGGGAGTAGACTTTGCCAGAGGATTTTTTCGATCGCAATGCTGACGATCCCACCCACCACCCAACCCAAAACAGTCATCAAAGTAAACTGAAACAAGAACGTCCGCCGTTGAGAACGGGGGATCAATAACCTAACTGGTTGAGATTTGCTATTAGCCGTTGCAAAACGAGAAGGATGATTAGATTTACTTTGCATATTAATTTAAGTTAAGAAATTTGAATAAGATAATCTCAATAAAACAAGTTTTAATGCTAAGTATGAAAATGGGTATAGAGCATTGGGGAGGCATTGCGATCAGCGGGTTTCCAGACTTATAGTAACTGCCGTCATGGGTCATTAAGACAAAATTTCCTCTGTTACTGTTAACTGTTACCCGTCACCTGTCACCTCTATTTGATAAAGCGTAATCCCAGAATGATAAGCTAAACATTGACATAAAAAAGTGACTTAGGATGAAGTGTTAAATGGGTTTTGCTGCAACGACTCCTCATCTTTTGCGGGCTGCTCGTGGTGAAATTGTAGATCGTCCCCCCGTGTGGATGATGCGCCAAGCGGGACGATACATGAAAGCATATCGGGATTTAAGGGAGAAGTATCCTTCATTTCGCGAACGCTCCGAAATTCCTGAAGTAGCGATTGAAGTCTCCCTCCAACCCTGGAGAGCTTTCCAACCCGACGGCGTAATTTTATTTTCCGACATTGTTACCCCCTTACCAGGTTTGGGGATTGACATGGACATTGCGGAAGGTAAAGGCCCCATCATTCATGCGCCCATTCGCACTCAAGCACAAGTTGATCAACTGCGTCCTTTAGAACCAGAAGCGGCTCTACCGTTTATCAAAACTATTTTGCAGGCTTTACGTCAAGAAGTAGGCAACAAATCAACGGTACTAGGCTTTGTGGGTGCGCCGTGGACTTTAGCCGCCTATGCGGTGGAAGGTAAAGGTTCTAAAACCTACTCCATCATCAAAAACATGGCTTTCACACAGCCAGATGTGCTGCATCAACTCCTCGCTAAATTTGCAGATGCGATCGCAGTTTATGTGCGTTATCAAATTGATTCTGGCGCGCAAGTAGTGCAAATGTTCGATTCTTGGGCAGGATACCTCAGTCCCCAAGATTATGACACCTTTGCTCTCCCCTACCAAAAGCGGGTATTCCAGCAAGTCAAGGAAACTCACCCAGACACACCATTAATTTTGTTAGTTAGTGGTAGCGCAGGCGTACTCGAACGCATGGGGCAATCTGGTGCTGATGTCGTCACTGTAGACTGGACAGTAGACATGGCCGATGCAAGAGCCAGATTAGGGAAACACGTCAAAGTCCAAGGTAATCTTGACCCTGGCGTATTATATGGCTCAAAAGAGTTTATCCGCGATCGCATCATTGATACCGTTCGCAAAGCTGGTAACTGGGGACACATTCTCAACCTCGGTCATGGTGTACACCCAGACACCCCAGAAGAAAACGTGGCTTTCTTCTTTGAAACCGCCAAGCAGCTCAATGTGTTGGTTTAGTCAAGAATGAAAGGGGACTGGGGACTGGGGACTGGGGACTGGGAACAGTGACAACAGTTTTCATTTCATGGGTAAACATATTTGGTAAATACTTTTACCTCTTCCCCCACACCCCTACACCCCTAAACCCCTACATCCCTGGACTCTTATGAATAAACGAATTTTAATAACCGGTGCTAGTGGCTGTATAGGTCACTATATAAGTGAAGCCTTAATTCAAGAAACAGATTACGAATTATATTTACTAGTAAGAAATCTCAATAAACTGCAAGTTGATACCACGGTTCGCTCTGGTATTCATGTTTTGCAGGGTGATATGCAAAATATTAGCCAATTATCTGAGTTACTGCCTACAATTGATGTTGCAGTTCTCACCGCTACTGCTTGGGGTGGTGAACAAACTTTTGATATTAATGTATCTAAAACTTTAGAATTACTCAGTTTACTCAATCCTGAACGTTGCGAACAGGTTATTTATTTTTCTACAGCTAGTGTTTTAGACCGCCACAATCAACCACTAAAAGAAGCAGGGGAAATTGGTACAGATTATATCCGGTCTAAATATGAGTGTTTACAGAAGATATCACAACTGGCGATCGCACCCAAAATCACTACTGTTTTTCCGACTTTAGTTTTAGGTGGTGATACCAAAAAACCCTATTCTCACCTCACATCAGGAATTCCTGAAGTTACAAAATATATTAATTTAATTCGCTTCTTAAAAGCCGATGGTAGTTTTCACTTTATTCATGGTCAAGATATCGCCACTGTCGTTAAATATTTAATTGTCCATCCTCCCCAAAATGAGACAACGCGCAGACTAGTTTTAGGTCAGCAAAGACTCACCGCCAATCAAGCAATAGAAGAACTTTGCTCTTATTTCAGCAAAAAGATTTACTTCCGCATTCCCCTATCTTTATCCCTAGCAAATTTAATCATCGCCGTCTTTCAGATTCAGATGGCAGCTTGGGATAGATTCTGTATGAACTATCGCCATTTTACCTATGACACTGTAATCAATCCTAGTAGCTTTGAGTTACCTAATTACTGTGCAACTATGAGTGATGTTTTAAAGATTAGCGGTGTTAAACCTATTTAGTTAACATATGTCAGTAATTTCCAAGCTTTTACTGACAAAACATGATTAATCAACCAAAATTCAAGTCTTGTTACACTGTTGAGACAATAGAACCAGACCAAGTATTTATTTTATCTGAGAGAGAAGCAGTTTGCTGGAGCGATCGCCTGTCTTTTCTTGTAGCTTCTCTAGTCAAGGAAGGTAAATATAGCGTTGATGAAATCATTGACATCATTCAGCTGGAACTGATACCAGCAAATCCAGAAAATCCAGAATTTTTTCAGAATGTTCTCAACGCCAGTATCAAAGCCCAATACACCCTATTCCAAATGGAACAGCAGGGTTATCTAGTGGAAGAGGATGAATCCGAGCGATCGCCTTTAGCTATTTTCTGTCATCATCTCCATATTCCCCCCATCGTAGCTGCTCAACGGTTGCAATCCACTACAGTCGCCGTCAAAGCCTTTGGTTCTGTTCCCACCGATGACTTAATCACTATCCTCAAATCCCTAGATATTCAAATAGCAGATACTGGAGATATCACCGTCATCTTGACTGATGACTACCTCCACCCACAACTAGCAGCATTTAATCAACAAGCCTTAAAATCAGACTCTCCTTGGATGCTAGCCAACCCTCTGGGAACGATAGTCTGGATAGGGCCGATATTTCACCCCCAAAAAACAGCTTGTTGGGAATGTCTAGCTAATCGCCTACACAATAACAGGCCAGTTGCTAGTTATGTTCACAGACATAAACAGATTTCCTTATCTGCACCTCTGGGATTTCTCACTGCTACAGTGCATACAGCATTAGGAATGGTAGCTACAGAGGTTTTTAGATGGATTATCCAAGGAGAAAATCAACGATTAGCAGGGACTCTCATCACCTATGACACCTTGACTATCCAAACCCACAATCATACTGTGGTGCAGCGTCCTCAATGTCATAGTTGCGGTGAACAAAACAACCAGCCATCACCGATTGTTTTAGAACACCGTCAGAAAACTTTTACCATAGACGGCGGACATCGTTCTTGTTCACCACAAGAAACTTTAAAGAAATACGCACAACATATTAGCCCCATTACAGGTATTGTCCGAGAATTGAGCAGAATACCGGGGAATGGGTTAACCCATACATATATTGCCAAGCATCATTTTCAGAGTCTTTTTGATGATTTAGCCAGTTTACGCCAAAATATCGGCGGGAGAAGTGCCGGTAAAGGTAGAACTGATACTCAAGCCAAAGCTAGCGGTTTTTGCGAAGCGATTGAGAGGTATTCTGGTGTATTTCAGGGAGATGAAATCAGACTCAAAAGCAGTTACGAACAGCTAAATGAAAAAGCAATTCATCCCAATGATTGTATGAATTTTAGCCAAACACAATACCAGCACCGAGAACAATGGAATGCTGATTGTCAAGGATGGTTTCAAAAAGTTACTGCACCTTTTGATACAACAAAAGTAATCGACTGGACACCCGTTTGGTCTTTAACCCATCAAGAATTTAAATATCTGCCAACTGCTTATTGCTATTACGGCTATCCTCAATCAGATCAAAGAGAATGTTGGGCAGACTCTAACGGCTGTGCCGCAGGTAATACCCTCGAAGAAGCCATTCTCCAAGGATTTATGGAATTGGTGGAACGGGATTGCGTGGCTTTATGGTGGTATAATCGGCTGCTTAAACCTCAAGTAGATTTAAATAGTTTTAATGAGCCTTATTTTCAAAGTTTGAACAAATATTATCAAGCTATTGACAGGCAGTTGTGGGTAATAGATATTACTAGTGATCTCAATATTCCTGCTTTTGCGGCTATTAGTCGCAGAACGGATCGAGACGTAGAAGATATTATTTTAGGTTATGGTGTTCATTTTGACCCCAAGCTAGCCATTAGTCGAGCTTTAACTGAGGTTAACCAAATTCTGCCTAATGTGTTAATTGCTAACGCAGATGGTAGCACCCAATATCCCTTATCTGGCGATCGCCTAGCCATTGAATGGTGGAAATCTGCCAATGTCTCAAATCAACCTTACCTGCTTCCCGACACTCAAAGCGTTCCCAAAGTCTATGCAGATTATGCCCAACTAGCAAGTGATGATCTCTTAGAAGATGTCAGGCTATGTCAGAGAATTGTTGAGCAGAATGGTTTAGAAATGCTCGTTCTAGATCAGACTCGCCCCGATATTGGCCTGAAAGTCGCTAAGGTGATTGTGCCGGGAATGCGTCATATTTGGAAACGCTTAGGTTCAGGAAGGCTTTATGATGTTCCCGTCAAAATGGGTTGGTTACAAAAGCCTCTGACAGAAGAACAACTCAACCCCTATCCCATGTGGATGTAATTCACATTCATTAGACTGATATTCGATTGTTAAAAAACCCCAATCCCCAATCCCCAGTCCCTTATGCTGCATGGATACAAAATTATTGATGCTGATTCCCATGTAATTGAGCCGCCGCAGATGTGGGCAAAGTACCTTGCACCTGAGTTTAGGCACTTTGCACCCTCAGCAGATATGAAAATTCAAGGAGAAGACATTGTAAATAAGATATCTCAACAAGTGAGAAAAGAAGGCGATCGCCAGATGATGCAAGCTCACCCCCAAGCTTATTTTCAGCGTTACAATGCCGCATCTCATCTGCAAGCAATGGTACAAATGGGGATTGATTTAGCCTTTATTTATCCGACTTACGGACTGTGGCTATTTGCTATTGATAGTATGCCCGCAGCAGTTGTAGGAGCTTTTACCCAAGCCTACAACACTTGGTTATATGAAGAATTTTGTAGTTATGCTCCAGACAAATTAAAAGGAGTCGGAGCAATTAATCTTCATGCACCAGATCAAATGGTGTTAGAACTACACCGCATAGCCGAGTTTGGCTGGAAAGCTGTTTGTTTACGCCCCAACCCCGTCAAAGGGAGAATTCTCAGTGATCCTAGCTATGAGCCATTTTGGAAAGCCTGCGAGGAATTAGATATAACAGTGGGAATTCATGAGGGAACTCATAGTCGTTTACAAACTACAGGTGCAGATCGATTTCATACTCGTTTTGCCATGCACGCTTGTTCCCATCCGATGGAACAAATGATGGCCTTGTTAGCGTTAATTGAAGGTGGAGTGTTAGAACGTCACCCAAAGTTAAGAGTTGGTTTTCTAGAATCTGGTTGTAGCTGGCTTCTTTATTGGCTCTGGCGATTGGATGAAGAGTACAAAAATTTATATTTTGAGGTGAAAAATCAGATCAAAATCCAGCCATCAGAATACTTTCGCCGTCAATGTTTTGTAGCAATTGAACCTTCTGAACCTTGCTTATTTGAAATTATCGAGTACATTGGTGCTGATAACTTAATCTTCGGCTCTGATTACCCACACATGGATCATCAGCCAGATGTTGTAAACAGAGTTCTAGAACTTGAAACTCAGTTAGCTCAAGCAACAATCCAAAAAATTGTTTGGGATAATCCTCTCCGCTTTTACAGTTTGGTTTGAAAAGTTCCTAAATTGGTTAACATTCAATAGGAAAAAATCATAATGTCAGCATCTACCAAATATTCAGCAGCAAAACAGTGGTATAACAGCGATGATACCTATTATCAAATTTTACTAGTTTCTCCTGAACAGGAAACTAAAGTAAAATATCTAAAAACAAAAATTATAGTTAAAACCAGACGAGATTTTTATCAGTATCAATTAGATGACCAAACCCAAGAAAAATTAAAAATATATTATCCAGATAAGCCAGATACTATAGGCTCATGTTTACCTTCTCCTGGAGTAGTTTTCCCAACAGACTATCTAAACTTGCTCTTACCAGAACAAGGTGTCAAAAATATTAGTAGCGCGTTGAATAATATTTATGAAACCACTCAAACTCTACTACAAACGCGCAAAATCTCCCAACTAATTGCTAAAACTTGGCATGCCTATTTAACAGCTAAGGATGAAGTTAAACCCTGGGCTAATTTCATCCTTGGTAATTGGGATGATGTGAATACTGATAATAATATAGATATATTAGATGATCTAATATCCAGAGAAATTTTCTTTTTTGATCAAGAATTTTCTCCTGATTATCTAGAACCAGATAACCTCAATATTTATTATCCACTCAATCAGAAGCATTGCCAAAATGGGAAACCTGATGAAGACAGGTTTTTGATTCTACCTAGCAGTGAGGGTTGGCAGGGAATTGCCTTAAGTTTATTAATGGCAGGACAGGCATATTATGAAATCAAACAAGATGGAGAAATAAAATACCACCAAATTGCTCAACCTATTTTGAGTACAGGTGATATCGTTTTCAGATATGGACTAGAAGTTGATTGGAATAACTTTAAAGGTAATATACAAGAGATGCAACTAGAGCCAGGAAAGTATTCTATCGCTAGTAAAGCCACTGTTCCCTACCCTCCAATCCCTTCAGAAAGAAACCTATCTCACAGCCAGATTGAAGAATGGGCTACAGCCCAGGATGAGGACGGAGACTTGCCATTTTATATTAAGGATGAAAAAGGAAACTATTCATTAGATGTGCAATATTTTACACCACCTTATCCTTATTTACCTCTAAGTACCTGTTAGCAAAATTTTGATTCTCTTACTTCCTTATGGTGATAATATTGTCTATTTTTTAAGAAACTATCAGGAAGTAATTACATATCACAGTAAAAATCTTTGGAATTAACCTTGTTCATCTGTTACGCTTTTAAATTACACAGTCACTCATGAAGCTTGTTTATGGTTGTCAACATAAAAAAATGTGCAAGTTAGATATGCAACATCTGACTTTTATCTGTGAAACTTAGAATAATTTAATAAATTAATTTATAAATACTTCTTAATATTCATCATGATTAGCATAATAGACTACCATCAGACTGAAAAAATCTATGAAAGTGCTAATTCGTTAGTTTATCGAGGCATTCTCCAGCCAGATAATCGACCAGTTATTCTGAAAATTCTCAAAGAAAATTACCCCACACCCTCAGAATTAACCCGATATAAACAGGAATATGAAATTACGCATTCCTTAAAAACAGATAACATTGTCAAAGCCTACGACTTACAGCGATATAAGAACACTTTAGTAATTCTCTTAGAGGATTTTGGCGGTCAATCTTTAAACCTATTATTATCCCAACATCAATTTACATTAGCAGAATTTTTAAATATTTCTATCAAAATCACAGAAAGTTTAGCCGCTATTCACACTGCTAATATTATCCATAAAGATATTAACCCTGCCAACATTGTCTATAACCGAAAAACTGAACAGCTTAAAATTATAGATTTTGGGATTTCTACCCATTTATCTCAAGAAAATCAGACAATTTGCAATATCAATCAATTAGAAGGAACTTTAGCTTATATTGCCCCAGAGCAAACTGGTAGAATGAACCGAGGCATAGATTACCGCAGTGATTTCTATTCTCTGGGTGTTACCTTCTATGAACTGTTGACTCATCAACTGCCTTTTGCAACTAATGACCCTATAGAATTAGTTCATTGTCACATTGCACAACATCCGAAAACCCCTCATGAACTCATCTCCTCTATTCCATTGACAGTATCTAATATTGTCATGAAATTACTAGCTAAAACTCCAGAGGAACGATACCAAAGTGTTTGGGGAATTAAAGCAGATTTAGAAACCTGTCTTCAGCAATTAAATAATTTAGGGGAAATTTCTCAATTTCCTTTAGGAAGTCAGGATATTTCCGATAAGTTTCATATTCCTCAAAAATTATATGGGCGAGAACAAGAAATCACCCAACTATTAACAACATTTGAGAGAGTCAGCCAAGGTACTACGGAGACAATACTGATTTCGGGTTATTCAGGTATTGGTAAATCTGCTTTGGTGAATGAAATTCACAAACCTATTACACGCCAACGCGGATATTTCATTCGTGGTAAATTTGACCAGTTCCAAAGAGATATTCCCTACGCAGCAATTACACAGGCTTTTCAAGACTTAATCAGTCAATTATTAAGTGAACCTGTAATAATTCTCCAAACCTGGAAAGAGAAAATATTAGCAGCTTTAGGAAATAATGGTCAAATTATCATTGATGTCATTCCCGACTTAGAAAAGATTATTAGTAAACAGCCAGCTATTGAGCAACTAGGAGCAACTGAAAACCAAAATCGATTCAATTTATTCTTTGAAAGGTTTATCGGCATTTTCAGCCAAAAAGAACACCCTTTAGTGATTTTTTTGGATGATTTACAGTGGGCAGATTTACCATCTTTGAATTTAATTGAGCGATTAATGACTAATGCTGACAGTCAATATTTATTGATGATAGGAGCATACAGAGATAATGAAGTTAGTCTTACTCACCCTTTAATACATACTTTAGAACAAATTAAAAAGGCAAAAGCTATAGTCAATCAAATTATGCTTCAGCCTTTGGAAATCAACCATGTTAACCAATTAATTACAGAGACTCTTGATTGCTCAAGAGAATATGCAAAACCTCTAACAGAGTTAGTAACTAAGAAAACTGGTGGTAATTCTTTTTTTATAACTCAACTACTGCAGACTTTATATAAAGAAAAGCTATTAGTCTTTAATACGGCTCAATTGACAATTACTCATGAAGAAAGTAAGGGTGATTTTTGGCAGTGGGATATCGAGCAAATTCAAAAAGTAGGGATAACTGATAATGTAGTTGAATTAATGGTAAGGAAGATTGAGAAACTAGATAAGACTACACAAAATGTTTTAAAATTAGCTGCTTGTATAGGAAACAAATTCAATTTAGATATTCTTTCCATTGTTAACAGAAAAAACCAGAGATTTACCTCTCAAGAATTACAGCCAGCACTCAAAGAAGGATTGATTATTCCCTTAAGTAAAGAATACAAATTACCCCTGCTATGGAGTCAGGAGGAAATTTCAAGTGATCTGCATGAAACTTCTGCTAATTTTATCCCTAATTATCCCGAATCTATCGCCTATAAGTTTTTACATGACCGAGTTCAGCAAGCTGCTTATAGTCTAATTTTAGAAGATGAAAAAAAAGCTGTTCATCTGCAAATAGGTCGTCTCTTGTTGAAAAAAAATCACAAACATATACTAGAAGAGAATATTTTTAATATTGTTAATCAGCTTAACGAAGGAGCAGAATTAATAGAGCAGCAACTAGAGAAAGATGAGTTAGCTAAATTGAATCTTCAAGCTGGTATAAAATCCAAGGCATCTACAGCTTATGAACCTAGTCTTAAATATTTAGAAACAGGATTGAGACTATTAGCCGTTAATAGCTGGGATTATATATATGAATTGACATGGAAACTGCATATAGAAACTTTAGAACTGCTTTACTTAAATACTAAATTTGAGCGTTTTGAAATACTGTCTGAAATACTCTTAAAAAAAGCTAAAAAACTTTTAGATAAAGCCAAGGTAAATCAGCTAAAAATAGTATATTATTTTACAACACTTAAACCACATAAAGCTATAGATACTGCGCTAAAAGCTTTACTAGAATTTGGCGTAAATATATCTTCAGAACCTGAAAATATAATCAAAAATATTGAACATCAACAAGCCTTGATTGAATCATTTTTACAAAAAAATAAGATTGAAGATATTGAGGATTTAGCTAATTTACCTGTCATGAAAGAACAGGAAAAAATAGCCGTTATATCAATACTACAGCAAGTTAGTTCCGCTACACTTACGATCAACTTTCCTCTGGCTGTTGAAGTAATCTTAACCCAGCTTAATCTCTGTATAAATTACGGCAATCCACTACACGCAGGTTATACATATAGCACTTATGGAATGCTGTTGTGTAGCTTAAAAGGAGAAATTAACTATGGTAATAAGTTTGGTAAGCTGGCTCTAAAGCTATTAGAAAAATTTAATAACCCCAAATTAGAAGCTCATGTTGTGCAGATATACTACGGAACTATCTGGCACTGGAAAGAGTTTCTTAGAAATATAGATGTACACAACAAATTAATACATGGATTTAAAACAGGTATAGATACAGGGGAAAATGAGTGTGCTTCCTATGCAGCTATAGATTATTGCTTTATAAAGTTTATCTGTGGATACAGTTTGGAAGAGGTTGATAGAGATTACCAAAAATATTCTGCTTTTATCAAAAAGACAAAAATTGTTTTTTGTATATATTGCATAGAAATACTTCATAAAATAGCAATTAATTTTTTAGAATTTAATAATGAGAATGGTTTAATTATTGGTAAATCTAGGGAAGAAGAGGAAGAAACTTTAAGGAATTGGATTCAAAATCATTCAAATGACTGGTTAATCTTTTTTGTATATTTTGCTAAGACGGTTTACTTTTATTTTTTTAAAAATTATATTCATGCTTATAATAACGGAATTGATGCTGATCAATATGTGCTAAGTTCTAGTGCTTTTTTAACAGCACCTCAGCATAATTTTTATTTTTCTCTTTCTTTACTTGCTCATTATCATGCTTGTGAGATCAAGCAGCAAAAAGAATTAGTTGAGCAAGTCGAAAGAAATCAGGATAATATGAAAATCTGGGCTAAAAATTGTCCAGAGAATTTTCAACATAAATATGATTTAGTCGCCGCTGAAAAAGCGCGAATTTTAAAACAAAATTGGCAAGCAGAAGAACTGTATGAACGTGCTATTCAAGGTGCTAAAAAGTCTGAGTTTATTCATGAAGAAGCACTAGCTTATGAGCGAGCAGCAGAATTTTATTTGAATATTGGTAGAGAGGAAATTGGTCAATTATATCTGAGAAATGCCCACCATTGTTACACTCGTTGGGGAGCTAAAGCCAAAGTCCAACAATTAGAAAGAGAATATCCGCAATATTTTATCGGAACTACAAACCAGGGGATAGCTAAAAGCTTCAGCACAAATATCTCTACCAATGGGAGTAATGGAGAGTTTCTTGATTTAACTACGGTAATTAAAGCATCTCAAGCACTAGCCGAAGAAATTATTCTGGATAAGTTACTGGCTAAGTTAATGAAAATTATGATTGAGAATGCAGGTGCGCAAAAAGGCTTCCTGCTACTGCATTCTCAGGATGAGTGGGTGATAGAAGCGATCGCCACAACAACTGATATTAAAATACAATCAATATCAGTAGAATCATTAGGCAAGCCCGCCCTATCACCTGCTATCATTAACTACGTTGTCCACACCCAAGAAAATGTAGTGCTTGATGATGCTACTCAAGACGGGCAATTTACCCGTGATGCCTACATTATCGCAACCCAACCTAAATCCATTCTCTGCACACCCCTCCTCAATCAAGGAAAATTAAGCGGCATAGTCTATTTAGAAAATAATTTGGTAACTGGGGCATTTACACCAGATCGTGTCCAAGTTCTAAATATTCTTTCTAGTCAAGCTGCTATCTCAATTGAAAATTCTCGTCTCTACACCACACTCGAAGACAAAGTAGAAGAACGTACCCAAGAACTATCACAAACTCTAGAAATTCTCAAAGCTACTCAAGCCAAATTAGAATTTGAAAATGCTCTGCTCAAAAGTGGCGAACAAACCTCAACCTATGATTATCAAGTGGGGGGTAGCTTACCAATTGATGCGCCTACTTATGTAGTGCGAGCAGCAGACCGTTATTTTTACAAAGCTTTGAAGAGTGGCGAGTTTTGTTATGTCCTCAATACCCGACAGATGGGTAAATCCAGTCTGATGGTGCGGATGATGCACCATTTGCAGCAAGAAGGTATTTACTGTGTTGCGATTGATATGACCCGGATTGGTAACGAAAACATCACCCCAGATCAGTGGTACAAAGGGTTAGCTGTGGAATTGTGGCAAAGTTTTGACTTGCTAGGAAAGGTAAATTTAAAAGCCTGGTGGCAAGAGAACCTGGATATTTCTCCTGTACAGCGATTGAGTCGATTCTTTGAACAAGTTTTATTACGTGAAGTGAAATTGCCAGATAGTCATGTACCGCCGCAAATAGTCATCTTTTTCGATGAGATTGACAGTGTTTTAGGTTTAGATTTTTCTGTCAATGACTTCTTTGCACTGATTCGCTCCTGCTATAATCAGCGCAATATCAACCCAGAATATCAGCGATTGTGTTTTGGTTTATTTGGAGTTGCTACGCCTAGCGATTTAATCACCGATTATCGCAAAACTCCTTTTAATATCGGTCAAGCGATTCAATTGTGCGGTTTCCAAATACACGAAGCACAACCCCTTGTGCAAGGATTGACAAACAAAGTCAGCAACCCCCAAGCAGTTCTGAAGGAAGTCTTGTTCTGGACTAACGGTCAGCCGTTTTTAACTCAAAAGATTTGCCAGATGATCCGCACTTCACCATCTTCAATCCCTGCCAAAACAGAGAAAGCATGGATTAAGAATTTTGTCTACACCAATATCATTGAAGATTGGGAAGCCCAAGACGAACCAGAGCATTTAAAGACGATTCGCGATCGCATCCTCAAAGGCGATCGCCACCCTGGGAAAATGCTAGAACTGTATCAACAAATTTTGCAGTTAGGACAAGTAAGTTCAGTTGATAGTCCAGACGAACGAGAATTGCTTTTGTCCGGGTTATTGATTAAGCAAAAAGGTTATTTAACAATCCATAACCGGATTTACGAATTAATTTTTAACAGCCATTGGATTGAATGTTATAGATAATAGGCTATAGCAACAGCTTAATTGATAATCGTCATGATTTTTAACTTAGATGAAGCAATTAAAATCGCTAACCAAGCAGTTTTTAGCAAGTTCTCTAGAAAATTAAGTGATATTGAAATAATTGTCCTAAAAGGCTCTTGGGAACGAGAAGAGTACGATCAAATAGCAGCTAAACACCAGTATGCAACTAGTTATATTAGTCAAGATGTTGCACCCAAGCTATGGAAATTACTCACCGATTCCCTGGGAGAAAAAGTCAGAAAAAGTAATTTTAAGGAAGCTTTGAAACGGAGGTGGGAAAAAAAAATTTGGGATCAGCAATTGCCATCTGAATATTACTTCACCACTCAAGCATCAATGGTGGCTAACAGTACACAAAGCCACAGCAAGTTTTTGGAAACCCTATCTCCTCCACATCTAGTCCCAGAACCACACAAATCTGCCGATGCAGAATTCTATGTGCATCGTTATCCCCTAGAATCATTATGCTATGAAACCATGCTGCAACCCGGTTCTCTGATGCGAATAAAAGCCCCAAAACTTATGGGTAAGACTTCCTTACTAGAGCGATTATTAGTGAAAGCAGCACAGCAGAACTATCGCACAGTCAGTTTTAGTTTGGAAATGGCAGATCGGAAAACGCACTTTACAAATCTGAATAAATTTCTGCGTTGGTTTTGTCTGAATCTCAGTCGAGAACTGCACTTACCCAATCAGATAGATGACTATTGGGATGAAGAAGGTATAGGTGCGAAAGTCAGCTGTACAACTTATTTAGAAGAATATCTCTTGGCTGATGCTGATAGTCCACTAGTTCTATGTCTAGATGACGTAGATGTACTTTTTCCTTATCCTGAAGTGTATGAAGACTTTTTTGGTTTATTGCGTTCTTGGTATGAGAAAGCTAGAAGTCGCCACAACTGGAAAAAACTACGATTAGTGATAGCCCACGCCACTGACGTTTATATCCGCCTCAATATTAATCAGTCGCCTTTTAATGTTGGGTTACCCATTGAGTTACCAGAATTAACCAGAGAAGAAGTTCAAGCATTCGCCACACAATATGGACTAGCAACAGATAATTCCTTAGTAGATACCTTAATGCAATTGGTAGGTGGTCATCCTTATCTATTGCAACAGGCCTTTTCTCACCTCATAAGTTACCCTGATGTAACTCTGGAAAAGTTGTTATTAGAAGCTGCAACGGATGCAGGTATATATCGTCATCATTTACGAGAATATTGGTTGAGTTTGCAAAAAGAAGCAAAACTTATGAGTGCATTCCAAACAGTGATTACTTCTATAAAACCTGTACAATTAGAAACTATCTCAGCTTATCAGTTACACAGCATGGGCTTAGTCAAGCTTGCTGGCAATGAAGTAGAACCGCGCTGTCAATTGTATCGTAATTATTTTAGCGATATTATTAGAAATCAAATGAATGCCAATTAAACTATTGATTATCTAACTGTTATTTTGTATCGAACTTTATAATCGCCAGTAGATCGGCCAAGTCCTGTCTCCATCATCATCCAGTCGTAAATAGTTTCTCCTGGCTTTAAGTCATTAACCGTAATTGTATGTGTCTGAATACCTAATCTTTCATCCTTATCCCAACCAGCAAGTTGATTAAGACCGACCAATACAACATTCACTAAAGCCCCGACTACTAGTGTTGCAACTGTACTGACCATTGTCCGAATAGCAGTATCAGCTATCCCCAGCCATGTTTGGTATTGACTCCAATCTTTGACAAAATCCTCATTATATGCGGCCATTTCTAAATAGATGGCGGAATTGCTTTTGACATCAGCATCGAAAATAACGTGAGAGAGTGGTTGAGTTTGACCGTTGCTGATTTTAACAGGTTTAGCTAAGACAGGCTTGGCTTGTTTGGGGTCTAATGCAGATGTCTGAGGATCAAATACTGTGACACCACCGAGAATATAGATTTCGTCTACATTTGCGACATTTTCTGTGTTGCTACAGTAAACGTCAAGCAGTTCAATAGTGACATGAGATAAAGAATTAGGGGCATATTGGGGTCGGCGGTCAGTAGTCACAGTGTAAGTAAGAGTGTAATCAGCACCTTTTGTAAATTTGGCAATGCCAAAGTTTACATCCAGACTACCTACTTTAAATTCACCCAAAAAGTAATTAGGATCTCGCCATGATGGTTTGTATTCATCCCATAGCTTGATCGTAGCATCTTGATTAAAGTTATATGATTTACCTAATAACCAAGTATCTCCTGCCTTCATGTCTTTCTTGATTTGAGTCCGCTGTTGCCCGTCAGTGAAGATTTCCAAAAGAGTTTCGTCACCACCGAAATATTCTTCGGTTTTATCACATCTCAGAGTATGGAGAATAATCTTGCGAATCATATAGATATCACTCCTTTAAATTTTGACAAAATCTCTGATGAATTTTGTTTGGCTTTCACAAAAAACCATCCTATGTATCAACTCCAGCTAAGTTTTCAGGCTTGATTCGGGAACTCAATCATCTTCTTAAATTATGCTTAAGTTCGTAAATTCATAGTTGAGTTAGAATCAGGAATTTTAACATTTAATTAAATTCAGGTAATTGAGTTAAATTCAGGTATTCAAACACTAATAATCAGATGAAAATCAACATTTAGAAGCAGGATTCAGGGGTATAGTGATTCAAAACCCCTACACCCCCGTACCCTTGCACCCCTACACCTCTACACCCCTCCAAAAGTCTTGTTGAGTAAGTCCCGATTCAGTTGAATTCAGGTAATTGAGTTAAATTCAGGTATTCAAAACCTGAAAACCATGTGAGAATTAACACTGAGTCAGGTTTTAAGCGTGTAACCTCATACCAATGTTTGCCAACTTTAATGCCACCTATCGATATCAGCCAGGTGGTAGCCTCCCACCTGATGCTCCTACTTATGTAAGGCGACAGGCTGATACTGAACTTTATGAAGGGTTATTAGCTCTTGAATATTGCTATGTTCTCAATGCTAGACAGATGGGTAAGTCTAGCCTGCGAGTAAGGACAATGAATAAGTTGCAAAGTCAGGGATTTACTTGTGCTGAAATTGAATTAAGCGGGATTGGTAGCCAGCAAATTACCGCTTCCCAATGGTATGGCGGGATTATTCAAGAATTGGTAAGCGGTTTTCAACTAAAAATTAATCGGCGCAGTTGGTTAAAAGAACGGGATGATCTATCTCCTATCCAATGCTTAAATGAATTTATAGAAACGGTATTACTAACCCAAATTCAGCAGAAGATTGTCATATTTATCGATGAGATTGATAATGTCCTGGGGTTAAAGTTTTCCACAGATGAATTTTTTGCCTTGATTCGCCACTGCTATGAAAATCGAGCTATCAAACCAGCCTATAGAAGACTTGCATTTGCTTTATTGGGAGTAGCTTCACCTTCAGATTTGATTCAAGATAAGCACTATTCTACCCCTTTTAATATCGGAAGAGCTATTGAACTGCATGGATTCCAAATAGAAGATAGTCAACCTTTAGTGCAGGGATTCATAGGGAAAGTTAGTAACCCAGAAGCAGTATTAAAAGAGGTTTTATATTGGACTAATGGGCAGCCTTTTCTCACACAAAAACTGTGCTGGCTAATTGTTAGTTATTGTAATAAAAACTCAGCTAAATGTCAGATTCAAGAGGATGATCTGTCACAATGGGTTGAACAAATTGTGCAGAGTCAAATTATCAATAATTGGGAATCTCAAGATGAACCAGAGCATTTAAGAACGATACGCGATCGCCTGCTCCGTAATACGCCAAAAAGCCAACAATTATTGCAGCTATATCAGCAGATTTTAGAACAAGGAAAAATCCCAGCACAGAACTCTCCTGAGTACCTAGAGTTGCGTCTGTCTGGGCTTGTCTCCCAATATGAAGGAAGTTTAATAGTTAAAAATCCCATCTATGTCAGGGTTTTTAATTTGGATTGGTTGAATCAAAACTTATCACTAAAGAGCCAATTACAAACAGTCATTAGTCCTTGTTTTGTGCTGAATAATACTGCCAATTTCATGAATTCTCCCTCTTATCCCAGTGGAGCAGTTCCCCTAGAATCTCCGTTTTATATAGAACGAACTTTGGTAGAATCACAAGTCTTTGAAGCCATTAGGAAAAATGGTGCATTAGTCCGCATCAAAGCACCTAGAGAAATGGGGAAAACGTCTCTATTACTGAGGACTTTAGATTATGCCACACGTCAAGGCTATCAAACTGTCAGTTTAAATCTAGAACAAATTGACGACGTAATTTTGAGTAATTTGAATAGATTTTTACGTTGGCTGTGTGCCAATGTTACCCGTCAATTAAAACTTGAACCAAAACTAGATGATTATTGGGATGAAGATATCGGCAGCAAAATTAGTTGCTCTCTTTATTTTCGCAACCATATATTAAAGCAAATAGATACTCCTCTGATTTTATCGTTAGATGAAGTCCAATATCTCTTTGAACATCCTCTGGTTGCCAAAGATGTTTTACCTTTATTTCGTTCGTGGTATGAAGAAGCTAAACGGGAGCAAATTTGGCAAAAATTACGACTGATTATAGTTCACTCAACAGAAATTTATGTACCTCTCCAATTAAAGCAATCTCCATTTAATGTAGGGTTACCTATTGAGTTAAGTAACTTCAGTCTAGAGCAGATACAGCAGTTAGCTGAACGCTATAGACTCAATTGGAATAATAGTCAGGAAGCGAAAGAATTGATGGCTATGGTGGAGGGACATCCAGCACTAGTACATATGGCTATTTATCATCTTAGTCGCGAAGAAATTACTTTTGCTCAATTTTTGGATACAGCCGCAACATCAAAGGGCATTTATTCATCTCACTTGCAGCGACATCAAGCCACATTGCAAGAACAACCGGAATTAGCTCAAGCTTTAGATACAGTGATTAATGCTCAAGAACCTGTATCATTAGATGCGATGACAACTTATAAACTTAGCAGCATGGGACTAATTAAACAGTTAAAGGATAAAGTAATACCAAGCTGTGAATTATATCGGCAATATTTTGGCTCGCAAAATTGCACATTATAAGAAATTGGACATTGGGCATGGTGAAAAAAAGTAATCTGCTGGTAATTAATCCAATTTTGATTGAGAAATAACATTAGCAGATGCTACATTTTTTGGTGTATGCCATTGCCAGAAAGTATCACGATTTTGAAACATCACCAATGCGGCTATAGCTAGTAAAAAATAACCGAAACTCTTTTGTAATCGCGCCGCTGGAACGAATTGAGATAAATACCCACCGGCTACAGTACCAATACTTGCAGCCAAGATGAAAGATAGCATCAAACCCCAGTCTAGGGTAACGTGTCCTAAATAGCCGATAAAGCCAGCGATCGCATTCATGATAATAATCAATAATGATGTGCCAATCGCTGCTTTCATGGGGACTTTACCCAATAATACCAAAGCGGGAACAATCGCAAATCCCCCACCAACACCAACTAAACCCGTCAAAGTCCCAACAACTATTCCCTCACTCATCAACCACAACCAGCAATATTTACAGACTGGTGGAGGGTAAGACGCAGTATCAGCAGTTTTGTGTTTGCGTGCGCTGCGCCCAATCATGGCGATGCTAGCCACTAGCATTAACAACGCAAACAGTAACATTTGCATCGCATCGGTAACGAATGGTAGGGTGGCTAACTTCGCTCCGAAGAATGCACCTAGCATCGTCGCAGAACCAAAAATAGATGCTGTCTTCAACCAGACATTTCCGGCGCGCCAGTGGGGGATTAATCCCAATATACTGACTGTACCAATGATTACTAGAGTCATGGCGATCGCATTTTTCGGTGCAACCCCCATGACATACACCAACACAGGTAAAGCCAACACCGAACCACCACCTCCCAATAGTCCCAAGCTAATACCCATACCAACGGCGAGTAGATGACCGATAATCCAAGTCATAATTAATCCATCCGTTGGTTGTAAGGTAGTTTCGCTAATAACATCCCCATTGCACAAGTATTTGTCACCCCAGCAAAGACTAAGCCACTACCCACAAAGCCACTCAAAATTAAAAACCAAGGTGAGACAAATGCACCTAATAAAGTTCCTGCTAATACCAATGAACCGGCAACAATTTGCACTTGTCGCATCATACTAATTGGCGCACGCGGATTGGTTTTGGTGGGTAAATCTGCTGCTTTCCAAGTTGGTAATCCACCCTGTAAATGATAGACGTTGTTAATTCCCGCTGCGATGAGTTTTTTACCAGCTTGAGCAGAACGATTCCCGGAACGACAATATAAAACTATGGGTTTCTCTTCTGATATAACCTGTTGAGGTTGTAAATTGGAGAGAGGAAGTAACTTGGCTTCTGGGATATGTTCTTCGGCGTATTCTGAAGGTTCACGCACGTCAATTAATAAAATTCTGTTGTAATCTAACCACTGTTTGAGTGTGGCTGCATCAATTTCAGTCAGTTTTGTAGTTACCATAAATTATTCCTTGTGAATTGTGTAGCTTGTTTCCCGTAGGTTATTTTGAATCGTTTAAGCTGCTTGTCCACATCGTTGATTGGCTGGAACTGCTTCCATAATCTTTTTTGGATTGGGGAGATTTAAATTACCCATCAATTCGATAAATTCAGAGCGATCGCGTCCTGCAAACCGAGGATTAAATTTTTTCTCCTCGCCAATAGTAGAAACCATCTGTCCCCGATAATCATGTCCTGGGTAAACGAGGGTGCTATCAGGTAAGGTGAATAAATTCTGAGTAATACAGTCATAAAGCGCACCTGCATCACCACCTTGAAAGTCAGTGCGTCCACAACCACGAATTAGTAGAGAATCTCCTGTGAGTAAATGGATGTTGTTAACTAAATAAGCCATGTGACTATCGGTGTGTCCCAGTGTAGCGATCGCGGCGATCGCCACTGACCCGATTTGCAATACTTCTCCATCTTGAATTTTCCTCTCAGCACAAGCCGCATTCGCCCCAAACGGCACAATATTTTGACATCCCGTTAACTCACGCAATTTCCCCGCGCCAGTAATATGGTCAGCGTGTAAGTGGGTTTCTAAGCAATAAGCCAGCGTCAAACCTAGTTCCGCAATTAATTTGCGATCGCGATCGACTTGTTCTAAAACTGAGTCAACTAAAACTGCTGTTTTGCTGGTTTCATCTGCCATCAAATAGGTGTAGGTGCTGGTTTCTGGGTCAAAAAGCTGGCGAAAAAACATGATTAGGACTCCTCAGTCATCATTAGTTCTTCTCTGCTATACTACTATATAGTAATATAATTTAGCCATGTTACAATACTAAATGTCAACAAAAAATCTACTGAACTTGATTGCACCATGCTCGAATCCTCTCCCATTGCACTCACACCCATTGCAGAGTATTTCAAAGTTTTATCTGAGGTGAGTCGTTTACAGGTCTTGTGCGCGCTGAAAACAGGTGCAAAAAATGTCACAGAAATTATGGAAATTACGCAGCTAAAACAAGCGAATGTATCCAAGCACCTGCAAATTTTGGCACAAAAGGGAATTATCAAGCGACAACCCCAAGGCGTAAGCGTATATTATGAAATTGCCGATCCGATTATTTTTGATTTGTGCGAGTTAGTGTGTCAAAGTCTGACGGTGCGATTAGCAGAACAGTCAGAACAACTTAAACAGTTAGAAAATAGTGCTTTAAGTAAGTCGGTTTGAAGGTATTGGGGATTGGGGACTAGGATGAAATATTATTGAAGATTACCAGAGAATTGAAAACCCGTTAAATTGTATTTTTATCACTATTAAATAAAGTCAGTTTTTATTATCTGTTCAAAGCGCAACTGATTTTTTAGTATTTAATTTTGGGAAGCATAGGTAAAGCTGGTCGGCTAATTCACAACGCACACTCAAAAAGATTCTCTCTTCCTATTCCCCAATCCCCAGTCCCCAGTACCTAATCCCCACAGATAATTGCACACTTAAAACCATTAGCGGTAAACTAAAGCCAATTTAGTAAAAAGTCAATAAGTAATTATTTTCGTTAAATTGGGATAACAACCAAAGCGTGAGGATTGATACGAGATGCGTGTTCTACTGGTATATCCAATATTTCCCAAAACCTTTTGGTCATACGAAAAAATCCTGGCTTTAGTCGATCGCAAAGTATTGTTACCACCATTAGGTTTAGTCACAGTAGCGGCGATTTTGCCTCAAGAATGGGAATTTAAGCTGGTGGATCGCAACATTCGCCCAGCCACCGAGGAAGAATGGGCGTGGGCGGATATCGTGATTTTCTCTGCAATGATTGTCCAAAAACAAGATTTACTAGAGCAAATCGCCGAAGCTAAACGGCGTGGTAAGTTAGTTGCAGTAGGCGGGCCTTATCCCACATCTACACCCCATGATGTGGAGAATGTTGGAGCAGATTTCCTGATTTTAGATGAAGGGGAAATCACCCTACCCATGTTTGTGGAAGCAGTTCAACGGGGTGAAACCTCTGGAAAATTCCGCACCGCAGAAAAACCAGACGTAACCAGTACACCCATCCCCCGGTTTGACTTACTAGAATTTGATGCTTATGACATGATGTCAGTGCAGTTTTCCCGTGGCTGTCCCTTCCAGTGTGAATTCTGCGACATCATTGTCCTGTATGGACGCAAACCCCGCACCAAAACCCCAGCCCAACTATTAGCAGAGTTAGATTACCTCTATGAACTTGGTTGGCGGCGTGGTGTATTCATGGTAGACGATAACTTTATCGGTAACAAACGCAACGTCAAACTGTTGCTAAAAGAGTTAAAAGTCTGGATGCAAGAACATCAGTATCCATTCAAATTTGACACGGAAGCTTCCGTAGATTTAGCACAAGACCAGGAACTATTAGATTTAATGGTAGAGTCTGGTTTCTCCGCCGTATTTTTGGGAATTGAAACCCCAGATGAAGATAGCTTGCAACTCACCAAGAAATTCCAAAACACGCGGAGTTCCTTAACTGACGCAGTGCAAACCATCATCAAAGCCGGATTACGCCCAATGGCTGGATTTATTATTGGGTTTGATGGTGAAAAAGCAGGTGCAGGCGATCGCATCGTCAGATTTGCTGAACAAGCCGGGATTCCCTCCACCACCTTCGCCATGTTGCAAGCCTTACCCAACACAGCGTTATGGCATCGTCTGAAGAAAGAAGGCAGATTACGGGAGAATAAAGAAAGTAACATCAACCAAACAACGTTGATGAACTTTATTCCCACCCGTCCTTTAGAAGATATTGCCAGAGAATACATTGAAGCTTTCTGTGCTTTATATGACCCTGTGAAGTATTTAGATCGCACCTATCGTTGTTTCCTGATGTTGGGTGCGCCGCGCTACAAAACACCATTCAAGATGCCAGAGTTGGTAGTAGTTAAAGCCTTATTGATTGTAATTTGGCGACAAGGCATTAAACGAGAAACTCGCTGGAAATTCTGGCATCACCTGTTTAGCATCCTCAAGCATAACCCCGGAGTTGTTGAACATTACATTTCAGCTTGCGCCCACAACGAGCATTTTCTAGAATATCGCCAAATTGTCCGCGACGAAATTGAAAAACAACTAGCGGAATACTTAGCCCAAGGTGCAGAAAAACCCTATGTACCTGTAGAAGCGAAAGAGGAAGCTGTGGTTAGTTAAATTGGGTATGGGGCAATTGATTGTAAATTATTATTTATTCCCAATTCCCCAATCCCCAATCCCCAAAATAGCACTTTACCAACAATGCAGATTACTCAGAGTCTCCACACAGCTATTCTTGTGACTGACTTAGAACAAGCAGAAAATTTCTATGGACGGGTTTTAGGCTTATCCAAAATCGACCGCACTTTAAAATATCCTGGTGCGTGGTATCAACTGGGTAACTATCAAATCCACCTCATAGTTGCATCAGATGTACCTACAGAAAACCCCAACGAAAAGTGGGGGCGCAATCCCCACATCGCTTTCTCTGTTGCAGATTTGGACGCAGCTAAACAAGAATTACTTAATCAAAATTATCCCATCCAGGCCAGTGCTTCCGGTCGGGCTGCCATCTTTGTCAAAGATCCAGATGGGAACGTGATTGAACTTAGTCAGGGGTGAGGGGATTGGGGGTGTAGGGGTGTAGCGGTGTAGGGGGAAGAGAACGAATAACTATTGACTAATGACTATCGCCTACATTTACACTGATCCTTTATTAGAAACTGCTCCCGTATCAATTGATTGGGGACAGGAGGTGGGTTTGGTGTATGCGGATTTGGGTGGGCGATCGCAGTTGCAACAGTTGTTGATAGACTGTCACACTGAATCTGTAGATTGTCTGCTGGTGCGTCGTTTAGAAGAATTGGGGGATAATGTTGAGGAAGTTAGCGATCGCCTCAGTCAACTCACATCTCTAGGTGTGACTGTTATCGCTACAGAACAAGCCTACAATTCAGAAACTTCTCATTTACGTGCAGATTTAGTGAAGTTACTCCATGAAATTCAACGTCAGCAACGTAGCCGACGCATCCGTCAAGGACACGCGCGTAACCGTCTTGAAGCTGCGCCACCTCCCGGTAAACCTCCCTACGGTTATCGTCGAGGTAAGGGAAAATATACTATAGACCGCAGTACATCGCCAGTGGTCAAGGATTTTTTCGATCACTTTTTACTCTACGGTTCTCTTAGGGGTGCTGTACGTCACCTAGGAAAAAAATATGGTAAAAAAATTTCTGTGACTACTGGCAGACGGTGGTTGACTAATCCGGTTTATCGTGGGGATACTGCCTATCAAAATGGGGAAATTATCTCTGATACCCATGTTTCGATCATTTCTAGAGAAGAAGCTGCCCAAATTGATAGACTTTTACGCCGGAATAGTCGTTTACCTTCTCGTGCTGCAAGTGCGCCGCGTTCTTTGGCTGGGTTAATCGTTTGTCAGCAGTGTCAGTCACACATGACAATTACCCGTGTCACCCAACGTCATCAAGATAAAGAATATCTCTATTTACGCCCAATTAATTGTCCGCAAAAGCCCAAATGTCGGGCTATTGCTTACCAAGAAATTTTAGAACGTACCATAGATAAGGTGTGTTGTGATTTAGCCCCAGCAGTAGCGGGGTTGAATTCGCCGCAGTTGGATGCAGTTAAAGGTAGTTTAGGAGATGCGATCGCTCATCAGCAATCCATTCTCGAACAGTTACCCAATTTAGTAGAAGCTGGTATCTTAGATGCAGACACAGCCAAGTTAAGAGCCTATAAACTCCGTACAGAAATATCTACACTCCAAGCCCAGCAAGCAACACTCCCTCCAGTCAATTTATTATCCGTTGCTCAGGCGGTTTCTATTCCTCAATTTTGGTTAGATTTATCAGAAGCAGAACGCAGATTTTACTTTCGAGAATTCATTAAACAAATTGAAATTGTGCGTCAAGACTCTCATTGGGAATTGCAAGTTATTTTCATTTTTTAAGGTACTACACTGTAACAAGATAAGAATCTCATAGTAGGGATTTTAGCCATTATTACTTCACCACTTAATAATTGCTGATTTAAGACCTTTCTTGTGGTCAAAATTAAATATAGCGGTTTTCTGTTGGGTGTAGCACAGTTTTGACCTCTCTCCTATAAGGAAAGAGGCTTTGAGTTTTATTCCCCTTCCCTTGTAGGGAAGGGGTTAGGGGTTATACCAATTCACGAAAAATCTGATGCAAATAAAGCATCAAGAATAAAATCCCAACCTGTAATAGAAGCAACGATTGATGTGTTTAATTTCTCTAAACGGTTCCAGATAAATTGCCGTAATTCATCTAACGTTCCAAAGCTTTCCCATGCCAAATGTCTTTTAACTTCCTCCCATAATCGCTCGATGGGATTAACTTGTGGTGTATGTGGAGGTTGAAACAATAAAATTATATTTTCTGGTATCTGAAGTTGCTGACTAAAATGAAAAGCACCATTATCTAGCTGAATGATATGTATATCTTGAGTATAAGTGGCAGAAAACTTTTCTAAGAAAATCTGAAAACAAGCTGCATTTAAATGAGAGAATTCCCAGATAAAGTACTTTCCAGTTAATGGTTCTACTAAACCGTATAAATAAAAATTCTCTCGTTTCCATTGCATAATACCAATAGGCTTGGTACCTTTTATTGTTATTAATCTACCAGGTTCAGTTTTCAACCCTACACGGCTTTCATCCTCACACCAATATCTGATGCTTCTGTTTTTGTCTTTTGTTGGTATGAGGTATTTTTTAATTACTTCTAAGTATTGGGGAAGTTTTTTTAAACTCTTCTTCCGCTTCTTCCTGGTGTTTTATGCCTACTGCACGCGGCACTTTTAGCTTCGCTTTCATTTGATAACGCACCGTATCGTGTACTACCTTGTATGAAGCTTCTACCCCTTCCACCGCTTTTAACCATGTTCTTATTTCTTCATAACTTTTGAATCCCTGGGGGTCTTCTAATTCTTTTGAAAGTTGCTCTCTTACTTCCGTGTTAATGATTGGTGGTCGCCCTGATCCTTTCTTTCTTGATACCAAACTAGTAATTCCCGACTCTGTGTAAGCCTTTAACCACCTTTGTACTGTCGCACTTCCTCTTCCCAACACCACTGCCAAATCTTGTATTGTCTTTACCTGCCCTATCTTCAGTAAATACAACGCTTGAATTCGTTCTTTCCCTAATGCTGTTTTTTGTTTTCTCAGCAGATCATGTAATTCTTCTACTGACTCTTTTATTTTTACTTTAGTGACTCCTGCCATCAACTTCTGCTCATATTTTTTCCCTAATTATCTTTATCATTTTTTTAGTGAAATGGTATTAGGTCTGTATTCTATTCAACTGCAAACCGCTATATTTAATTCTGTTAGTGCATAGCAATCAGTAAACAAATAAATAATAAAGCTAGTAATATTAATAAAGCCTGATGACGTTTTATCCAATTATTAATACTTGTGGTCAAACTAGTAGCATTATTCTGTTCTTCTAATAGAGCTTGTCTTTCAGCAATATTTTCGTACAAAGTACAGTCTTTAGCGTAGGGACGTTGAGGAAAGTTGCAGGTATCATCATGATGATAAGTGCAGCTTTCACATAGGTACTCATTTTTCTTGGCGCGGTGTAGAGTTACACCAGGATGACCATAGGCTTTGAGTGTTGTTCGACAATAGGGACAAGTAACAGCCTGACTATCAACGAGTTGCTGACATTTGGGACAAGATACAGTAGCCACAATTTAAGCTCAAATCACTAAACATTCCGATTTTAGCTGAATGGGCATTGGGCATTAGACAATTCCATCTGTGGGATTGCTCCCAGCTTTTTGGGAACAATGAAGTCATTGGGTGCGAGGATATCAAAGTGTCGGAAGAACGCGCGTATTGGCTAGCGTGGGCGCAAATTTCTGGAATTGGGCCGGTATTACTGCAACGACTACAACAGCATTTCGGCACGTTGGCGGCAGCATGGCAGGCTAGTCAAGCACAATTGGCAGAAGTTGAAGGTTTTGGTATGCAAACTTTAACAAAAGTTGTGCAACAGCGATCGCGTCTTCATCCCCAACAATTACTCATTCAGCACCAAAAAGAAAATCCTCATTTCTGGACACCAGCCGATGCTGAGTATCCCCAGTTACTTCTAGAAACTCCTAGCCCACCGCCGATTTTGTACTATCGAGGTGAAGTGGAATTATCGGAAAATCTAGGACAAAAACCCTTAGTGGCGATCGTAGGAACAAGAAAACCATCAGATTATGGCATTCGTTGGACTCGTCAAATTAGTATAGCCTTGGCGAAAAACGGTTTTACAGTAGTTTCTGGGATGGCGGAAGGAATCGACACAGAAAGTCATAGTGCAGCTATGAAAGCTGGCGGACGGACAATCGCTGTTGTTGGTACTGGTGTGGATGTGATTTATCCTCACAAAAATCAAGATTTGTACAACCAGATTTTGAAGAACGGACTAGTTGTTAGTGAATATCCTGCCAAAACTCCGCCAGATCGCATTCATTTTCCCCGTCGTAATCGAATTATCGCCGGTTTAAGCCGTGCCATCTTAGTCATAGAAGCACCGTTGAAATCCGGTGCGTTAATTACAGCTAGCTACGCCAATGATTTTGGTAGAGATGTATATGCACTTCCTGGAAGATTAGATGATTACCCGTCCCAAGGGTGTTTAAAATTAATCAATCAAGGTGCTTCGTTGATTCTTAAAGAATTAGATGAATTACTCAAAATGCTGGGAGCAATCCCACAGATTGATGTTGTTGATACATCCCCAACATCAGAACAATTAAGTTTGCCTACTTTATCACCAGAACTGCAACAGGTGATCAATGTAATTGCATTGGATACCATGCCTTTTGATTTACTTGTACAGAAAACAGGTATGAATACTAGTGCAGTTTCTAGTGCGTTATTACAGTTAGAACTGATGGGTTTAGTTTCACAATTACCAGGAATGAGGTATCAGAAAGTTTAGGGGTGTAGGGGTATTGGGGATAGTAGCTAACGACTAACGACTAATCAAGATTTTTCCCCATATTCCATGCCATTAGCTTCAGCATAACGGTGCATAAAGCGCATGAATCTTTCCCAATGATCATCACGCTCAACTTCAAATTTGCATTCTACTCCCCTAAGTTCGTCACCTTCATCACCCCCAAAAATGAATCGAGTTGAAGAAGGTGTGATATTAATTTCACCTTCTTCATCAGTTAAAAGTAAGGCATTTAATGATTGTTTGGTAAAACTATTGAATCCTTCCAACGCCTGCAATTGCTCGAACGTCATCATCACTATGCGTTTACCAGTACGAACTTCTCGGCGTAAACTGACGTTACTCAGTTCTTCGTAAATGCCTGCAAAAAACTGAATTGAAGGGGGAGTTGAAGTCATGATCACGATAGGGATTGGGGACTGGGTGTTAGGGACTGGGAACTAGGCATAGGGCATTCTTCCTTGTCTTTGTTGTCTCCCCTGTCTTTCTTTTACCCTTAAATAAATATATTACACGCCACTGAATTATCTAGGTGGATAATATTGTTGATTCACTACAGGAGATTGATAGCCTGTTGTGGGGTTGATGGGTACTGGTGCAGTGATGACTGGAGATTGATAGTTTGTTGTGGGGTTGATGGGTACTGGTGCAGTGATGACCGGAGATTGATAGCCTGTTGTGGGGGGAATGTTGCTGTTATTTGGAGTAGGGGAACTTTGACTAAATTCTTGGTAGGCGGCGCGAGAAATTGAGCTAATGAGTTTTTCGGCACGAGGGTCATTGTTGGGACGTTGTACCATGACAGCAGCAATGTAACGCTTTCCTGTTGGGGTATCAATTATACCTGCATCTGCCAACATAGTGCCAATATCACCTGTTTTATGGTATGCACGTGCGCTTTGATCTAAGCCAGCAGGCAAGAGATTATCTCGTTGTGTGCGACGCATAATATCAAGTATTTGATCACGCGATCGCATCGTCACTAATTTACCTTGACTGACCATAGCCAGTAAATTTCCTAATTCTTTGGGGCTGGTGGTGTTTGTACCTTGTAAATCTGGCAGTGGGTTGCGGATGACGGTGCTGGTTAAACCCCAACTTTGAAAACGTTGATTAACTGCTTCTATCCCCCCCAATCGGGCAATCAGCATATTAGTGGCGGTGTTATCGCTGATGGTAATCATTTTAGTTGCCACTTCTAGGGCAGCATATTGCGTTCCGGGTGGTTTGTATTGGAGATTACCTGAACCACCAACGATCATTTCCTGCTGCATGGTCAGCATTTCGTCTAGGCGAATTTTTCCCGCGTCTACATCTTGGAAAAAGGCGATTAAAATCGGCACTTTAATTGTGCTGGCCGCAGGTAAACTGTTGTCAGCATTAACATTGACGTATCCGCCACTATCTAAATCCACTAAGAACACCCCAGGGCTAAGATTGGGATTGGCTGCGGCTAACTCTTGCACAGCATTTTTTAGGGTCGGAATTTCTTGGGATAGATACAAGCTGGGAGTTGGGTTAGTTGTGGGGGGCTGAGATTGCACTTGTCCACCGTTGTTGGATGTGGTTGACGTTGTGGAAGGAATGCGGTTAGCAGGGTCTAGAACTGATAATACTGTGCCAACGATCGCACCAATGCCAACTCCCACAATCAATAAGCGAATGGCATATAAAATAGCTCTCGCCATTGGCTTTAAGCGTGTTTTTTTTGATACTCGTCTACCCATGTTTGGTAACGGTTGTCTCTGCACTCGCACTGTTTTAACTTTGACATTCCTCGGCGGCGTTGACATCTGCCTAGCCGTAGTGGGAATGGGTTTAACCGCCGTCGGCATCACTAATCCTTGTTTGGGCTTTCTCGCCTTAGAAGTGATGGGGTAAGGCAAAACATTATTGTAGGGGCTTGTGACTACTGCTGCATCTGGGGCAACACGCTGTTGGTTGGGAACTTTAGCTTTTTTTGTTTCTCTTTTTTGAACTGTATGCGATCGCTGGCGACGGTTTGCGGATTGTCGCCGCGAAGAAGTTCTTTGTTTGTCACCTGACTCTGACACTGCCACTCCTTGTGACTTACTCAAAAATTGTTGTTTAAGGCAGGAGGTAGGAGTTAAAACAGTACACACAAGAGAGAGTCTCCCCGTAAGCAACTGCTGAACTCGCAGGGCAGGAGGCAGGAGGCAGAAGAAACTTTACTAGCCTCTAGTCCCTAGTCCCTAGACCTTTTTATATATTCTGCTCTACCCAGTGCATAACTACTACTTAGTAGCATTTTTGTGTTTAGTTTATGCCATCTTCAAAGCTTTGGGAATAATTCCGTTAATTTGTTTTGACAATCGTCAACAGTCAGTCTCCTCTGATTGATGATTAATTGACCATTCTACTTGTCTGAGCAGACCACGCAACATTGCGACTTCATTAGTTGTGAGATGGGCGCGATTATAAAGTTGGCGAAATTTTTCCATACGGCTGGCTGCTGTATGGGGATACAAATAACCAATGTTTAGAAGTAAGGATTCTAATTGCTGATAGTATGCCTCAACTAATTCTAAGGAGGCTAGTTCGGTGAGTGTAACGGTCGGTGTTTTCTCTGGTTGTGCTTTTTGTGCTTGTTGTGCTAGTTCGTAACAGCAGATACCCACAGCACTAGCTAAGTTCAAGGATGGATAGTTGGGACTGCTGGGAATGCGAACAAATCTGTGAGCATAATTTAATTCCTCATTGCTTAATCCCCTGTCTTCTCTACCAAAAATCAAAGCTGCGGGTTGATTGGTTGGTTCTAATAACCAAGGTAAGGCAGTTCTAGGGGTCTCTAAGGGGAATGGACAATGGCGATCGCGTCCGGTTGTGGCGATCGCACTCACACACCCTTGCAAGGCTTCTGGTAGGGTATCCACCACGATTGCTGACTCTAAAATCTCTTTGGCATGAACAGCCATTTTCATCGCTTCTGCTGATAGGCGATCGCATTGGGGATTAACTAATACTAAATGCCCTAAACCAAAGTTTTTCATCACACGGGCAGTTGCGCCTACGTTGATCGGGCCAGCCGGTTCTACTAAAACAATTCGTACTCCAGCTATAGATTCACTAATTCTATCTCTTTCGTTCACAAACTAATATCGCTAATTTTCAACAAATCAACCTTTGCTTGACAAAGATTTTATTTATTTACGGTATCATTTAACAGCTTATCCCTGAATCCGTGGCGAACCGAATCAGATAAATATATTGAAATCCGCTTTTATTACTGATTCCTATATCAATTATCATCAGCAGCGTCCTATTTTTGTCATAAATTTTTCAACTATATCTAGTTTTTTATAAACAATATGTTATCCTGATTGTATGGCAAATATCACACATCTTGTATGCTTAATTAACTCCTTATGATATCTAGGAGTTAATTTGTATTTTATTACTTAGAAATTAATTATTTTTATTGATGCTACTGATAGCATCATACATTTTTTACTTTTAAACTAGAACTCATTGTTGAATTAACTTTCCCCTATACTGATTAGCTTTTAGCTATAAGTTTAGGGGATTTCCTTTATGGAAGAATATTTCTATTTAGCTAGCGGTTATTGATGATCAGTCTTAGCTAAATTTAATAATCATATTAAGTTTGTGCTATTTTCAAAAAAATTTGCCACACATCAATAATCTTGATAACGCCAAATCTTGCGTTACTATGCCGTGTGGCTAACAAATTCTTTTTTAAATTGATATGACAATAAGAACTTAAAAAAGAGAAAACTCTTTCTAGGCAACACATCTATACAAAATATTAACCATACATAAATTAACTACATTTAATGGATAAGTTATTACCCAAAAATGTAGTTAAAATAGTTATTGCTCTTTGGTGACTGCTAGTTGCTGAATAATTAAGCAGGCATTGCTGCGGATTGGGTGAGACCTACTGCTTCTGCATACTTCAAGTAAGTTTCAACAGATGCAATTACAATCCGTGCTTCAATAGCTAGTAATTCAATCCCAACTAAAGACACACGTACCCAAGCATCTACAACAATACCTTTATCTAAAATACGGTCAATAACTTCTGCCAAGCTTGAAGAAGAATTGGTTTTTTCAACTGCCATGTTTTTGTACCTGAAATAATTACGTTGTTGGTTTGGAACTACTGGAGAAGAGAAATTCGGCAAGAATAAATAGAGTTGATACTACTTAATAATTAAGCAGGCATTGCAGCAGATTGGGTGAGACCTACTGCTTCTGCATACTTCAAGTAGGTTTCAACAGATGCAATTACAATCCGTGCTTCAATAGCTAGTAATTCAATCCCAACTAAAGACACACGTACCCAAGCATCTACAACAATACCTTTATCTAAAATACGGTCAATAACTTCCGCCAAGCTTGAAGAAGAATTGGTTTTTTCGACTGCCATTTTTTTACACTTGAACTCATTGTTGATTTTTAGTAGTGATTCGATATTTTCCCTCGCTCACCACTGAATTCATATTAAGCTTACATTCTTGCTTCTGTAAATAGTTTGACAAAATAAAAATGGCAAAATCCAGATAAAATTTGAGTCGATGTCACCAAAAACAGTAGTTAATTGTTTGACTTGTATGTGTTTAATATATTTGATTAGAGAAAATTCAAATTTTCATGTTGATTTTTGTTCGTTTTGTAATTTTTAGTGCCATTCTTTTTATTTCAACAATTTTTAGACGTATTTACCCTTTAGGAAGGTATGGAAACTAGGATTTTATTTGCTTTCCAAAGTTTTGATTGAATTCATATAATTAAGTAATCTTACTGTTGTCGAAACACAATTAAATCATAAAAGTAATTTTTGGATTTTGTCTGCCAAAACCGGGATTAAATCTGACGTTTGTTGCTAATAGGAAATTTTGTGGAGACTTTTGGGAACAATTAATGTAGTTGGGTGCATATCTGCTGAATATCTCTATTAACTTAACCTAGGCATTTCTACTTCAATTATGAAATGTATTAAAGCATCCCTATCTTTATTTATTGTTGCCTGTTCTTTACCTTTGTATTGCTACTGCTTCCCCATTGCTACCTTAGCAACACAAAAAATACAGGTTCAATCTCAAAATACAAAGCCAAATGGATTGATTAGTCAGGCTTTTAAACCACCAAAACGCAAAGGGCCGCCTGTAAGTGCTGGTGGTTCTACCCGTGGTTCTGTTTGCATTCGTGGAAAACAACTTATCACTTCTCTGATACCATCCAATAAATTAGGACTAACCTTTGCAGAACGTCCGCAATTTTTCTGGTATTTACCGCAAACTTCTGTAAAAACAGCTCAGTTTTTACTTTTATCTGATCAAGACGAACAAGTATTTTACGAAACTACTTTAACTCTACCCAATCGACCGGGAATTGTTAGCTATACTCTACCTGAAAATGCGCCGTCACTAAAAATCAACAAAACTTACCACTGGTATCTCATCCTGGTTTGTGATCAGCAGGATTTCAGTACAAACCCTAGGGTTGAAGGTTGGGTAGAACGCATTCAACCAGAAGCATCATTAGCTGAGAAATTGGCTACCGCAGATGCACGAAAATTACCTCAGATATATGCAGACGGGGGAATTTGGCATGAAGCGTTAACCGCGATCGCACAACTACGTTACAGTGAACCGCGAAATCTACGTTATTTGTTAAATTGGCGACAATTTTTAAATTCAGTGGGGTTAAATGCGATCGCCTCCGAACCATTGCTTGATTGTTGCCAAGCTGAAAATTCGGCATTGAAATAATCATGCACTGGAACAAACTCAAACCCGCAATGTGGAAATGGCGCGGTGTTATTTTTGCTGTGCCTAGAATTACAGTCCTGGTAATCATATTACGTTTAACAGGACTGTTACAACTCTTAGAATTGGCTGCACTCGACCAATTTTTTCTTCTACGTCCACCAGAACCACCAGATCAGCGGATTGTGATCGTAGAAATTACCGAGGCTGATATCCAAAAATTGGGTAAGTGGCCGATGTCTGATGAGGTACTAGCTAGTGTTTTAGACACTATTAAACAACAACAACCAAGGGCGATTGGTTTAGATATATATCGGGATTTACCTGTAGATCCAGGTCATGAAAATCTAGTCAAACTATTTGGTAATACACCTAATTTAATTGGTGTGCAGAAAATTTCTGATAGCTTTGATAGTGCGGCGGTGAATGCGCCACCAGCACTCAAACAACGCCAACAAGTTGGCTCAAATGACTTACCTTTAGATGGTGATGGTAAAATCCGCCGGGGTTTATTATATGTCAATTTAAATGAAGAAGATGTGTTAGAAAGCTTTGCTTTAAAATTAGCATTGCTGTATTTAAAGCAAGAAGGAATTACTGAAAAGCCATCTGCGAATAATCCCAATTATTTACAATTGGGCAAGGGTGCTTTTCCTATTTTTGAAACTAATGATGGGGGTTATGTCCGAGCTGATGATGGCAGCTATCAAGTATTCTTAAATTATCGCGGTCGCATACAGCAGCAATTTGCTAGTATTTCTTTATCACAAGTACAGAATAATCAAATTCCTCCAGATTTCATACGCGGTAAAATAGTATTAATTGGGGCAACTGCTGAAAGTTTAAAAGATTTATTCTACACGCCTTATACTAGTAAATTATTTGCTGCTCCCGAACGCATGGCAGGAGTAACAATTCACGCCAATTTAATCAGTCAAATTCTGAGTGTGGCTTTAGATGGTCGTCCATTAATTAAGACTTTACCAGAATCAGTAGAATTATTAGCAATTTTTATTTGTTCAATTATTGGTGCAACCTTGTGTTGGCAACAACGCCATTACATTAACCAAAAAACTCTTTTAGCCGCCAATGTTATTGTTGCAGGTGGTGTTTTAATTGGTGGTAGCTTTGTGGCGTTTATGTTTGGTTGGTGGCTACCAATTATTCCTGCCCTTTTAGGCTTGGGAGGTTCTGCGATCGCAGTTACGCAATATATTGCTCAAAGTGCTGGTGAAATGCGGCAAACCTTGGGACGCTACCTCACTGATGAAGTCGTTGCCAATTTATTAGAAACTCCGGCAGGTTTAAAAATAGGTGGTGAACGTCGTCAAGTCACACTACTATTTTCTGATTTACGCGGTTTTTCAGCGATTTCGGAACAATTGCCCCCTGAACAAGTAGTACAAATTCTCAACCTTTATTTGGGGGCAATGACAGAGGTAATTAATCAACATAAAGGCACAATTAACGAATTTATTGGCGATGGTATCTTTGTGATGTTTGGTGCGCCAATTAGTCGTCCAGATGATGCTCAACGGGCGATCGCCTGTGCAGTTGCAATGCAATTAACTATGCAACAGGTAAATCGACAAAATCAGCAAATGAACCTCCCAAAGCTAGAAATGGGTATTGGAATCAATACCGGTGAAGTTGTCGCCGGCAATATCGGTTCACAAAAACGCGCTCAATATACAGTCATTGGTAGTCATGTCAATTTAGCTGCACGGATCGAAACTTATACAGTGGGGGGACAAATTTTAATTTCTGAAAATACGTATAAAAATTCTCGCAGTGAACTCAAAATTACTGGACAATTACAAATTGAACCAAAGGGAATTAAAGAACTAATCACTATTTATGATATTGGTGGTATTGGTGGTGAATATAATTTGTATTTACCAGAAGATAATGATTTGATGGTGAGTTTAGCATCACCGTTACTAGTAGAATATACCGTCTTGCAGGGTAAACAAGCTACAGGAATATTATTGCCAGGTGAATTGGTGAGCCTTTCTGAGAAAACAGCCTATCTTAAATCTACACATTCTTTAGAACCCCTCAATAATCTCAAAATGAGGTTGGTTGATACACCAGAAATAGACATTTACGCTAAAGTTATCAAACTAGCCGATGAGCATCATTTTTTAATTCGATTTACTAATCTTCCTCCACAGGCAATTATTATCATTAACTCATTGCTTCTCTGACTTTTCACGGGATCTGGAAAACCCCTCTCCAAACCTCTCCCCTGCAAGGAGAGAGGCTTTAATTTTTCCCCCTTCCCTGTCTTCGACACGCTGCGCGAACGTAGGGAAGGGGGTTAGGGGGTTAGGTTTCACGTTAGCTTTTCCACATAACGTGAAAAGTCAGATTGATTCTCTATTAATCAAAAATATCGCTATCATTAAATTCCTTGACTGTTGATTCTTGCATCAAGTTTTCTCACAAAGAAAATATTTTTTGAGCAATTACCCACAAGCAACGATATTATTACCATTGACCAACAACCGAGGAGCAAATTATGGGTTTGGGAATTCTTAAGGATGGTCAATGGATCTCTGAACGAGAACAAGAAGATTCACAGGGTAAATTTATTCGCCCCACCACTACATTCCGTAAGCAAATTACAGCCGATGGTGCGAGTGGATTTAAAGCTGAATCTGGTCGCTATCATTTATATATTTCTTGGGCTTGTCCTTGGGCTTGTCGCACCGTAATTATGCGCCGCTTAAAAGGGCTAGAGAATGTGATTGGTTTATCAGTAGTTGCAGCAGAAATTGATCAAAATAGTTGGGAATTTAAGGATGAGCCTGGGAGTATTCCCGATACAGTAAATGATGTAAAATACCTTTGGCAAATATATCTTAAGGCGGATGCTAATTATACAGGACGAGTAACAGTTCCTATTTTATGGGATAAACAAACTGGCACAATAGTGAATAATGAATCCCGCGAAATTATCCGAATGTTGGATACAGAGTTCAATGCTCTAGCTGAAGAAAGGATCAATTTTTATCCCCAACATTTGCAAACAGTAATTGATGAGACAATTGATAAAATTTATCAGCCAATTAATAACGGTGTTTATCGTGCTGGTTTTGCAACTAGTCAGACTGCTTATGAAGAAGCCGTGACAGAATTATTTGCGGCTCTTGATTACTGGGAAGCAGTTTTAAGTAAACAACGCTATCTTTGTGGCGACCAAATTACAGAAGCAGATTGGTGTATGTTTACTACCTTATTTCGCTTTGATGCAGTGTATTATGTCCATTTCAAATGTAATGTACGCCGAATTGTCGAGTATCCCAATCTTTGGAATTATCTCAAAGAACTCTATCAATTTCCGGGAGTTAAGGAGACTTGTAACATGGATCACATTAAACGCCATTACTATCGAAGTCATCCCAAAGTTAACCCTACACGCATTGTGCCAAAAGGCCCTGTGATTGATTTTGATGAGCCTCATAATCGCGCTAAAATATTTAATTAGTTGATAATTGACCACAAGAATTAGTCTAACTCTCTTTACTAACCAGTAAAGGAGTTGATTTCATGCCTTACCAAAAGATTGAAGATTTACCAGATTCAGTCAAAGAACACTTACCCCAACATGCGCAAGAAATTTTTATAGCCGCGTTCAATAGTGCTGAGGAACAATACGGTGAAGAAGAACGCGCTTTTCGTGTTGCTTGGAGTGCAGTAAAACGTGACTATGAAAAGGGTGATGATGGAGAGTGGTACAAAAAGCCAGAATAATTATATGTAATTTCTTTCTTTAGTTAGAAGGAAGAAAAAACTGTAGTAGCTATCTTGTCTACTAGCAGTAGTAGTAACTAATTAGTTTGGGAATTCTCAAACCACCAGACAAGCATCTGTGTTTGAGAAATTCCCAATTTATTTTATTAAGGTTAAAAGTTCTAGTATCTGCTTTAATTTTTGCAGTAACTGGCTTAGATTGGGAGAAGGAAATGTCGAAAAGTTATTTATTTTGGTTGTAGTTCTTTTTCAGTTTGGGGATGAGCATTTTCAATATGCTGAATTAGCATTTCTGCCATCTCTACGGCTGTGAGAATCAATTGCTGTTCCATACTGCCGTAACCTCCCTCATCACTAACTTGGGGGTAAATATGAGGGTTGGATAGCATCGCGGCTAAAAGTTGAGATGCAGTTTGTTTCAATTCGCCGTTCATAATTATTCTCTCCAGTCTAGGGGCGGCTCAATTAGGGTTTGACTAGATTTACCAGCTCGCACGCCTGGCTTATCTACAATTTTGACTGTACTGGCTTGTAGTCCTTCTTCACCTTCCTCTACAGCACAATGAACCCCAGTACCAATTTCTAGACGTTCAAAGTCGTGATGAAGAACGCTATTTTTGTGGAAGTAGATTTCTTGATTATCTAGGGTTTTGATAAAGCCGTAACCTTGATCTCGGAATAGTTTGGTGACGAGTCCTGTGCTTTCTCCTGCGGTGGCTAGAGTTTGGGTGCGATTGCTTTCTTTTTGACGTTGGGTCAATTTCACTAACTGCTGACGCGCTGCATCAAAAGCTTCACGGACTACTACATCCAGTGGTTCGTACTGCACAGCCTGAGCCGGATTACTTTCAGCCACTAGTTCATGTCCCGGCGGTATAGTGAGATCAATTCTGACACGATAGGGCGAACCACTACGAGGGCGATCGTGTATTTTTTCCACAGCAATATGGCAGCTATTGATATAACTGCAAATATGCTCTAATTTCGCCACTTTTTCCTTAATTAAATTATCAATCGCATCTGTTCTATCTAAATTGCGATATGTAATTTCTAGTGGTACTTTCATATTTTTTAAGTAAGAGCGTGGGGGAAAGACAAGGCAGAGAACGTAGAGACAAACTATTGACTGTTGACTATTGATTTTTTCAACAATTCGTGGACTTCAGCATCTGTGGTTTGAGGAAAGTCTTCGTAGTACATACCGACGCTGTAAAATTGGCTGGGTGTGGAAATACAGACGATTTTTTCTACTTTGGATTGTAATTGTTGATATGTCTCAGGTGCAGCAACGGGGACAGCAAGCACGATTTCATGGGGTTTTTTTTGTCTAACGGCAATTACAGCTGCCCACATGGTTGCACCGGTGGCTAAACCATCATCGACTAAAATCACTTTGCGTCCTGTTAACTCTGGAAAAGGTTCATCGCCCCGATATATGCTTTCCCGTCTTTCTAGTTCCCGTTGTTCTTGGGCTGCTACTCTGGCAATCACTTCATCGCTAATCTTTAAATCATCAACAATTTGTTGATTAATGATGCGGACACCACCGGAAGCTAATGCTCCCATCGCTAGTTCTGGATTATCGGGTACACCGAGCTTGCGTACTACCAACACATCTAAGGGGGCATTTAAAGCTTGAGCAATTTCAAAAGCAACAGGAACACCGCCTCTAGGTAAGGCTAGAACCAGCACATCGGGGCAGTTAGTATAATCTACTAACTTGCTAGCTAAAATTTGGCCTGCGGCTGTGCGGTCTTTAAATAACATGGTGTCGTCCCTTGGAGGGGAGTTAAAATTCAGATTAGCCTATGGCAAGGCTTGCACTACAAAATTCAAAATTTTAATCTCACTTTTTTGCTATCATTGCTCGATTTTAAAGAAATGAAGATTAAATATCCTCTGACTCAGGAAGCGATATCTTGACTATATCAGTACGTCTAATGGACTACTTCCGTCAAAAGGGACAACGTAGACAAGGGCAAGAGTAATGCCCCATGACTAATGACTAACAGTTTTTTGTAACAAAATTTGTAACGGCGACATCTTTTGAGGTTTGACTCGTCTAAATTGATGAAAAATCTACGGGGAATCCCTTAAGAAAGAGTCAATGTTGCTCAAAGATATACGGGATTATCAAATTCTTTTTCTGAGCTTGTTCCTAATTTTGGGCATTGGAACAAGGGATTGGACACTGCGACCAGAATTCATTGCAGTAGCGATCGCCACTTGTTTGGCGACACAGTGTATTTTGTCATTGGTGAAGAGGCAGGGGGGCAGGGGGCAGGGGGAGGATTCTTTCCTAGTTCCCAGTCCCTTAAATATTCGCAGTGCTTTAATTACTGCGTTGGGATTGAGCTTACTTTTACGGGCTGATCATTGGACGACGATAGCTCTCGCGGCTGCTAGTGCGATCGCTAGTAAGTTTTTCTTGCAAGTCAACCAAAAACATTTTTTCAATCCAGGTAACTTTGGCATCATTACTGCCTTAGTTTTCACTTCCGATGCTTGGGTGTCTCCGGGACAGTGGGGTGAGGATTGGTGGTATGGGCTGTTATTTGCGGGGACTGGGGGCATGATATTGCAACGTATTGGCCGCTGGGACACTACAGCCGCTTTTTTAGGTGCTTACTCTCTGTTAGAAGCCATACGTAATTTCTGGCTCGGTTGGACTTGGGATGTTTATTGGCATCGGTTAATGAGTGGATCTTTGTTGCTGTTTGCCTTGTTTATGGTGACAGATCCTCGCTCAATTCCTAATGCACGCATTGGGCGTGTAATTTGGGCAGCTTCCATTGCCATTGTCACTTTTGTGCTGCGGAATTATTTCTTCCTCCCCACCGCAGTTTTTTGGGCGTTGTTCATGTTTGCACCCTTAACTATCCTGTTCGATATTTTCTGTGCAGCTCCTCGCTTTTCGTGGGTGAAAAATGAGTCAACAGTGACTAGTCAACTTTTAAAAGAGGTATAAAATAATGCAGATTTTTCGATTTATTATGCCATTATTGTCAGTCTTAATATCTGTACTGTGCTTTGCACCTACAGCCTGGGCTTTTTGTGGATTTTATGTTGCTAAAGCTGATACAAAACTGTACAACAAAGCTTCTCAGGTGGTGATTGCGAGAGATAGCGATCGCACTGTGTTGACGATGGCGAACGACTACCAAGGCGAAGTCAAAGATTTTGCGATGGTTGTTCCTGTACCGACAGTCATTAAAAAAGAGCAAGTCCGTGTTGCAGATCCCAAGATTATCGAACGTTTAGATGCTTTTAGCGCGCCGCGTTTAGTCGAGTATTTTGATGAAGACCCCTGCAATACATATAACCAAAGAGGCGGGGATAGATTTTTAGCATTGCCCTCAGCACAATTGAATGAAGCGGAGAGTCCCAGACGCGATCGCAGTTTGGGTGTGACGGTGGAAGCGCAGTTTAATGTCGGTGAATACGATATTGTCGTTTTAAGTGCTAAAGAATCAGGTGGCTTAGAAACTTGGCTCAATCGCAACGGTTACAAAATTCCCAGAGGCGCGAAACAGCTGCTCAAGCCTTACATTCGCTCTTCCATGAAGTTTTTTGTAGCCAAGGTCAACCTCAATAAGTTCGCTCAATCTGGCTATGAGTTTCTTCGACCCCTGCAAATTTCTTACCAATCACCCAAGTTTATGTTACCGATTCGCTTGGGGATGATTAACGCCACCACCGAGCAAGATTTAATTGTTTATGTCCTCTCACCCAAAGGACAAGCGGAAATTACCAACTACCGGACTGTCAAAGTTCCCTCTAACCTCAACATCCCCACATTTATCAAAGAGGAATTTGGCGATTTCTACAAATCTACATTTGAAACTGCTTACACCAAGGAAGGTAAGAGAGTCGCCTTTTTAGAATATGCTTGGGACATGAGTAATTGCGATCCCTGTGCGGCTGAACCATTAACACCAGAAGAACTCAAGCAAGCAGGTGTTTTTTGGCTAGATAGTGATTCCCCCAGTGAACCAATATCCCCTCGTTTTCGTCGTCCTTTCCCTACTAGTAACGTTTTTATCTCTCGTCTACACGTCCGCTATACCCGCGACAAGTTTCCTGAAGATTTGATGTTTCAAGATACATCTAACCGGGAGTCTTTCCAAGGTAGATACATTTTGCAACATCCCTTTACTGGAGAAGTAAAATGTCAAGCTGGTAAAGAATATAAGCGGTCTTTACCAAGGCGTTTTGAACAAGAAGCACAAACCCTCGCCAAACTCACCAACTGGAACATCCAAGACATCCGGCGCAAAATGCGTTTGACTGTAGGTAATATTACAAATTCCTGGTGGGAAAGGTTATTTTCTTGGTTAGGAATGTAATCATAAGTTATAGGTGACAGTTGATCTGACATGATCTTCTCTACGAGACGCTTCCCGTAGGGTGCGCCTCTCGTAGAGAAGGGTGACAGTAGCACTGTAATGATTCACACTTTGTTTTCCTGTCCCTGATTCTAGACGTTTTTGAATTTTGTAGGCGCAAGCTTTGCCGTAGACTATTTTGAATTTTGAATTGAGTTGTTTTCTCACACCTGGAGAAATCTTTTGAGGATTGCGGCTTGTAGTAATAAGATATTCTTGCTGCTCCTTATACAGTCTTGCTTTTTTCGCTCTGGTGATCATGGTTGAATTCGATGAACAGCTGCGTAACTTAGTTTCCCAAGTTTGTGGACATCCTCCCGGAAGTCCACAACGTCAGAGACTACTTACGCAAATTATTCGCCTTAGTTCTAAGAAACTGTGGCGGGAAAACACCCCTTATTATCAAGATGCAGTACAACAAACTTGGTTATATTTCTGTCGGAATATTTGCGAAGGTTTGACTGGGCAAAAATATGACCCTACCTACGGAAGCGTTGTTACTTGGTTAAATGCTTACCTAAAACGTAGATTGCAAGATTTTTATATCAACCAAAATAAAGAACAGGCGACAACTGTACCTTTGCGGGTGCGCCAGTCGAAATCAGGTGAAAGTAGTGATGTTATTGACCCGGTAGAAAATTTAGCTGCTACCCCTGAAGTACCACCAATTTTAGATGAGTTAGAAACTTGGATCAACACTGACCCCACTGGCGAGTTACGCAGCACTCATATTAAAGGCCGCCCTGATGTGAATTGTCAGATCCTAATTCTCAAACGCCTCCCCCCGGAAGTAAGTTGGAAAGACTTGTCTGAAGAATTTGGGCTAGCAATTCCCACCCTAAGCAGCTTTTATCAACGTCAATGTTTACCACGTTTACGTCAATTTGCTGAATCGGAAGGTTTGATTTAGATTTTATTGTTATGAGTCTCTGAAAAAAGCCAAGAAATTTACTTCTTGGCTTTTTGCATTTTGTAGTAATATCTCCTCATACAAATTCAAAATTAAGAAATCTAGATTGTACAGGGGTTTCTTAATTTTGATATGTTTGAGAATTTTCGTGAGTTGGTATCAGGTATTTTTAATTGGTATTACTGACATTGCTGAATTTGATCGAATTTCTCCCTCTGCTTTTCCCAGTCTCTCCTGCTTGCCTAAATTTATCTCGCCATTATGCAACACCGTATCACTCTACAAGTAATTGCTGTACTTGTTCGGTGGTCATTTGTTCAACTTGGTCTATTAGTGCTGCCAACGCGTTTGTATCATCTGTAATGGGCAGTTTTTCGATGATAATTTTGGCTATCCCAGCAACAGTGGGGGATTCAAATAAGAATTGTCGCATAGGTAATTCGACTTGAAATTCCTCTCGTAGTTGGGAAATTGCTTGAATAGCTAACAATGAATGCCCACCCAATTCAAAGAAGTTATCATGAATCCCAATAGGTGAGATGCCCAATAAATTCTCCATTACTTGGGTGACTCTGGCTTCAACTTCATTGCTAGGGGAAACGTAGGTAGTAGCGATTTGGGGACGGGCGTGGTTAGTTGCAGATGTGTTGTGTGCTGGTGACTGGGATTGTTGACGAGATTCTAAGTCTACGGGAGAAACAGTGATTTGTGGGGCTATAGGTTGCGCCAGAATACGTTCTGTAACTTGCCAAACTTCCTGGGGAGTCATCGCTAAATCTACTAGTGCTGCACCTGTGGGAGTAGTGATCTCTGCTAAACTGACGGCATCCCAGTTAATACTAATCCAAGGTGTGTGATTGTTTTGACTACGTTGATGAGCGATCGCATCCATAAATGAGTTCGCCCCAGCATAAGCCGCAAAACCTATCCCCCCAACAACAGATGAGAGGGATGATTGTAAGAGGAAGAAGTCTAGGGTTTGATTTTGGAGTGCTGCTTCTAACGCCAGTAGACCGTGAATTTTCGTATGGAATTGTTTTTTACACTCTGGGATGGTGAGATTGCGAATCAAGCAACTAGCGCGATCGCCCATTGCGGCAGCATGAATCACACCGTCGATTTTACCAAATCGAGTTAGGGAATTAGCGATCGCCTCCTCCACTTGGCAAATCTCTGCTAAGTCAACACTAGCAAATAAAAATTCACAACCCTGTACCTGTAAACCTTGTAGTTGTTGAATACAATGGCTCACAGGGTCTTGACGACCGTGGGTAGCCAGCCAATTTTCCCATTCTGTTGGTTGCGGTAAATCTGACCGTCCCAAAAACACCAACTTAGCATTGACTGTGGTTGCTAGGAACTTGGCATAAATGAGTCCCAAACCTTCTACCAAGTCCCCAGCAATGACATACACACCCTCTGATTTCAGGGGTAATTGGGTGGAACTGGGTAGAGAAATCGGTTGAAATTCTTGTATCCAGCGAGTTTTACCTCGATAAGCAATACCCCTACTCAACCCTTCTCTTGGTAAGATAAGGGTGTCCGATAGGATGGGTGGGGTCGTAATTTCCCTAGCGATTTGCTGGAAGTTAATGTCAGAAATTGACACATCAATATGCTGACAAGTTAAATTCGGGTATTCTTGTGGAATAACCTTTACTAGACCAAGAATAGTAGCATCATCAGGGTTAAGAGTTTCATTCCCTAAAACATTTTGTACTTGCTGAGTCAGTACATAAATTGACAGCGATGGGGATGATGCTGATAAAGCCTGAGTTAGCCCAAGTAAACTGTAAAAACCAAGATGTTGCTGTTGCTCAAAATCTTTACTCTCTCTAAGAGTCCATGAATGCACAATTACATCAGGTACATGATCATCTGTTTGTAATTGCAACCAAAGTGTTTTGTAATCTTCGGGATTTTCAGGTGCGATTCTATAATTATTACCTTCCCTAGTAAATCCCTCTCCCGGTCTGACAGTCACCACTTCCTGTCCAGTCTCCTGAAGTTGTTTTACTAATGTTTCCCCAATTTCCCCAGCATGACAAAATACCAAATATCGCTGTTGACTGAACGGGGCAGTAGAACGCAGCAGAGGTTTTTGTCTCCAAGAGGGCAAATAAAACCAATTTGCGATTTCTTCCTGCTTTTGAAGCGTTTTCGAGCTACTGGAAGAAGTTTCTGCTAATGAATACCTTTCCACCCAATAACGTTGACGTTCAAAAGGATAAGTGGGAAGTGGTAACCGTCGGCGTTGCTGTTGGGCATAAAATTCTGACCAGTTCACAGTCACACCCCTAAGCCAAAGTTGTCCCAAGGTTTTGCAAATCAAAGCCACATCAGATTGAGTATCTTGGGAGTGCCGTCCAGATGATAGTGTTGGGGGTACATCGGCAAACTGTCTGACTAAGGTACTCAAAGTTTGACTAAAACCAACTTCTAAGAAAATTTGATTATAGAACTCTCCTGGTAACTTCTCTTCCTGCCTCCTTGCCTCTAAACAGAGTTGGGCAATTCCTTCAGCAAACAGCACTGGTTGACGCAAATGGGTAGCCCAATAATTGGGGTTGGTGGCTTGTTCTGGAGTTATCCAAGTTCCCGTAACGTTGGAAATGAAGGGAATTTGTGGTGGATGGAGTGGAATGCTTTGTAATATTGGGGTTAAGGAATTAGCCGCAGTTGCCATTAAGGGTGAGTGGAAAGCATGGGAAGTATGTAACCGCCGATGAGCAATATTTTGATTTGCTAGAAGTTTTTCTAGCAGCATAATTGCCGCTTCTGTTCCTGATACCACGCATAATTGGGGTGAATTATGCACAGCAATGACTAAATCATCTGTCAGCAATGTTTGCAGTTTTTCAGGTGCGAGAGAAACTGAAAGCATCACTCCCGATGGGCATTCTTGCATGAGTTTTCCGCGCTGTGCCACTATTGCCAAAGCATCAGCTAAGGTGAATACACCTGCCAAAGTCGCAGCCACATATTCTCCGATGCTGTGACCAATCATGGCCTGTGGCTGGATACCATAAGATAACCAGAGTTTAGCTAGGGCATATTCCACGACAAATAGGGCGGGTTGGGCATAGATGGTTTGTGTGAGTAAGCCTCTCTCTTTGCAGGAGAGAGGCTTTAAATTCTCACCGTTTTCATGTAGGGAAGGGGGGGTGAGGTTTTCCACATCATCAGCATACAAAAGTCCACGCAAATCACAGCTTAAATGTGGTAGTAATAATTCGCTGCAATGGTCAATTGCTGCACGGAAAACTGGTTCAGTGGCGTACAGTTCCTGCCCCATATTGAGGTATTGGCTACCCTGCCCAGGAAACATAAAGACAACGCTGGGTTCAGTATTGTTCGGGGAACGACTGTAAACCTGGGAAGAATCAAGCCCTGTGAGTATGTCTATTGCTTGGGCGGGGGTTTGACAAACTAAGCAGCGACGATGGGTAAATGCTCTTCTGCCAAGTTGCAAAGTGTAGGCTACATCTGCAATATCTACATCTGGGGATTTTTGGAAATATTCAGCGAGATTTTTAGTTGCTGTTTCTAGTGCTGATGGGGTTTTTGCAGACAGGGTGAGTAAATGCCAGGGGCGAGAAGTATTTTCAGATAATGGCGTTGGTGCTTCTGGTGCTTCTTCTAGAATGGCGTGGGCATTAGTTCCGCCCATCCCAAAGGAACTGACTCCAGCCCTTCTGGGGTGTTGATGATTTATCCAAGGTGTTAACTGAGTATTAACAAAAAATGGACTATTGGCAAAATCAATTTGGGGATTGGCCGCCGTAAAATTTAAACTTGGGGGAATTTGTTTGTGTTTGAGAGCTAAGGCAGTTTTAATTAAACCACTGATACCCGCAGCCGCATCGAGATGACCGATATTAGTTTTGACTGAACCAACAGCACAGAACTGTTTTTGATTAGTATGTGGAGAAAATGCTTTAGTTAAAGCAGTAATTTCAATGGGATCACCTAAAGCTGTTCCTGTGCCATGAGTTTCAATATATTGAATTGTTTCTGGATTTATCTTAGCTTTTGCTAAAGCAGTAGTTATGGCCTTTGCTTGTCCTGTGACACTGGGTGCAGTCAAACCTACTTTTTGTGAACCATCATTATTAATAGCAGTTCCCTTGATAATTGCATAAATATGATCGCCGTCGTTGATAGCATTTCGCAGGCGTTTCAAGACAACAATTCCGACACCATTCCCAAATACTGTCCCTTTAGCGTTGACATCAAAAGCACGACAATAACCATCTGGGGAAAGTACACCATCTTCTTGATAAAGATAGCCTGTTTTTTCCCCTGAACCGATAGACACACCACCGGCTAATGCCATATCGCATTCTCGATTGAGTAAACTCTGACAGGCAAGATGCACACTTACTAAAGAAGTAGAACAACCTGTTTGTACACCACAACTCGGCCCTGTCAGATTCAACTTATAAGATACGCGAGTCGGCATTAAACCCATCACATTACTGATTACAATCTGCACAGTATCAGCAGTTTCTCGGTAATGTAAATTACTAGATAAATTGACCAAATAACTATTCAGTGCTGCACCGGCATAGACAGCAATACTACCTGAATATTGCTCTGAATCATAGCCAGCATTTTCTAAGGCTGACCAAGCACATTCTAAAAATAACCGATGCTGAGGATCAAGAATTTCTGCTTCTCTCGGAGAATAGCCAAAAAAAGCTGCATCAAATTCATCAACGCCTGGCAAACTCGCATAAGCCCGGACATAATTTGGTTTTTGTAAATCTTCGGGCTTTACTCCTATTGCTAATAATTCTTGCTCATTTAAAAACTCAATTGAGTTAATACCTTCTTTGAGATTATGCCAAAACTCATCTATATTTCTAGCACCAGGAAAACTTCCGGCCATGCCGATGATCGCAATTTGTTCAGACTTTTCTAATTCAACTGCTTCTAATTTAGCACGAGCTTCTTTGAGTGCAGCTAAAATACGCTGAGATGCAGGGTGGTTGTTAATGTCATCAATGGAATAATTCATAATTTAAAGTTTGGGAAAAAGGAAATTTTGATAACAAGAATGCTTAATAGTCTTTACTTAGATAAAGATGAGATAAATTCATAAAATTGCTTGTGTATACTTGCACCTGCTATTCGGTATAGGGAAGTGCGATCGCATGAGAAATTCATCAATATAAATATTTAGGAAGAAGTTGTTTCAGGATTAATAAACTGACAGCGACTCCGGGCAAAAGCATCTAAAACCTCAACTGCACAACTACGCTCAAATCTCAAGCTACCAGTCTCTTCACCACCAAATTTTTGACAAATTGCTCGATGGGAACTAGCAAGATAAAGATAAGCATCCACAAATTCTTGATGTTGAGCTTTTAATTCTATTGGTAAATTAGCAAAATAGGGTCGTAGCTGCTTCCACAGTTTGATTAGCACTGAATGTTCCCAAGACATTAAACCACTAAAATCATGAGATTTGACATGAGGAGGCATCATTGAAGGGCGAATTTGGGCTTCATATAACTCTGGGCTGATGCTACCGGCTAGCTGCATCGCCGCACCAGATGCCAACATCAATTTTGTGGCCGTTTGCAACTCTGTTTTTGCTTGTGGTAAGTTGCCTTCTCTTAGTTCTAATTCAAAGCGGCGCAAACAAATAATTAATCCTTGAATATTAATAAAAAATGACCAATGGAAACCTTGCCAAATTTCCTGAGCTGCAATTTTTAAGTTCAACATGACTCTAAATTAAGCTGGAAAACTCTTCCTAAGAGATAGGCATAGTCTTTAAAGCCTTCTCGTTGCAAATTAACTTGGTTGACATCTAAATTTAAGTGGCTTTGATTTAGATATAAGAAAGTCTGACAAGTTGATAATAAACCTTTGACTAGACAGATTTCAGGGTCATTTGTTTGTACATGTTGGACATTAAAGTAGGTATCAAAATCCTCAATTTCCCAATATTTTAAGGTTGTATTTGTGGGTACTATATCTGAGGGAAAGACATCGTATATTTCCAATTCATTAATTGCGTTTTCAATGATGTTAATGCCTTGTTGAACATCAGCTTCGGCTAGTGCTATTAACAATTCGGTCAGCATTTTCTTGAGTTTCAGATGATTGGTTTCACTCAATTGATGTTTGACAGGTAGTTCTCTGGGGGTTAAGAGTTCTAAAATCATGTTTTTTAAAGCGGAGTCAACCTAAGACTTTATAAGACAGTAGCGGTTTCGTAGATAGGAATGGTAAATTTTAGAATTTGCTGACAAAATTCTTGCCATTCGGGAGTGATATCATTAAAAACAATGTTTTCATCCAAATAAATGCCCCTTGTGACTACGTAGGTTTCTTGTAAATACACAACGCTTTCTTCTGTTAGTTCTTGATGATTATTAGTGCTTTCTTGCCAGTTGGGATATTGTCGGAGTTGTTCTACTAGATAGGCTTTGCAGTATGTTCCAATTTTTGGCATGGTTGAATTCCTATTTTTGATATTGATAAAAATCAGGGCTAAATTTCTTGCTACTAGCTACAAATTAATTATTTATAAATCCTTGATTTCTTAGTTCGTTAATACTCTCAATCAAAGCTTTTTTGATGAGACTAATATCTTCGTCGGTGTGTGCTGTGGAGAGAAATCCGCCTTTGTCTCCTTGGCGCAGGTGGATTCCTTTGTCGATGAGGTGATAGGAGAGTAAATTCATCGCCATTGGGGAAAGTGTGCTTTGGGAGGCTGCTATAGCAAAAAATGAACCAAAGCTAGTAAACTTGATGGCTATATTCTGTTGTGTCATTTGGGCATTTAAATCACTGACAAGTTGCGTAGTACGCTGGTTTAAATCTGTGTGTAATTTAATGCCTGATATTTTGAGATGTTCTAAGGTGGCGCGAGCGGCGGCGAGAGCGAGGGGATGTTTACAAAATGTCCCAGCAAAGAATGTTGTGGGAACTTGAGGTGCGGAATCATCACCAAATTGCCACTGCCCACCATCTATGTAGTTCATATAACTAGCTTTACCAGCAATTACCGATATTGGTAGTCCACCACCAACTATTTTGCTATAAGTGGTAAGGTCAGCTTTTACACCGAAATATGCTTGCGCTCCTCCGGGATGGATGCGAAAACCTGTCACCATTTCGTCAAAAATCAGGACTATTCCCAGTTCTTGGGTGATGTGTCGCAGTTGTTGGAGAAATTCGCGGGGTTGGAGTTCGGGACAACGACTTTGGACTGGTTCTACTAAGACAGCCGCGAGTTCTCGGCGATGTTTGCGAATTAAGTTGAAGGAATGCTCATTACCGTACTCTAAAATCAGCACGTCAGCAGCCGCACTGGAGGGGATTCCTGGGGCTGCGGGTACGGCTTTGGGATTGAGGTTAGCTGCTAAACCTGCTTGAATTGGTTGGGCTAGTCTACCAACAAAGCTACTAGATTTAGCTGCGATGACGCGACGGGCAGCTTTTTTGGCATATTCTGTCATTGTTGCTCGTACAAGTACAGCATCAAAATGTCCGTGATAGGAATTGGTAAAAATCGCTATTTTGGGACGTTTTGTGGCGGTGCGGGCGATGCGTACAGCCGTCATAACTGCTTCCGTACCTGTGTTGCTAAAGGTGACTCGTTCTGCACCTGTTAATTCACTGATAAGTTGGGCTACTTCTCCAGCTATTGTATTTTGGACACCGACGTGCGTTCCCCGTTGTAGTTGTTCGATGATAGCTGTTTGGATGAATTGGGGGTTATGTCCAAATAAGTTGATTCCTAATCCCATGAGGATGTCTATGTACTCATTGCCATCGATATCCCACAGTCGAGAAGCATTGGATTTTTCGATCGCAATGGGGTAGCAAAGTTCTTTGGTTTCTGGTGTAAAGTTGAAGCCTATTGAGGTTTTATCGGCTAATATTTGGCGATTTTGTTGGGCTATTTTTTTGGATATTTGGGTGCGTTGGGTGTAGTTTTGAATGAAGTTTTTTAGATACTCTTGTTGGGCAGTTGTTTGGGATTTTTGAGTGGTAGTCATGGATAGTTTTTAGCTCACGCATTTAACGGAGTTGTTCCCGAAGCAAAGAAGGAAAGGTTAGATTTTTATGGGTTTACGGCAGAGGAAATAGGCTGAGTGTTTATCATCTATTGTGGGGGTTCCTTCTAGGGTGAGGATGTGAATGTCTGTGAAGCCAGTTTGTTGGAGTACGGTTCTGATTTCTTCGGGGATATGTCCTCTAACAAAATATTTTTCATCCATTCTCTGCCAATTTTTTTCTTTGGCTTGAAATTTGGTTAAGAGTTTTATACGGAGTCTATATAAAAGTCTGTGGTTTAATATGGGGGATAATAAGTACCAAATTGTTCTGAGTATAGATGCAGATGATGATTTGGTTTGCTGTTGAAACATGGTGACTTGAAAGTAGCCTTTACGTTCGTCGGGGTTGTAATTTGGTGTCACCATCCAGGCATATTGCTGCTCAATTTCCCCTTCGGCAATTTTGCCTTTCCACCAACGTTGCATTTGTTGATGATGGTTGATGTCAAATAGAAACCAGCCGTTATCTTTCAGGGCAGAATATACTCTTTGAAAGACTTGCTGAAGTTCGGGAATTGTCATGATGTGATTGAGGGCTGCACTTGTAGAAAATGCTGCGTCAAAGGATGGGGGAAGTTCAAAGTAACGTGCATCTGCCAGTAAAAATTTGCCGTTGGGCGCATTTTGATGTGCATAATTTAACATTTCTTGGGAATTATCTACGCCTGTTATTTGATATCCTCGATTGATTAAAATTTGTATTAATTGTCCTGTTCCACAACATAGGTCGAGGATTTTGGCGTTTGGTTTTATTCGGGGGAGGAGGATTTTTTCTAGGGGCTGTAGTTGGTTTTGACAATATTGTGGCCCCATTGTTTGGTTATATAACCATGCCCAGGTGTCGTATTCTGTATGCTGTGGGTTGTTAGATATCATGGTTTAGGTTCCGTTTTTAAATGCAAAGGTACGCGGAGGGTTAAGGAAGGTTTTTGTATCCAGTTTTGTTGGATGAGGTAAGAGATGTAGGTTTGAATTAAGTCTTGGTTGATAGTAGGTGGAGTGATAATTTGATTGAGAATGTTCTGAGTTTTAGTATTATCAAATTGCAATTTATAATTGTTTGTTTGAAATGCGTTAGAGGTTCTGTGTCTAGGTAATAGAGGAATTAGGGGATATAAAATATGTTCAGGTGAATTTTGAGCTATTTGTAATATTTGGTTTCGCCATTGCTGGTAGGGAACTTTTTCAATTTCAAAGCCTATTTTTTCTAGTTGCTCTAAAAAAATATCTGAGGAAACTGGTTGAGTTTGAATGAGATGGAAGACTTGAGGGTGAGATGCTACTTTTGATAGCTCAACGATCGCACGACATACATAATCTACTGGTAAGATTTCTAAAAGCATGTCTGTATCTGGTATAGTGCCTAGCTGCACATAACCTAAAAGCAGTTTGTAGAGGAAATCATGCTGATTAAATACTCCCGTTTGGCTGTCTCCTGAAACTGCACCTAATCGGTAAATTGTGACTGGAATTCCTCGATTTGCAGCAGCGATCGCTAATTTTTCTGCTGCCCATTTACTCTGAGCATAACCACCAACAGGTACGCCATAATCATCTAAATTAGCATCTTCGTGTACCAATTGATTACTATTATTATTGGCTGCAAAAATACTGATTGAAGAAATTAGATGTACAGGTTTTAATTTACTGTGGCTTGCTAGGCGTAAAATTTCCTGAGTACCTAAAACATTGGCAAGTTTTAATCTGGTGTAAGGTTCTGTGTGATTTACCTGCGCTCCATTATGATAAATGACATCTATTTGGTTAGCTAAGGTAGCAAATTCTAATGCTGATAGCCCTAACTTGGTTTTGGTTAAGTCACCTACTATGGGAATAATTCTATCTGAGTATGAACTATCCCAAATTTGGTAATCTTGTAAGGTTCTGAAGATTCTCTGTTTTGCTTTTTCAATATTTTCGGCTCTGATTAAACAATAAATTGATGCAGTTGTTTTATTCAATAGTTCTCTGAGTAGAAACGCGCCGATAAATCCTGTTGCACCTGTTAATAGTAATGAGGAGGGTAAGGAAGATAATGAAGATGAAGAAGGAGGAATAATAGTAGCATCAAGAGATGTTTCTTGTTGCCAATCTATTTCTACTTTTGTTTGTTGAGAATGTTGAAGAAATTTGATGATTTCATCCTTACGTTCTTGTAGTTGTGCTTTTAATGTAGGTTTTAAGGCAATTTTGGGAGCATTACAACGAAGTTTAGGTGTGCTATCAGCATCCTCTAACCAAATCCGAATATCTAAACGCTGCAATTCTGAGAGGAATGATTGAATGGTATTTGCTGCTGGTGGTTGATTTATTGGTTGTAAAGATGATGAAGATGGCTGGGAAATTTTACCTAAAATAGATGAATTTGTCGCTTTTGGCGTTAAGTAGATTTCTTCACAGCCAAAGAGACATTTACTGAGAATCTCTTGACTGTGACAATATTCGATTAATTTGTTGGATTCAACGATCGCCTGCGAATCTGCGGTATAAATAATTGAGGTGATGAAGGTCAGCCAAGGTTCTTGACCCATCGCATAGACATAAACTTGCTGCGGATTCAGTTGTTTGACAAGGGCGATCGCTCTGCTACTATTAGAACCATCTAAGCGGCGAGTTTGGGCAATTTTTCGCGGTACTTGATTGGTTAATAATGCCCCATAAGCCCATGTATAAGGCGCACCTTCGCATTCCATCCCAATAAAGAGTACATCTATATCCCCAAAAATTTGCTGTAGGTGGCTGTACAGTTGGGGGTCAATATTATTAGAATCGGCTGCACACAGGACTGAACGCCTTTTGAGATTAATTAAATATGCAGCCTTCGCACCAATATTTAAATCTCCATGTTCTCCTAAAAATGGTAATGCGGTTATATAGCCATCAGTAAGATTAATTATTTCTAACTCGTCAAGTTCCCGTACATCTTCAAAGCCAATATGTTGCAGCATCAATTTTAGGGAAGGGTCAATTAACACCCCCTTATTGCTTTTCGGCACGACCACAGTTTTAATTTTGTGGCGTAACTGCAACAGTGTTTCTAACATTACATGGTCTTGATGATTGTGAGTAAGGAGAACATAGTCAATTACCTGGGGTAAATTCTCGTATGTATAGCGATTTATCACCGCATCATGGGGATAACTAATAATTGGGTCACAGAGAATACTGGTAGATTCGGTTTGAATTAAAACGCAAGCATGACCGAAGTAGCGAACGCGTACTGCTTCTCCTGTGTAGTCGGGTTCTGGGGTGGGGGGTGTGGTGGTGAAAAATTCTGCAAATAGTGATTCTTGGTGGGGAGAAATTTTGAGGATGTCCCGAATATGGTTATAGGGGTGGGGAGTGTGGCGCATTTGAAAGAGTTGATCAAGACGGCGATCGCTAAATGCAATTTTTAGATGTATACTCTCGTCATCTTCTAAACGTGGTGTACTCAAAACGAAAGCGCGTTTATCTCCATCCCCCAAGTACATATTTATCGATTGACAGGCAACACTATAATATGGACTGCGATATAGCAACCCTTCAATAAAGCGAATCGCCGGATGATTATTACTATCCTGTACCAGTTCTACGTAACCCCGTAGTGGTTGAGGAATTTGACTATACAAAGGTTCTAGAGAATAACCCTGGGGGTGTGCAGCTAAAAGTTTTTCTAAATCTTGAATTGCTTGCGCCAGTTCTAGCATTTGCGCTTGCTGCTGTTGCGTTGTCTCCAGTAATACACGAATATCTTCAACGCGACTGGGATCATAGTTGATGAAAGGGCCGCCAATCATAGCCGGATTTTTCAAAGTATCTCGATGTACCTGGGGTGCAGCAATGAATGATTGCATAATCGGTACATGAGAATTAGCGATGTACATTGCTGCTGTGGCGGGAGAAATTAAGTATGACCAGGCATACCACTGATTAAATAGTGGTTCAATGATGACATTGGGTTTGAGATATGTTGGCGGGTTCATAGCTTTGGGACTGGGGATTGGGGACTAAATTTCAAACTCCTCTCGTTCATCATTGGCGATATCAGTTATTACTGGAATTTGTGCAGTGAGTTGTCGTTGCAAAATCCGTTCCGCCAAACCTGCTACTGTTGGTGCATCAAATAAATCAATAACAGTCAGTTCAACTTGAAACACTTGTAAAGCTTGGGCGATTAATTGGGTAGCGATGAGAGAATGTCCGCCTAATTCAAAAAAGTCATCGTCAACACTCACCTTTTCTACCTTGAGTACCTGGGCGTAAATAGCAGCTAATTGTGCTTCGATGTCTGTACGGGGGGCGATAAATTCAGCCTTTGATAAGACTTGTTCGGGTGCGGGGAGAGAGTGAGTATCTACTTTCCCATTAGGTGTCAGGGGTAAATCTTCCAGTACAACAAACGCTGACGGCACAAGGTATTCTGGTAACTTTTCTCGCATGAAGGTGCGGAGAGATTGGGGATTGGGTAAATTTTCACTTCTCTGTTCCCCTGCTTCCTCATTGGGAACGACGTAAGCAACTAAACGCTTCTGGTCTGGTTGGTCTTCGCGGACAATTACCACTCCAGCAAGTACCCCAGGATGTTGACACAATACGGTTTCTACTTCTTGCGGTTCAATGCGAAAACCGCGAATTTTGACTTGGTTATCAACCCTTCCTAAGAGTTTGATTCGACCATCAGGTAAGTAACAAGCTAAGTCACCAGTTTTATACAGTCTGGAATCACCGTTGACTGAGGACATTTCTTTTCCCAGTCCCCGTTGCCCCTTATCCCCAGAGGGGACCCCGAGTTCCCCAGTCCCCAGTCCCCAATCACTAATAAATCTTTCTGCTGTTAAATATGGACGATTTAGATAGCCTCGTGCTAAACCTATCCCGCCAATGTAGAGTTCCCCAATTACGCCGATGGGGACGGATTGTAAATAATTATCTAATATATATAGTTGTTTGTTGGCACTGGGACGAATGGTGGGAAGTAGGGGATGACCGTTACCACAAAGTACCATACTGGCGTTAACTGTAACTTCCGTCGGGCCGTAAGCGTTGATAAAACGTCTTCCTGGCGACCATTTGGCGATTAATTCAGGGGATGGTGCTTCACCTCCTACCAGTACCATCCGCAGATCGGGTAAATCTGCTGAGGGGAGTAGCGACAGGGCGGAGGGGGTGATAGTTATATGAGTAACTGCGTTATCTCGTAGCAGTTGCAGTAAAGTTTCTCCGGGTAGTAAAGATTCTGGTTTGGCTAGACAGAGTTTTGCACCACTTCCCAAAGCCATGATGATTTCGGGGATGGAAGCATCAAAGCTAAGTGAGAAAAATTGCAGTACACAATCACCGGGATGGACATCACAAACTTCAATTTTATGTTGTGTGAGGTTAGTTAAGCCGATGTGGGGGATTAAAACTCCTTTCGGTGTCCCAGTTGAACCGGAAGTATAAATTAAATAAGCTAAATTTTCTGGTTTAGCTTCACTTTCTGGGTTTTCTGTACTGCATTGGGAAATTGTTTCCCAGTCTTTGTTGAGGTAAATTATTTCGTAGTGTGAGGAAGTAGTAACTTTCAGACTTGTTTCTGTCAACAAAATCGGAACTTGGGAATCTGCCAGCATATACGCCAGGCGTTCTGGGGGATAATTGGGGTCGAGGGGGAGATATGCGCCACCAGCTTTGAGAATACCTAGTAAAGCGATAATCATTAAAGGGGAACGCTCTACACATATTCCCACAATTACCTCTGGTTTGACTCCTTTTTGTTTAAGGTAATGAGCAACTTGATTACTTTTTTGATTGAGTTCTCTATAAGTAAGGGACTGATTTTCAAAGATAACTGCGACTGCATCCGGTGTCTTTTCTACCTGCGCTGCAAATAAGTCTTGAAAGGTTAAATGACTGGGAAAATCTACTTGGGTTTGATTCCAATCAATAAGAATTGTTTGTCTTTCACTTTCTGTCAGTAATGGTAATTCGGCAATTCTTTTTTCTGGATGCTCAACAATTGCTGTTAATAATGTCTGAAAATGCCCTACCATTCGGTTAATTGTCTCCGGTGCAAACAAATCTCGGTTATATTCAAATGCACCAACAAAACCCTCTGATGTTTCGTACATATCCAAACTTAAATCTAGTTTGGCACTGGCTTCTGTACGATTTACAGGTGTGATAGTTAACCCTGGTAATTCTAATTTTTCTATAGGGGCATTTTCTAAGCGGAATTTTACCTGAAACAGAGGGTTAAAACTTAAATCTCTTTCCGGTTGCAGAACTTCTACTAATTTTTCAAAAGGTATATCCTGATGATCATAGGCTTGCCACGTTGTATTTCTTACTTGCTGCAGTAACTCCTGAAAACTGGGATTATCTGCGATATTTGTCCGCAATACTAATGTGTTAACGAAAAAGCCAATTAAACCTTCAATTTCTCGACGGTGACGATTAGCGACAGGAGTCCCGACGAGGATATCTGTCTGTCCGGTGTAGCGGTGCAGGATGATTTTATAAGCTGTGAGGAGGGTAACGAAGGGAGTGACACCTGCACTTTTCGCTAGTTTGATAATACCTTGACTCAATTGAGGAGAAAGAGAAAAAGACTCAATTGCACCATGAAATGTCTGCACCCGTCCACGTGGGTAGTCGGTGGGTAATTGTAAAACTGGGAGGAGACCGCTTAACTTTTGTCGCCAGTAGTCTAGTTGGGTTTCTAAAACTTTTCCCTGTAACCATTGTCTCTGCCAAACTGCAAAATCAACGTACTGAATTGCTAAGTCTGGTAAGGGTGACGGTTGATTGGCACGAAAAGCAGTGTAAAGGGTTGCCAACTCCTTAACTAAAATTTCCATTGACCAAGCATCTGAGACGATGTGGTGCATGGTAAATAAAACTACGTTTTCATCTTTAGCCAAACGCAGAATTTTGACCCGCAATAGTACGTCTGTGGCTAAATTAAAAGGTGTCTGTGCTTCCTTTAAGGCGAGGTGGCGGACTTCTTCATCTTGTTCGAGGAGATTAAAAGCTTGTAAATCGATCACAGTTAGAGGAAGCTCAACACTAGGCTGAATCTGTAAGATAGGATTGCCATCTACCGTTTTGAACTGTGTACGTAGTACCTCATGACGTTGGATAATTGTATTGAGCGATCGCTCTAAGACTCCGATATCCAAAATCCCCGTTAATCGGACTGCTGTGGGTAAATTATAAGTATAACTATCAGGTTGTAATTGTTCTAAGAACCACAATCTTTGTTGAGCAAAAGACAGAGGTAAGTCGCCGTTGCGTGCTGCTGGAGTAATTGCTTGTGTATAATTTGTAGCAGATGATTGAGCTTGCCGTAAAAAATTGATAATTTCTAATTTGCGCGATCGCAATTCTACACTGAGTTCATCCGTCAGCACATCTTCAGGAATACTGCACCGCAAATTAGCATCTTCTACCCACAATTTGACATCGAGGCTGTAAAGGTGTGCCAGAAATTTTTCGATGGTTTTCATAGCGAAATCTCCTTACGACCTGATTGATAAGATGAAGTAGTTTGCATCTGTTGGATACTCTGTTGCAGAATGGCAATTCGTTCTGCCAGTCCAGCAATTGTGGGTTTTTCAAATACAGTATGTAAGGGTAAATCCAATTGAAAAGCCTCCCTCAGCCGTGATGTCACCCGAATTGCTGAGAGAGAATTTCCCCCCAATTCAAAGAAGTTTTCCTCTACTCCCATGCGTTCTAATCGCAACACATCCGCCAGAATATTGGCAATCAGCGTTTCTGTAGAATTACGCGGTGCAATATCAGACTGATTAGCATGGCGTACAATCTCAGGTGCAGGTAAGGCTTGACGATTGATTTTACCGTTAGGTAACAGAGGTAATTCTGATAACATCACGAATGCTGATGGCAACATATACTCTGGTAATTGAGATGTGAGAAATTTCTGCAATTCGCTGGTAAAATATTCTGACTCTACGCTAGTTGATCTCCTGACCACGTAAGCTAGCAAACGCTGATTATCAGACTGTTTTGAGTCCAAAATCACCACAGATTGCTGCACATCAGGATGTTGATTCAGTACCGCTTCAATCTCTCCTAATTCAATCCTCAATCCCCGAATTTTTACTTGATTATCCAACCGCCCTAAGTATTCCAAATTACCATCAGGCAAGTAGCGAGCAAGGTCGCCTGTTTTGTAGAGGAGACTAGGGTTAGCATTTCCATTTCCCCTCTGTTCTTCTGCCTTCTGAATAAATCTTTCCGCCGTTAAATCTGGACGTTTCCAATAACCCCGTGCTACTCCTACACCACCGATATAAATCTCCCCAGGGACACCTAAAGGGACTGATTGTAGATAGTCATTCAGGAGGTAAATTTGGGTGTTAGAAATAGGACGACCGATAGGTACTGTATGTAAATTATCTGTAGGTTGACATTGCCAGTAGGTGACATCAATGGCAGCTTCTGTTGGGCCATATAAATTATGTAATTCTGTATCCAACAGATGGAAAAAGCGATTTTGAATTTCTATTGATAAGGCTTCACCACTACAAATTACCCGCTTTACACTGCGACAACATTCACTTAAATTTGGTGCTTCTAAAAATACCCCCAACATTGCTGGGACAAAATGTAATGTAGTGATTTGCTGCTGTGCAATTATTTCTAATAAATAATTTGTGTCTTGATGTCCTCCTGGTTTAGCCATCACTAAACGACCACCATTCAGTAATGTCCAGAAGAATTCCCACACTGAGACATCAAAACTAAAAGGAGTTTTTTGTAAAACAGCTTCTCCTATTTGTAAATCATACTGTTGCTGCATCCAATACAACCGATTACTCACACCGCGATGAGTGTTAATAACTCCCTTGGGTGTTCCAGTAGAGCCAGAAGTATAGATGATGTAAATTGCATTGTCAGGATGAACATCTGTGGCGGGATTATTTTGAGATACTGATGCTGTTTCCTGCAAATCTGTATCTAAGCACAAAGTTTTACCAGAGTATTTTGGTAATTTATCTAATAAAAATGATTGTGTTAATAATACCGAAATTTCAGTTTCATTAATGATATATGCCAACCTAGATGCAGGATAAGCGGGGTCGAGAGGAACATAACTACCCCCAGCTTTGAGGATACCTAAGATACCAATGACCATTTCTAAGGAACGCTCAATATAAATCCCGACTGGTGTTTCTGCTTGCACTCCCCAGGTTTGTAAATAATGAGCTAATTGATTAGCATGTTGATTTAATTCTCTATAAGTCAGTTGTTGTTCCCCAAACACCACAGCAATACTATCTGGTGTTCGTTCTACCTGGGCAGCAAATTGTTCATGAATACATTCTATGGGATAATATGCTTCTGTTTGATTCCATCTATCGATGGTTTCATGCTCCTGCTGAGTTAATAAAGGTATGTTCCCCACACTTTGTTCTGGCGGACTCATTCCTAATAACAAATTACAGAAATGCTCTAATAATTGAGTAATGGCATAATCTGTAAACCTGTTTTGGTCATATTTGATTTTCAATGACAAATGATTGCCGACAGAAACTAACACTGTCAGGGGAAAGCTTGTCCACTCTAAAGATTGAATATCAATAATACGTAAATCTTGGTTTCCTGAAATTCCCGTTGTATCAACGGGATAATTTTCAAATACTAAAATACTGTCAAATAATGAAGTTCCTGGTGCAAGTTCGCTCCATTCTTGAATTTCCAAAAGAGATGTAAATTCATAGTCTAGAGTCTCTGCTTGTTGTGCTTGTAATTTTTGCAACCATACAACTACATTATCTGACGGTGAAACCTGCACTCGCACCGGCAAAGTGTTGATAAATAATCCTACCATTGACTCTACACCGGCTAGGGTGGCGGGTCGTCCTGATGAGGTTGCACCAAAGACTACATCTGTGGTGTTGCAATAGCGGCTTAATAATAAAGCAAAAGCACCCTGTAAGAGAGTATTGAGGGTTAATTGTTGCTGTTTTGCCCATTGTTGTAAGGAAGTTGTTTGACTGGGGGTGAGGCTGCGGGTTTTTTCTTGGGGTGTGAATTTTTTGCCCTCTAGTCGGGGGAATGAATCTATTAATGTGGGTGTGGTAAATCCTTGGAGTTGCTGTTTCCAGAATGTTTGAGCAGCGATTTTATCTTGTTGCTGTAACCAGGCGATATAACTACCGTAGGGGCGAGAATTAGGATAGTAAGAAGGGGAATTATAATAGTTTTGGAAGACTTCTTTAATGACTAATGCTGATGACCAACCATCGAGAATTAAATGGTGTTGTGTCCAGATAAGAATATATTTATTTGCTGATAATTGAATGAGCGTTAAACGAATGAGGGGAGGCTGCTTGAGGTCGAAAGATGAACTGCGATCGCTCTCTAAATATGCCTCTAATTTTACCTTCAGTTCTGCCTCTGATATTGCTTGCCAATCAAAAAATTGCCAAGGAATTTCTACTTGTCGAAATACGACTTGAAAAGGTTTATCTCGCTGTTCCCAATAAAAGGCGGTACGTAAAGCTGGATGGTTAATCACAACCTGATTCCATGCAGCTTGTAAGGCGTTGATATCTAGTTTTCCTTCCAGATGTAAGCAAACTTGTGGTACATACACGCCTGCTTGGGGTGTGAGCAAGCTATGAAACAGCATTCCTTGCTGCATCGGTGATAGCGGATAGATATTCTCTATATTTTGACGTTTATCCACAGGCTGCATGATAGTTTCTTGTCAAATTTGGGTTAGAAAAATTGCCTTCTCTTGGCGTTGCTGATTGAGAATATGAACTTGTCTCACGCATACGGCTAAAGCTTAAACCACAGGTTACGCGCAAAGTTACAAAGAAAAAGCAAGGTGATTTTGGTATTTCATAGTCTAATTGATGATGGCAAAAACTCAGCGTACCTCCGCGCACCTTTGCGTTTCAAAAAACTTCTCTCACAACTCCCCCAACAACTTATCTAATTCATCTTGAGTAAAATCCATTTGCGGGAAATCAGACGGAGTAAACCCCCTAACTTCAGGCGTGACACAATGTTGAATGAGTGAAAGTAATATTTGTTGATAGTTGTCTGCTAAGGTACTGATGGTTTGGCGTTGATGCAGTTTTTGACTGTAAGTCCAATCAAGTCGCAGTTTTCCTCCTGTGACAATACTGTTAATTTCAATCAGAGTATTACGATTTCCGCTAGGACTACGGCTGTGTCCGATAAATTCACGCGCTGGAGTAAACAGAGAATGGTTTGAGAAGATTTGGTCAGATTGCCCTAAATAGTTAAATCTGACTTGTGGTAAGGGTATTGCTTTGAGGGTGTCTTGAATTGTTGGCGATGCTAAATAACGCAACAATCCATAACTAAGACCACGGTCTGGAATTTGCCGTAGTTGCTCTTTGATGGCTTTGAGAGAAATCCCTAGATCGGCAGATGGATTTATATCTAATAATACCGGGAATAGGCTAGTAAACCAACCCATTGTCCTAGATAAATTCATACTTGGAAACAAATCTTCTCTGCCATGTCCTTCCAGTTCCACTGACAGGCGATTTTCACCTGTCCAAGTCTGGAAGGCTAATACTAATGCTGTTAATAAAACATCATTGATTTGGGTACGGTAGGCGTTGGGAACTTCTTGGAGTAGGGCTTGGGTATCTGTCACACTCAGGAGTGTACAGTAGGTTTCTACATCTGCCATTGTGTTAGAACCTGGGGCATAATCTACGGGAAGATTTGGTATTTGCTGCCAAGTGGGAGATGTCCAGTAATTGAATGCTGCTTGTAAATCGGCACTCCAAGTATATTCTTGAAGTTTAACTGCCCACTGTTGATAGGATGTCGTTTTGGGTGGGAGTAGGATTTCCTGTCCTTGGCTAAGTTGCTGGTATGCTAGTTGCAAATCTTCCAGAAACACCCGCCAAGAGATGCCATCGATAATTAAGTGATGGAAGATGAGTAATAAGCGATGATTTTGGGTTTCACCACAGTCAAAATAGGCTACACGTAGCAATGGCAGTGTTTCTAGGTTAAAACTAGCTTGTAAATCGTTGGCAATATTAGCGATAGTATCTAATACTTTTTCTGGGGCAAGAATTGTCAATTCTGACATATCAATATAGTAAAACCTCTCTCCCAGAGAGAGAGAAGCTTTGATTTTTCCCCTTCCCTTGTAGGGAAGGGGTTGGGGGTTAGCTTTCTGGGTAGTATCTAATTGACTAAAAGCAGCTGCAAACTGTCGCCAACCGTCGGCGGTTTGTTGAAAGTATGAACGCAAGCCATCATGATGTGCTAATAGTTGATCTAATGCTTGCCTTAACCAATCAGGGTTGAGAGATTGGTGTACTTCTAAAAGAATGGCTTGGTTCCAATGATGTGCATCTACTAGATTTTGCTCAAAGAACCAATGCTGAATGGGAGTTAGCGGAACTTCCCCTATTACTGGTGTTTGCTCACTAGATAATGTGGTGTGAGTGTCCACAATGGCTGCTAGTTCTGCCACTGTTTGATATTGGAACATCTGCCGAGGACGCAAAGCCAAGCCTTGTTGATTACCTTTGGCTACCACTTGAATTGCGAGAATTGAATCACCACCCAATCTAAAGAAGTTATCATGAATGCCGATAGATGCCACACCTAACACCTGACTCCAGATAGTAATTAATTTTTGTTCTGTAGGTGTTCGGGGTGCGGTTGTGGTGGTAGTGACTGGCGATAAATCAGGTATGGGCAAAGCGCAACGGTCTACTTTACCATTAGCTGTTAAAGGTAAAGTTTCTAGGACAACAAAGGCTGTCGGTAGCATATAAGCAGGTAACTTGTCTGCTAAAAATTGGCGTAATTCTGCTACTTCGATGTGGCATTTGGGAACAACATAAGCCACTAAGCGGCTATGTTCTGGGGTATCGTGACGAACCATTACTACAGCCTGGGCTATCTCTGAATGTTGGCTGAGTGCCGCTTCAATTTCCCCTAACTCAATACGAAAACCACGCAGTTTCACTTGATGGTCTAAACGACCGAGATACTCAATGTTACCATCGGCAAGATAACGAGCGCGATCGCCTGTTTTGTAGAGAGTGCTGATTGTGAGGTAGTCGGAGTCTTGGCGGTTTCCGTCGAGTCCGAACTGCCGTTCTCCGAAGGAGTTCTCGAAGAGTACCTGAAGGGTTGACTGTTGATTAATAAATCTCTCGGCTGTCAATTCTGGACGTTGCCAATATCCTCTGGCTAACCCTGCACCACTGAGGTAAATTTCACCTGGTACGCCAACGGGAACTGGTTGTAGGTTTTGATCTAGGATATAAACTTGAGTGTTGGCGATGGGTTTACCGATTGTAGGGGCTTGTTGGCTGTGTGGAGGTATGAAAGCAAAGGTAGAGTAGGTAGTATCTTCTGAAGGCCCGTAAAGATTGTATACTCGCTCAATTGTGGATTGTTGATAAAGTTCGTCTACAAGGGATTTGGGTAAAGGTTCGCCTGCTAAATTTACTGTCTGCACTGATGCGGGAATGCCATTTAAACGTAGCAGTTCTCTAGCGGCTGAGGGGACTGTATTGATTAAGGTTACTTGTGCGGTGGCTGGTAATTCCGTTAGTTGTAAGGCATTATCAGCCAGGATAACGCAACCTCCCCAACTCAAAGGGACGAAGATTTCAAATACTGAAAGGTCAAAACAAATTGAGGTGGAAGCTAAAACACCTGTTAATTCTACTGGTGAGTAAATTTCTCTCGCCCAATACATGAGTGTTACCGGACTTTGATGAGTAATGGCGACTCCTTTGGGAATGCCTGTAGTGCCGGAGGTGTAGATGATGTAGGCTAGGTTGGTTGGGGATTGGGGATTGGGGATTGGGGACTGGGGACTGGGGACTGGGGATTGGGGAACTCGGGGCCCCCTCTGGGGATAAGGGGCAATGGGGATTGGGGAATCTAGGGAAACTATGGGGATTTGGAGTTGGGGGAGTTTGGTTAATTGCTTTTGCTGGGTGAGTAACACCTGCATTTGGGCATCTTCAATTATGAAAGCTAATCTAGCTTGGGGATAGGTGGGGTCTAGGGGAACGTAAGCACCACCAGCTTTGAGGATGCCCAATAAACCGATAATCATATCTAGGGAACGGTCAACGCAAATGCCTACAGGAATTTCTGGCTTGACTCCTAAACTTTGTAGATGACAGGCTAATTGATTGGCTTTGGTGTTTAATTGTTGGTATGTTAACTGTTCTTCACCCCAAATCACCGCTATACTTTCAGGAGTTTGTTTTACCTGTGCTTCAAATAATTCATGTAAACACTGCTGAGGATACTGGCGTTGGGTGGCGTTCCATTGTGCGAGTTGCTGTTGTTCGGCAATTGTCAATAATGGTAGTTCGTTAATATGCTGCTGTGGGTTGAGAACTACTGCTGCTAATAATGTTTCTAGATGTCCAGCTAAACGCTCAATTGTTGTGGCTGTGAATAAATCAGTATTATATTCCAACTGACAATTTAAGCCTTGAGAAGTTTCGTTCACGAACCAAGTCAAGTCAAATTTGGCTGTACCACTATCCGCCTCAATTACTTGCCATTGCACTTCCCCCATATCCAACTCTATTAGAGGTAAATTTTGCAACACTAACATGACTTGGAAAAGTGGTGAGTGACTGAGCGATCGCACTGGTTGCAGTACCTCCACCAATTGTTCAAAAGGTAAATCCTGATGGGCATAAGCACCCAAAGCAGTTGCCCGTACTCGTTCTAATAAAGTAGCAAAACTAGGATTACCACTCAAATCAGTACGTAAAGCAAGAGTATTAGCAAAACAACCAATTAATCCTTCCGTCTCTACACGATTGCGATTAGCTATAGGACTGCCAATTACAATATCATCATTACCACTGTAACGATATAACAGCACATTCCAGACAGCCAACAAAGTCATAAATAAAGTGCTGTGATAACGCCGACTCAAATCTCTTAAACCCTGAGTTAATTCAGCGGGTAAATTAAACCCATATACAGCCCCCCGAAAAGACTGTACAGCCGGACGCGGGTAATCTGTCGGTAATTCCAACATCACAGGCGCAGACTCTAGCTGTCCTCGCCAATACTCCAAATGCTCCTCTAAAACCCTCCCTTTTAACCACTCTCTTTGCCAATAAGCAAAATCTACATACTGAATTTTCTCTTCTTCGTTATGACCTAACCCCCTAACCCCCTTCCCTACAAGGGAAGGGGGAAAAGTTAAAGCCTCTCTCCTTTTAGGGGAGAGGTACTCTAGCGAGAAGCCGCTCCGCGTCTTTGGAGAGGGGTTTTCCAAATCCTGTGAAAATTCAGCTTTGTATGTACCCTGCGGATTCTGCCTTGCAGTATGCGCCTTTGCGCAAAACACATCCCGAACCAACAACCTCACAGACCAAGCATCAGCAATAATATGATGCAAAGTCAATAACAAAACCTGATTCTCTTCCCCCAAGCGTACCAAGCGCACCCGCCACAACAAATCATCAGCCAAATTAAAAGGCTGTTGCGCCTGAGTTCGCGCCAACTCCTGCACCTGTTGCTGTTGCTCAAACTCCGGTAGTGCTTGCAAATCAATCACTGGTATCTGGACATCATCAACATCAGCAATCCTCAAAACAGGCTGTCCATCCACATTCAAGAAATTCGTCCGTAAAATTTCCTGTCGCCGCACCACTTCCGTAAAACTGTGCTGCAAACTATCCAAATCGATATTGCCCCGAATTTGCACCGCCAAAGGAATATTATAAAAAGGGCTATCCGGCTCTAACTGTGCCAAAATCCAAAAGCGTTGTTGAGCAAAAGATAAAGGTAAATTACCAGTGCGTGGGATAGGTAATATAGGGCTAGTTTCTCTGTGACTTTGTTCAATTACCGTGGCTAAATCAGCAATCCTAGGACTTGCAAACAAATGATGCAACGGCAACTCTACACCAAATACCCGTCGCACTTGAGAAATTAAACGCGTAGCCAGCAGTGAATGACCGCCTAAATCAAAGAAATTATCTTCAATCCCCACCGACTCAACACCCAGTACCGTAGTCCAAATACTGGCCAAAACTTCTTCCGTTGGCGTGCGAGGCGTTTCATCTAGTTTTGTACTGAAGGATTGAGTCTTGGGAGTAGGTAAGGCTTTACGGTCAACTTTACCATTGGGTGTTAAGGGTAAGTCCGTTAACGTGACAAATACCCCAGGAATCATATATTTGGGTAGTTTAGTAGCTAGGAATTGCTGTAAATCATTTGCCGCCACACCCTGAGAGTCGGGAACAATGTAAGCGACTAAACGAGGTTCTCCTGGTTCATCTTCTCGCACCGTAACCACAGCCTGTCCCACTGCGGGATATTGTGTTAGTACAGCCTCAATTTCTCCCAATTCAATGCGAAAACCCCGGATTTTGACTTGATAATCTAATCTTCCCAAATATTCCAGTTTACCGTCAGGCAGATAACGGACGCGATCGCCTGTTTTATATAGGGCATGGGGCATAGACAAGCTTTTTTCTCCCCTGCTTCTCAAGAGTCCCCAGTCCCGAATAAACCTCTGTGCTGTTAATTCTGGACGTTGCCAATATCCTCTGGCGACTCCGTATCCACCAATATATAGTTCTCCTGGTACGCCGATGGGGACTGGTTGTAAATGCTCGTCGAGGACGTAAAATTGGGTGTTTGCGATGGGACGACCGATGGTAATAGGTTCATCTGGGCTGAGTTTTTGGGCTGCTGACCAAATTGTGGTTTCTGTTGGCCCGTATAGATTCCAGACTTCTTGAGTACAAGATAATAGCTGTTGGGCTAGGGTAGGGTCTAATGCTTCGCCGCCACAGAGGATTTTTAAGTCAGGCTTTCCCTGCCAACCACTGGCTAGGAGTAGCCGCCAAGTTGCAGGGGTGGCTTGCATGACGGTGATTTGATGTTGAGCGATCGCTTCTGCTAACCTCTCACCATCCAGGGTAACATCCCTTTCTACCAACACTAAACAAGCACCAACGATTAAAGGTAGGAAAATCTCTAAAGCTGCAATGTCAAAGGCTAGGGTGGTGACAGCCAGGAGGTTATCTTCTGCTGTTAGTCCTGGTGCTTTCGTCATTGCGGTTAAGAAGTTGCTCAAGCTTCTGTGCAAAATTTGCACGCCTTTGGGTGTTCCGGTTGAGCCGGAGGTGTAGATTAGGTAGGCGAGTTGGGAACTGGGGACTGGGGACTGGGGACTGGGGACTGGGGACTGGGGACTGGGGACTAGGAATTGGGAATGATTTTTGACTTCATGCTGGATATTGTCTAAACAGATAATTTCTGCTGAGTGTTCTGGTAGGTTGTTTAATAAGGAAGTTTGAGTTAATAAGATTGATATTTGTGAATCGTTAATGATAAACTGTAAACGCTCTTGGGGATAGCCTGGATCTAAAGGGACGTAAGCACCGCCGGCTTTGTGAACTGCTAATAGGGAAATTACCATTTCTAAAGAGCGATCGCAGCAAATTCCTACTCTTGTTTCTGCTTTCACTCCTAAGTTTTGTAAATAGGTGGCTAGGTGATTAGCTTCTTGTTCAAGTTGCTGATAAGTTAGGGACTGATCACCAAAAATAACAGCAATTTTATCTGGGGTTTTTGCTACTTGTTTGCTGAATAATTCATAAACACTGCAATTAGGAATCTCTGTAAATGTATCGTTCCATGCTGTAAGTAAGTTTTGTTCTGTTGTTGTCAATAGTGGTAACTCAACAATCGATTGCTCTGGATGAGCGACAATTGCCGATAATAAAGTTTGAAAATGTGTAATTAAACTTTCAATAGTAGCTTTTTTAAATAATTCTGTACTGTATTCCCAAGTTCCCCTTAAACCGCTGGGTGTTTCGTACATATCCAGGCTGATATCAAACCGAGATGTGGATTGTTCTGTTTCTAGAGGTTCAATTTTTAATCCAGGTAAATTTGTAGTCTGATGGGGTGTGTTATGGAGAACAAACATTACCTGAAATAGAGGATTTTGACTTAAGTTGCGTTCTGGTTGTAGTTGTTCTACTAAATCTTCAAAGGGTAAATCTTGATGAGATAAAGCTGCTAAAACTGTTTCTTTGACTTGATTGAGGAGTTGGAGAAAGTTGGGTTTACCAGATAAATTGGTGCGAAAAATGAGATTATTAACAAATAAACCAATGAGGTTAGCAATTTCTGTGCGATCGCGGCTAGTAACTGTAGAACCAACTAAAATATCTTCTTGTCCACTGTAGCGATATAGCAAGATATTAAATGCTGTTAACAGCGTCATGAATAGCGTAGCACCATGCTGTTGGCTCAGTTTTCGCAACTGCTCAGACAATTCTGGCGACAACGTAAAAAATAGCCTCCCTCCTCTAAAATTCTGTATTGCTTTGCGTGGATAATCTGTAGGGAGAGACAATTCATGAGGATAATTTTTCAGTTGTTCCCGCCAATATGATAATTGAGTTGTCCTAGCATCACTTTGCAACCATTTTTGTTGCCAAGCCGCAAAATCCACAAATTGAATTGGTAGTTCTGCTAGGTTTTGACCTTGATAAAGTGAGACTAATTCTCGCACCAATACCCGCAATGACCAGTAATCAGTAATGATGTGGTGCATAACCAACACCAACACAAATTCAGTATTGCTCATTTGTAGCAACGCCACACGTAACAAAGGCGTTTCAGTGAGTTGGAACGGCTGTTCTGTGAGTAACTTTGCTTGCTGTATAACTTGTGTTAATTGGGTTTCTTGTGATAATTCCCGCAAATCAATTAAAGGTAGAGTTAGTTTGACATTTGCAGCAATATTCTGTACAGGTTCGTCATTCACTACCGTAAAACTGGTACGAAGAATTTCGTGACGCAACACAATTGACTGTAAACTTTGCTCTAGACGAATAATATTGAGATTTCCCGTCAAACGCAAAGCCGCAGGTATATTATAAACTGATAATCCTGGTTGTAATTTATCAAGAAACCACAATCTTTTTTGAGCGAAAGAAAGCGGGAAATATTGCGTTTTAGTAGATTTTTGCTGTAGTAGTTTAGCTAATAAATCTCGCTTTTCGGCTGCGGTAATATTCATGATTAACCTTCCTCTAACTGCATTTTTTGAAGTAATATTTCTACTTCCTCATCAGAAAGTTCACCCAGATTGTCTAGTAAATCTTGATGATTACTGCGTTCAATTCGTTCAATTGGGATTGTTACTTGTACTTTTTCTCTGCTTTCCCACTGCTTTTGGAGTAAGTCAGCTTGTGCAGTTAAAGTAGGATTGAGAAAAAAATCACGAATAGCTAAATCAAGTTGAAGATTTTGCCGCATTTGAGTAATGATCTGAGTTGCTGATAATGAATTGCCTCCTAATTCAAAGAAATTATTGTGAATACTTGAAACTTCTACATTCAAAATATACTTCCATAGTTGAGCGAGTGCTATTTCTAATTCTGTAGAGGGGGGTATAACAGCAATTTCCGATTGATGAAATTGATATTCTGGCTGAGGTAAAGCACGACGATCAATTTTACCATTGGGTGTTAATGGCAGAGCTTCTAAGGGAATATAAAGACTGGGAATCATATATTCTGGCAATCTTTGTTGGAGAAATTGCTGCAATTTTTGAGTTACTAATTCAGCTTTTGTTATCTTGTTTTGGGAAGTTTCTGGTGATAGCCAATAGGTTGTCCAACGAGGATCTATAGCACCACCTAAAAAGCCATGTAAAAATATTTGTTGTTCATGTAAAGTGAAATATTCGCTGATAGTATCAAAATCTAAATCACCGATGGGACACAAACCTAAATTTTGATTGGGTGCTGTTTCCATTAATAATTGACCGATATAACCAGCTTCTATTAAACAAAAATCTTTAGATTTATCACCATAAACTTGTGAAATTGCCTGCAAATCACCAATTAAAAATATGGCAAATGCTGCTTGGGTAAAAATATCCTGATTGATGCCATAGATACTAATATCAATGTTTGCTATATCACTTAAATGGATAAGTTCGTGTTGTTGGGGATGATAGTAGTAAAAACCAGTCGCTAAATTTTCAACTCGATGAGGTTTTATATAAATATATGTTTGAACTGGATACAAACTACCAGCAGAAGCATAGCGATATTTCGGCAAGGGAGAATGTTCTAATTGCTGCGATCGCAAACACTCCAGAAATTCACCTAAGGCAGTTAAGGGGACAATTTCTTCTAGAAACTGACGATAACTTTGTCGTCTTAGGTTAACTTGATGAGATTCAACCCCAGGTAAAGCCACAGCATGCACTTCAGCATCAAACTTTCTCACTCCTTTTTGTTGCAGTTTGAAATCAAGCTGTGAGGAAGAATTGAGGGTATTTTGGCTAGCAATTACCTCTGGTTGTAACACCAGATAAGCAATTAACCGCTGTTGAGATGGTGCATTCCCCGCAGTCGTAACTACAGCTTGGGTTATAGCCGGATGTTGTTGTAAAGCTGCTTCAATTTCCCCTAACTCAATCCGATAGCCATTAATCTTGACTTGAAAATCTTCCCGTCCCAGAAATTCTATTGTCCCATCAGGTAAGTAGCGTCCTAAGTCCCCAGTTTTATATAGGGGTGTAGGGGTGTGGGGGTGTGGGGGTGTGGGGGTGTGAGGGGGGAAATTCTCTCCCATGCCCAATTGAATAAATCTCTTTGCTGTCAATTCTGGACGTTGCCAATAACCTTTAGCAACTCCTAAACCACCGATGTAGATTTCCCCAATTGCCCAGGTTGGACAGGGTTCGAGGGAGTGGTTGAGAACGTAAACCTGTTGATTGCTAAGGGAATAACCGTAGGGAATACTTTTCCAATTGGGGTCGATTTCGCCGATGGGGTAGAAAATTGACCAGATAGAAGCTTCTGTCGCGCCACCTAAGCTAATAATTTGGGGATGATTAAATTGGTTACGGATGCGTGGGGGTAATGTTAAAGGTATCCAGTCACCACTGAGTAAAATCAGGCGGAGTGTTTGGTTTTGGGTGGGGGATGAGTCAAGTAACAGTTGCATCAGGGCGGGAACGGAATTCCAAATTGTCACCTGATATTGGTTAATTAGTTGCATCCAATGGATGGGATCGTTACCGCATTCAGGAATAACAATTGTTCCTCCAGCCGCTAAGATACCAAAGATGTCATAGACCGATAAATCAAAACTCAGAGACGATACCGCTAAAACTCGGTCATTGGCCGTCACACCAAAGCGTTGATTAATATCTAATATCGTGTTGACTGCCCCTTGATGGTCAATCATCACACCTTTAGGCGTTCCCGTCGAGCCGGATGTGTAAATTACATAGGCTAAATCTGTGGGTAGACCTAACCCCCCAGCCCCCTTCCCTTGTATGGAAGGGGAAGAGTTTAAGATTGCTTCTATATCAGAAGGAGAGGTTAAAGCCTCTCTCCTACGAGGAGAGAGGTCAACACATATCCGAGTTAGACCATCAGCCCATTCTAAAGACTTATCTAACCAGGATTGGGTGAGTATAATTTGTGCTTGGGTTTCTTGTAACAGGTGCAGACGACGCTGTGTCGGTAATTGCGGATCGATAGGTACGTAGGCAGCACCAGAGGTCAGAATCGCTAAGGTTGCAACCACTTGTTCCCAACCTTTATCCATAACAATTGCTACTAATTGGTTGGGAGTTACACTTAATTGTTGCAAATGCTGGGCAAGATAGCAGACGCGATCGCTCACCTGTTGATAGGTTAAAGTTTGTTCTGTGGTGACAATTGCCGATTGATTGGGTTGTTTTGCTACCTGCTGGAAAAATAGGGTGTGGAGGCAGAGATCAGGCGGGGGGACAGAGGGGCAGGAGGGCAAGGAAATCTCATTAGTATCTGTTTCTACTAACTGTTCTAGGAAATTACAGTAGGTACGGAACATTTCATCTAACATTCCTGGGGGGAAAAGTTCATCGATGGTGTCCCAATTAAAGAATAATGCACCAGCAACTTCTCCTACTTGATGATCAAAATACACTTGGGAGGTTTGGCTGAGGCTGTATATTAAGTTACTCTGCCAATTGCGCTGGACTTCTGATTGTTGATGATCTTGGGTAAGGGTACTGGTAAAGACTACAGGCATCAGTGCTTCTGTCACCCGTTGTTGCTGACGGGCTAATTGACGAAGTACCTCTACACCACTGAAATAGCGATGGTCTAAATCATCCCAGAGTTGGGTTTGGATGCGGTGAGCTAGTTCAAGGAAACTGTTACATCCTGCACTGGAAATTTCTAAAAGTAGAGAGGCGGTGAAATCTCCGACAATTTGATTGACTTCGGGATGTAGGGGAAGACGGTTAAATAAGGTCAGATTGAGGGTGAAATGAGGTTGTTTGCTCCAGCGTGAGAGAATTTTGGCAAAAGCAGCCAAAAGTATGCCTGACGGCGTAATTCCCGCTTCGCTGGCTTGCTGTTTGAGTTTTTGCCATTGATTTGGGGATAAAGTGCCGCTGCGGCGAGTGAAATGGGGTGCTGTAATTTGACTAAGGGGCTTAGTTAAAGGTAATTCCGGCGCAGGGGGTAAGGTGGTGAGGCGATTTTGCCAGTATACTTGAGAACGCTGATAAATTGCTGAGTCTCGTAATGTTTTTTCTGTGAGGACGTAATCTCGGAAAGTTAAGCTGATGGGTGGTAACTCGACATCTGGATTTTCCAGGATTTGGGCTATTTCTCTACCTAATAAGCGAAAACTCCAAGCGTCGCCGATTAAAACATCAAAGCTGATGCAGAAGCGGATTTTGTTGTTATCTAATAAAATTGCTTGAATTTCAAATAAAGGATAGCTATCAGTGGGGCGAATTTGATGAGAAAGGCGTTGGCGTATATCCTGGAGTGCAGAATCTACTCCACGCAAATCTGTCACCGCAATTTTGAAATCCGGTACTTCTGCTAAAACCCTTTGCTGTCCATCAGCTTGGACAACTACCCGCAGCATATCATGGCGTTCAATCAATCGCTGCATTGCCATTTCTAGCTGTGCGACAGTCAACCCTACGATTTCAATTTCCTGATAACCGTGGGTAGCAATGTTACCCAACTCAAAAGCCGCACTGCGTCCGATGAGGTAGGCTTGCTGAATATCTGTCAGGGGAAAAGGTTGATAGCGTTCCTGGGGTTGGGGTTGAATTTTGGGTAGTCCGAAACCTAATCCCCTAGCCCCCTTCCTTTGTAGGGAAGGGGGAATATGAGACGTTGCATACAACGTCTCTACAGTAGTAGGAGAGAGGTCAATTTGTGCAGCTAGACTGGCAATGGTAGGAAATTGAAATAGGTGCTTGAGGGGTACTTCTACCTGCAAGGATTCGTTAATGCTCGCTACTAACTGCATCCCTAGTAGTGAATGCCCTCCCAAAGTAAAAAAGTTATCATAAATGCCGATTTGCTCAACTGGCAGTATTTCCTGCCAAATCACTGCTAAGGCTTGCTCTGTAGGGGTGCGAGGCGCGACATAAGCAACGCCTAATTCTGAAGATACTTTTTCAACTTTGGGTAATGCCTTGCGGTCAATCTTACCATTGAGATTAAGTGGCAATGCCTCTAAAGTGATGAAATGAGCAGGAATCATGTATGGTGGCAATTTTTCTGCTAAGTATTGCCGTAAATCTGGAATATTAATATTTCTAGGAGTGATATAAGCAACTAAGTTTTTATCTTCCGATGCTCCTTCACTAGCAATCACCACAGATTGTTGAATCTCTGGATACTGACTGAGTAAAGCTTCAATCTCACCCAACTCAATGCGATAACCACGTATTTTTACTTGATTATCTAATCTACCCAAGTATTCAATATTGCCATCATTAAGATAGCGGACGCGATCGCCTGTTTTATATAGAGTGTTGACTGAGATCATTTCTTTCCCAAATCCCCAGTCCCTAAGAAATCTTTCCCTCGTTAATTCAGGACGTTGCCAATATCCCCGTGCGACTCCTGCACCTGCAATGTATAATTCTCCAGGAACACCAACGGGTAATGGTTGGAGATGGTGATCTAAAACATAAACTTGAGTATTCGCAATGGGACGACCGATGGGGGGATTAGGACTATTGCGAGTAATATTTTTCAGTTCGATGCAGGTGGAATAGGTGGTATCTTCTGAGGGGCCGTAAAGATTAAAGATTTGCTGAACGTGGGGGAGTTGTTGCAGTTGCTGTACTAATTTCCATGTCAGGGGTTCGCCAGCTAAGTTGATTGTGTTAACAGAGGGGGGAATAGCGTGGAGTTGGGTCAGTTGAGTGTTATCGGAGGTTAACGCAGCTATCGCACTTGGTACAGTATTAATTAATGTCACCTGATCTTTAGCTGGTAAATTCGGCAGTGTCAGAGCATTTTCTGCCAAAATTACTTTACCGCCCCAAGATAGAGGGACAAAAATTTCAAATACAGATAAATCGAAACAGATAGAAGTGGCCGCCAATACCCCAGAAATAGCATCATCACTAAAGACCTCTCGCGCCCAGTACAATAAACAAACTGGACTGCGATGCTCAATCATCACACCTTTAGGTTTACCTGTAGAACCAGAAGTATAAATCAAATAAGCTAGATTTTCTGGTGTGGTTTTGTTTGTGGGGTTGGTTGTTGGTTGTTGGTTAATAACTGCTAAATTTTCTTCTAAATACAGAATTTTGGTTGACTGTAACTCAGGTAATTGTAGTTGCAAATATTTTTGAGTCAACAAAACCTTAACTTCTGCATCTGCCAAAATATACTGTAGTCTCGCTTCAGGATAAGCCGGATCTAAAGGTACATAAAATCCCCCAGCTTTGAGAATTGCCAACATACCTATCAGCATTTCTGGGGAACGTTCCATACAAATTCCCACGGGTGTTTCTGGCTTGACTGCCAAAGTTTGTAAATAATGAGCAAGTTGATTAGCTTTAATATTAATTTCTTGATATGTAAAAGCTTGCTCACCAAAAATTAAAGCGATCGCATCAGGTGTTCTTTCGACCTGTGCTGTAAATAATTCATGAATACACTCATGGGTAGGATATTCTCTCGATGTAGCATTCCAGTTGATTAATAATTGTTGTTCCTTGGTAGTTAATAAGGATAAATCTGATATTTTCGATTCAATATTTGTTACTATACTCTCTAAAATAACCTGCCAATGCTCTGCCATGTGAGCAATAGTATCAGCATCAAACAATTCGGTACTATATTCAAATTGTCCCCTAATTCCCTGGGGAGTGTCTTGTAAATTCAGGCGCAATTCATATTTCGCTGTATCTTCGCGAAGCTGCAACCTTTCTAAAGTTAATCCAGCTAGTTGAGGTGATTGTACTGTTGCTAGTTGTAAATCAAATTTCACCTGAAATAAAGGCATCATTTGATTAAGGTTACGTTCTGGGTTCAGAACTTCCACCAACTTTTCAAAAGGTAAATGTTGATGAGCAAAAGCAGCTAGCGTCACCTCACGCACCCGTTGCAGTAATTCCTCTACTGTAGGATTTCCAGCTAAATTTGTACGCAATACAACAGTGTTCACCAACAAGCCAATGAGATTTTCTGTTTCCTGGCGATCGCGGTTGACAATATCTGTACCAATTAATAAATCATCTTCTTCTGTATAGCGGTATAGTAATACTTGAAAACTCGCTAATAGCAGCATAAATAAGGTAATTCCCTGCGTTGCTGCTAAGTTTTTCATCGCTTGAGATAAAGACGTAGAGAGAGAAACTGCATAGTGTGAACCTGAATAGGTCGATACATCTTTACGGAGAGTAGGTAATTGTAAAACAGGTAATTCACCACTTAATTGTTGTTGCCAATAATTAATTTGCTCCTCTAGAAATGCACCTTGTAATTGTTGTCTTTGCCATAATGCCCAATCAGCATATTGAATGGGTAATTCTGCCAAAGGCGAAGTTTCTTGTTTCACATAAGCTGAATATAATATAGAAAGTTCTTTGAGGAAGACACCCACAGACCAACGGTCAGAAATAATATGATGGGTTGTTATTAATAAAATATGTTCATGTTCATCTAAACGTAGGAGGAGAGTTTTTAATAAAGGTTGACTTAAATCAAAGGGAGTTTGGGCAAATTCTAAAGCTAATTTTTCTAATTCTTGATTTGTAATATTTGGCAAGTCTAGTATTGGTATAGAAATGGGTTGCCAAGGTTCAATAATTTGAATTGGCTGTTTTTCTGAGTTAGTTGTGAAATAAGTTCTTAGGGTTTCGTGTCTTTTTCTGAGTTCATTAATGGCTGTTTCTAATGCGGATATTTGTAAATATCCCTGCATTCTGAGTACGCAGGGAACGTTATATACATAGCTATTTTTCTCTAGTTGTTGGATGAACCAGAGGCGTTGTTGAGCAAAAGATAGAGGGATATTTTCTGTTTGATTTCGTCGCAAAATTGTGGAGGATTGAGGTAGTGTTAATCCTTTTGCTTTGAGGCGGCGTTCAAATAATTCTCTTTGTTCTGGGGTGAGGTTGGTGAGGAGTTCTGAGTAGTTAGGCATTGTTTTATTAACGCAGAGGTAAGCGCGGAGTTTTTAGGGGAGGGTATTGAGTTGTTGCAGGACTTGTTCTGGGGTAAGAGTTTGGATTTCTGTTAGTAAGGCTGTCATTTGTTCTAGGTCTTGGCTTTGGGTGGTAATGACTGTTGCAATTCCGGCAATGGTGGGTGCTTCGTATAGTAGGTTTCGCATTGAGAGTTCGACACCAAAGCGATCGCGTAATCTAGAAATGGCTTGAATGGCTAGTAAGGAGTGTCCGCCTAAGTCGAAGAAGCTATCGTTAATCCCAATGGGGGAAATGCCTAATAAGTCTTGCCAAATTTGAGCGATCACTGTTTCAATTTCGTTACGAGGTGCAACATATTCATTTGTTAGCTGCGGACGGGTGTAGGTAGTATCGGTTTTTGTGTTGGTTTTCGTTGGGGTGTTTGTCACCCATTGTTCTAAACGTTTGTACAAGTCAGCTTTGGTAACTACAACTGATTCTGATAAACCTAAATTGATAATGTGTTGGGTAGCTTGCCATACTTCTTCAGGGGTGAGTGCGAATGCTGCTAAGTTGGCGGCGAAACCATGATTAATATCTGCGTCTAACTCACTACGGCAAGCATCCCAATTAATACTTATCCACGGGAAATTACTGTTTTTATTTTGTTGTACAGCGAACATATCAATTACTGCATTTGCCGCCGCATACACAGCTAAACCTAACCCACCTAAAACAGTGGAAAGGGAAGATTGTAAGACACAGAAATCTAGGGGGCGATCGCGCAAAACTTCAGCTAAAACAGATAAGCCCTGTATTTTGGTACGGTGGTTATATTCCCAGTGTTGTGTAGTTAATTGGGGTAACAATGCCATTGAATGCTCATTACTCATGGGTGTGGAATAAAATACCCCATGTATTTGTCCGAATTTAGACTCAGCTTGAGCTAATGCTTTTTCTAATTCTGGCTGTTTGGTAATATCTAAATTGATTTCCAAGTAGTCAATACTAGCATTATCTAAAATGTGTTTTAGTGTTGTGGGAATGACATCGCTAATTACAACTAACCGGACTGATATTTTTAGCAAAAACTCAATAAATACATTTCCCAGACCCGTTGTTAAGTCTCCCAAAACGACGTAAATTCCTAACTTTCGCAAAGATATTTTTGATTGATAATTATCTATTAATAAAGGTTTAAAAATTTGATTCCAGCGATAATTACCCCGATAGGCAACTACAGATGAGATATCATTAGTTAAACATTCTGTAATTAATTGTTGAGCAATTTGTTTATTTGTATGGACTGCATTGATTAATGTAATATCAACACAGCGACAAGTTAATTGTGGTATTTCTTGAGAAATCACCTTAGCCATACCCCAAACTGTCGCTTTCGTTGGGTGGATATTTTCATTACCTAACACTAATTGTCCATCATTTGTGACCAGCGTTAATGTTATTTTTTCCTCAATTGACTGAAAGTAAATTGCTTGTCCTAGATATAACAAGCTGATGATTTGCTGTTGTGACTCAGCTAAATCCCACAAATACAAAATATGCTGGGGGATTAGCTCTCGCAGTTCTAAATCTGACCACAACTCGACAAAATCTTTTGAACGTTGAGGATTGACTGTAAAAGTACGATATGCAGGTTGGTCGTATTCTTCACCCCTGCTAACAATAATTACATCATGTCCAGCCGCTTGTAGAGTATTAATTATTTCTTGACCAACACCATAGTTATCTGCCAGCACCAGCCAACACAACCGTTTTTCGGCTAAATCTACTTGGGGATGGGGTAAACTACGTTCCCAAGAAGGTACATAAAATTGGGGACTGGGGGCTGGGGAACTCGCGGCCCCCTCTCTCAATTCAATCCAGTAACGCTGCCGTTGGAAGGGATAGGTGGGTAGGGGTAGACGTTGGCGTTGTTCATGAGTATAGAAATTCTTCCAATTAATTGATACTCCTGCTAACCATAATTGCCCCAGGGTTTGCAGTAAAAATGCTACATCTGATTGTGTATCCTGGGGATGGCGTAGGGAAGATAAAATTTTGTGGGTATTGGTTTGTTGTTTGGCTAGGGTAGAAAGTGTCCGCCCTGCTCCTACTTCCAGTAAAATTTGCTGAGATTCTGTCAACAGTTCTCTAATTCCTGTCGCAAATTGTACGGGTTGGCGTAGATGATTTGTCCAGTAGTAAGGGTCAGTTGCTTGTTCTGGTGTAATCCAAGTACCAGTAAGGTTAGAAATAAAGGGAATTTTGGGTGTTTGCAGTTGGATTTTTTGCAAAGCGGCGATAAATGAAGGCATCATTTCTTCCATTAAGGGCGAATGGAAGGCGTGGGATGTCTGCAATCTCCGGCTGGAAATTCCCTGCTGATTTAAGTTCTGTTCTAGTTGGGCAATTTCCGCTTCCGTACCTGACACTACACATAATTCTGGTGCATTGTACGCCGCTATAACTAGATTATCTGTCAACAGAGGTTGTAATATATCTGCTGACATTCCTACCGAAAGCATTGCGCCAGTTGGACATTGCTGCATTAAGCGACCACGCAAAGCTACTAAAGCTAAAGCATCAGAGAGAGAAAAGACACCGGCTAAGGTTGCCGCTACGTATTCGCCAATACTATGACCAATCATTGCCTGTGGTTGAATACCCCAAGATATCCATAATTGGGCTAGAGCATATTCGATGACAAATAATGCGGGTTGTGCGTAGATGGTTTGGGACTGGGGATTGGGAATGCTTTCTTTTTCAAATAGGAGCGATAGCTCCGCTCGCCAAAGGCAACGCAAATCTAACCCCAAATGATGCTGTAATAATTCACAGCAATGATCTATTTGTTCTCGAAATATGGCTTCTGTATCATATAATTCCTTACCCATGTTGAGGTACTGACTACCTTGACCGGGAAACATAAAGGCGATACTTGGGCTTTTTTCAGAGCTAGCACGAGTGTATTTCGTTTCCCTCTCTAAAATTTGCGCTGCTTCTTGCGTAGTTGGACACAATACCATCCGGCGATATTCAAAATCCTGCCGTCCTCTTTGCAGCGTATAGGCAATATCTGCAAGGTTTAATTCTGGATGCTGTTGTAAATGTGTCGCCAGATTAATTGTTGCTTGCTCAAGAGCCTTCTCACTTTTAGCCGAAAGTACCAACAGTTGATAGTCTCTCCCCTGCGGGTTCTGCGAAGCAGTACTGCTCCTCTGCTCGAAAACAGGTGCTTCTTCTAAAATTACATGAGTATTCGTCCCACCAATACCAAAGGAACTAACACCAGCACGGCGGGGTGTTTTATCGGTTTCCCAGTCAACTAAATTGGTGTTGACATAAAAGGGGGTTTGCGAAAAATCTATTTGGGGATTTGGTTCTTGAAAATGTAAATTAGGGGGAATTTGTTTGTGTTTGAGTGCTAATACAGTTTTGATTAAACTAGCAATTCCCGCAGCTGCGTCTAAATGTCCAATGTTGGTTTTTACCGATGATACGGCACAAAATCCGGTTTTCTCTGTTCCCGAACGGAAGGCTTGAGTTAAGGCGGCGATTTCAATGGGATCACCTAATGCTGTCCCTGTTCCGTGGGTTTCAACATAACTAATATCCGTCGGTTCTACCGCGGCCAATGCTTGCGCGGCGCGAATTACTGCTGCTTGGGTATCAATCCTCGGTGCTGTGTAGCTGACTTTTAAACCGCCATCGTTATTAACGGCTGAACCTTTAATTACAGCATGGATATAATCTCTATCTTCAATAGCTTCTTGCAGTCTTTTGAGAACAACGATACCCAAACCACTACCTGCAATCGTTCCTTGAGCCTTAGCATCAAAGGCGCGACAATGACCATCGGGTGAATAAATACCACCTTCTTGGTATAAGTAACCTGTGGCTTTGGCTAAGGATACACCTCCTGCTAGTGCTATGTCGCACTCGCCACTTAATAAACTCTGACAGGCTACATGGACTGCTACTAACGATGTGGAACAAGCTGTTTGAATATCTAAACTTGGGCCTCGTAAATTTAATTTGTAAGAAACTCTAGTGGTGAGGAAGTCTTTATCGTTGGACAGAAATAATTGATAGCGACTAACTTGATTTTGAATGTGTGGGTTTGTAACTAAATTGAATAAGTAGCTATTCATAGCTGCACCGGCATAGACTCCAATTGCTCCGGTGTAGTTTTCAGGGTTATATCCTGCATCTTCTAAGGCTGACCAAGCACATTCTAAAAATAGTCTGTGTTGGGGGTCGAGAATTTCGGCTTCTCTGGGATTGAAGCCAAAAAAATCAGCGTCAAAGTCTTCGATGTTGTCTATTAGGGCTTGTCTTTTGACGTAGTTAGGATGTTTTAATAGTGCTGGGTCTACACCGTTTGTTTGGATTTGGTCATCGGTTAATGTGGTAACGGATTCTATGCCGTTGCGGAGGTTTTGCCAATATTCTTCTAGGTTGTTCGCACCAGGAAATTTCCCTGCCATGCCGATAATTGCTATTTCTAATCCGGTAGTGTTGTTCATATAGTTTTTTGAATATTTTTTAACGCCAAGGAGTGCCGAGAGTTAATTTTTGAGAAATAAGAGGGTTAGGTTTTCAGTCTTGTTTGTCTTTGTTTGAGGAGTCTTTGTTTACCGCTTTCTAGTTGGGAAATTCTTGATTCTATTTGTTGATCTATTGAGGGGTTATTTTGCGTTAAATATTTGACTAGAGAGTTAATGGTGGGATAACGAAATAAGTCAACTAGAGGAATATTTTGGTTTAGTTTGAGATGTAGTTGCCCCTGCATTCTCACTATTAATAAGGAATGCCCCCCTAAGTCGAAGAAGTTATCATGAATACTGATGTTCTCTATGCCTAATAATTGTTGCCAAATATTGGCGATAGTTTGTTCAATTTGTGTTTGAGGCTGTAAGCAAGTATCACCTATAGCTGGATGCAGATGATTGGAGACTGGTAATGCTTTGCGGTCTATTTTACCGTTGGGTGTTAGTGGTAATTTTTCTAAAACTATAAATGCCGATGGCATCATATATATAGGTAGTTTTTCACCTAAAAAAGAACGTAGTTCTGTTGGAATAATCTCTGTTTTATTTTCAGGATGAGGAACGATGTAAGCAACTAAACGAGGTTCTCCTAGTTCATCTTCTCGCACCGCGACCACAGCCTGTCCTACAGCAGGATGTTGTGTTAGTACAGCCTCAATTTCTCCCAATTCAATGCGAAAACCCCGAATTTTGACTTGATAATCTAATCTCCCTAAGTATTCCAGTTTACCATCAGGCAGATAACGGACGCGATCGCCTGTTTTATATAGGGCATGGGGCATAGACAAGCTTTTTTCTCCCCTGCTTCTCAAGAGTCCCCAGTCCCGAATAAACCTCTGTGCTGTTAATTCTGGACGTTGCCAATATCCTCTGGCGACTCCATATCCACCAATATATAGTTCTCCTGGTACGCCGATGGGGACTGGTTGTAAATGCTCGTCGAGGACGTAAAATTGGGTGTTTGCGATGGGACGACCGATGGTAACAGGTTCATCTGGGCTGAGTTTTTGGGCTGCTGACCAAATTGTGGTTTCTGTTGGCCCGTATAGATTCCAGACTTCTTGAGTACAAGATAATAGCTGTTGGGCTAGGGTATGGTTTAATGCTTCGCCGCCACAGAGGATTTTTAAGTCAGGCTTTCCCTGCCAACCACTGGCTAGAAGTAGCCGCCAAGTTGCAGGGGTGGCTTGCATGACGGTGATTTGATGTTGTTCTATGCAGGTAGCGAGTTGGCTGGGGTCAACTAGGGCGGTTTGGGGAGGTAAAACGACTTGTGCGCCTGCAATTAAGGGGAGGAATAATTCTAAGGCGGCGATATCAAAGGCAATGGTGGTGACTGCTAATAGTTTGTCCTTGGAGGTAATGGATAACCGTTGTTTCAGGTCGGTTAAAATATTGACAAGCGATCGCGCTTCAATCATCACCCCTTTTGGTTGTCCCGTTGACCCTGATGTATAAATTAAATAAGTGAGTTGTTCTCTTGTTACACTAATTTCTGGGTCAATTTTTGGTTGCTGACTAATCTTTTCCTCTAATTCGTCCAAGTTAATTGTTGCTACTTCATCCGTAATTATGCTATTTAAAGATGTTTGAGTAAGTAGTAATGTTAACTCTGCGTCTGCCATCATGAAACGCAGACGTTCTGGGGGGAAGGTGGGGTCTAGTGGTACGTAGGCTGCACCAGCTTTGAGGATACCTAGTAGGGCTATGATTAATAGTGGCGATGAACGCTCTAAATAAACTCCAATTCTGGCTTCTGATTTGATTCCTAGTTGTAGTAGATAATGGGCGATTTGATTGGATTTCGCGTTTAATTCGGCGTAAGTTAGGGTTTTGTCTGCAAATGCAACTGCTGTTGCGTCTGGTGTTTGCTGTGCTTGCTGGCTGATGATTTCATGAACACATTGCTGAGGAATTTCCTGTGTGGTGGCGTTCCAGTCAATGAGTATTTGCTGTTGTTGGGTGGGACTGAGAAATGGTAGTTCTGCTAGGGTGCAATCTCCCTGTGTCATTCCTAGCAACAAGGTTTCTAGCTGTTCTAAGATTTGGGTGATGGTGGTATTGTGGTAGCGATCGCGATCATATAAAACTCTCAAAGACAGCCGAGAATCGACCATTGCGTACAGCGTCAAAGGATAATTCGTCTGTTCTGTGGCTTGGATATTACGGATTTCCAGTGCTTCTAAGGACTGCTTGAGGGTAGGTTCAATGGGATAATTTTCAAAGACCACCAAAGTTTCAAATAGCGGTAGGGATGGTGAAACTTCACTCCAGCGATGAATATCTACTAAAGAACTATATTCATATTGCTGTATTTCTACTTGCTGATTTTGTAGCTTTTGCAGCCATCTATATAACGACTCTTCAGGTGATATTAATACCCGAAATGGCAAGGTATTGATGAACAATCCCACCATTGAATCAGCACCGTGAAGCGACCCCGGACGACCAGCGCAGACTGTAGCAAATAAAGCATCTTTTTCCCCACTATAGCGACTCAACAACAACGCCCAAGCACCTTGAACAAAGGTATTAATAGTTAACTGTTGTTGTTTTGCTATGGTTTGCAGTTTGCTAGTTAATTCGACTGAAAGCTGAATGTTCTCCTCATGATAATGACTATGTAAATTATCTGGACGAATATCTCTATGTTGATTAATATTTATTTGCGTTGGAGATACAAACCCCTGTAATTGCTGTTTCCAAAATATCTCAGCTTCAGCAAAGTTTTGTTGCTGTAACCAAGCAATGTAATCGTGATAGCGACGTAGGTTTGGTAAAACAGGTGTTTGTTGTTGACTATATGCTTGATAAATAACAATAAATTCTTTTAAAAGCACCTGAATAGACCAACCATCTAAGAGTAAATGGTGATAACTCCAAACAAACTGATAAACTCCAGTGGTTAACTGAATGAGTGTCATTTGCATCAGAGGTGCTTGGGATAAATTAAACCCCTGTTCTCGCTGTTTTTGCAGCAGAGTTTTTAAAGCTTCCTGTTGTTGCTGAACTGAAAAATCACACCAATCAAGATGATTAATTTGAAACTTTACTTGCTTACCAACTACTTGTAGAGGCTTTTCTAACTTATCCCAAACAAAAGCCGTGCGTAAAACAGGATGACGATTGATTAAATTTTGCCAAGCAGACTCAAAAGCAGGAATATTTAAACTACCGTGTAACTCATAACTTACCTGTACCACATAAGCACCAGAGTTAGGTGCATACAGACTATGAAATAACATACCCTGCTGTAAAGGTGAGAGGGGATAAATATCTTCAATAGTTTTGTGATTTAGAGTTGTATTCATTGCACTCCCTCCGTTTCAAAACTGATCATCCCCATCACTAAATCCAAAGTTTCTTGATTTAAATTTGCTAATTCAAAATCAGAAGGTGTGTAACCTCCCGCATTAGGTAAACGACAGTGATTGATAATCGCTTGTAATCCTTGCTGGAAATGATTTGCTAATTGTGAAATAGTTTCCTGTTGATACTGCTGCCGACTATATATCCAATCAAACTGTAATTTTCCTTCACGGACAAACCCAATAATTTCTATAGCATAGCGTCGAGTTTGTTGTTGATCTTGGGTTGTAATTCCAGGTAATGGTAGCCATTTTAATCTTCCCTGTTCTAAACCTAAATCTAATTGTCCTAAATAGTTAAAGCTAATTTCCGCTTGGGGTAAATCCCGCAACCTTTGACTTGCTTCACTGTCATCAAGGTAGCAGAGTATTCCATAACCAAATCCTTGATTGGGTACTGTTCGCAATTGTTCTTTAATACCTTTAAGAATTTCCCCCCAATCATCACTGTCTTTTGATAACAAACAGGGATAAATTGCTGTAAACCATCCCACAGTGCGAGATATATCTATATCTTCTCCTGGGAAATTACGACCATAACCTTCTAAATCAAGCAACACCAAAGGATTATCTATCCAGGTTGATATAGTAGCAGTTAAAGAAGTTAACAATACATCATTAATTTGTGTATTGTAGACCGTCGGAACTTCTGTAAGTAAAGCTTGGGTATCTTCCACAGAAATTTTTATAGTCACAGTTTCAACGTCAGCAACCTGATTAGCACCATCAGGATAATCGATTGGTAATGGTTTAACTTCTGCGTATTTACTTGATAACCAATATGTTAATTCTTCTTTGAGAAATTCCGACTGAGCATAATTATATAATTTTTCTGTCCAAGTTAAAAAAGAAGTAGTCTTAGCAGGTAAATTAATTGTCTGTTTTTTCAAAGCTTGTTGATAAGCAGTTTGAAAATCCGCCAAGAAAATCCGCCAAGAAACCCCATCAACAACCAAGTGATGGATAATAATTAATAACTTAGATACCTCTCCCAAATCAAAATGAACTACACTCAATAAAGGAGCGTGACTAATATTTAAACTACCTTGTAGTTCATCAGCAAATTCTTTAATAGCCACCTCTTGTTGACTAACAGACAAAACTGATAAATCACAACAAACCAGAGGAACATCCCCAACCAACTCAACAATTTCTCCTCCTATCTCTCTCTCTGCGTTTCTGCGCCTCTGCGTGAGTAAATCCCCCTCTCCAAATTGACACCGCAACATATCATGATGCAGCAATAACTTATTAATAACTTCAACCAAAACTTCCTGTTGTAACTTCTCCGCAGACTCTAAAAATACCGCCTGATTAAAATGATGCTGATTCATCAAATCCTGCTCAAAAAACCAATATTGAATCGGAGTCAACCGCACAGCACCAGTAACCATACCCTGCGGCATTAGAGCCAATTTATTAGGAGTAACAACTGCTGCAAGTTCAGCAATAGTTTGATATTGAAAAAGCTGTTTAGGTGTGAAGTGTAATCCTACTTGATTAGCCTTAGCTATCACCTGAATCGCCAGAATTGAATCCCCACCAAGCGCAAAGAAATTATCATAAATACTCACTTGGGGCAAACTCAAAACTGATGACCAAATTTCTACTAACTTAGCTTCTATATCAGTCCGCGCTACAGTCCCATCTGGGAAGTTTATAATTTCTGGTGCTGGTAATTTTTGTCTATCTACTTTACCGTTAGCTGTGAGAGGTAGATTTTCTAAAGGGACAAGAAAGTTAGGAATCAAATAATCAGGGAGACGTTGCTGTAAAAATTCCCGTAAATTATCCGGTGTTCCATCTGAAGGGATAAAGTAGGCTACAAGTTTTTGTTGACGCGCAATAACCACACATTCCCGTACTCCTGGATGCTGATTTAATACGGCTTCAATCTCGCCCAACTCAATCCGAAATCCCCTGATTTTTACTTGATTGTCTAATCTTCCCAAGTATTCAATATTACCATCTGCAAGGTAAAGGGCGCGATCGCCTGTTTTATATAAAGTGCTTGATGCTTCGGCTGATGTGCTGAGTGTGCTAATTCCCAGTCCCCAATTAATAAACCTTTCGGCGGTTAACTCTGGTTGATTTAAATACCCACGCGCTAGTCCATCACCTGCTATATAAAGTTCACCGGGAACTCCTACTGGTAAGGGGTTGAGATGGGAGTCGAGAATATATACTTGAGTATTGTTGATAGGACGACCGATGGGAACAGTGTTTCCCTGACAGATATCGTTAACGGTATAACAACAAGTAAAGGTAGTATTTTCAGTAGGGCCGTAACCGTTGATGATGCGACATTCAGGATAAGTTTGCAGCAGTTTATTAATATGCACAGCCGATAAAACATCGCCACCAGCGATTAATTGTTTAACTGGTGTTAGACTTTCGAGATGTTCATCTACCATCAGATGAAATAAGCCGGCTGTTAACCACAGGGTAGTAATTTGATGCTGTGTAATAGCCTGTCCAATTTCTGCTAGTGTGGGTTGTTGACTGGATAAAATTACTAAACGACTACCATTTAATAATGCTCCCCAAATTTCAAATGTAGAAGCATCAAAAGCTATTGGTGCGGCTTGGAGTAAGCTTTCATTAGCATTTAAATTGATATAGTTGCAATCTTTGACGAGTCGCACTACACCCCGATGAGGTATACATACACCCTTGGGAACTCCTGTAGAACCAGAGGTGTACATGACATAAGCCAAGTTTTCTGGTGTGGTGTGGTTGACGGGGTTAGCTTTGGGGTGGGATGTTAGATGTGCTGTGTCTGTATCAAAACAGAAGATGGGTAAATCGGGTAGTTGGGAGATGTGCTGCTGTTGGGTGAGTAGTACCTGTATTTGAGCATCTTGAATTAGAAATGCTAGACGTTCTTGGGGATAATTCGGGTCTAAAGGAACGTAAAAACCTCCTGTTTTGAGGATTGCTAAAATACCGATGATAAAATCAAGAGAACGGTGAGAGCAAATTCCTACGGCTATTTCTGGCTGAACTCCCAAACATTTGAGATGATATGCAAGTTGATTGGCTTTGGTGTTGAGTTCGGAGTAAGTAATTGCTTGGTAGTCACAAATAACTGCAATTTCATCACCAAATTTTGCGGCTTGTTCCTCAAATAATGTGTGTATACAGTCGGAAATTGGATGACTAATTGAACTACCAAAATTGATGATTTGTTGAAGTTCTTCCTCACTCATCAAAGGTAATTCGGATATTTTTTGATTCGGTTGAGAAGTCATCGCCAACAAAATATTCTGGAAATGTTCTGTGAAACGATGAATCGTTGTTTCTGTAAATAAATCACAGTTATATTCCCATTTACCTTGTAAACTTGCGTCTGTTTCCGCAATCATTAAGGTGAGGTCAAATTTTGCAGTACCGCCATCAATTTCTAGGGCACTCCAACGAAAACCGGGAATTTCTATTGATTGGGTAGGTGAATTTTCTACTACCAGCATAACTTGGAATAGGGGCGAGTGAGAGAGCGATCGCACCAAATCTAATGCTTCCACTACCTGCTCAAATGGTACATCTTGATGGCTATAGGCAGATAGAACTATTTCCCGCACTCGTGGTAATAATTCTGTTACGGTGGGGTTATCTTCTAGGGAAATCAACAGTGCGAAGGTATTAGCAAAAAAGCCGATTAATTCCTCAGTCCCAGGATAATGACGATTGGCTACAGGACTACCAATCACAATTTTGTCTTGTTGGCTATAACGATGTAACAGGATACTTAACGCAGAAAACATTACCATAAATAATGTAGTATGCATTTCTTGACCAAGTTGCTTAATCTGCTGCGTTAATTCCCCAGATAAAGTAAAACTGTGCAGATGACCTCGAAATGTTTGAATAGCTGGACGAGGGTAATCTGTAGGTAATTCTAATAGTCTTGGTGCAGACTCTAATTGTTGTCGCCAATATTCTAGTTGATAGTTAAATTGATCATTTTGCGACCTTTGCCAAGCTGCAAAATCAGCATATTGAATTTTTAATGGTGTGAGAGGAGAAGGTTGTTTTTGAGAAAATGCTTGATATATACTCACCATTTCCTGCGCAAATACATTAATTGACCAACCATCGGTAATAATGTGGTGCATGGTCAATAAAAGGATGTATTCGTGAGTATTTAAATATAATAATTTAGATCGTAAAAGTGGACTGATTTCTAAATTAAAAGGTTGCTGACTTTCCTCTCGCGCCAGTTCTTGGACAAGTTTTTTCTGTTGAGATGGGGGAAGAAAACTTAAATCTACAACCGGGATATGGAAATTGATTTCTGTTGCAATGATAGCTATCCCTTGACCATCGACATTTACAAAACTGGTACGCAAAACTTCATGACGCTGGATAATTTCTTGCAAACTTTGTGTCAGAACATCAACATTCACATCACCAGTAAGTCGTAAAGTCGCCGCCACGTTGTAGGATGGGTTTTCCGGTTCAATTTGCGCTAACATCCACAAACGCTGTTGAGCAAAGGAAAGCAATATTTTATCCGTACTTTCCCTCACAGGAATTGAGTTAGATAGGGATAATCTTGAAGAATTAATTAACGTTGCTAGTTCAGCAATTGTCGGTTTTTCAAATACCTGTCGTAACGAAATATCTACCCCAAACGCCTGCTGAATTTGGGAAACCAGACGAATTACTAATAGTGAATGACCACCCAAAGTAAAGAAATTATCTGTAATTCCCACTGAATTTAAATTCAATACACTTTGCCAAATATTCAGCAGTAATTCTTCTGTGGGTGTGCGTGGTGCAATTATCTCTAATGATGTTTTGAATTGTGGCTTTGGTAATGCACGACGGTCAACTTTGCCGTTAGGAGTTAGCGGCAGTGCATCTAAGGTGATAAATTGAGAAGGAATCATGTAATCTGGCAGATGCTTGGCCAAAAATTGCCGCAAATCCGTTATTTCTGGATTTTCTGAGACAATATAAGCAACTAAACGCTTATCATCAGTAGTATCTTCCGTCACAACTACAATAGCCGCTTGTACCTCTGGATGTCGGCTGAGTACCGCTTCTATCTCACCTAATTCAATCCGAAATCCCCGAATTTTTACTTGGTTGTCTAATCTGCCTAAGTACTCAATTGTACCATCAGGTAAGTAGCGGGCGCGATCGCCTGTTTTATATAAAGTGCTGACAGTTGACAGTTGACAGTTGACAGTTGATAGTTTACTAATAAATCTCTCTGCTGTTAATTCGGGGCGATTTAAGTAACCTCTGGCTACTCCCGCACCACCAATGTAAAGTTCTCCTGGTACGCCGATGGGAACGGGTTGTAAATGCTGATCAAGGATGTAAAATTGGGTATTGGCGATGGGACGACCGATGCTGACAGGTTGATCATGAGAAAGTTTTTGTGCTGCTGACCAAATAGTTGTTTCCGTCGGCCCGTAAAGATTCCAGACTTCTTGACCAGATGATAACAACTGCTGCGCCAGTGACTTATCTAAAGCCTCCCCACCGCAGAGAATTTTTAAATCTGCTTTACCCGTCCAACCATGAGTGATAAGTAAACGCCAAGTAGCCGGGGTAGCTTGCATCACAGTGACTTGCTGCTGTTCGATGATAGCTGCTATCTGCGAGGGGTCAACCAAAGCTGTTTGCGGTGTTAAAATAACTCGCGCACCGACAATTAAAGGCAAAAAAAACTCTAAAGCTGCAATATCGAAAGAAATAGTCGTAATTGCTAACCAAGAGTCTGTATAGCAGATTTCTAACTGCTGCTGCAAAGCCGTGATCAGATTGGTGAGCGATCGCTGTTCGATCATCACCCCCTTCGGTTTACCCGTAGAACCAGAAGTATAAATTACATAAGCCTGATTTTCTGCTGTGATCTTGGTGATAGGATTCTCAATAGATTGTATTGTTATACCCTCCCCATCTCCCTCCCAACAAACAACCCTCCTTTCCCCCTTTGCGCGATGGACACTTTGCTCAAGTCGGGAGACCCGCCCACGCAAGTGTCCTCCTCTGCGTCTCTGCGTGAGCATTACCCCTACCTGAGCATCCGCCAAAATCCACCTTAAACGCTCATCAGGATAAGTTGGATCTAAAGGTAAATAAACCCCACCAGCCTTGAGAACCCCCAAAATCCCAATTAACATTTCCGGGGAACGTTCCAAACAAATTCCCACAGTAGTTTCCGGTTTTACCCCCAACTGCTGCAAATAATGAGCCAGTTGATTAGCTTTATTATTCAGTTCTCTATAAGTCAAACATTCCTCACCAAAAACCAACGCAATTTCATCAGGTGTTCTTTCCACCTGCGCCTCAAATAGCTGATGAATGCACTGATTTGGATATGCTTGTATAGTTTGATTCCATTCTTTTAATATTAATTGCCGTTCCTGGGGAGTTAACATGGATATTTGTGAAAGCCTTTGCTCAGGCTCATTCACCATTGACATCAGCAAAGTTTCTAAATGTCCTAAAAGGCGCGAAATCGTTGCTGCATCAAAATAAGAGACATCATAACTAACTTTAAATAACAACTCTTGCCCAGGAATTACTGTTAATGTTAGAGGATAATTTGTTTGTTCAAATCCTTGGGTATCTTCAATTTGGAGAGTCTGATCAAAACTTTTGATAACTGATTCTATCGACACTGGATAATTTTCAAATACCAGCAAACTTTCAAATAAAGATGTTCCACGAGGAACGGAACTCCAACCTTGAATATCTACCAAGGAACTATAACTATATTGTTCTCTTTCTACCTGTTGTGCTTGTAATTGTTGCAACCAAGGTATTATTTGCATCTCTCCATCTACATCGACGCGTACAGGTAAAGTATTGATAAATAGCCCAACTATCCTTTCTACCTGTGGTAATTCTGGAGGACGACCGGAAACAGTAGTACCAAACAATACATCATTTTCACTGCTATAGCGGCTTAACAATAACGCCCAAGCCCCTTGTACTAAAGTGTTGAAGGTGAGCCGATGCTGACGGACAAAGTTTTGTAGTTGTTCTGTTTGTTGACTGTTAACCGAGGATTTTCTTTCGTCTACTTCTTCCCAGTCCCCAGTCCCCAGTCCCCAGTCCCCAATACCCAAAACTGTCGGTGCTGTAAAGTCTTGAAGATGCTTGCGCCAATAGCTTTCTGCTTGCTCTGGGTTTTGTTGCTGTAACCAGAGAATATAATTGCCGTAGGGGATAGGTGGTGGTAATGTTGCATCCTGACCTTGACAAAATGCTTTATAGAGGGTGAAGACTTCTGTTAATAAAATTCCGTTACACCAACCATCCATGAGTAAATGATGGTGACTCCAGATAAACTGGAATTGATTGGGTTGTAAGCGAATTACAGCACAGCGCATTAGGGGAGGTTGCTGTAAATTGAAACCAGAATTACAGTCGCACTCTAAAAACTCAGTTAATTTAGCTTTTTGTTCAGTTGTTTCAACACCACACCAATCTAATTCTTGCCAAGGTAATTCTAGATAGTCATACACCACCTGAAGCGGTTTTTCTAACTCTGAGTAGTGAAAGCCAGTCCGCAGAACTGAATGACGCTCAACTACATGCTGCCAAGCTTGACGAAAAGCTGCTAAATTTAAATTACCGCGAATTAGACAACTACGCTGTTCAAAATATACCCCCGAATTGGGAGCATACAAGGTATGAAATAACATTCCCGCTTGCATGGGAGAAAGTTCGTAGATGTCGATAATACTGCTTTCCACTCTCGCTACCTTTTCTTCGGCTGAAGCTTGTTTAAAAATTTGTCGAGTTGTTGCTGATTCAAACGGGCCCCTACAAAATCTGACGGTGTGTAACCGCCACTTTCTCGTGCTTGGCAATGTTGAATTATTGCTTGTAATGTTTTAATGAATTGCTGGGCTAAATTTTCAATGGTGGTTGTGTCATGTAAATTGCAACTGTATCGCCATTGAATTTGTAACTGAGATTGGGCTATCCAAGCATTGATATTTAATACATATCGCCGAGGATTTAGAGGATGTGATGATAATCCTGTTGATTCTTTTGCTAGTCCCAGAATTGATGTTTGGGAGGAGAATAAATCTAGTTGTCCCAAGTAATTAAAACAAATAGCAGATTGGGGTAGTGCCTGTAAAGTTGGGGATAGTTTCTGATTCTGAGTTAAATATCGTAGAACGCCATAACCAATTCCTTTTTGTGGGATTTGCCGTAATTTTTCCTTTACATATTTTAAATTTTCTCCCAAGTCATTGAGATTTTTAAATTCTAAAAATAATGGAAAAATTGTTGTAAACCAACCAACTGTCCGAGTGATATTTATATCAGCAAATAAATCTTCTCTTCCATGTGTTTCGACATCAATGAATAAGGAACGTTGTTTTGTCCATTGACTACAACTTATTGCCAAAGCTGTTAATAATACATCATTGATTTGTGTATGGTAGGCTTTGGGTACTGCTTCTAGTAAAGCGCGAGTTTGGGTGATGTCTAGATTAACCTTAACTTCAGCCTCGGATGCAACATTGTTCTCACCTTTACCCATATTATCCAGAGGTAAGGGGGTTGATTCTTGGGGAATAATTTCTAACCAAGTTTTGAATTCGGCAGCGATTTGATCAGATTGAGCATAATTGACCAAACTTTGCGCCCATTGTCGAAAAGAAGTGGTTTTTGGTGGTAGTTGTATGGGTGTTTGCTTGGCTTTTACTTGTTGATAGGCTGTGACTAAATCTTCTAGTAAAATTCGCCAAGAAACTCCATCAACAACTAGATGATGAATGATAAATAATAGGCGATGCCTGTGGTGGGCGTTGCTTACGCTTTCACCATCTCCTAGTTTAAACAAAGCTACTTTGAGTAATATCCCGTTAGCTAAATCTAAGCTAGCTTGCAGTTGAGATGCGATTGATTCAATTTGCTGGGTTTGCTGGCTTGGCGAGAATCCATTCAAATCAACAACTGACAGTATATCCTCATGATCGAAGGTGGGAATTATATCTTGCTGCCATCCACCATCTAAAGAGGAACTTGTAAAGCGCGATTCTCCCAAAGGGAGACGTGCAAAGCGCGATCGCAATACATCATGATGTACTACTAACTCCTCAATTGCCTGTTTTAAGTAATCTACCTCTAAATCTGCCGCTACTTCTAAAAGCACAGCTTGATTAAAGTAATCCCATTTGTGCAAATTTTGCTCAAATAGCCAATGTTGAATCGGCGTTAAGGGGACTATTCCCGTCGCTATCCCTTGTTGTACTTGAGTTGTAGGGACAATTTCTATAACAGTTGCTAGTTCAGCAATGGTTTGATGCTGGAATAATTGCTTGGGAGTTAGCTTCATCCCTGCATTATTCGCCTTCGCTACCATTTGAATACTGAGGATAGAATCTCCCCCAAGTTCAAAGAAATTATCATGAATCCCAACAGTAGCACCGAGAATTTCTGTCCATATTTGTACGAGAGTTGCTTCTGTGGCGTTACGTGGCGCGACTTGTTCTGACTGTGGTTTAGCTACGGGTGCGGGAAGTTGCTGTTTGTCAACTTTCCCGTTGGTTGTCAATGGTAATTGTTCCAGCCAGACAAACGCAGAAGGTAGCATATAAGCTGGTAGTTTTGTTGCTAAATATTGTCGAAAATCTACCGTTTCCTGATTTCCGACAAGATAAGCGACTAATTGAGACTGCTGGGGGTGATCTTTCCGTAGGATGACTATCGCTTCTTGTACTGAGGGATGAGCTTTTAAATTTGCCTCAATTTCCCCCAATTCCACGCGAAATCCGCGGATTTTCACTTGATCATCTAACCTACCCAAGTACTCAATTGTACCATCACTGAGGTAACGAGCGCGATCGCCTGTTTTATATAAAGTGCTGAGTGAGGTAATTCCCAGTCTCCAATTAATAAATCTCTCTGCTGTTAAATCAGGGCGATTTAAATAACCCCTTGCTACTCCCGCACCACCAATGTAGAGTTCCCCAGGAACGCCTACGGGTACAGGTTGCAAATAGCAGTCTAAGATATAAAGTTGAGTATTGGCAATAGGACGACCAATAGGAACGTTTCTCGAAATTTCCCTATCCCCAGTCCCCAGTCCCCAGTCCCCAATCCCCAATGTCGCATCATAAACACAGCATCCCACAACGGTTTCTGTTGGGCCATATTCATTGATTAATTTTGTTTGGGGAAAATAACTGCGCCAAAATGCTAAATGCTGTTCGCTGAGTGCTTCACCGCCAATGATGAATGCTTGGGGGTATCCTGCTTGCACTTGTCGGGATAGCTGACTGTTCACTTCAGATGGAAAACCTAACCCCCTAACCCCCTTCCCTAGTAGGGAAGGGGGAATTTTTAAAGCCTCTCTCCTTGTAGGAGAGAGGTTTGGAGAGGGGTTTTCTAAATCCTGTGCAAAGCTAGGTTGAGGTAAAAGTTGAGACAGTACGCTCAAATGAGCAGGTGTCAGCTTGACTAAACTAAAATTGCTTGCAGAACTGAGGGCGTTTTTCAGTGCTTCGATTTCCTCGGCTTCTGGTAGCAATATTACGGCTTTCCCCACAAGCAGGGGTGTATATAAACTGGTAATTGTGGCATCAAAGCTAATGGCAGATTGTACAGGTACACCCACTCCTAAATCTACTGGATAGGTTTGAATTGCCCATTGCAGATAATTTGCTAATCCTCGATGGGTAAGCATTACGCCTTTTGGTTTACCCGTCGAACCGGATGTGTAAATGATGTAAGCAAGATTTTCACCTGTAACAATGTTGGGTGGGTTTTCGGCTGGGTGTTGAGCGATCGCTTGCCAATCTCCATCTAAACACAGTACAGTCTCTTGATATTCGGGTAATCCTGTCACCGATGCAGCCATCGTCAAAACAATTCCAGGTTGAGCATCCTGAAGCATATAGGCTAAACGTTCGGCGGGGAGTTTGCTATCTAGGGGTATGTATGCGCCTCCAGCTTTGAGAACTGCTAGTAAGGCGATGATTAATTCTGGTGAACGTTCTAGATAAATTCCTACTAAAGACTCACAACCTACGCCTAATGTGTGTAAGTGATGGGCGAGTTGATTGACTTTGCTGTTCAGTTGTTGATAGGTAAGGGTTTGCTCTTGATAACAAACAGCAATACTATCAGGTGTGCGCTGAACTTGCTCCTCAAATAGTTGATGTAACCACTTTTGCGGATAATCTACCTGGGTTTGATTCCATTCCACTAAGATTTGATGTTGTTCTTGGGGGGTGAGAATGGGGATTTCGGCAATTTTTAGGTGGGAGTTTTCCACAATGGCTGCTAGTAATACTCGTAAATGCTGAATCATACGAGTGATAGTCTGTGGCTGAAATAAATCTGTACAGTATTCCATCGCCACTAGCAAACCTTGAGAACGTTCCACCATGTGACAAGTTAAGTCAAATTTGGTTGCGCCAGTTTCTACCCACGTTTGCTGAATTTCTAAGTCTGGTAGTTGTAAATCCAATTGCGAATCGTTTTGCAGTTGGTATGCTTCATTTTGTACCTGAAACATCACTTGCACTAAGGGATTGTGGCTTAAGTCCCGTTCTATTTGCAGTGCTTCCACGACTTTGGCAAAGGGAATTTCTTGGTGTTCAAATGCTTCGGCTGCGGTGGTGCGTATTCGTTCGAGGACAGTTTGAAAGGTAGGATTCCCAGATAAATCTGTGCGTAATACTAACGTGTTGACAAAAAAACCAATTAAACTTTGTACTTGTTGGCGATCGCGGTTCGCACTGGGTACTCCTAAAACAATCTCATCTTGTTGACAATAGCGATGTAGCAACACTTTAAAGGCTGCTAACAGCAACATAAACAACGTTACACCTTGCTGCTTACTCAAGTTTTTGAGGGATTTTAGGAGGTTTTTTGGCAATAAATATGACTCTGTTTTACCGTTAAACTTTTGTAGTGCGGTGCGTGGGTAGTCTGTTGGTAGTTCTAAGGTTGGTAATGCAGCTAGTTTTTGTTGCCAGTACGCCAATTGCACTGTCATTTCCTCTCTTTGCAGCCATTCTCTCTGCCACAGAGCAAAATCTGCGTACTGAATCGATAATACGGGTAAAGATGGTTGTTCACCGTTGATGAATGCACGATAGCAAGCTGCTAGCTCCCGCAACAGAATTCCCCGTGACCAACCATCGGCGATGATATGGTGTAGGGTTAGCAGTAGGGTGGCTCGATCAGGTGCGAGGCGGATTAATTTCACTCGCATCAAGGAGGCTTGAGTCAAATCGAAGGGTTGACTAGCTTCTAGTTTAGCTAAATCTTGGACGGCTTGTGCTTGTTGTTGCGGGGGTAAGTCTTGTAAGTCAATAACTGGTAGTTGTAAGTTAACAGTTGGGGAAATTTCTTGATAAGGCTTACCTTCCTGGGATGAAAAGGCTGTGCGTAGGCTTTCGTGGCGTTGGATAATTGTTTGTAAACTGGCTAATAAAGTAGGAATTTGTAGTTTTCCTACTAATTGCCAAGAAATTGCAATATTATAGGCAGAATTGCTGGGATCGAGTTGATGCAGAAACCATAGTCTTTCCTGTGCTAAGGAAAGTGGTAATTCGGTATTTTCGCTCCGGGGTGAAATGAATTGTATAGATTTGGAACTGGCTTGTTGGCGCAGCAGTTTTTCAAATAAGGCTCGTTTTTCAGGAGGTAGTGCGGCTATGCGACTTTCTAGCTGATGGTGGTTGCTTGGCTTGGAGGATGTCATATCAATATTTACTTACTCAGGCTGGTTGCTGAGTCAAGTAGAAAATAATAGTTGCTGGAAGCTTGAAAGTTAAGGAAAAACTTTAGTGTTGATTGTTTGGTTTTATTATTGCAAGTTTTTACTAATAAATCTAGTAGCTGGGGAATATATGTAGATTTTTAAACGCAAAGTAGCGCAGAGGTTTACGCAGAGAGAAGTCTGTGGCTTGCTTCCCCACAGGGGTGCGGTGAGGAGGTGGAGGTTTTTAAGGTGATTGCTGTACACAAGTACCACTACTGCTTAATTCTAGTATCCAGTGATGGAAGGAGCGTAGTGAGGAGCGATGTCCAACGCTAATGTAGGTGATGTGCGTTTTTTGTAGTTGCTGATAAAGTAAAGTCTGATTGGTTTCATCTAAGGCACTGGTGGCTTCGTCGAGAATGGCGTACTGGGGAGACTGCAATAATAAGCGAGCAAAAGCTAGCCTTTGTTGTTCTCCGATGGATAAGACTCTACTCCAGTCGGCGATGCTATCTAAGCCGTCAAAGCGTGCTACTAGATCCGTTAAGTTTACTTGCTGCAACACTTGCCAGAGTTGATCTTCTGATATGTTGGGGTTAGCTTGGGGATATAGTAATTGTTCTCGTAAACTACCGAGAATCATGTAAGGACGTTGTGGTAAAAAGAGTCCCGATCGCTCTGGGTAGGTAATCGTTCCAGTCCCAGACTGCCACAATCCTGCTAATGCACGCAATACAGAGGTTTTACCCACGCCACTTTTGCCAGTGATTAATAGAGATTCTCCAGGGGAGACGGCAAAGGATAAATCTTTGACTAAAATCTTTTGATAGTCGGGAGTGTGTAGGGTGACGTTCTGGAAACTGATGCCGGAATTCTCAATCCTACTCAATACAACGGTTTGTTCTTGATGAAGATGGGTGGGATTTTCTAATTCCCAAATCCTATGTTGCAACTCATCTAACCGAGTAACAGCTGCGGCTAAGTTACTCAGTTGCTCAAATTGGCTGACAATTAAACCTAAAGCAATCAAGATACTGCGAAAAGCAACTCCGGCTTGAGCTGATACGCCTAGTTCTAATTCACCCGCTAAAATTCGGGGAGCTAATATGAAGGTTGGCAGTAAAAATGTGATGTATTGATAGCTGTTTTGAAATAAGTCTAAACCTAATTGCCAACGGATTAGGTGTGTAAAGTTGCTCACAACTCGTAGAAATCTTTGCCAGATTTCTTGAGATTCTACTGCTTGTCCTTGGTAGAAAGCGATCGCCTCTGCATGATCCCGCACGCGAATTAAGCCGTAGCGTAAATCAGCTTCTCGTTTGAGTTGTTCAAAGTTAATTCCGACTAAAGCTTTGCCAAAAACTATTGTGGTGACTGTTGTACCAAATACAGCATAAATGATTAAAAACACCATCAATGCAGGAGCAATGCGCCACAGGACTCCAGAGAAGCCAATCAGTTGCAAAATTGAGTCAGATAGGACTACGGCAAAATATAGCGATTGTTGCGTAAAATTTTGAATATCTTCAGCAATACGCTGATCTGGGTTATCGATATCCGCAGTTGTGGTTAGGTCGTAAAAATTCCGTTGATGCAGATATTGATTGAGAAAATATGTGGTTAACCACTGTCGCCAAGATAAACTTAACTGTGCTTGCACATAGGTTTTCAGAGCCAGAATCGGTACACCAATCAATAATATTCCGAGGAAAACCACCACCGCTTGCAAAAATCGGTTGCTATCTACGACGGCTAAAGAAGATTCTAATTCGCCGAGAAAAACACTTAATACGACTGTGACTACTGTACCGATGAGTGAAAGACATAGTAACAGGAAAAGGAGTGCGATCGCTTTCCACTTTTGCGGTGAAAGCCAATAAAGTTTGCCTATACGCCAAAACTGTCTGAGCATTTTCCTAAAAAACATCTGCTGGATCAGCAGAACGGAGTTTACTGGAAGCGATCGCTGCCGAAACTATACACATAATAAATGTAATAATAAACACCATAATTGCCAAATTAGGAGTCATCGCCAGTTCCAGGCGTGTCAAATCTGCGAGAAAATTGTACATTCCCACAGATATCAAAAAACCGGGGATAAAACCTAATACTGTCAGCATCGCTGCTTCTTGAAAAATCACTGATAAAAGATAAATATCAGAATAACCCATTGCTTTAAGTGTAGCGTATTCAGCTAAATGATCCCTGACATCGGCATACAAAACTTGATAGACAATTACTACCCCAATAATAAATCCCATGACTGCACCAAAACTGAAAATCAATCCGGCTGGATTTTCTTGTTGATATTTCAATTCTTTAGCTATTAATTCTTGATGAGTATAGACGCTAATACCAGGTACATTTTTTTCAATACCAGCCTTCACTGCTGCCAGATTTGCATCAGGTTTTAAAATAACTATGCCAATGCTAACTCTATTTAATATCTCCTTACCAAAGATTTCTGCATAATTAGCCTCACTCGTAATCAAATTACCAGTACCCAGAAAGAATGAATTACCTAGATTAAATAATCCAACAATATCAGCCTTGCGTCTATTAATTAGAACTGGCAATTTATTATCTAGTTTATTATTAAAATCTTCAACAACAGTTCCTAACTCTTGTTTAGCAAACCGATCAAATAAAAAACTATCTGGCACACTTATTTTCAAGCGTTGAGAATTTAGTTCAGTGAGCTTAAAAACTTCTCTATTAGGATTAAAAGCAATTACTCGTGCTTCGTAAGATTGATATTCTTGAGTATAAGCCCAAGCCACACCTGAATTAATATACAGAGGAATAGTATCGGCAACACCTTGAATTCCTGCTGCTTGATAAAGTCGCAATCGGTCAAACTCGATTGAACCCAAAAATCTAGTGTCTGGGTGTACTAAAAATAAATCACCCTTAAGACTTTCCGGTAAAGCCGTAGCCCCACTAGCAAATAATTGTCTAAAGCCCAACTGCATAAAAATCAATATATTTGCAAATGCAATTCCTCCCATTGCTACCAAGAGACGCGTTTTTTGATATGATAACTGTGACCAAGCAAGCGGAGTTTGAAATCGGATTTTTTTAGAAATAGACTTTAACATTAATAATTTCTAATTCTTAATATACTAAACACAGAACCCTCATTAACCCTTAGTGTTCCTCTGCGTAAACCTCCACGATGCTTTGCCTTTAAAAATTCATTTCCAATACTAACGACTAATATCAATCTTTATCCGCACCAACATATAAGTTAAAGCAGCAATTTTAGAATTATATTTAGGGTCAATCCGCACCTTAACAGCAATTACCCGTGAATTATCATCAGTGGTAGGGCCTCTGGAATTAGTTGCATTTTGCAGAGTTCTTTTACCAATTTGCAAAGCGATTTGTTCAACAGTACCTTTAATTTCGCCACTAAAACCGCCATACTCACTGCTAATAATTGCCTTTTGTCCACGACGCACCTTATCAATATCAGTTTCCGCCACCTCAGCCACAGCAAACATTCGGTCTGTGCGAGCAATTTCTACAATTCCTTGACTAGTATTTACTTGTTCACCAATCCGAGTATTTATTCTTAATATTTGACCGGCAGAAGGAGCGCGAACTTGGGCATTTTCTAACTGAGCTTTTCTTTGAATCACAGCTATTTTTGCTTTCTCTAACCGCACTTTAGCAATTCTGATATCTACAGGACGAATTTCTTTTAATTGTGCTAATATTGCTTTTTCTTGAGCAATTTGTGCTTGTAGAGTTGTGATAGTTTTCTCTAATTCTGCTTGGCGTTCCATTAATGTAGCTTCAGCCGTGGCTAATTCTCGTTTGGCTGTGTCTGCGTCTGCAATAGAAACTGCGCCTTGATTAGATAAATTGTGGCGACGTTGATAAGTTAATTGTGCTTCTTGTAATGTGGCAGATGCACTATCTATAGCTGCTCTTTTTTGGATACTTTCTGCTTTTAACTGTGCTTTTAGACGCACAATAGTAGCTCTTTGTGCAGCAATTTCTGCTTGTTTAGCTTCACCTTGTTGTACTTTTAAAAGTTCCGCTTCCTGCAAATGCACATCAGCTTCAGCATCGCGTAAATCAGCTTCTAATTGGTCAATTCCTTGTAAAATTGCTATGACTTGATTTGTCCTAACAAAATCGCCTTCCTTCACCAAAATTTGGTTAACCCGACTATCTTGAGCATTGGGAACAGAAAGTTTGATCACTTCTCCTTCTGGTTCAATTTGTCCCAAGGCTATCACAGCAGTCACAGGTGCAGGTTCAACCGCAATTTGAGCATTAGAATTAATATTTGCCTGTGACGTTGTACAAGCTGTAGATAGGCTCAATAAGCCCAAAACAATCGTGAAGTTACACCATTTTTTCATGCGGTTAGATACCTAATCCCTACACCCCCACGAGGAATTCAAAATTCAAAATCCAAAAGTAAGAGTATGTTAATTTTGGCTTTTGATTTTTGACTTGATTAGTCCCCTATGCCCTTGTTGCAACCATTGATTTTTTGCTTTCTTGAGTAAGTTTTAATTGACTTACAAATGGTAAACTTGCCATCACCATCTCATAATCTTGCACAAAATCAATTAAACAAGCAATTTCATCTACACCAGCAGCACCTATTTGCTCAACAAATGGGCGACAACTTTCAGGAGTTCCAATCAGCGATCGCCCTTTCATAAATCCTTCTACACCAAATTGCAGTAAACTATCAATATCATCTTCAGAGAAGTTTTTGATACTGAAATTTATCCCCATACCCTTAGCTAAATTTTCCAGCAAGTCGTAGTGAGTTTTCAAGTAATTACAGAAAGGCTGTGTGACTTTTGTCTTCACATCATTGATATCATCCCCCAAAAAGGTATGAATCATCAACGCCACTTTCCCAGCTTGAGGATTGTGTCCATGTTTTGCTAAAGATTTTCGATAAAGTTGAATTTTCGGCACAATATCATCAAGAGTACCACCTAATAAAGAAGTCAAAACGTGCGTTCCTAATTTACCCGCTTCTACGAAGGTTTCTGAAGATTGGCAAGTCATCCAGATAGGAAGTTCTTTTTGCACGGGTCGAGGCAGTGTTTTTACTGTGAAAGTTTTCCCGGTAGCATCTTGACGTTCTACGGCTTCACCCCGCCATAGTTTTCGCATCACTTCTAAATCACGCCACATCACAGTTTTGCGGTTAGCATGAGGTTCACGCGCCAGAACGAAATCATCGACAGTCCAACCAGAAGCAAAAGCGATCGCCACCCGGCCATGTGATAAATTATCCACCGTAGCCCACTCTTCCGTAGCTCGTACAGGGTCGTGTAGAGGTAAGACAAAACTTCCTGCACGGAGTTGCACCTGCTTAGTAATCATTGCCAAAGCCGCACTTGTCAGGGCAGGATTGGGGTAAAGGCCACCAAAAGCGTGAAAATGTCTCTCTGGAGTCCAAATTGCTGTAAAACCGTTAGCATCAGCAAATTTTGCACTTTCTATTAAAAGTTGATATTGATTGGGACGAGCAACAGAACCATCACCATCAAAATAAAATAGGCTAAAATCCATACTTTTTGTAGCTTATCTAGTACGTGAAACCGGATATTCAGATCAGCAAAGAGAAAGATTTAATCCGACCAAAAATTTCAGCAAATATATCGCGCTGTTTAACAATTTCATTGGGCTTTCCTAATTTTTGCACAATTCATGAACCAATACTAGAACAACCTCATATTTTTGTAGAGACATAGCATTGCTACATCTCTACATTGCGTACCTCTGCGTTTAAATGCTCACTTATTTCCTAAACAACCGTAAACGCCGATGAACTCAAGCTACTAGATTGAACAAACTTCAACACAGCCAGAGTTTCGTCGCCAACTTGAATCAATGTATCTAAACCACCTTGACTTAGAGTGAGTTGTTCAAAGGTGAGACCACCACTCAGACCAACTTTCTGACCCAAATTGACTTGAAAATTGTTGATAGTGTCAATACCTGCACCTTGGGCCACAACTACGGTATCCTGACCACCATTCAAGAAGATAATGTCATTACCCAGACCACCGTTAATCAAGTCGTTACCAGCACCGCTGTAGATAATGTCATTACCAGCACCACCAAGTAAAGTGTCATTGCCACCATTGCCGTAGAGGATATCGTTACCGTCACCTCCATTTAAAATATTGTCGCCAGTACCACCTGTTAAATAGTCATTGCCAGCACCACCCAACAAGGTGTCTGTACCAGTACCACCAAACAGTGCGTCGTTACCGTCGCCGCCATCTAATAGGTCATCGCCAGCACCACCAAATAGATAGTCGATACCAAGACCACCAAATAGTCGGTCATTACCAGCATTACCAAACAAGTTGTCCTTGTTGTCAGTACCGACTAGGATATTGTCACCAGCATCACCAACAGGATTAGTTGGAGTATCACTAATTGCCAAAGTGATACCGCTAGATTCAGGATTAACTTGATACTGTTCCCCATCTACAACATTGAAGCTTAAAGTTTCGATACCTTCATTAGCACCATCATCAAAGATCTTCACATTCAAAGAAGCTGTTGGCTGGGTCAAGGTGACAAAGAAACCACCACCAGTCCCATCTGGTTCTGGAAAACCCGCAATCCCTTCCCAGGTGACAGCAGGTGAACCGTCTTCATTAAAGATGACAAACTCACCTAATGCTCCCCTGGTGGGACTCAAGACGAACACGGTTAACCCTTCGACGGGGATTTCTCCATCCACACTGAAGTTGATGGTCAGGGTATCGCCTTCCTTGAGGTTGCTTTGTGCTGTGGAAATGCTGACGACTGGCCCGACACCTCCAGGTACGCCGTCTGTGTAAGTCACCTCTGTTGAAGTTGCTGCTGGGTCTAACGCATAGGCTTCACTTGCTAACAGTTGATAGGTATAGGTAGTGTCTACTTCTTCTAATATGTCATCAAAGACGGGAATCGTAACTGTGGCGTTGGCTTGGGTGAGGCGGAATTCATAAGCTTGGGTGTCACGGTTGAAGCGTAGATAATCTATGCCTTCTGACTCTACTACTTGGCGGAATTGTAGTCCTTGAACTACGGCTGAGGTTCTCAAATCTCCACCGACACTCACTACAATGCCTTCTGCGGTCAGATTACCTTGCACATTAAATGTCAGCACTAAGCCTGTGCCTTCAGCTTCATTAACTACTGGACTAGCTGTGAAACTGACAATAGGCGGATCACTCAAGGTGAGATTGATACCGCTAGATTCAGGATTAACTTGATACTGTTCCCCATCTACAACATTGAAGCTTAAGCTTTCCACCCCTTCACCGGGGCCATCATCAAAGACCTTCACACTCAAAGAAGCTGTTGGCTGGGTCAAGGTGACAAAGAAACCACCGCCAGTCCCATCTGGTTCTGGAAAACCCGCAATCCCTTCCCAGGTGACAGCAGGTGAACCGTCTTCATTAAAGATGACAAACTCACCTAATGCTCCTCTGGTGGGACTCAAGACGAACACGGTTAACCCTTCGACGGGGATTTCTCCATCCACACTGAAGTTGATGGTTAGGGTATCGCCTTCCTTGAGGTTGCTTTGTGCTGTGGAAATGCTGACGACTGGCCCGACACCTCCAGGTACGCCGTCTGTGTAAGTCACCTCTGCTGAAGTTGCTGCTGGGTCTAACGCATAGGCTTCACTTGCTAACAGTTGGTAGGTATAGGTAGTGTCTACTTCTTCTAATATGTCATCAAAGACGGGAATCGTAACTGTGGCGTTGGCTTGGGTGAGGCGGAATTCATAAGCTTGGGTGTCACGGTTGAAGCGTAGATAATCTATGCCTTCTGACTCTACTACTTGGCGGAATTGCAGTCCTTGAGCTACGGCTGAGGTTCTCAAATCTCCACCGACACTCACTACAATGCCTTCTTCTGGAATTATCCCTTGAGTATTGAATATTAATACTACACCAGGGCCATCGGCTTCGCTGACTACTGGACTGGCTATCAAACCTACTACTGGTAATTCACTAAGAGCATCACTAGTGCTTAGACTCATGCTACTGGCCTCCAGATTGACTTCATATGCTGCTCCATCAATTAATTCAAATGTATAAACTTGACTGTTGTTGTAAGTAGTTGGTTACAGATGGGTCAATCTCAAATTTGAGCGACAAAAATAACTGCGTTACTATTTCTCTAAAGCCTTAACAATGATCACATCATCTAAAAAACTTAGAGCAGTCCCATTCACCTGAATATTGAACAATGGAAACTGTACCAGACGCTATTCTTCTGGCAGCCAGTGTTCACTATGTTACTTAGATTCAATATCCTCTCTTGCTAGGCTTAAAGGGAGTTTGCAGACAGCATGATATTGACAGCTAAATAACTAGCTAGATATGAAAATCCCAAGTTTCAGCTAGGATTATAAAATTGAGAAAGTATTCAAGTAATGATGACCTGATGGTAAACAACTACTGGTTTGTAACAACAGTTTTGGCAACCCCAAGTTCAATGATGAATTAAAGTTGGTGATTCTTTACTGCAATTTATTCTCGATAATTTGAATCATACAATAGATAATAACACATCCGTAATTAATCGGATATATGAATTATAAAATTTCCGTAAAATCTATTTGCCTCAATATATTTGCGTAATTAACAGGCAGTTTGTGCAAATTTTGCACAAATGGGATGGCTGATTATTACTATAGAGACGTTGCTAGAATGATAGGATAATTGTTGTTTCGCGCAGTCACCGGAGGCGGCGCGAAAAATCAATACTTTGCTTTGCTCAAAAATCCCTAGTCACCCCGCATTTATGTAACGCCAAGAGTTCAGGAGGATGATGATTTAGATATAAACTGCCAAATATTTTGACAATAAATTTAACAACTCTAGGCGATTCTCGTGAATAAAAAAATGATTGCCTGGTAGCATTTGTAAAGAAAAATTACTAGTTGTATGTTCTTGCCATGCTGCTAGTTCTGCCTGGGAAACTTCTGTATCGGCTAGTCCTCCAAAGGCTGTAATTGCACAGGATAATGGTGTAGATGTTTTGTAAATATAAGTTTCTAAAACTGCAAAGTCAGCCCTTAAAGTTGGTGATATTAGTTCCATTAGTTCTTGATTTTCTAATACCGCTGTTGGTGTACCATTAAATCGTCGTAACTCTTGTACAAACTCTGGTGGTGGTAAATTATGAATAGGTGGCTTTGTATCGGGGATATGAGGCGCACCTGCACCAGCAACAAATAAACTTACTGGAGTTAAGCCATAAACTTGTTGCAAATAACGCGTCAATTCAAAACATATTAAACCACCCATGCTATGTCCAAAGAAAGCAAACGGCTGATTTAAATTTTCTAAAATTGCTTGGCTAAGTGCTGTTATTAAAGGTTGAAGACGATTAAAGGCTGGTTCTGATAAGCGATTTTCTCTCCCCGGTAATTGTACTGCACAAATTTCTATTTTTGGGTTTAATTCTTTGTGCCATTCTCGAAAAATACCTGCTCCTCCTCCAGCATAGGGTAAGCAGAATAAGCGTAATTCGGCTTGGGGATTTGGTCGAAAGAAAATCAACCAAGGATTGTTAGTTTTAGGACAATTCACAATAGAGGTAAAATAGAATTTTCAGAGATTATTTTTTTCTGTTTGATGCTTACTGCGTCCTATTTTAATTAGTTTATACCATTCCCGAAAAGGTAAAATTGATGCTTCCCAAAGATGATTATAGGTTTCTTTGGTTGTCAGTCCGGTAGCTGGAAATTCATCTATCTGAGGATGACAATAAGATCCAAAAACTATATCCCAAACTGGGAAGAAAACGGCATAATTTTTATTAATATGTTGAGTTTGAAATGAATGATGAATTCTATGGTATTGTGGACTAGCAATTAGGCTTGAAAAGACACCGAATCCTAGGCGTAAATTCATGTGAATAAATTGCAACCACAAAATTTCAATAAATGCTAGTAAGCCCGCTTCTATAGGTTCAAGACGAAATAATAAACTCATCGGCAAAACTATAAATAAGAGGACTAATGGTTCTTCTAACCAATGTACTCTCCTAGAACTGGTAACATTTAAGGAAACTTCACTATGATGAAACTTATGTTGTTGCCATAAAAATCTATTGGTGTGCTGGAATCGGTGAAACCAATAGTAAAAAAAGTCAACAATTAAAAAATAGAGAACTATACCGATAACTGTTTCTAGCCAATTGCGAGGTGCTGGAAAATTAAGATAAGCTCCCCCTAACCAACTGCGCGTTAAGCTTACTAATGTGGCAAGACCGATCGCATTCATTACAAATGCCAATAAAGTATAGACAATATACCATTTCAAGTTAAAGATAATATGGCGAAATGGCTGATTTGGTTCGGCTGGACGCAATCTCTCTATTATAATAAACACGCCATACATCAGTAGTCCCTTCAGCACATATTTCACAAAGCTGAAGACAGCATCCATCCCTTCCATGATGAATTAACCTATTTTTTGTGTTGTGAAGACGAATTTTGTTATTTTGCGGTGGCTTCACTAACTTACCACAACTCTGTCTCAGTTAGTTGCAAACTTATCTCAATTTATTGTCTGAGGTCTTGCTATGAATTGGAGTATTTTTTTGGCTGCACTTGGTAGTACAAGTATTGAATTTTTTGAGGTGGTGGCGATCGCCTATGCTATTGGTAGTGCTGGTTATGTCAGAGAAGCCATTTGGGGTGCAGTATTTGGGTTGATGGTGGTGTTGTCTGTGGCGATCGCTATAGGTACTGGGTTACAATTTCTACCACTACAACCATTACAAATTTTAATTGGGGCGTTGTTGTTGTGGTTCGGTTGGGGATGGGCGCAGAAGTCTGTACGCAGACTCGCAACGGGAAGGCGCGCAGGTTGGATCGATGAGCATGTATTAGAAAAAGAAGGTATTGTTTTAGATCAGGAGTCATTGGGATTTAGCAAACTCAATTTCCTAATTATGACTAAAAGCGTTGCCCTGGAAGCTTTGGAAATCGTCGTGATTGTCATCACGTTGGGTTTAGCAACAAGTGCATGGTCTGAGGCGATCGCAGCTACAGGGTTAGCTTTATTATTATCTTTAGTTGTGGTAGTTTTTTTACATCAATATTTAGTCAAACTGCCAGAAGTATTAATTAAACTTGGTGCGGGAATTATGCTCAGTGCAATGGGGACTTTCTGGTTAGGGGAAGGTGTGGGTTTAGAGTTTCCCTTTGATGAGTTTTCGATTTTGATTTTAATAACTTTATATAGTTTGGCAGCAGCAATTTCCGTGTATTGGCTCAAAAACCAAGTTGTAGCATGAGAAACTTAGATAATGATTGCCGCTACTGTTCCGTAGTTTCTAAAGCTAACCGGGAAGACCCCATTGGAACAGCCGGTACAATAGATGAATGGTTACTTGTGGAAGTACCCCAACCGTGGAAAACTCATCTTTGGGAAGCAAAACCACAATTTCAACCATTGCTGCAAGTTGTGGAGAGGTTAGCATCCCGTCCTATACGATACTTGAAAACTCGACTACTGGCGATCGCTCCCGATCAAACCTACACCAACCCAGAACTCGTCCGCGTCTTTTACTACCAGCGTCCCGCCAAATTATTTGCTCAATATACTAAGCGGGAATATCTAGTACCCCTCACCCAACTTGCACCCCTTGCAGAAGCGTTATTATACAAACCCCAGCAACTTATCACCTTTGAATCTTATCAGCAACCAACAGAACACATTCGAGAAATTCTCATCTGTACCCATGCAAACTATGATCGAGCTTGTGGACGATTTGGTTATCCTTTTTACCAACATCTACGCAACCGATATGCTACAGAAAACCTGCGTGTATGGCAAACCAATCATTTTGGTGGACATCAATTTGCACCCACATTAATTGATTTTCCTCACGGACAAGTTTGGGGACATTTGGAGATTGATATTTTAGATTGTTTAATTCATCGACAGGGTGATGTTTCCCAACTACGTCTTTTTTATCGTGGTTGGACAGGATTGAGCAAATTTGAGCAAATAGCAGAACGGGACATTTGGATGCGGGAAGGTTGGGACTGGTTAAACTATGAGAAAACTGGACGCATCTTGGCACAAGATGAAGGGGGAATAAAAAAAAAGCTGCTGAAAATCATCTTTAAGCTGCTTCCTGCTCCTAAATTAAAACTTTTAGTCGAAAGGTGGAATCAGCAAGCAACTTGGGTGAAATTAGAGATTAACTATACAAACAAACATGGTAGAAATTCGGGTACACATACAGCCGTTGTCAAACAAATCGGAACAGTCACCACAAAACTCAAATCCGGCGATAATGTACCCTTGACGAGTGTGAGTCAGTATGGTGTTGAGAAGTAGGGCTTAGTAGAGATTTTAGCCCAATAAGCATTCCCAATGCCCAGTATGAATTAAATTTGCTCTACACTCAACCCCGACGCAATAATAGCCTGTTGACACAACTCTACAGAGGGATCACCAGCGATTACCCGTCGCTGTAAACGATGGGCGATCGCAATCATATCTGCTTGTGGCAACCAGGGAAATACTACCAATTCTCCCGGCTGAGAAAACATAGTAATTAATTGCTCTAAGGTATTGGCTTGTAGACCAGAGGGTTGAAGAACAATCACGGTTGTTGCTTCTTCAATTAACCACTCATGATCCCAATCATCCGCAGTTACAGCCACAGCCAAAGCAATGGGAGGGATGTTAGCAAAAAACTCTGGTGAGGCTGTGTCACCATGAAAGATCAAATGCTGCTTACCCAGACGTAACCACTGCTTGTAACTAGATTGGGGAATAGTTTCTGGTATTTGTTGTGCGGTGATCGGTACTTCAACTATAGACTTATTAACATCAACGGAATTGCTTTTGTCTATAGTTTTAGGTATGATGGCGATGATTTCTGATGTGCTGGTTAATGGTAATTCTGGTTTTTCAGCTACTTTTTCCTGCTGATGCTTAATAGTTTGGACTAATTCTTTATGGGTGATGCGCTTACCTGCTTTAGCTTCTTCTATGTACTGTTCCCGCAAATTTTGGGGTGTCGAAGGTGCAGCTAACAGATAAAGAGCTGAGGTTGCAATATCAATTTGTGCAAGATTTGCACGATTCCCAAAGGTTTCGTAGACATTGATGAAATTATAAGCTGTGCGGCGACTCCAGCCAAATTCGGCTTTCAACCAAGTATCAAACTGGCCATGCTTCAATTGAGCGCGAACTTCTGCCAAACTTTGTCCAATTTCCCAAATATCTTGGGCTGTCCGTCGTAACTGTTCTCTAATCTCGCTGGTGCGTTGCTCAACTAGCGATCGCTGCTCAGGAGAGAGAATGCTGTAATCAAAACTCGTCACAATATTCTCTTGTGGATTTTTACGCTTGGAATTAATCATAGTTATGAGATTTTAAATCCATTCAGCCAAGAATTCAGCTACCTGGGATCGCTGATAGAACAAAGGATAATGTTGTTTTACTCAGTTGTAGGTATAGTTTCTATGTTAGTAGGTACACTATATTTTAATCTTATTTGAAGTTGGACAATTATTGAACTCAGAGGAATGAATACTTTAATTTAACAGGAAATGCCTACGACGTATCAATTCCCCAGTAGCTAGAATTATCCTAGCTGCAACAACATTAAATTCCTATACGCAATATTGCGGTTATTTAAGAGGATGTTTGAAAAGTATTTTTACTCATAATCAAATATCTTAAGCCTAATTACGTGAGTCTTCCCTTATCCTATAGGGAATCGGGGTTTCAAAGCCTCTCACCGAAATCGGGAGGAGTAACCTGCGGGTACTCCTACAGAGAACTCCCAGAGTAACAAGCTATGGAGAGGGGTTTATTTGAATACTTTCATACTTGCCAAGAATCTTCTAAAAATTCAATGTATTTTATCCAAATCTTGCTATCAGTATAGTTAGCAAATATCTTGATGCTGTTGTTAACTTCAGATGGTCAAAAAAAGACTTGACAAAGTATCCTATTTCTTGATTTATTGAGAATAATTCTTAAAAGTTGTAAGTAGTTTGGTAAAAATGCTGATGTGGATTTTTTTATCAGGTTTAGGTCTATTGGGGTGATTGTTTCTCAACCCAAGAGCAGTTTTATCTGTCAATTTGTGAGAGTAAAACAGTAAATTTCAGTGAAATATAAATTATTAATTGTTTTAAAACTGGAAAATGCAAGTTTTTGACTACATATCACAAATAAAAACCAAATAATGGCAGAAATAATCTTTTCCCTATCTGAAGCCATACAAGCTAATTTATGAAAACTCTATTGCTACCTTCGGTAAATAGTTCCTTGTTAGAAGTTGACCATATTTTTATCTGTGTTGAGAGCGCACCGGAACTAGATTTCTTTGCGAAACAGGGACTAACCTTGGCTCAAACTTCTGTCGAGCAGCCAGAGCGAGGTACAGCCTCTCATATTATTTTTTTTGAAAATTTTTATCTAGAATTTGTCTGGATTGAGGATGAAGTAGCGGCAGAAATCTATGCAGTTCGTACAGGTATAGATTTTTTAGCGCGATCGCGCCGTTATGATCGGAAAATTTCTCCCTTTGGAATGGCCTTACGTCAGCAATCGCGCACAAGACCATCTTTAGACGAGTACGATTTTAGATCACCATTAGCAGAATCAGAATTATTATTGAGTTTTTCTAGCGAGAACTTAGTTGCACAAACAGAACCTTTGTGTTTTGTGATTCCCGATGCGATCGCCTTACCCAGACTAAAAAGAAATTTTCCCAATTTGCAGCAGCAATGGATGTCTCATGCTTTGGGGTTGAAAAAAATGACAGGGATCGAGATTTCTGCTGTGAGTGGGGATCATTTGACTCAACCTCTGTCTTTGTTATCACAAGATGGTGTAGTACAAATTGAGTCTGGTTCACCCTGTGTCCAATTAACCTTTGATAATCGCGTCCAGAGAGGAATAATCGATGCTCGCAAAATAGATATTCCTCTGGTACTGAAATTCTAGGCGCGAAAATCACATGGGTAGACGGAATCATCAGCTTTGGCTGCAATTGTGGCCAATTATTCAACCATACTGGTTAAGTCCTGGGCGTAAAAGTGTAATTTTCCAGTTAATTATGCTGGTGATTTTATCGTTGGGAAGTAGTTATTTCATCATTTTTGAAATTCTCCAACGAGGGGAAATTACTTCCTCCTTAGCCGCGCAGAACTTTCATCGCTTTTACCAAACATTTTGGTTTTTTAGCGGTGTAGTGATTTTTAATGTTGTATTGATCTCTCTGAAAAACTATATCCAAGCCCAAATCAGCCTCGATTGGCGCAAATCATTGACATGTGACTATCTCCAGCAATATTTTCAAGAACAATCCTTTTATCAATTGCAAGTTAACTCTGAAGTTGATAATCCAGATCAGCGTTTAGCCGAAGATGTTAAAAATGTCACCCAGAGATTAGTAGCCCTCTTTGTCATTGTTCTCGATTCTGGAGTGCAGTTAATTGGTTTTATGGGCGTACTGTGGCTGATTTCTCCCATCTTAATGTACTCCTTAGTAACTTACGCTGTCGTTGGTTCACTGGTAACAACGCTGTTGTTTGGGAAAGTATTAGTCGGAATCAACTTTGAACAACTCAAGCGAGAAGCGGATTTTCGCTATGGTTTAGTCAGAGTCAGAGAAAACGCAGAGGCGATCGCTTTTTACGCCGGACAAAATCAGGAATCACAACAACTCAAACAGAGATTTTATCAAGTATTCACCAACATCAAACGTCTAATTAGTTGGCAATTTCGGCTCAATGTCTTCCAAAACGGTTATCAGTTTCTTACCTTCATCCTGCCCTTTTTGATTTTAGCCCCCCGCATTTTCTCCCGCGAACTAGAAATAGGTGCAGTCACCCAATCGCAAGCAGCCTTTGAGCGAGTCGGATTAGCACTGGGATTAATTATTACTCAATTCAATCAAATCAGTGCCTTAGCCGCCGGCGTTGAGAGACTGACAACACTATCAAATGGGATGAAAAGAGAACCACAAGGGAAAATTCAACTTGTGGAAAGTACATATTTAGCAGTTGAAAATTTGACTCTAGAAATTCCCCAACAAACAAGCTTAATTGAAGATTTATCGCTGAGTGTCAAACCTGGGGAATCATTAATTATTGTTGGGGCTAGTGGCGTAGGTAAAACATCCCTATTGCGTGCGATCGCTGGACTGTGGTTACATGGAAAGGGGATAATTAAGCGACCAGCAAACGATAGCCTGTTATTTCTTCCTCAACGTCCCTACATAACTTGGGGAAGTCTGCGACAGCAATTAACCTATCCACAAACTGCAACTAATATTTCTGGCGACATCCTGCTCAAAATCCTGCAAGAAGTAAACCTAAGCGATTTAGCAGAACACTACGGTGGCTTAGATGCTGTAATTGATTGGTCAAGAGTCCTATCATTAGGAGAACAGCAAAGACTCGCCTTTGCCAGATTGCTACTCATTCAACCAAAATACGCAATTTTAGACGAGTCAACAAGCGCGCTAGATGAAGAAACTGAAGCCAGTTTATATCAAAAGCTGCAACAAACATCAGTCACCTATATCAGCGTCGGACACCGTAGCACATTATTAAACTATCATCACTTTGTTTTAGAACTAGCACCGCAACAACGCTGGCAATTATTCCCCACAGCTAGTTATTACGTAAACCAGTAAAAAAAGCACAACTATACTTAAAAAAGATCAACCAGGCTAAAACTCTCTTCCCGCCGGTCACTGAGAGAAGCCGAAGGGCTGCCTGATCTCAATTACAAATATTTAAGCCATTCTTTTATACTGCTGCCAAGTCACATTAACACCAAACGGATCAGCTATCTCCTGTTCATAATGGCTCATTACTATCTTTGGATACTTTCATGATTTTTTCAATTGTTCTAGATAAACGGCAACCTGCATCATAATTCTGCTACATCTTTGTTAAGAAAAGTTACATTCCTCTTAACAAAGGGAAATATGTTTTATGGTTGTTTCGCGTGAGAAGAATGCACCACATCAGGTTGTCATTATTGGTGGAGGCTTTGGTGGACTTTATACAGCCAAGCATCTGGCTAAAGCTAATGTAAAAGTTACTCTGATCGATAAACGTAACTTTCACCTATTTCAGCCACTTTTATATCAAGTTGCCACAGGTACTCTATCACCTGGTGACATTTCCTCACCATTACGAGCTGTATTTAGCAAAAGCAAGAATACACAAGTGTTGCTGGGAGAAGTAAAGGATATTGATCCTAAAGCACAAAAAGTTATTTTGGATGATAAAGCTATATCTTACGATACATTAATTGTTGCTACAGGTGCTAATCATTCCTATTTTGGTAAAGATAACTGGAAAGAATTTGCGCCTGGCTTGAAAACTGTTGAAGATGCGATAGAAATGCGTCGCCGGATATTTGGTGCATTTGAAGCAGCAGAGAAAGAAACTGATCCCGAAAAACGCCGTGCTTGGTTGACTTTTGTGATTGTAGGGGGTGGCCCGACCGGTGTAGAATTAGCGGGTGCGATCGCTGAGTTGGCATACAAAACGCTCAAAGAAGACTTCCGCAGCATCGACACCTCAGAAACAAAAATTTTACTATTGCAAGGGGGCGATCGCATTCTCCCACACATTGCGCCAGAGTTATCAGAAGTAGCAGCAGTATCTTTGCAAAAGTTGGGTGCGGTTATCCAAACTAACACCAGGGTGACAAATATTGAAAATGACACTGTCACTTTCAAACAAGGCGGGGAAATTAAAGAAATTCCCTCAAAAACTATATTGTGGGCAGCAGGTGTAAAAGCTTCTGCAATGGGACAAGTCCTAGCAGAACGTACAGGTGTAGAGTGCGATCACGCCGGACGTGTGATTGTAGAACCAGACTTGACTATCAGAGATTATAAAAACATTTTTGTAGTGGGAGATTTAGGCAACTTCTCTCATCAAAATGGTAAACCCTTACCTGGTGTTGCACCCGTAGCCAAACAACAAGGAGAGTACGTAGCTAAACTGATTAAACGACGGCTTAAAGGTCATACTTTGCCACAATTTCGTTACAACGACGTGGGTAGTTTGGCGATGATTGGGCAAAATTTGGCGGTTGTAGATTTAGGCTTAATCAAGCTCCAAGGTTTCATTGCTTGGGTATTTTGGCTACTAGTTCACATCTACTTTTTAATCGAGTTTGACACTAAATTACTAGTAGTATTTCAGTGGGCGTGGAACTATATTACCCGTAATCGTCGCTCTAGATTAATTACAGGTAGAGAAGCTTTTTTAGAACCAAAAACTGTGAGCAATAGCAGTCATATCGTGTCCGGTTAAAGACTAATAATTAAGACCCCAGGCGAGTAGAGAGGCGGTGGAGAACGGACTTTGAACTTTGTACATAAATCAAAGCCGGCAAATTTAACTGCCACCTTGCACTCACTACAAACCCTCAGAAGTAGGACGGAGACGCTTCACATTATCTTGCAAGACAGCAGAAGGCAGAGTATAACTACCATCAACCGCAGCATAAGTAGGAAGTTGATTTGTAACAACTTCAATAGTTGCTTCCCGTTGATTAATTTGATATTTTTGCAGATAAATTCGATTTCTACTTGCATCCTCCAGAGAAACAGTAAATGGGAGATTCAACACTGCTGATTTTTGCTGTCCCAGATTAGTTGTATAAATCTTTTGTGCTTCTACCTTCAGCCTAATTTGATATTTCCCATCAGGTAATTTTTGATAAATAGCATCATTTAAACTTACTTGATAGGTAATAACTTGTGCAAACAATTCACTGATTACCTCTCGCTGTTCAACCACAGCTTTACTTAAAATTGCATCCCGTAAATCAATCACACTTGCATAAGGAGCAGATTTATAACGATACTTTTGCAGAAAATCCCGAATAGCAGAGACTAAAGCCTCCTTACCAATGATATCCTCCACAAGTTCCAGCACCATACCCCCCTTATGACGTGCAATGGGTGTTTCATTATAAACATCTGTTAAAGGAGGTTCTTGAAAATCAATTTTTCCTAGCTGACGAAAAAAGTCTCGCATCAACTGCTTTCTTGCTAAAACTTGCTCTTTGGGAGTGCGCCGAGAACGTTGATAAAGTGAACTCGCATAAGCACTGAGAGCTTCATTAATCGTCATTCCACCTGCGACATCGGCCGCCATAATTTGGTCGTCCCACCAAGCTTGAGCTAAAAGATATGATAGCCAATCGATGATATTTTCTTTTCCCAAACCTTGGGCTTGACTTTTCCAAACTAATACTTCTGGAATGCCAATTGTGCCACCTTCAGAAAAAACCATACCATTGTAAAAAACAAATTCCGTTACCCGCACTTGTTGAAAAGGATAAGGACCAAAAGTTTGTTCATAAAACTCTAAAGCTTCCCCAATTTGAGTCGCAATTAGTTTCACATTATCTGCATGTGATGGATGGTAATAAATTTCAATAGGAACTCGGTAATTATTATCTTGATAAATTTTGTAGCGTCCAGAATAAATAGTAAATTCCCCACGCTTTGGAGTGGTTGATTGATAACGGAAGTATTGCCTATCTCCTTGCATCCATTGCTGGATTAATTTTCCTGATGTAACTATAGTTTGACTCACAGATGTGCCAATAGTAATATCTGTATTTCCCCAACCCAAATGTGTCAACATTAGTCCCTGCGATAATCCTACCGGATCATCATGTTTCCGCATCCGTTCCTCAAGGGGTGGTAGGTTGAGTTTTTGGCGTAACCAAGCTTTTTTATTTTCTACCATCTTGGTGTAACCAACAAAAGGTAAGATAAAAGGACTATATAAATAAGTACCATTATCTACTACATCGTTAGGATAAATCATGTAGATGTCATCATTATCAACCTCGTTGCGGAATCCTTGGGGGCGTTCAGTTCGAGTCACAAACTGCATAGTTTGTTTTTCTCCCGGCATCAGAGGTTTTTCTAGGCCATAGATGTAATATCCTAATTTTTCATCAGATGAACGTAAATTTGCCCCTGGATATTTCACATCACTAATTTTTAGATTAATGAATGTCAACAGATGAATTTCGCGGATGGGTGATTGGGTGCGATTTTCTAATACATACTCACCTTGAGCAATAAAGTAGCGTTGCTCTGGATAAAGTTCGATACTCAGCCGAGTATCAGTCACTACGGGCATGGGGAGATGTTCATACTTTTTGAAACGCCGTTCAATCTCTGCCGCTGTTTCTTCGGTAGTAAGTGGTTTGTACTCGTTAACTATAATTGTGTTGTAAGCAATCCAGCCACCGACACCTACAAACATTAATACTAAAGCTGCTAAAGAACGTTTGACAACTTTACTAGTAGTCTGCCAGCCTCTTTGCCAATCTTTAATCAGGTTTTGATCAAAAGTACCACGAGGGTAAATAATATATCCCAGCAGCATTAAAATTGCTCCCCCAATTGCCCAGTAAAGGCTATACCAAAGATGTCCAGTTAACAGATGTCCGTAACCGTTCATTAAAGAATATTCAATATCACCGGATGACGCAAAGCGGTAGAGATTATGATATAAACCTAGTGCATCAAGAGGAATTTTCGAGAGAGAAATTAGCACTGCCAACGCCATCCCCGCATATTTATGACGGGTGACTATTTGAGTAAAAAGAGCGAGGACAGCAGTTAAATAAAAGTATGGACTATGCTCAACAAAGAGCATTTGCAGATATAAGGTGAACTCAAAATTGTAGTAACCATTGATAGCTTGATAGCCTACCATCACCAATATTGCTAGCAGTAAATTGATAGTAATGATGGTAAACAAAGCACTTAGTTTTGATAGTAATAACGCCGCATTAGAAATAGGCGTTGCATCTATTACAGCCTGTAAACGCAGTTCTCTATCTCGCCATACTAACTCAGCCGCATAGACTATGATAATGGCAAACAGAATATATTCTAAGTAAATATTAGCTGCATGAATTAGGATGTCGGTACTAGGATTGGAATAGTTAAAGGAACGAGTTCCCATTGCTGAGACAATCAAGCTGACTAAGCCAAATGCCGTCAGCAAGATAAATGCTCGTCCTCGTAAAATTAAGTTAGTTTCAAACCAAGTGCGGTTAATCCATTGCTGCCATAGTAGGAAAGATCTAGGAGAGTAGGAGGGGGAAAAATTTCTGTTGAGATGAATTTGCTGAGGTTTTTCTGTCTTCACTTTGGTTTTAGCAGGAGACTTACCCATGACTTTCATTGAATAGGTGCGATAGCTCCACATCCAACCAGCAAAAGCGATAGTAATCCAAAGTAGACGATTCCAAAGTAGTGTTCCACCTAACGATGGCATCAAAGTATTATGCTGGAAGACTGTCCAAGTGAGGGTTTTCTCTTCAAAAGCATAAAAGCCAAAGGGGTCTAACATCGCCCAAATGCGGTATAGTTCAAAGTCAATGACATCTACTCCCACCATCATTAGGGAAACCAAATAGAGCATGATAAGGATAATTGCTCCAGCGTAGGTAATGATCATGCTTCTAGTTTTGGAGGCAAGACCAAAGGCGATCGCACTGACTAAAAATAGATTTGGTAAGACAAAAAATATATAACTAGCTATATAAGCTTCAGGACGAAATGCACCCAAAGCAAAGGGATTTAATCCTGGTATAACAGTACCTAAAAGCATCCCCGGTATATAGGTAGAAAATGCTAAAAGTGTCACCCCAAATGCAGCGATAAAACGGGTTGTTAAATAGTCACGTTTACGGATGGGCGTGGACAGAATCAAGGCTTCCATGCGGTAATTACTATCGCGCACAAAGGTTTCAGCAACGAAAGCCGATGCTGCCAAAATCCCGAAAATGGTGTACCAAATCGTCACTTGGAAGATTTCTGCTGGGCTATTAACAAAAAAGAAAGCGTTACCTGGCCCAGCTTTAGCAACTATATCAGTGAGTCCAATGGTGAAAAATAAGATAGCAATCAGCCAAAATGTCGGGCGACGCAGATGATAAAAAGTTTCAAACCGTAGGATAGCTGCAAATGCCTGTTTCATAGTCCACCCTTAAACAGTAATAGTTGGCGATTGGGGTTTATCTAGTAACGCAATGAAATAAACATCATTTAAATCTGGTTCAGCTGGTTGAAAATCTTTTCCGGGTTGAGTATCACTTAACACGCGCACCCATCTTTCTCCGCGTGACATTCGGGAAGTAATTACTGTACCTTGTTCATAGTTACTTCTCTGTGAATGGGGTGCGATCGCTTGAGTCCAAACTCTGCCATGCAGTGCATTAATTAACGCCTGTGGACTACCACTGCGAATAATTTCACCCCGATTCATGATCGCCATATTTGGGCATAATTCGGCGACATCTTCGACAATATGAGTCGATAGCAGTAAAATTCTGTCTCGGCTAATTTCTGATAGTAAATTATGAAATCGGATGCGTTCTGCGGGATCTAACCCTGCGGTTGGCTCATCGACAATTACGAGTTTGGGTGAGCCGAGTAAAGCCTGCGCGATTCCGAAACGCTGGCGCATACCACCGGAAAAAGTACCTAATTTCTGTTGACGCTGTTCGTATAAGTTGACAAGTTGTAGTTGTTGAGCAACTATTTCTCGTCGTTGTTGTTGATGAATAAATCCTTTGAAGACAGCTAATTGATCTAGTAAATCTTCAGATGAAACATTGGGGTAAACGCCGAAATCTTGAGGTAAGTAGCCCAAGATACTGCGAGCAGATTGAGGATTTTTGAGGAAATTTATCTCGTCTAATTCTATTGTGCCGGCATCTGCATCTTGGAGGGTGGCTAGTGTCCGCATGAAACTGGATTTGCCAGCTCCGTTTGGGCCTAGTAATCCGAAGATGCCGTAATCTATTTTTAAGGATATATCTCTTAGAGCTTGGATACCGTTGGGGTATGTCTTGTTTAATTTTGTGACGGTAAGCATGATATTTTTAATCGCAAAGGGTCGCAAAGCGAGGTTTTATTAATCAGCAATGCTAGAACTTTTAGGAAGTTTCTGATCTGGGATTAAGTCCTCTACTTTTCGCAAAGTGCGCCAGGTGTAACCGAAAATCCCTACTAAGACTGTGCAGATGGTCATGCTGACAAATAGTAAAGTAATCCCTGAACCAGCCTCAGTCCCCAAGATTCTCCCGAAAATAGGAGCTAAACTCCCTGTGGGACGCATGGCAGGTTCAAAAACTCTATCTGCAAGGAATCCGGCAATTAAGGGGGTGATGGCGGCGACTGTTACGCCTATGAGTTGGTCGGCGGCTAGGACTCGTCCTTGTAAGCCTGGGGGAATTTTGGCGTACCAAATGGCGTTGCTGGAACTGTAGAACAGGGGAATGAGTGTGGAGGAGAGAAAATGCGCTACCATCCACACTGGTAATGTTTGCCCAAGTCCCAGCAGGGTTCTGAAAATACCGTGTCCAATAAAACCGAATAACATACCGTGAATGCGACGCTGAAAGCCTCCCCAGATGCCGAGGATGATTGCACCGATGACACCGCCAATACCAGCAGCAGTGGTGACAGTACCGAGAATTTCCGAGTCTCCACCTGTACGGGCAAGAATCATGGGGCTGTAAAGGGCTTTACTGATATCGTTGGGAATGGCAAATAATGTGAAAGCGATCGCCATCGCTGTTAATGATGGATTTGACCAGATGTAGCGAAAGCCAAAAGTTAATTTTTGCCATAAGCTCTCAGTATGCTCACTGTGGGTTTGCTCGATGGCAGGTTGGGGAATTTTGACGATTAATAATGTGATGAAGGCAGCGACAAAGGTTGTTAAGTCGATCCAGAAGATAGCTTTCATCCCTAGACGTGGATAAATAAACCCAGCTAGGGCAGGAGCGAAAATGGCTGCACTGTAGTTAACCGCAGCCCCCAAGCTTTCCGCACGGGTGTATTGTTCCTTGGGAACTAATAAGGCTATGGAGGCAGAATAAGCCAGCACTTGTAATTGCCCAAACCCCCCATACAACAGGACAATTATATATAAATGCCACACCTGTAATTGTTGGCTGAGGTATAGCATTGCTATGACTAACGTACATAACACGGCGACAACTTCAGCCAAAATCATCAGTAGGCGACGATTAAACCTGTCTACAGCAATACCTGCAAAGGTAGTAATCAACATTTTTGGCAGTTGGGCGAAGAAACCCACTAACGCCAAAGCCGTCGCCGAACCAGTTTTATCCCATACCCAAATTGTCAGGGCAAACACTGTCATAAAACTGCCGATGGTAGATACTATTTGCCCCAGCCAGATGATCAAAAAAGTTCGCATTGTGGCAAAGTGTTTAATCTAATTTTGAAGAAAGGCAGAAAGCATTAACCTTTCAGGTAAGCAAGCTACGCGAAAGCTTTGCCGTAAGGCTAGGCAGTAAATAAGCTTCCTGCAAGGTAGGCAGAAGGAATAATTAGCGGGGGATTCAAACTCACCCTCATTGAAGACCGCCAAATCACAGATTTGGTGGGGGGACAAGAGGCCCAAATGGGCTGCGGCTTCAAGGCAATACTAAAACCCAAGACCGCACTGCTCTCTGCCTCCAACCTTCTTCAATTAAAATTCAACAGAAATGCTACCAGTTATGGTTAAAGGCGCACCTGGAACTACACGCACAATATCTCGCGCGCCTTCGTAGTAGTCTTCGTCAAATAGGTTTTGGATGTTAATAGCGGCGCGGAATTTATCACGGCGATAGAATAAGGACGCATCTGTACGCCAGTAACTAGGTAAGGTAAAGGTATTGAGTAAGTCACCTTGACGCTCTCCTTGTGTGAAAACACCTAGACCAAATCCTAAACCTTTGAGGTTTCCAGATTGCAGTTCGTAGGTACTCCACAAACCAAAGGCATGTCTAGGGACATTCTGTAATTGCTTACCTTGATATTCGGGACGGCTATCTTCAGTAATTTCTGCCTCTGTATAAGCATAACTTGCTGTTAAGTTCCAACCAGGGAGAATTTGACCCGCAACGTCTAATTCTATACCCCGGCTGCGTTGTTTACCGATTTGAATTTGGGATAAGGGTTCACTTAATCCTTGAGCAGCAACGTTGGATCGTTCTAAATTGTAAAATGCCAGGGTGGTAGAGAGGCGATCGCCTAGTAAATTTGCCTTCAAACCAACTTCGTACTGAGTTCCTCGTTCGGGTTCAAAGGGTTCGCCAATTGTCGTTTCCCCTGTCTCTGAATTTAAAATTCTGGTTCTCCCAATTACAGGCGTAAATGATTGGCTGTAGCTAGCATATAGAGACAGGTTTTCACTAGGTTTGATCACAATACCGACACGAGGACTAAAAACTGTGTCACTACGTTCAAAATTTTCTGCTGAAGACAATAAATCTTCATAGTCTTGGTTAACAAAATCCAACCGTCCACCCAAGACTAAAATAATATTCTTGGATAACGAAATTTGATCTTGAGCATAAAGACCAATAGAGTTTTTGCGTGTATTGGTATTGCTAAAAGGAATGGAAAATGGTGAAACACTGTCAGGTTGATAAACAGGGTTAAAAACATCAATGCTGTTGAGTAGTCTAAAATCTAGCTGATCTTCTGTTTCCTCTCTAGCAACTTCAACACCAAATAATAAATTATGTTCAATGCTGCCTGTTTTGACCTTACCTAAGAGACTATTATTAAAAGTCAAACTAGTGACACTAGATGGATTATCGATTAGAAACCGTTCGAGAGTACGCCCATCTTCATTTAGTCCATCCGAAGTTCCAGAGTTAGCTACAGGAAGCACCACAGTACTTTCAGGGACATCTAAAAAAGCTGTAGCTAGCTCACTTTTGATTGTCCAATTATCATTTAAACGATGGTCTAACTGATAACCTAAACGAGTGACCAAGGACTCACTTTCAGATAACGATGGTTCACCTAAATTAGCCTCTCGTGAAACTCTACCATTAGGGTTAGAAATGACTGTACCTGAAGCTGGTAAATCTGGTGCTGTCTCAAAATTACGGTATTTAAGATACTCTATATTCGCTGTTAAAGTTGTATCTTTATTACTAATCAGTCTGACAACAGGAGCAATAAAGAAAGACTCGCTATTCTCAAAATCTTTGAAACTGTCAGCAGTTTGATAGGCAGCATTTAAACGATAAGCTATCCCATCTTTATCTAACGGGCCGGAAAAGTCGATTGTGGGACGATGTAAACCAAATTGACCTACTTGATACTCAAAGGCATAATATGGTGTATTCAACGGCTGTTTAGTCACAAGGTTCACTACCCCACCTAAATCACCCTGTCCAAACAATACGGAAGCCGGCCCTTTGAGAATTTCTACTCGTTCAACGTTACCAATCTCACTATTAAATCGGAGACTGTCATCTCGTAAACCATTACGCAATAAGTTACGAGATTCAAAGCCACGAATGACAGGAGTTAATGCTGGTGCTTGAGAAGAGGTACGACCTGTATTAGCACTACTACTGTTTTTGAAGACTTCACCGAGACTGCGCGTACCTTGGTCTTTAATGACTTCTTGGGGTATAGCTTGAATTGCTTGTGGTACGTCAATTACTGGGGTATCGGTACGAGTACCAACTGAGGAATTAGGAACTTGATAAGTTGTTCGTAATTGATCCCCCACAACCGTCAGTTCGATTGGTTCGTCTGGTTTTTCTGCTTCTGGAGGGGGAGTTTGGGCTGTTGTGGGAGTTTCTGGAGGTGGGGTTTCTGTGGCTGTAGGTGTCTCTGGAGGTAGAGTTTGGTCTGGTGTGGGAGTTTCTGTGGCTGTAGGTGTCTCTGGAGTTTGACTTGCAGTAGCAAAAGGAATACTAACAACAAATTCTTGTCCATCCTGACGCAGATTAAATTTAGGGACTGCATTGATCCCAGTGATTTCAATTTCGATGGTGTTAGGATCAGACTGTCCAACCACAATCTCCGCAATGCCAGGGATAGGATTATTCGTAATTATGGGTGGTTTTCCTTGTACCAATTGCAGTTGAGCATTGGTGACGGTGATCATCAGGGTCTTGTCTTCGGTGCTGGTTTGAGTATTTAAGGTGACACCAGGTGTTGTCTTTAAAACAACTTCTAAACCTTGATCTGTATCATAAAGTTCTACTGCTGTTACGGGAACAGGAGCAGCCCAAACAGGCTGGGATACGAGAACAGTTATTACACCAGCAACACCAACTGCGGGTTGCCAAGAATTCCATGCCATAAATACCGATTTTCCTAATTTAACTGGTGGTAGACTCTTGCAGATCAGGAGAAGAGTGTAGTGATATGTGGGGGAGAAATTTTTCTGCTATGCAATTAGCTAGAATAGGATATTACCATTTTTTTTAAGCTTGATAACAGAGATAGCAACTCTGGGCAGTAATGCTTTGCTGACATAATTTTTCTAGACAATAATCATTCATTGCAAAATCAAGTGGGCAATTTAGTGTGAAGTCAGTGTTTGCAACAGATAATTCCTGATGCAAATTGATTGATCAAGCTGATAACATTCAACAAAATCTACGGTTCAATATTTCATTCTGCAAGCTCAAATAAATAGAGCTATTGCCATCAAAATTATTGAGAAAATTTATTAAAAATAATATACCTTAGATTGCAGAGCTTAGATTGTAAAAAAATTCTGTTTTTATCTGTACTCAGACAAGCAAGTTAAACACAGTCTCCTCAGCTTCTAGTAAAATCATCAACAATCAGCTATACTGACCATCAGTGAAATATCTATCACTAAGGTATTGGTGATTGAGTCCAGACCAAAATGTGACTGCCGAGAAGCGCAGTTGAAAAGTGCAAATTTTTCACAAACCCTTTTAGCTAATTTCATTCCCCCAAGGCGAATTAGTACATAATGATTAACCGCCAACGAGAAATATTCTCATTAGATCCCCACCATGCGGCGACACTTGTGCATGTCTTACGTGCATGGACGCAACAACAAGGTGATGCTCTAGGTTTTACGTTTTGGCAAGATGACAAACAAGAGCATCTTACCTATGCGGAGTTAGACCAAAAAGCACGAGCAGTAGCAGTGCATTTGCAAGCGATGCACCGACAGGGAGAACGTGTGTTATTAATGTATCCGCCAGGGTTGGAACTGCTTGCGGCAATTATGGGTTGCTTTTATGCAGGGGTGGTTGCAGTTCCCGTATACCCACCACGTCGCAATCACAACATAACAAGGTTGTTGGCAATTAGCGAAGATGCCCAAGCCAAGGGGATTTTGACAACCGTATCCTTAGATAATTCTCTAAAAGAGGTAGCAGAAGGTACTGCGATTGAGGGCTTACCGAAAATTGCTACAGATAGCATGATTTTATCTGTAGGTGAGGCTTGGCAGACTCCTCTACTCACAGCCAATAGTCTGGCTTTACTACAATATACTTCTGGTTCTACCGGCACACCCAAAGGAGTGATGCTGAGTCACGGCAATTTGCTGCATAACTTAGGGCAAATTTATCAACGCTTTGGACATTCCCCTAGTACCAAATTTGTCAGTTGGTTGCCACCATACCATGACATGGGTTTGATTGGGGGAATTTTGCAGCCGTTGTATGGTGGTTTTCCACTCACCTTGATGTCTCCTGTAGCTTTTTTGCAAAAACCCATTCGTTGGTTGCAAGCAATTTCTCAAGTTCGTGGTACAACTAGCGGCGCACCCAATTTCGCCTATGAAATGTGTGTCCGCAAAATCCGTCCAGAGGAATGCCAAGATTTAGATTTGAGTAGTTGGGAGGTAGCATTTACAGGTGCAGAACCAATTCGTCAGGATACATTAGAAAGATTTGCAACTGTTTTTGCACCTTATGGATTTCGCCGGGAAGCGTTTTATCCTTGCTATGGTCTAGCTGAGGCGACTTTGTTTGTGACTGGTAAAACCAAGGTTAACCCGGTATTCTATCATACTACTCAAACTTTGGTCAGTTGTGGTTCTCCCAGTGATGACCAAACTGTAATTATAGTTAATCCAGAATCTCGACAACCTTGTGCAGCAGGGGAAGAAGGGGAAATTTGGGTTAAGGGTGAAAGTGTAGCGCAAGGTTATTGGCAACGTCCTCAAGAAACGGCTACAACTTTTCAAGCGGCGTTAGCTTCGGGAACTGGTGGTTTTTTACGCACAGGGGACTTGGGTTATTTACTTGAGGGTGAGTTGTTTGTCACCGGCAGAATCAAAGATGTCATGATCATTCGAGGACAAAACTACTATCCTCAGGATATTGAAGCGACCGTTGCCCAATGTCATACAGCCTTGAGTGCTTATTGGGGTGCAGCATTTAGTGTGGAAGTGGCTGGGGAAGAACAGTTAGTAGTTGTTCAGGAAGTAGAACGGAGTAGTTGGCGCAAACTTGATGAAGATGGCATCATGACGGCGATTCGTGCTGCTATTTCTCGTGAGTTTGGTTTGCAGGTGTATGCAATATGTTTGCTTAAACCCAGTAGTATTCCCAAGACTTCTAGTGGGAAGGTGCAGCGTTATGCTTGTCGGGATGAGTTTGTGAATCAGGGTTTGAATGTGATTTGCCGATGGGATCACATAGAGGAGCAGAAACAAGACAAAGTGGCGGCGGTAGATCTCAACTTCTCCTATCAAAGACATTATACAAATGCTGGACGCACAGAGGAGAAGACAGAGGTAGTAGATAGTTTGATTGCGTGGTTACGAGATTATGCTCGCCATCATATTAATTCGCGTTTGATGGATGAACGCCGTTGTATTTCGCCCCACATTGTTTTAGATTTTGGCAATCAAGGTTTATTGGGGATGCAAGTACCGTCCAGGTATGGTGGGTTGGGGTTGGGATATACGGACACCATCAGAATTATACAACAGCTTGGGGCAATTGATCCGACTTTAGCTTTGTTTGTAGGGTTGAATAATGTCTTAGGGGTGCGTCCAATATTACTGTACGGCACACCATCTTTACAGGCAGAACTTTTACCAATTTTAGCTACGGGACGAGAATTAGCAGCTTTTGCACTGACGGAAATGGGTGCGGGTGCTAATCCTCAAGCTATACAATCACAGGCAATTAGTGACGGTGATGGTTGGCGGTTGCGGGGTGAAAAGATTTGGAGTGGTTCGGCGGCTTGGGCTGGTGTGATTAATGTGTTTGTGAAACATCAGCATGGCATTAGCGGCTTTGTGGTGCGTCGGGGTAGTCCTGGTTTACGTCAAGGTGCAGAAGCACTAACGATGGGAATGCGAGGAATGGTGCAGAATACGGTTTATTTAGAAGATATTCCGGTGACATCAGCACAACTGTTGGGTGAAGTTGGTCAGGGGATGAATGTAGCCCAAGATGCGATGATGTATGGGAGGCTAGCGATCGCAGCTGCTTGTGTTGGTGGGATGCAACGCTGTGTACAATTAATGTGGCGTTATAGTGGACGGAGACAAATCGCTACAGGTAAGTTACTCGACCATCCGATAGTTTTACATCGTCTGCAAGAATTGACCAATGCCATTACAGTTGTGAAAAGTTTGGTGATGCGGGTAGGGAAATTACTCGACGCAGGTGAGACTGTCCCGGCGGAAGTTTATGCGGCTTGTAAAATTTCTGCACCGGAATTCTATTGGCAAGCAGCAGATTTATTGGTACAAACTTTAGGAGGAAGAGGATATATAGAAAGTAATATTGCACCGCAGATTCTCCGAGATGCGCGAGTTTTGCGGATATTTGAAGGGCCTACAGAAACTTTGTGCGGATTTTTGGGTGCGCGTGTTCTCAAACAAGGGGAGACACTGCAAAATTTCCTCTGTCAAACTTTAGGCACAGTCGAAGTAGGACAGAAGTTACAGGATGCTGTCGATAAAGTTCGCGCCCGGTTCTTTGATGATGCTAACACCACAGTTCAGCGTTGGGTTTACCATCAACTCGGTAAACTCGCAACAGAGGCGATACTATGGGCAGTATTAGCTGATCAATCGGCAATTCCTTGGGTAAAACATCGGTTTAATGAACAACTACAGCAAATTTTGAGTTTTAACAGCGATAACTTATTATTTCTCAGTTCCCAAAGTTTAGTCCATCACATCAACGAGTACACACAAACCATCGGTGATATTGAACAAACCTTGGCTGGAGAAGCACAGGAATTAGATGAATTCTTGCGTCAGTCTGCGGAAAACTTTCCCCAGTTCACTCCACCAACAGCAGATTTACCAGTCATCAATACGTCCTCAGAAATCCAAACCTGGTTAAAAAATTGGATTGCTCAAAAATTGCGACAGCCAATTTCTACCATAGATGTGAATAAAGCCTTTGCTGACTACGGGATGGATTCGGTAACGGCTGTAGAATTAACCCAAGATTTACAAGATTGGTTGCAGATTTCCCCACCTTTAGATGTGACTATCGCTTGGAACTTTCCCACCATTACCGCCCTAGCTAAATACTTGGGAGAGGTTTCCACGGATAATTCTGTACCTCATGCAGATAGCAATTTAGATGACTTATCGACTACAGATATAGCACAACTATTAAGCCAAGAAATTGCGATCGCTCGTCACCGCAAACCTCAGATGAAATAAGTTTCATGCAGAGACCCTCCAGGCGCAGAGTTTCTGTCCTCTCTGCGTTCCTTTGCGTCACTTTGCGTTAAAAAACTCGTATGACTGACTTACCCAACTACCAAACACTGCTCAAAGACGCACTCCTAGAAATGCGACAACTGCGAGCCGAATTAGCAGCCTTAGAAGCACAACAAACCGCACCCATCGCTATCATTGGGATGGCTTGTCGTTTTCCTGGTGGTGCGAACAATCCCGAAGCATTTTGGCAATTGTTACGAGATGGCGTGAATGCAGTCCAAGAGATTCCCTCCCAACGTTGGGATGTGGCGCATTACTACGATGAAAATCCCGACACACCAGGGAAAATGTACACTCGCTACGGTCATTTTATCGACCGAGTAGACGAATTTGATGCCCAGTTTTTCGGCATTTCGCCCCGTGAAGCCGCAGTCATCGATCCCCAACAACGTCTACTATTGGAAGTTTGTCACGAAGCTTTAGAACGCGCTGGGCAATCGACCCAAAAACTCAAAGGTAGCAAGACATCAGTATATATCGGACTCTGTTTTGATGACTATGCCAAATATAACCTTTCCCTGCCTACGCGGATTGATGCTTTTAGCAGTCTAGGAAACACTCGCAGCATCGCCGCCGGACGCATCGCCTATGTATTAGGGTTGCAAGGAACTGTGATGCAACTAGATACAACCTGTTCCTCCTCTTTGCTGGGGGTACATTTAGCCTGTCAAAGTTTGCGTAATGGTGAATCTGACATGGCATTGGCGGGAGGCGTGAATTTAATCTTAGCCCCAGAACCGATGATTGGCTTTTGTAAGTTGAAAGCCTTAGCCGCTGATGGACGTTGTAAAACCTTAGATGCGGCGGCTGATGGTTACGGACGGGGTGAAGGTTGTGGCATTGTTGTCTTGAAAAAATTGCGAGATGCGATCGCTAACCGTGACCCCATCTTAGCGGTAATTCGTGGTTCGGCAGTCAATCATGACGGTAGCAGCAACGGTTTGACAGCCCCTAATGGTACAGCCCAAGAAGCCCTCATTCGTCAAGCTTTGCAAAATGCCCAGATAGAACCACAGCAAGTCCAGTATAGTGAACTGCATGGCACCGGTACAGTTCTCGGCGACCCCATCGAAGTTTTAGCACTAGCTAAGGTATTAGGTGAAGGGAGAACAGCCAATCAACCCTTATCGATTGGTTCTGTGAAAACCAACATCGGACATTTAGAAGGTGCAGCTGGTGTTGCAGGATTAATTAAAGTAATTCTGGGACTCCAACACCAACAAATTCCTGCCCATCTCCACTTGCAACAACCAAATCCCTACATTCCGTGGCAGAAATTACTGGTTACCGTCCCGACTCAATTAACTTCTTGGCAGAGTGAAAGCGGTAAACGTATCGCTGGAATCAGTTCCTTCGGGATGAGTGGGACGAATGTACATCTAATTTTAGAGGATTTCACCCCTGTTGAAAATTTCCACTGGCAGCAGGAAGCAGGGCGATGTCATTTACTAACTATCTCCGCCAAAACACCCCAGGCATTGCGAGAACTTGTAGGGGAATACGTGAAATACTTGGGTTCGCAGTCGGAGAGTAACTTGGCTGATATTTGCTTTACTTCTAACGTCGGGCGATCGCACTTCTTTCATCGGGTGGCGATAACCGCCAATTCTTGTAGTGTAGCTTATGAGAAATTATGTAATTACCTGAAAAATACCGCAGAAACATCTCCCAGTCAAGCAATTACCCCTCATCAACCCAAAATTGCCTTTCTCTTCACCGGACAAGGTAGCCAGTACGTCAATATGGCGAGGGAACTATACAACACCCAACCCTATTTTCGCCAACAAGTTGATCATTGTTGTGAGTTATTGTATCCCCAGTTGGGTTTAGATTTACGTTCAATTTTATTCGCCGCAGAAGGCAAAAGCCATCTTTCCCTCCACACCCTTTCGCAAACCATCTACACCCAACCCGCCTTATTTGTCCTCGAATACGCCCTATGTCAACTGTGGCTACACTGGGGAATCACACCTGATTTCCTCATGGGACATAGCTTGGGGGAATATGTCGCAGCTTGTATTGCAGGTGTCTTCAGTCTGTCAGACGCACTGAAATTAATTGCTAACCGCGCTCGTTTGATGCAACAATTGCCTGACGGTGGGAAAATGTTGGCTGTGACGATATCAGCTACAGATATAGAAAAATATCTCCAGCCATACTCTCAACAAATTACTATCGCTGCCATCAATTCCCCCAATAATATAGTTATTTCCGGTGAACAAATAGCAATTGAACAACTTGCAGAAATTCTGCAAAATCACGGAATTCAAATCACTTCCTTGTCAGTTTCTCACGCTTTTCATTCCCCCTTAATGGAATCAATGATAGAGGAATTTAGACAAGTAGTGGAGAGTATTAGTTTTCATCCACCAAAAATACAGATAATTTCTAACATCACTGGTAAAGTCATAGGTACAGAAATTGCTAACGCCGAGTATTGGTGTCAGCATATTTTGCAACCAGTACAATTTGCACTGGGGATGGAAACATTAGCCCAAGAAAACTGCGGAACTTTTCTAGAGATTGGAACAAAACCCACCTTATTGAGTATGGGTAAAATCTGTTTATCGGCAGAAAATTATTCCTGGTTGCCAAGTTTACGTCCCGGACAAAGTGATGTCAAGACAATCTTATCCAGCCTTGCATCATTATATATGCAAGGCATTGATATAAACTGGGAAAACTTCAATGGACATGAACCGCATCAACGAGTAATTCTACCAACATATTCATTTCAACGTCAGCAATTTTGGGTAGAAAAACTTGATGTCATCCCACCTCTATTTTCCCAAGCTGCTAATTGTCATCCCTTATTAGGACAGAAATTACAATTAGCGAAATCAGAGAAAATATATTTCCAAAACTTACTCCCTCAAAATCACCTAAATTTCTTACAGCAACATCAAGTTTTTGGTAAGATCATTATGCCTGCTGCGGGTTATTTAGAGATGGCGATCGCAGCCGCTAAGGCAGTGTTTAAATCTCATGCTTGCATTATTCAAAACATTCAAATTGTCCAAGTACTATCTTTAACAGAAACACCAAATATTACCCTACAATTAATCCTCACCCCCTTAGAACAACAAAATTACCAATTTGAAATCATATCTTTAGACAATCACGAGATAGAAAACCCTCTGTATACCCATACAACTCACGCCACTGGCATTATTCAAAATCTATTACCACCCTCTCCTTCGCCTCTAAATCTTACACACCTACAAATAACTTGCAAGCAAGAAATTAACCTCACCACCTACTATCAAACCTGTCAACAGGTAGGAGTAAAATACGGCAAATTCTTCCAAGCTATTCAACATCTTTGGCGAGGCGAAAAACAAGCTTTAGGCGAAATCAATTTATCTCCAGAAATCGATATCTCTCCCTATCAACTTCACCCTATCTTATTAGATGCTTGTTTACAAGTAATGGGAGCAATTATATTCGACTCTCAAACACTAACAGCTTACCTACCTGTAGCCATAGAACAAGTAAATTGGTATGGAGAAAAACACCTACAAAATCACATCTGGAGTCATGTAAAACTACGCGACACATCAAACTATATCGCTGATATCCAAATTTTCCATCCCGATGGTAAATTAATTGCCACGATCCAGGGTTTACAAATTCAACCAGTCAGACAATTACACAAATGGCATGATTGGCTATATAGTATGGCGTGGCAAGAAAAACCCCTAATTAACCATCGCTTACTGACTCCCACCGCAATTACTGACTCAAAACTTCAGCAACTATTTCATCAGTCAGACTTAGATAATTACCTATCCCTATCATCTCAACTAGAAAAGTTGAGTGTTGCTTGTATATTAGAAACATTTCAACAACTGCAACTACCATTAAAAGCTGGTGAGGAATTTTCTGTCAGAGAAACAATGCAGAAATTGGGCATAGTCAGCCAACATGAGAAACTATATCAGCATTTATGCCAAATTCTCCAAGCCGAAGAAATATTACAGCCTCAAGGAGAACATTGGCGAGTTAGACAAAGACTCCCAAACACGACACCTACCCCCATCTTTGCCCAGCTGCGTCAAGCATATCCCAACGCCACATCGGAATTAAATTTACTGGAACGTTGTACCAGCCACTTAGCAGAAGTTTTGCAGGGAAACACAGACCCCTTACAGTTATTGTTTCCCCAAGGAGACTTAAGTGACCTGACGCAACTTTACCAAAATTCACCCATTGCCAAAATGATGAATAGCTTGGTAAAACAGGCGATAATGACGGCCATAGCCGACATCCCACCAGAACAACCCCTGCGGATTCTGGAAATAGGTGCGGGAACTGGGGGAACTACCGCACATCTGCTACCAGAACTCGCACAGAGAAAAATTGAATATTTCTTCACTGATGTTTCACCCCTATTCCTCAGTAAAGCACAGCAACAATTCTCAGATTATTCCTGTGTGCGATATCAGTTGTTTGATGCAGAAAAGCCTCCATCAACTCAAGGTTTGACAGAAAATAACTTTGATATCGTCATCGCTGCTAACGTTCTCCACGCCACCCAAGATTTACAGCAAACTGTAAAACACATTAAGCAACTATTATCAATAGGTGGTTTGCTGGTCTTGTTAGAAGGAGTGCATCCCCTATGGTGGTTGGACTTAATATTTGGTCTGACTGAAGGCTGGTGGCGTTTCCAAGACCATGCTTTGCGTCCTCATCATCCCCTGATTTCCAGCGCACAGTGGCAGGAATTATTAACACAAGAGGGTTTTGAGTCTTCAATCCAGTTAACTAAAACCACGGGAAATCAGGCTGTAATTGTCGCTAAAACTCCCCTTTCAGCACTTGAATCAGATAATTGGTTAATTTTGGCAGATAGACAAGGTGTAGGACAAAAACTAGCCACTCATCTGCAAGCCAAAGGTGTAACTTGTCATCTAATTTTTGCCGACTCCGAACTTTCTAACCTTCCCAGTTCAGCATCACACCTGATTAATCTCTGGGGTTTAGATGTACCCATCCCCGATGAATTAACCACCGAACAATTGATGGAAACACAACAGATGCTTTGCGAAAGCCTGTTGTATTGGCTACACAATAATCTAGAAATACAGGTATTACCACAGTGGTGGCTAGTGACTCAAGGAGCAGTAAACACAGGTAAAGATATTACTATTAATGGGCTTGCAGCTACATCCATGTGGGGTATCAGTAAAGTCATACAGTTAGAGCATCCAGAATTAAATTGTCGCTGTTTAGACTTAGACCCAACACGTACCGCCGCAGAACAGATAGATATTCTCCTAGAAGAACTCTTAGCAAATTCCCCAGAAACAGAAATCGCTTGGCGCGCTGAAACCCGATATGCTGCAAGACTTACTCAAACTCCTCTCTGCGCCTCTGCACCACCTTGCGGGAACAGCGAAGCATTACTGCGTGAAGGAAATCAACGTCTAACCATCCAACAACGAGGAACATTAGAAAACCTATCCTTCCAAACAGTTAACCGTACTTCCCCAAGTAGAGGAGAAATAGAAATCTGCGTCCAAGCAACAGGCTTAAACTTCCGTGACGTATTAAACGCCTTAGACTTGTATCCAGGTGAAGCGGGGTTGTTAGGCTGCGAGTGTGTCGGCGAAGTAGTAGCGATTGGTGCGGGGGTAGAACATCTGCAAATCGGACAAAGAGTTATGGCCTTAGCCAGCGGTAGCTTTAGCCAGTATGTCACCATGAATGCAGCGATCGCAATTCCTCTCCCCCAACATTTAAGTATCATCGAAGGCGCAACCATCCCAGCCGCCTTCCTCACCGCTTTTTACACCTTGCACCAGCTAGCAAAAATTCGCCCTGGTGACAAAGTTCTCATTCATGCTGCTGCGGGTGGTGTCGGACAAGCCGCCATCCAAATAGCCCACTTAGCCGGCGTAGATATATTTGCTACCGCCAGTCCCCAAAAGTGGGAAACACTACGAAACTTAGGCGTAAAGCAGATTTTTAACTCTCGCACTCTAGATTTTTCTGATGAAATTCTCGCCCAAACTCAAGGGGAAGGTGTAGATATTGTCCTCAATTCTCTCCGTGGGGATTTTATCGCTGCGAGTTTAGCTGTTCTCAAACCCCAAGGACGGTTTGTGGAAATTGGCAAAATTGATGTGTGGACAGAAGAACAGGTAAAACAAGTCAAACCGGATGCAGATTACTTTTTAGTAGATTTGGTTGATTTATGTAAGCAGCAACCGGAACTCGTGCAGCATATGTTACAGCAGTTAGCGCAGGAATTTGAACAGCGTCGCCTGCAACCTCTAGCTGCAAAAGTATTTTCGATGACTCAAATAGTGGATGCTTTTCGATATATGCAGCAGGGTAAGCATATGGGGAAAGTAGTAGGGGAATGGGGACTGGGCAATTCTCTGTATCCTCTGCAGGAGAATGGTACTTACTTGATTACTGGTGGTTTGGGTGGTTTGGGTTTATTGGTGGCGGAATGGCTGGTGAAAATGGGTGCTGGTCATCTCCTGCTATTGGGACGTAACGCACCGACACCTGATGTAGTGTCACGGATTCAGACTTTAGAAGCTGCTGGTGTAAAAGTAGCGATCGCACAAGTAGATGTATCCCAAACAGCAGCTTTCAGCAATATATTGACAGAAATCGAAAACTCTGAGTATCCCCTAGCCGGAATTATTCATGCGGCGGGAGTACTAGATGATGGGGCATTATTACAAATGAACTGGGAACGCTTCCAACGGGTGATGGCGGCGAAAGTTATGGGTGCATGGAATCTCCATACATTAACCCAACACCTACCCCTAGATTTCTTCGTCCTCTTCTCCTCCGCTACCGCCTTACTCGGTTCACCTGGACAAGCAAATCATGTTGCTGCTAATACTTTCCTCGATACCCTAGCCCATTATCGAACTACCCAAGGCTTACCTGCACTGAGTATTAACTGGGGGGTCTGGTCTGAAGTCGGTTCTGCTATTCATGCTACCAGCCAAATGCAGCAAAGAGGAATTGGTGCGATCGCACCTGCTGATGGCATCCAAATTTTACAGCACCTGATGACTCAACCCCTCACCCAAGTCGGAGTCGTACCCATCGATTGGCGAAAATTTGCCCAACAGGGATTTACTTCGCAATTTTTCGAGTATTTTTATACATCAAAAACACCAGAAATTGCTCAAACACCACTTCCCCAAAGCCCCAACGGAGATTTATTAGCAAGATTCTCTCAGCTAGACAAACAAGCAGGTGATGAATTACTCGAAACCTATGTCCGCGAACAGCTAGCGAAAGTCTTAGGTTTCTCACCCGCAGCGATTAACTCACACACCGGATTTTTTGACTTAGGAATGGACTCACTCACAGCCATTGAATTCAAAAACCGCCTGCAAACTGATCTCCAATGCACACTCCCATCAACAATAGCCTTCGACTATCCCAACATTCAAGCATTAATCCGCTACCTCAGCGATGAAGTGCTACCCTCCCAAGACACCCACATCGAACCCGAACTATCCGAAGCAGACATCGCCGAATTACTAGCCCAAGAACTCGAACAACTCAACTAATACCAATTCAAAATTAATCTGAATTTTAAGGTTTGCATCGGTCATATTCTTTTTTCCAATTGGTCTCACCTCCACGCCCCTCTGCGTTTAAAACCCATGACACAACAAGACTACCGCACCCTCATGCAAAACGCCCTCAAGCAGATACAAGACTTGCGGGGTAAACTTAAAACAGTCAGCGATGCTCAAACCGAACCCATAGCTATAGTTGGAATGGGCTGTCGCTTTCCTGGCGGGGCTGACACCCCTGAGAAATTGTGGCAATTATTACGCAGCGGACAGGATGCAATTACTGAAATTCCGGGCGATCGCTGGAATATAAACGCCTTTTACGACAAGCAACCCGCCACACCTGGCAAAATGTCCACCCGTTATGGTGGTTTCATTGGACACCTACAAGAATTTGACGCTGATTTTTTTGGCATAGCACCACGGGAAGCTATGTCTTTAGATCCCCAGCAACGCCTATTATTAGAAGTCTGTTGGGAAGCCTTAGAAAATGCCAGTATCTTGCCAGAACAACTTGTAGGTAGTCAAACTGGAGTGTTTATTGGCATCAGTAGTAATGATTACTCCACCCATTTATTACATCGTCCAATTACAGACATTGACGCTTATTTAGCCACTGGTAATTCTCACAGTACAGCGGCTGGACGCATTTCTTACATATTAGGATTCACAGGCCCTTCTCTAGCTGTAGATACCGCCTGTTCCTCCTCCCTAGTCGCCGTACATCTCGCCTGTCAAAGTCTGCGTCAAGGAGAATGTCATCTAGCTGTGGCGGGTGGTGTAAATCGCATCTTCTCGCCAGAATTTACCATCAACTTTTCGCAAGCGCGGATGTTAGCTGCGGATGGAAGGTGTAAAACCTTTGATGCGGCGGCTGATGGCTTTGTACGTAGTGAAGGCTGCGGTGTCATCATTCTGCAAAAACTTTCTGATGCTCTAGCCGCCGGAAATCCTATAATGGCAGTAATTCGAGGTAGTGCTGTTAACCAAGACGGGCGCAGTAGTGGCTTAACAGTTCCCAATGGCCCATCACAACAGGCTGTTATTAAGCAAGCCTTAAAAAACGCAACCTTAGAACCTAGCGATATTACTTATATAGAAGCACATGGAACAGGTACAGCCTTGGGCGATCCCATTGAAATCGGGGCTTTAGGGGCTGTATTTGGGGAAAGTCATCAAGAAATCCCTTTATTAGTGGGTTCACTCAAAACCAACATCGGACATTTAGAGGCAGCTGCGGGTATAGCCGGGTTAATCAAAGTAGTGTTGGCATTGAAATATGGAGAAATTCCCCCCCATCTGCATTTTCAACAACCCAACCCTCATATTTCCTGGGAACAGTTCCCGATTCAAATTCCCACAACTTGCACACCTTGGCACGGTAAAAAATTAGCTGGGGTAAGTTCCTTTGGTTTTAGTGGAACTAATGCTCATATTATTTTGGCAGCCCCAGAAATTCAACATCAAGATAGAGAAAATATAACAGAACGTCCTCTACAGATTTTGACTTTATCAGCTAAAAATGAGACAGCACTAAAACAACTAGCGCAAAGCTATATTACCCACTTCAATGAGCATCAAAATATGAGTTGGGCTGATATTTGCTATAGTGCGAATATTGGGCGATCGCAATTTGAATATCGTCTCTCTATCATTGCTGATTCCATCAGTACAGCCAAGGAAAAATTGAGTTGTTTCATCAAAGGTGAAACAAACACAAATATATTTACCAGTAGAGTAAATTCTCAACCTCGCCCTAAAATCGCTTTCCTCTTCACTGGACAAGGTTCACAATATCAAAAAATGGGCTGGCAACTATATCAGACTGCCCCCTTATTTCGAGAAATCATAGATAAATGCTGTGAATTATTATTAGCTGATTTGGGTTTAGACCTTCGGTCATTATTATTTCAGGAAGATAATCAAAATAATCACGATTTACTCTCCCAAACTTTCTACACCCAACCAGCCTTGTTTATCTGGGAATATGCACTTTGTCAACTATGGCGATCGTGGGGAATTAAACCTGACTTCCTCATGGGGCATAGCATTGGTGAATATGTCGCCGCTTGTATTGCTGGAGTTTTCAGTTTAGAAGATGGCTTAAAACTAATTACCGCCCGTGCGCGTTTAATGCAGCAATTACCACCAGGTAAAATGGTAGTAGTAGCAGCCAGTGTATCTCAATTACAAAACCTTTTATTACCCTATAATCAACAAGTTTCTATTGCGGCTATTAATACACCTAATAATACAGTAATTTCCGGTGAACCAGCTGCCATTGAACAAATTATTGCTGTTTTATCGTCACAAAATATTCAATCTACATCTTTATCAGTTTCCCATGCTTTCCACTCCCCAATGATGGCAGCAATGTTAGAAGAATTTCAGCAAATTGCTGGTACTATTAATTTTCAACCGCCAAAATATCCAATTATATCTAACGTTACTGGTAGCATCATCAATTCAGAAATTGCAACTCCTGAATATTGGTGTCGTCATATTCGTCAACCAGTAAAGTTTCTCGCTGGTGTAGAAACTATAATTCAGCAAAATTGCAGCATATTTTTGGAAGTAGGCGTAAAGCCAATTTTGCTACAAATGGCACGTTCTACTATTACTGATGCAGATAAATATTTGTGGCTACCGAGCTTACACTTGGGACGACAAGACTGGGAAGTAATACTATCAAGTGTAGCCGGACTTCATGGGCGAGGAGTAAAATTTAACTGGCATAATTTTGAGCAAAACTACAACCCTCAACATTTATATTTACCAAATTATCCTTTTCAAAGACAACGTTTTTGGATAGATATTAAACCAGCTCGTAAACATGATTATTTCTCTAATAACAGTAATATTCATCCCTTGTTAGGACGACAAGTCAACTTAGCTAAATCTACTGATATCTACTTTGAGCAGCAAATTGCTGATCATGATCCTCCTTATCTCCAAGATCATCAAGTATTTAACCAAATTATTTTACCTGGAGCAGCATATTTAGAAATGGCATTAGCTGCGGGAAGGGCAATATTTAAAGATGATATTATCTGTATAACAAACGTTTCTTTTCCGCAAGCTTGTATTTTAACTTCAGATTATCCGCGAGTTATACAATTCATCCTGAAGAATAATCATGAATTTGAAATAGTCAGTAATAATAGTAATCAAATCACCTCAAATCATGATTGGATAACTCATGCTACAGGTAAAATCAAACCTCACAAAGATATTCCACAAAACCAAATCTTTAATCTCAAAGAACTGCAAAATCAATTCAGTCAAGTTACAAATATTACTAACCTTTATCAAACTTTCAAACAAATAGGAATTGATTACGGTGAAACTTTCCAAGCCATTAACCAAATTTGGCGTGATGAAAACCAAGCTTTAGCTGAAATTCACTTACCAATAACTATCAATTGTCGTGATAATTATCAATTTCATCCTATTATTCTCGATGCTTGCTTACAAAGCATAGGAGCGATTGTTGATAATCAAACTACACCTTCCGTTTACCTACCGATTGGTGTTGATAATTTGAAAATTTGGCAACAAATAGGAAAAACAGTTTGGAGTTTAGTTAAATTACGTACTCAAGACCAAACTTCACCGATTGTGATTGCAGATATTCAAGTTTTATCACCAGAAGGACAAGTAATTGCTGTAATTACAGGTTTACAACTCAAAGCTATACAATCAAAAACTATTATAGATTGGCAAAACTGGTTGTATGAAATTGAGTGGCGAAACCAACTTATCAAAATTAGCCATACATCGGCATTTTCCCTTCCTTCTCCAACAGATATCGCCCAAGCATTAGCACCTAAATTCACACAATTGTTAAGAGCAGATGAAACTAAAACTTATGTCGAATTACTACCAGAACTAGAAACATTGAGTCTTAATTATATCGTCCAAGCACTGCAACATCTGGATTTATCTTCACCCCAACCAATACAAATTGCACCACAGCATCAGCAGCTATATACACACCTACTGGCTCTCCTCCCAAATCATCATGAATACAAAAAACCCCAACTTCCCTTAACACAATACCCACAAATAAGCGCGGAATTAACCCTAGTACAACGTTGTGGTACAAACTTGGCTGATATTTTGCGTGGAGAACTTAATCCTTTAGAAGTTTTATTTCCCAACGGAGATTTAACAACCCTTACCCAACTGTATCAAAACTCTCCTGGTGCAAAATTAATGAATAATTTGGTACAGCAAGCAATAAGTTCAGCTTTAGAAAAATTACCTCCAGGAGAACAGATCAGAATTCTAGAAATTGGTGCAGGTACTGGAGGAACAACGGCTTATGTTTTACCACAACTTGTCAACAAATCTGTAGAATATGTCTTTACAGACATTTCACCTTTATTTCTAGCAAAAGCACGCCAGCAATTTTCAGATTATGGATTTGTTAGTTACCAAACCCTGAATATTGAACAACCGTTATCAGAACAAGATTTTACTGCTCATAGTTTTGATATAGTAATTGCAGCTAATGTCCTACACGCAACCGAGAATTTAAATCACACAATTACTAATGTTAAATCATTACTCAAAAATAACGGGTTACTCATACTTTTAGAAACCACACTTCCCAGCATTTGGATAGATTTAATTTTCGGGTTAACTGAGGGTTGGTGGCGTTTCCAAGATAAAGATTTACGCCCTTATTATCCCCTCATTTCCACTTCCGCCTGGCAAAGCTTATTAAAAACACAAGACTTTACCAACGTTGTACATATTACTCCTGATTCAGTTCTCCCAGAAGCATTAGCACAACAAAGCGTGATTGTGGCACAACTACCAAAGCATGCTCAATGCCAGGAAGAATGTTTGATTATTACAGATTTATCAGCATGGGGAGAAGCAATAAATCAATACTTAGAATTGCCATCTTTGCTCCTGAAACCTTCAGATAATATTCCAGAATTTCTCAATCCAGCTATCAAACACATCATTTATGTCGCTGGTTGTCAAAACACTATTAACGAATGTAATCATCTCCTCCACATTGTCCAAACGTTAATTAAAACGCAACATTACCCCGTCAACTTCTGGCTAGTAACTCAAGGTGCTGTCAATCCCCACACCACCACAGGATTAAATCAATCTTCTCTCTGGGGTATGGGCAAAGTCATCCGTTTGGAACACCCAGAATTAAATTGTCGCTGCGTTGATTTAGACCCTACACAAGAACTGCTTACCCAAGTTCAAAACCTCGTTACCGAAATTCACCATCCTGGAGAAGAAGAACAAATCGCCTTACACGCATCTGGACGCAAGGTAGCCAGATTAACTCGTTGTACTCATCAAACCCTTCCCGATGCACCCTACCGCTTAACTATTGGTAAACGTGGGGTACTCACATCCTTAAAATGGCAATCTTCCCCCCGTTGTCAGCCCCAAGCCGGAGAGGTAGAAATTCGGGTAAAAGCCACCGGATTAAATTTTATTGATGTTCTTGATGCTTTGGGGTTACTGCCTTTTGCACGTAATTGGTTTGGCGTGGAATGTGCTGGGGAAGTTGTGGCTGTTGGTAAGGGTGTAACGCATCTAAGCGTGGGCGATGCTGTCGTAGCACTGGCTGCTGATAGTTTTAGTCAATATGTGACGAATAATGCTAATTATGTCATTACTAAACCAGATTCCTTGAGTTTTACCACCGCCGCTGCAATTCCCGCCAATTTCCTGACTGCTACATATGCTTTACAGGAAATCATGAAAATTCAACCGGGACAACGCATCCTTATTCACGCAGCGACTGGGGGAACTGGTATGGCTGCTTTACAAATTGCCCAACAAGCTGGGTTAGAAGTCTTCGCCACAGCCAGTCCTGGGAAATGGGAGACGTTACGCGCTTTAGGTGTACAACATATCTTTAATTCTCGTACCTTGGATTTTGCCCAGGAAATTCTAAAAATCACCCAGGGGGAAGGAGTGGATATCGTATTTAACTCCCTATCTGGTGAATATATCCCGGCTAGTTTATCGGTACTCAAACCCCAAGGAAAATTTATCGAAATTGGTAAACGAGGAGTTTGGGATACAGAACAAGTTGCTCAAGTCAAGCCTCAAGTTACTTATCATCTAGTGGATTTGATGAGTGTTGCTCAACGAGAACCTCAGACAATCCAAACTTTGTTACATCGTCTCATGGAGCAGTTCCAAGGTGGAAAACTGCGATGGTCTTCGACTGACCACAGGTCATCGCTACCTCAGACTATTTTTCCCGCTACTAAGATAGTAGAAGCTTTGCAGATGATGCAACAAGCCCAACATATCGGCAAAATCGTCATTACCCACACACCTACTGAGTTAGTATCACCCCAAGCAACCTATTTAATTACAGGAGGAATGGGAGGTTTAGGTTTGCGTGTGGCACGTTGGTTAGTAGAAAAAGGTGCAAAATATATCGTTCTTGTGGGACGTAACCAGCCAGATACCGGAGCACAGCAACAAATTCAAGCCTTACAAGCAACTGGGGCAACAATTATGACAACTCGGACAGATGTTAGCCAAAACGCCCAATTAGCAGCGGTTCTGGCAGACATTGAGCGTAACTATCCACCTTTGCGGGGAGTGATTCACGCCGCTGGGGTTTTAGATGATGGAGTTTTACAGCAATTAAATCCAGAACGAATGCAACGCGTGATGAATCCTAAGGTGGCAGGTGCATGGAATCTCCACCTATTAACACAAAACATTCCCTTAGATTATTTCATCATGTTTTCCTCCGCAGCTTCTCTATTAGGTTCTCCAGGACAGGCGAACCATGTAGCTGCAAATACTTTTCTCGATACCTTAGCCCAATATCGCCGTCACCAAGGATTACCTGCCTTGAGTATAAATTGGGGCATATGGTCAGATATTGGTGCAGCCGCTAAAAGACTGGTTTCTCGTCACATGAGTTTGCGGGGCATCAGTGAATTCACTCCCGAACAAGGTATAGATATTTTAGAGTTTCTCCTCACCCAATCTTCCATACAGGTAGGGGTAATTCCAGTAAATTGGTCAGAACTGCGCAAGCAAAGATTATCTTCACCTTTCTTTGAAGATTTTCGTCAGCAAACTCCAAGCATCGGCAATCAAAATCAAGCCTCTCAACTGACACAGCAAATCCAATCTCTAGGGATCAAGGAACGTATTTCATACTTGAGAAATTACCTACAGACACAAGTAAGTCAAGTTTTAGGTTCGTCCTCACCCCAACTACCAGATGTACAGCTAGGATTTTTTGATATGGGTATGGATTCACTGATGATGGTAGAGTTGCGTAGTCGTCTAGAAGCAGGGTTACAACAAACTATTCCTTCGACAGTGTTGTTTGAACATCCCACCATCAATGCTTTAGCTGAGTATATTGCTACCCAGTTAATAGCACAGAAAACTGTAATTTCCAAAATCACTGAGCATCAGGAATTCACCCCTTCAGATAACTCCTCAATTGAAATGTCTATCACAGCAGAATTAGCAGCATTAGAAGCTTTACTATAAGCTGTGACATCTTTTTGAGTTGATTGCTAACAGTTAACAGTCAGCGAACCTCACGAGTGATTGTGTAATTTACAAGCCTAGGGATGACAAACCATCTGCTAACGCGGAGTCTCACCGCGTAAGTCCTGTACAATTAGTGGCAGGTCGGTAGCAGGATAACTCTAACTCTGTGTCTTGCTCTGAAAACATTCCAGGTTGTCAGTTGCCAATCACCATGTCTATAAATAAATTTTTTAGAGTCTTTTGTCGTTATTTCACAGTTAGCAAGCCAAAAAGAATACTCAGTTTATTTATATACTTTTTGGTGGGTTTGGTCTTCACAATCAATTTGCCTGTAATGGCTGGAGATGGGAGGGCTAGTTCTCAACCTCCGGTTGCTTTGCAACTAGATGCACCGCATTTAGTGAAATCTGACGGTAAGTTATTGATAGAGCAGGGTAAAACTTTATATGATGCTGGACGTTTTGCTGAGGCAGTGCAGGTATTACAGCAAGCAGCCCAGGCATATAAACAGCAAGGAGATAATCTGAAGCTGGCTGCCACCTTCAGTAACTTGTCTTTAGCTTATCAACAACTCGGTGACTGGCCAGCAGCACAGACAGCAATTAAAACCAGTCTGGAATTACTCCCGTCCCAAAAAAACGAGCAAACTCTGCAAATATTAGCTCAAACCCTGGATATTCAAGGGCGGTTGCAATTGGCAATGGGTAATACAGAGAAAGCTTTAGCAACCTGGCAGCAAACCGCAGAGATTTATCAACAAATTAAGAACCCGATTGGCGAAGTGCGATCGCAGATTAATCAAGCCCAAGCATGGCGCAACCAAGGCTTTTATCGTCGCGCGGTACAGATTTTGCTAGCAGTCAAGCAAAAACTACAAGTACAACCAGACTCTAGAGAAAAAGCAGTCGGATTGCGATCGCTTGGTGATGCCCTCATGGTAATTGGCGATTTAGCCGAGTCCCGCACTGTTTTAGAGCAAAGTCTAGACATTGCTCAACGCCTGCAATTACCTGGAGAAATGGGAGCTAGTCTATTAAGCTTAGGCAACAATGCACGCGCTGATAGTTCACGCGCCAAGAGTTTGGGTAACAACACACGAGCAAAGCAGGAAGTCACAGCCGCCATTACTTATTATCAGCAAATAGCACCATCTGCCTTACCCCTCACCAAAATTCAAGCCCAACTCAATCAACTCAGCTTACTTATTGACAATCAACAATTATCAGAAGCACAAAATCTCATTCCCTCAATTCCAGTCCACCTTAACCAACTCCCCCCCAGCCGTGCAGCCATCTATGCCCAGATTAACTATGCTCAGAGTTTGATGAGATTGAGCAATAGGCAGGAGGGAAAAGGCACAGAGCAATGCGGTCTTCTCTTCGAGACGCTCCGCGAAGGGCTTTGTCCCAAAGTTCAGAGCAGAGGAAACCTCCGCTCTGACTTCTCCCCAAGTAAAGCAATTATGGAAAGGGAGAAGGCCAAAGATTCTACCTTGTCCCCCACCCCCCAGTCTCCAATCCCTAATCCCCAACAAATCGCCCAACTCTTAGCCAATATCATCCAACAAGCACGCAGTTTGGGAGATCAACAAGCGGAAGCTTATGGATTATTAAGTTTGGGGAATTTGTATGAGAACAATCAACAATGGCAAGAAGCACAAAGGATTACTCAGCAAGGATTAGTGCTGGCACAGATGAGTAATGCTGCCGATATTAGCTATCGCTTAGAGTGGCAGTTAGGGAGATTACTGTGGGCGCAGAATGATCTAAATGGTGCGATCACAGCTTATGATGCTGCCGTAGATACACTCAAATCCCTCAGAGGTGACTTAGTAGCCGTCAATCAAGACGTGCAATTTAACTTTCGTGACAGTGTAGAACCCGTCTATCGTCAATCCGTAGAGTTATTATTACAGTCTCCAGTGGGACAATTAGATGAAAAAATTTTAGATAAAGCCCGTCAACGCATTGAGGCTTTGCAATTAGCAGAATTAGATAACTTTTTTCGGGAAGCTTGTCTCAAAGGTGAAAGTGTCCTGATTGATCAAGTAGTAGATCAAGATAACCCCACCACAGCCATTCTCTATCCCATTATTTTGCCGCAGCGATTGCAAGTCATCGTCAAAATTCCTAACCAACCACTCAAACATTACAGTGTCAACGTTAATCAGTCAGAAGTAGACAAAGTTCTCACAGAACTACGCAAAAATCTGATTAATCCCACAACTACTAACGTCATTAAAACTCAATCACAACAAGTTTATAACTGGTTACTCCGTCCTATTGAATCAGAATTAGCTGCCAGTCAAGTCAAGACACTAGTATTTGTTCTAGATGGTGCGTTACGTAACTTACCAATGGCGGTTCTGTATGACGGGGAAAAATATTTAATTGAAAAATATGCGATCGCTCTCAGTGTTGGTCTGCAACTGCTTGATCCCAAACCCCTACAAAGACAGGAACTCAGAGCCTTAACTGCTGGGCTAACTCAGCCCCCAGAAGGGTTTCCTAATTTTGCCCCCCTCCCAGCAATTAAATCAGAGGTAGACCTGATTGCTAGTGCTGGAGTCTCTACTACCAGTCTTTTAGATCAGCAATTTACCCGCGAAGCCCTAGAAAAAGAGGTAAACGCCGTTTCATTTAACGTTGTGCATTTAGCTACTCACGGTCAATTTAGTTCTGTCGCTGAAGAAACATTCATTTTAGCCAACGATGGCCCGATCAAAGTCAAAGAGTTTGACAATCTGCTCCGTAACCGAGAAGAAACCAGTCCAGGAGCAATAGAACTACTAGTTTTAAGTGCCTGCCAAACAGCAGTAGGAGATAATCGCGCCGCCTTAGGACTAGCAGGAGCAGCCGTCAGAGCCGGCGCACGCAGCACAGTAGCATCTCTATGGCAAATTGACGATGAATCAACCGCCTTATTTGTTGGAGAATTTTATCGACAACTCAAAAACAACAACATGACCAAAGCCGAAGCTTTGCAACTAGCCCAACTCAAACTGCTACGCCATCCCAACTACCAAGCTCCCAGCTTTTGGTCTGCCTATGTTTTAATCGGCAATTGGTTGTAATTAGGGTATGGGAACTGGGGGGTTGGGGTAAATTCTCCCTGTCCCCTACCTTCCCCACACCCCTATTCCAGAAAACTCTCTAAAAATCATTTATTTTGTGGCATAAATTGAATGAATTTGGATGATATCTAAATAGCAGCATTGATCAACTGGGGATTGAACTTATGACTAACAACACCTCCAAGGTAGAGGATTTCGCAATTACGCTGCCGATTTCTCAAGCGGCTCGTACAACTGCCCAACGGTTTGCTAACCAACAGCCTACTTTAACCAAAGCCGAGCAAGTTCGGCTCAATACTTTAGCTGTGTGGGTAGTAAATGATTATTTACAAATGATGGATGTTCCTACTAATCTCACAGCTAGTGACAGTTGGAATCCCGTCATGCAGTTTTGTGCAGATGTGGCTGATTTGGAGGTGTCTTCAGTTGGTCGTTTGGAATGCCGTCCTGTAATTGCTGGCAGCTCAGTTTGCTCGATTCCCCCAGAAACTTGGGAAGACCGAGTGGGTTATGTATTTGTGCAAGTGGATGATGCTTCCGAAGAAGCCCAAATATTGGGTTTTGTCAAAAATGTTGCCACCGAAACAATAACTTTAAATCAACTACAACCACTAGAAGCATTAATTGATCGCTTGGCGCAATTGAAAACTTCCCCAGTTGATGCACTGGTAAATCTCAGTCAGTGGTTTGTTGGTCAAGTTGAGGCTGGTTGGCAAACAGTAGAATCCTTGTTGAGTTCCCTAGATACAAGACCTGCTTATGCCTTTCGTAGCCCCGTCAGCACTCCTGAAGCCATGCAGGAACAATCAGAAAGCGTAACGAGAAGAGCAAAACTGATTGATTTGGGTATCAAAATCGACAATCAACCAGTAATGTTGATTGTGGAAATTGCTCCAGCTGCTAATCAAAAAACTAGTGTCCGTTTGCAACTCCACGCCACAGGTAATCAAATGTATCTCCCCGCAGGAGTACATCTGAAAGTTTTAGACAATGCTGGTGCGGTATTTTTAGAAGCTCAAGCCAGAAGTGCCGATAACTACGTTCAGTTACAGTTTCGTGGCGATCTCCAAGAGGAGTTTAGTGTTCAGGTATCATTGGGTGATATGAGTATTACAGAAAACTTTGTGATTTAAGGTGATGTAGATCTAAATGCGGTCGGTAGTTGGTCATGGGTAATTACAATGAACCAACGTATCAAATTCCAGACCTGTTGCCCGGAACTGTATATTTGGGGAGAAGTCTGAACATATTAGAAATTCAGTGATTGGTAATCGGAGCAAAGCGACGGTCATGGCTAAGTTAGTGGTGCTAAAGTTTGGCGACGGTGGTTTTGAACAAGGATTTCCTGTCACTCTGCAAATTGGAGAAGAGCGCGATCGCCCTTCCACAGAAATCACAGGTAAACTACCACCATGTCCCGAAATCACCCTTTATTACACCCGTTGGCAAGCTAGTTATCTCCAGTTAGGTAACACTTATCGCTTAGATGCAGACAAAATCCAAGTGACAAATGTATCTGTCACCCAAGATTGCCACGAACTAGCCCACATTTTACGCGCCCGGTTTAATGCTTGGCTACAAGCAGAAGATTTTCGCCCCTTGCGGGAAAAATGGCTAGAAAAATTAATGCCCACAGACGAAATTAGAGTCATTCTGCAATCAGAAAATAGTCAATTGCAAAGACTCCCTTGGCATATCTGGGATTTATTAGAACGCTATCCTAAAGCGGAAATCGCGCTTTCTTCACCCAGTTATGAGCGCATTCATAAACCCCCAACTCCCAATTCCCAAGTCAACATTTTAGCGATCGTCGGCAATAGTCAAGGAATTGATACCCAGGCAGATCAAGCTGTTTTACAAAAATGCCCCTATGCCGATGTGAGTTTTTTGGTAGAACCACAGCGTAAGGAATTGACAGATTACCTCTGGGGAAAAAATTGGGATGTATTATTTTTTGCAGGACACAGTTCTAGTCAAGGCAACGGTACAACTGGCAGAATTTACCTGAACAAAACCGATAGTCTCTCTATTGGCGAACTCAAATATGCCCTCAAACAAGCTATAGAACGGGGTTTACAACTAGCAATTTTCAACTCCTGTGATGGGTTAGGTTTAGCGCGGGAACTAGCTGATTTACACATCCCTCAAATTATCGTGATGCGTGAACCTGTTCCCGATCAGGTGGCGCAAGAGTTCTTAAAATATTTTCTGCAAAGCTTTGCTGGTGGTGAACCTTTATACCAAGCAGTCCGCCATGCACGGGAACGTTTACAGGGATTAGAAGATAGATTTCCCTGTGCTACTTGGCTGCCAGTGATTTGTCAAAATCCTGCCCAGATTCCCCTGACTTGGGATGAATTGATTCAGCCTCCAACACAGGAAATATTTTATACACCACCAGTAGCAAAAAAATCCAGCTTAAAAATAGCGGCGTTATCTAGTTTGGCAGTGTCGGCTGTAGTTTGTGGTTTGCGCTTACTGGGCGGATTACAAAGTTTAGAACTACAAGCATTTGATCAAATGATGCGATCGCGTCCAGATGAGGGGCCAGATCGGCGGTTATTAATAGTCACCATTGATGATGAAGACATAGAAAATCAACGTCGTGATGACCAAGTGTTGAAAGGGACTTCCATCTCCGACAAATATCTCAACAAATTACTCACAAAACTCAATCAATACCAACCCAAAGCGATCGGTTTGGATATCTACCGCGACTTCCCGGCAGAACAATTAGAGTTAAAATCACAACTCCAACAAACTGATAATTTAATCGGGGTCTGTAAAGGCAGTGACGCTACAGTCAAGATCAAAGCTACTGCACCACCGCCAGAAATTCCCAAGGAAAGATTAGGTTTTAGCGACTTCATTGATGATCAGGATCGTGTGGTACGTCGCCATCTCCTATTTATGACCCAAGAAACTACTTCTCTATGTTCCACACCCTACGCTTTTAGTACCCAACTAGCATTTCTCTATCTCTCAGCCTCTGGCATTCAACCAAAATTTACCTCTGGCCCTTCCCCCTCTTTGCAATTAGGAAAAACAGTTTTGCGCCGTCTTTCATCTCGCACTGGTGGTTATCAAGGCATTGATGCCAACGGCGGTCAAATCTTACTCAACTATCGCGCGTCTAAGCAAATCGCGGAACAAGTGACACTTACCCAATTGTTATCTAATCCGATTAATCGGAATGCCATCAAAGACCGGATTGTTTTGATTGGTGTCGTCACTAGGGGAGATATCGCTGACTATTGGGGTACTCCCTACGGCAGTCTTGTCAATGAACCAATGCCAGGGGTAATGGTACAAGCCCACATGGTCAGCCAAATTATTAGTGCTGCTTTAGATGGTCGTCCATTATTGTCGGCTTTGTCGCTTTGGTTAGAAGTGATTTGGATTTGGGGTTGGGCGGTAGCTGGAGGTTTATTAGCTTGGCAATGGCGTTTATTACCCAGGTTAGCGTTAGCGATTGGTGTGAGTTCTGGAGTTTTGTATTTACTTTGTTTGAGTCTATTAATTGCCGGTGTTTGGCTTCCCTTTGTCCCGTCAGCTCTTTCATTAGTTGCAACAGCAACCGCAGTATCAATTCAAAATTCAAAATACCCTGCGGAAAGCTAAAGCTACAAAATTCGAAATTCAAAATTCAAAATATTCTTATGGAAAGCAAGTTACAAACTTCACAATGAAACACAGCAGTTATAGTCAGCATTCTATAATTTTAAAATTTTGCAACTTCAAAGTGTCCGACAGTTAGCGCACAACAAATCTCTTTCTCTAAATACCGTATTTCTCACTAATTCACAATCACCTGAAACACACTCTGTCACAGCAAAGTCACTACTATCAGTAATTTTAGTTAATTAACAACGACTAACTGTAACTCTATGAAAATATTACTTTCATTAACTCTTGGCTACATCAGTTTTTTAGCTGGTCAGAGCTTGGTAATAGCTAAACCAGTACCAGTTAATTCTCCTGTCAACCAGCCCAAGAAAGTCAGCTTCAATCCGCCAGCACCCCCAGCTACTGAGCCGCCGCCGGGAGGTCGTGTTCGTGGAGGTGCAAGACGAAATCCCTGTCCCGCCGCTAAACCGCCACTCACAGCTTTAGTACCTTATACGGAAGGCCCTCCTACTGTGATCAATGTCTGGGGATTAACCGCAGAAGCACATCCAACACTGATGTTTTATATGCCTTACCCTCAAAGTACTGCATATCCCACAGAATTTGTCTTGCAAGATCAGCAGTCAAATACAATTTACCAAAAAGCGATCGCTCTCCCTGAAAAACCGGGAATTATCAGTGTTCCTGTACCGGATAACATTCCTTTGGAAGTAAATAAACGATATCGTTGGTTTTTGACTGTTGATTGTGACCCACAACAGGATTCAGCCCCAACTTACGTTGAAGGTGTAATTAAACGAGTCACCCTTGACGAAAAAGTTACTCAAGAATTAGCAACAGCTACACCTTTGCAACGTTTTGATATATATCTCCGAAATGGGATTTGGCATGAGGCGTTAAAAACAATATCGCAATTACGCCAGGAAAACCCCAAAAATCAAGCAATTCAGGAGAAATGGCTGAGTTTACTCACTAGCATCCGCTTAGATGACGTTGCATCTCAACCATTGCTTTCCCAAAAACCTTAATTGAAAAAATTAGTCATCTTGCTGGCTTTATAAAACAGTATTTGTAGTGGGCGGATGCTAATTTAGTGTATTCAAACATTCTTATGGGATGGTCATATTGACCGTCCCATGTCGGCAAATATTCCGCATCACAAGCAATATTAAACTATAATTTATGCACTATTTTAGTCTGTCCAATTCACTATGAATAAAACAACATTATTAATTACTTTTAATTTACTAATTTTTGCTTGTAGTGGCGGTAATCCTAATATTAATAATTTTGGCAATAAATCTTTTAATCAAAATAATTTTGACTCTATTCCTATAGGTGTTGCTTTTGCACAAACCAGTAATATAGCATTACTCGGTCAGGAGGGAATTGACGGAGTAAAAATCGCTGAGAAGTATTTCAATAGTAAAGGAGGTATCAAAGGCCAACCAATTAAATTGGTATTTCAAGATGCTGGTGGTGATGAAGTTGGAGCAATTAATGCTTTTCAAAATTTAATTAATAGAGATAAGGTTGTTGGTATTGTTGGCCCTACATTGTCGCAACAAGCTTTCAGTGCTAACCCCATAGCAGAACGCGCCAAAGTTCCCGTAATTGGAGCTTCTAATACTGCTAAAGGAATTCCAGAAATTGGTGATTATATAGCGCGTGTGTCCTCATCTGTAGCGATTGTTGCACCTAATGCTGTGCAAGCTGCTCTCAAGTTAAATCCCAGCATTAAAAAAGTAGCAGTCTTTTATGCTCAAAATGATGCTTTTAATAAATCAGAAACAGAAATATTTCAAAGCACAGTCAAAGCACAAGGTTTAGATTTAGTCACAGTCCAAAAATTCCAGACTACTGATACCGATTTTCAAACTCAAGCCACAAACGCTATTAATTTAAAAGCCGATTTAGTCATTATTTCTGGTTTAGCTGTAGATGGAGGTAATTTAGTCAAACAATTGCGAGAGTTAGGTTATCAAGGATTAATTATTGGTGGTAATGGTTTTAATACATCACATATATTTTCTGTATGTAAAGCTTTGTGTGATGGCATAATTATTGCTCAAGCTTACAGTCCTGAGCATCCCAATCAAATTAACAGCGCATTTCTCCAAGCTTATATTCAACAATATAATAAACGACCATCTCAAGTTACAGCTCAAGCTTTTACAGCGGTGCAGGTATATGTAGAAGCTTTAGAATCTTTAAATCAAAAAAGTCCAATTCGGGACTTAAATTTGTCTCAACTAAGGACAAAATTAAACCAGGAACTGCTATCAAAAAAATATGATACTCCCCTTGGTGAAATTTCTTTTACTCCTGTAGGGGACGTAGTACAAAAACAGTTTTACGTGGCTCAATTGAAGATGGAAGATAATGGTTTAAAGGGTAAGTTTCAATATCTCAAATAGAGTTATGAATCACGCATGACTCTGGGATATTGAGGACGACAAGGACTACCCCAACAAACCTGTCCAGAGGGCATAGTAGCAAAAACACTACTACGTGCGCCAATGACAGCATTAGCACCAATTTCTACTCCTGGTGCTACAAAACAATCTGTAGCTACCCATACCCCATTACCAATAATAATACTGGCAATTTTTAAGCCAAAAGTGGGGTCTTGAATATCATGACTACCAGTGCATAAATAACTTTTTTGGGAAATGACGCAGTGTTGACCGATATGAATCTCATCTAAGCTATATACGACTACATCATCACCAATCCAAGTATAGTCACCGATCGCCACTTTCCAAGGATAGGTAAAACGCGCAGTAGGGCGGATAATTACACCTTGACCAACACGCGCACCAAACAGTCGCAGTAGCCAACAGCGCAAACCATTAAAAGAATGCAGCGTCAGAGGAAAAGCGATCGCCTGCACTAACCACCATAGTAAGATATACCAACCAGGCCGCCCACGATCAAACCAAGATTGGTCATATTTGCGTAAATCTACAAAAGGGTCATTAGTCATTAGTCGTTAGTCATTGGGCATTGGGCATTAGTCAGTGGACATTGGGAATACTACTTTGTTTACCCAGTACCCAGTTCCTCACTTTTTAAACAGTAGTCCTTGAATGACAGCATTTATATAACCTATTTGTCCGTAAGTATAGACCAGATTATCAAAGCTTTGGGCTGGATCATTGAAATAATATTGTACTGTCTTATACAAGCCGCGAATGAATCTTTCTCCACCTCTGCCAAACTGTGCAATTCCGGCTCTACCGGCAAGTTGTTCTCGATAACATTCACTAATACCTTGCCACCAACCACGATTGAGAAACCAAGAGCGGTTGATGCGTTCTGGTGCAACATTATGAGCAACTAAAGCGGCGGGAAGATAGGCGACTTGCCAACCTTTTTTCAGAGCCAGTTCCGTCATTTGTAGTTCTTCATTGGAGAGCAGATTTTTGCCGACTCTACCCAATTGGGGATCAAAACCGCCGATGTCTGAAAGAAACTGACGACGGATGGAATAATTTAAGCCTCTAGGAGTTAAACCAGGCTTATCGATATAAACTACGCTATCACCTAAATCATAAGCTCCTAAATTGCCTGCTAAACCAGTAGATAGCCATTTTGGTGGTTCAACATTGGGAGGCCATAACAGAGTGACTTTACCACCTGCGATCGCTAGCTGAAGATTCTGTTGATAGGCATCATATAATACTTGTAGCCAGCCAGGACTGGCGACTGCATCATCATCTAAATAAGCTAAAATCTCCGATTTCGCCTCTTTAGCCCCGGTATTGCGCGCTACAGATAAACCAATAGTGGGTTCAAAAATATACTTTAATCGAGGATCACTTGTCCTTTTCTCAGTAACTTCGCGGGTGCGATCGCTTGACCCATTATCCACAACTATGACCTCAAATTCCCCTGCGAAATCCTGCCCCAAGAGGCTATCAATCGCCGCACCCAAATAATTATCTCGATTATGAGTACAGATAATTGCAGAGATTTGCATATTATTTATTAGTCCATAGTCATTAGTAGATAGTCAACAGTTTTCCTTCCCAATGCCCCATGCCCAATTCCCTTACACTTGCTGAATATGGCTGTGTAAAACTACCAGAGTTTCTGCTAGTTGGCTGAGACGAGTTTCTAAGTATTGCTTGCGGCCTAGGAGTTGGCGTAGTTTTTGATAACGTGCGATCGCCATACTGACTGCTGCTAATTGATTGGGTGGACAGGGACGCGACCATACTTTACCTGACGCATCGACACCGCAGAGTCGATAACCTGTTTTGAGGTTGGGATGGGGTATTTTGCTACCATCAGGGGCGCAAATTTCCTCTACTAAATCCATCAGGCGTTCTACTTCTCCATGACGGAGTGTAGCTGTTCCACCGTGTTCTGTCTCCCAAGGATTAGATTCTAACCAACCGTTCACAATCGGGCCTTCTAGATAAAGATCCTGAATTTGCTGCACAATTGTATGCAGTTCTCTCTGCCAACTAGCTACGTGGGCTTGAATCTCCTGAAGAATATTCGCAGCTAATGCTGGGTTTGCACCATGACGATGGTTACTAAAGTTGGGAGTTTTGAATTTTGGTAGACTAGGTGCGTTAACAGCATCTTCTTGTGTGGGAAAAGTTTGGACAGAATTGTGATGAGGAAATAGATTTTGAGTACCAGTATTTGTGTTTAGGGGGTCAGTGCTTAATTCCTCCATTGGTACTGATGTTTGCTCCTCTGCACCTTCCTTAGCTGCAACACTAATTCTAAACGAAACAGGCCGCTTGGTATTTTCGCTGCTTTCCGTAGCGGTAGTATCACGAGTACCTAAATCGTGTAAAGTGGCTTCAATGCGTTTTATACCTGCTTTCATAAAATTTCCCCCTCAAATCTACTGTTTGGTTTTTATGATTTAGATAATGGGTCTATAAAGATTTTGATCTCTCGCCCATTTTGGCATAAAGTCAAAAATGAGTCTTGGGTAATGAGCCAGTATACCCACTTAGAACTCCGAATTGGCAACTCAGCACTGTTTAGCAGATGCAGGATTCACAAAATCGTGTAAATCTGCATCCCAAACACTAATGTAAATTAAATCGCAGTTCTGGCGGATAATTTGACCTTTCACTGCACCCACAGTAAAACTAAAATCATCTCTCTGGCGTTGCTGTACTTGTTGTAATCCCTGCTGAATTTTAGCTGTGGCTCGACCATTGAGCATTCCATTTAAAGTATTCTGCATCAATTGAGGATCTACAGACTGGGCGAAAGCTACCTCAGTTTGCTTGAGTTCTCCCGTGTTGCGGTCGAATAAGTAGCCTAAGTCCACTTTATTAGGTATTAACTTATACACAACGGCACGAGTTCTGCCCCAAGCACCTCTTAAATCTCTATTTGGTTTTCCGAGGGTAGCCTCTACGGTGCTTCTAGATGTCCCTGTGGGGAAAGCAGGAACGCTTGTTCTAGTAGCAGTTTCTTGCTTTCTCTTGGGGGGTGGATTTGGGGGTAATGATTCTACTGGTTGTGAATCAACAACAGTTTCATTGTCTGTGTCAGGCGTTGGTCTGTCCGTAACTTGGGGAACGGGAGTATTGGCTGTAGTAGACGGTATATCTGATTCTAGGGGGCGGTTGTCGGTGGGTTCTACAGGTGTGGAAATAATGGGCGGGGTAGAGTTAGAAATTTCAGGGGATGGTGAAAAGGGCGTAGAGATAGGAGGGTTAGACGCTACAGCATCGGGACTCTGAGATGATGAGGGTATGGGATCAGTGACGATGGTTTCAGTCTGGGACGGACGAGTCAGACTAGATAGTGCTACGCCAATCATTAAACCGCCTAGGATTAACCCGCCAAATATCCAAATCGGCTGTTGTTTCTTGGGAGGAGAGATGGGCTTGGGAATGGAGATGGCTTGAGTTTGTTGGGTTGATTGTGGAGAATGGACAACCGACTGCACAGGCAGATTATCAGCAGCAGATAAAGCATACAGCATTTTACTGGCAGTACTAAAGCGATCGCTGGCCTGTGGTTTAATCGCTTGAGTTAACACCATCGCCAAATCAGCGGAAATTTGTGGTGCGTATTGTTGCCAAAGAATTTCACCTGTTTGGGGATGCGTGGGCAATTCTTCAGGACTTTTCCCCGTCAACAGATAAATCGCTGTTAAACCTAAACTGTAGATATCAGTAGCGTAAACTGGTCTTCCTACCGCCTGTTCACTAGGCATATATCCCGGTGTGCCAATCACCATTGAGCGTGTAGGATGAGAACCAACCACGGAACGAATCGTTTCTTTAACTGCGCCAAAATCGATTAAAACTGGCTTTTGGTCAACCGCGCGGAGAATAATATTATCTGGCTTAATATCCCGGTGAATAATCCCTCTGCTATGCACATAATCCAACACTGCTAGCAGACTCAAAACAATTGTTCGGACAATGGTTTCACTCTGATATCCTTTTGTTTCTACCAAATTTCTCAGAGTTTGACCGTGAATCCATTCTTGGACTAAGTAAAACTGGCCATTCTCTAAAAAGTAAGCATAGAGACGAGGGATTTGGTCACTATGTTCACCCAGATATTCTAAAGTCGCCGCTTCCCTCTCAAATCGCTGTTGAGTCATTTGGTAGGCTTGGGGATCATTCACGATGGGTTTGAGTTGCTTAATTACGCAACGACGGCGAGAAGGCATATGAGTATCTTCTGCCAAAAAGGTTTCCCCAAACCCACCAGCACCGAGTACCTGAATAACTTGATAGCGATTGTTCAGCAGAATGGATGTCATGAAGATTAAATATATCCGCCATTTTTCAATGTACATCACATACTCTGACGATTGACCAACAGATTTAGATTCTGTTTTTGGGTCTCAAATGAAGAATTCTACTCATAGAGATAGTATTTATTAGAAGAGCATGATTTCAGGAGTAAGCCTCTGTCTTTGCAATATATTTCTGTTCCCCCCGTTAATTCCCAAACTCCCATCGGCTTAGTTGTGACGTTGCATGGTTGGGGTGCTAATGCTGAGGATGTAGCGTCTTTATTACCCTATTTCAAATTACCTGACTACCAATTTGTCCTTCCCAATGCCCCTTTTCCTTTTCCGCATTCTCATTTTGGTCGGGCATGGTATGACTTGAGAGTTGAGAATATGTATCACGGGCTAGGAGAAAGTCGGCAAATATTAACGGATTTTTTGTTGTCCTTAGAAGCTAGTACAGGCGTGCCTTTATCGCGCACTATCCTGAGTGGATTTTCTCAAGGGGGGGCAATGACTTTAGATGTTGGTTCTAAATTACCGTTGGGTGGTTTAGTGGTAATGAGTGGATATTTACATCCCGATGCCATCTCCACAAATAATTTGCCGCCAATTTTGATTATGCACGGCACACGCGATGAAGTTGTACCACTACAGGCGGCTGTCAGGTCGAGGGAAACATTAGCATCCTTGGGAGTTGGAGTCGAATATCATGAGTTTGATACAGGGCATGAAATTAATTTGCAAATGTTAGATGCAGCACGGAATTTCATCATAAATACAATTGCTTAGTCAGAGTTACAATCTTTTTACAAAATATGGTATAAATCCTGAAAAATTTTAGGAAATTCATGCCATCTAGTGAGTAATATAGATTGGGTGGCACTATATTAGCGTCACTTGACCCGTGCTGGGTGCGAATGCTGCATAAGGGAGGGGCAAGCATTATGACAACTCTAAGCATTTCCAAGAAAGAAATCGCTGCCATGACCGCAGCAGAGGTAGATGAACTAGCTACTCGTCTAGAAATGGATAATTACAGCAATGCTTTTGAGGGTTTAAATGACTGGCATCTACTGCGAGCGATCGCGTTTCAGCGTCCTGAATTAGTAGAACCCTATATCCATCTTTTAGACTTAGAACCCTACGATGAGGCATAAGTGTTGAAGTTAAGTCTAATCTACAACAATTCTCAATTATTTGCTATCTATTTTGATATAGAAACAGGTAATTAAATAGGGGGCTAAAAACTAAAATTGCCTATTCTATATCAAGAGAAAGTTGCGATAAATTGAGTTACATCTGAACAGACAAAAACTCACACTTGTATCATCATCCATAAATAGTATCGCCGTAGTTTGTGTAAACTCACTTTCTACGGCTTTGTCATCACAGCCAAGTAGCATCAGAAATGATCACATCATCATCAAGAGATGCTAGCGGATGTTGATTATCTAGCCATAACACCTGCGCTTCTAACTTATCGCAACACTTTCGTACCAAACGTAAGCCTTCATCCCGTGACAGTTCCGCAGTCGCAGGGGTAAATTGGTGCAAAATCTCTGTTTCTATACTTTGATAATGATCTAAGTCTGCTCTTAGTTTTGTCAAATATTTCGCGTCTTCTCCATTATCTTGAATGGCAAACTGCAATACAGAATCAACGTAAGCCTTAACTTGCGGATGCTTCACTCCTTCCGTAGCCGCAGCATACAGTAATTCCCCATTTAAATACTCAAACTCTGGCACATAAAGGTAATTTTCACTGACCACAAAAGTTTTTACCTCCTTTGTGGGTTTAACTTGTAGTTGCTCATTTCTGACTCGATGCGCCGCTTTTTCCAACAGCGCAATCATCGCTATGATTACCGAAGGAAAATTACTGTCTATACATCTCACTTCCACAGTCCCCAACTTGTTCAGTCGGACTGGATTCCAAGCTGATTTGAGTAAACTTCCTCCTGCTGCTAAAAACTGCTGACGTTCTATTCCGGCTTGATCTAACGCTTCTAGCCAAGCATAATAACGAGCGAATTGCTGCTCAACTAAACTTTCCACAGTCTCAGCATAGGGCATGAGTCCACCCACGGGTTGTAAATGGGTGTAGACTCCCTCCCAACCAAAAGTTTCGCTTCCCCGATAACGAATTGTGTGGGCTGCTAAACCAATTGCTTGGCCTTCATAAAAGGGACACGCCCGCGCCAGAGAAATCAAGGCTGAGTCTAAAGCCGTTGCTAAATTGAAGATATTTAGCAGTTCCTCTCGCTGCGTCGAGGTTGAGTTGTAAGATACAGCTACACGCGGATCAATCACTCCTGGCGGTACTTCTAAATGGATGTGTGTACCCGTACATTTTCCTGCGTGTAGAAATCGGTCATAACCTACAGTCCGGGCTTGGATGTGGTAATTGGGCTTGTCACGCATAACCGGCATAATATGCAGTGGGTAGCTAGACAAAGGATACAGACGCAAACCCATTTGTTGCCCAGCGGCGATCGCTAATTTCAGATTTTGAATATAAACTTGTGCTAATTCCGTACCTGTATAAGCTGGCGGCGTATTAATCTCCAGCATACACTTGACGAACTCAGGAACAAAGTAATTGGGGCTGATATTTTGTGCTGCGGCTAGACTGTGACAAGTCTGCAAAAACTCATCCCCAAGGGAGCTGATTTCACCCGCCTCATCTACTAGAAAAAACTCTTGTTCAAGACCAATGCGACGTTTTAAGACATTCATTGTCTCATTTTTATACTTAGTTGGATTATATCTATGGATTGACCACAGTGTGGCAATTATTATTTGACATCAATAATATTACTCTAATCCTTCAGTAATAATTACTAAAAATCTTTACGGTAGGTAATAGTAAATGAGAATTAATTGAGTAGTCACTATTTGATGTGATCTATATCTATCGCTGTAGATATTCAAGACTTCTCAATAAAAAATATCCCAAATTTTCTTGTGGTATGGGAAGAACAGCCCGTCCAGTATATTCGGACTGGCTGTTCTTCCCACCCTAGAAGCTAGATAATTGATTTCTTATAAATACCTCAATCAATGATAAATGTTGATTTATTTCAATTTAACTCATGAGCAGTCAGCAATTTTAGTCAAAAAACACTATTTTCCCTATATCTTCATTCATCTGGGATATTTGGAAATATTTATGTCTGTTTGATTAAACTCTGTCGTAAGTATGATGTTAGTCAAAATAATAGTTTTGATAATTCAGCTATAACTTAAGATTGGGTTTATATTGATGTTATGATTTTTTTAATAAAAAAGCGACAAAATTTTTATCAGCCAAAAAGCTCATATAAGAGTTATGAACCCTGATTATTTACAAGCAACTGAGGGGTTTTCTGAAAATATAGAACCTATCTTATATGCAAATGTCAAAGCTTTCTATTATGGCAATGACTTAGCATTACACAATATCCAACTTCCTATATACAAAAACTACATCACAGCTTTTATTGGCCCTTCTGGTTGTGGTAAAAGTACCCTATTAAGATGTTTTAATCGTCTCAATGATCTCATAGATAACACCCATTTAGATGGGGAAATTCTTTTTCACGGTCGCAATATTTATCACCCCCAGGAAGATGCAATATTACTGCGTCGATATATCACAATGGTCTTTCAAAGACCTAATCCTTTTCCCAAATCTATCTATAATAATATTGCCTTTGGTTTGCGCGTTCATGGACATAAAGGTAATATAGATGCACTTGTAGAACATTCATTACGTCAGGCTTTTCTTTGGGAAGAAGTGAAAAATAGGCTCAAAGATAATGCTCTTTCTCTTTCTGGAGGACAAAAACAAAGGCTGTGCATTGCTCGTGCGATCGCTGTGCAACCAGAAGTAATTTTAATGGATGAACCTTGCTCTGCTCTTGATCCAATTTCTAGCAATCAGATTGAAGATTTAATGCAGAGTTTAAAAGCAAATTGCACAATTATAATTGTCACGCACAATATGCAACAAGCAGCACGAGTTGCTGATATGACAGCATTCTTTAATTTAGAAATGAAAGAAGGAAGTCGTGTTGGCGAATTAGTAGAGTATGACCACTCTTCTGTAATTTTTACTCATCCTAAGCATCAAGTCACCAAACAATACATTCAAGGTTCTTTTGGTTGAATTTGAGAGGATATTTTAAAAATGAATAATAAACGCCTAATTTTATTTTGTGATTAGCGATATTTTTGGCTAAAAAATGATTTTATCTCTCTTGTAATTTTAATATAAATGTTAATAAAAATATATATAATTTAGTTACCATTCTAATCAGAATAAGTATGATTAAGGTGTAGGAATCTAGGAGTTAAGAATCCTCATGGCAATGAAAATCGTACCTGAATTAGAAGAAGTAGTTGAAAATCTTGGTGTCCCTGGCATTGCTGCAATAGTTCTTCTACCCGTAATTATTCCTGCGGTGGGAGGTCTTGGCAAATCCTTAACCAAGGCAACTATAAAAGGTGGAATTGTCCTTTATGAAAAGGGCAAAGGAGTAATTGCAGAAGTTGGTGAAAATTTTGAAGATATCGTTGCCGAAGCAAAAGCTGAACTAGCTGAACAACACACAAGTAATATAGAACCTGCCAAAGCAGAATAGTAGGTTAGCTAGTTTGCTCAAAATAAGTTTTTCAAGGGATGGGTAAAATATCCATTCCTTTTTTTGAAAAATAAATTAACAACAGCTAAAAGGAGATGAGTAAATGTCAGTTACCAAGTCTCCGCTTTTTGAAACTGCTGCTCAACATCTAGTATCAGGTGTTCCTTTGGCTTATGTAGATGAAAGTGTTGGTTCTGTCATAGCTAGACTCACTGGTAATGTATTTAATTCTATAGAAGCTGTCTACATCACGGATAAACAAGGTCATTTGCTGGGACTAGTTCGCTTAATCACACTGTTAAGTGCTTTACAATCCCAAAAACTAAGTGAAATTATGACTATTCAACCACCTACGGTGAATCCTGATGATGACCAAGAAAAGGTTGCAGGTTTAGCCGTTAGATGTGGATTAGTGGATGTTCCTGTAGTGGACTATCAAGGTCATTTTTTGGGAATTGTCCCAGCTCAGTCTTTAATTTCCATATTAAGAAGAGAGCATATTGAAGATTTACATCGGCTTACTGGTATTCGTGATGATAATTACCAAGCACTTCACGCTCTAGAAGCATCGCCAGTCCAAAGGACATCCGATCGCCTACCGTGGTTATTGGTGGGATTATTGGGGAGTATACTAGCCACATTCGTGGTTTCACGTTTTGAGCGGACTCTTGAAGCTCGTGTATTTATCGCTTTTTTTGTGCCTGGGATCGTATACTTAGCAGATGCGATCGGCACGCAAACGGAAGCAATTGTTGTACGAGGTCTTTCTTTTAATCACAATACATCTCTGCAAAAGTTATTAACTGGAGAATTGTGGACAGGTTTGTTAATTGGGATAGCACTCGCTACTTTGAGTTTTCCGCTTATATTAATAGCCTTTGCTAATGTGCGGCTAGCTTTCGCTGTGGCCTTGACCATTATTACAGCTGGTGGTGTAGCCACGAGTATTGGACTACTTTTTCCCTGGCTACTTTACCGTTTAGGTAAAGACCCAGCATTTGGTTCTGGGCCTGTAGCTACAATCATTCAAGATGTATTGAGTTTGCTAATCTACTTCATGATTATTCAATTAATTGGAGTGTAATATGACATCAGGATGAAGTCACTTGATTAATTCTGGACTAATTACCATGTCTGATACCCAACTCCAAATTGAAAACCGACCACCCAGGGTTCTAATTGGTGTGGGTGGTGGTATTGCAGCCTACAAAGTTTGTGAGGTGGTTTCGACGCTGTTTAAAAGTGGGGTAGAAGTCCGCGTTATCCTCACTAATTCTGCACAGGAATTTATTACACCCCTAACTTTATCTACTCTTTCTCGTCATCGAGCCTACACAGATAATGATTTTTGGCAACCAACTCACTCACGTCCCTTGCATATTGAGTTGGGAGAGTGGGCTGATTTATTAGTTATTGCTCCTCTGACAGCTAATACATTAGCTAAGTTAACTTATGGGATGGCAGATAATTTACTGACCAACACTGTGTTAGCTTCTACCTGTCCTGTATTGTTAGCACCAGCAATGAATACTGATATGTGGGAACAGTTAACAGTACAGCGTAATTGGCAACAGTTATTAGGAGATGTTAGATATCACGGGATGAGTACTGCATCGGGGTTATTGGCATGCGATCGCGTCGGTGCTGGTAGAATGGCAGAACCTCCCGAAATTGTCACTTATATTCACTCACTGCTACATACCAAGGGCAAGCGTGATTTAGTCGGAAAACAAGTTTTAGTTAGTGCTGGTGGTACACGAGAATATCTTGATCCTGTGCGGTTTATCGGTAATCCCTCAACAGGGAAAATGGGACTTGCTTTAGCCCAAGCTGCCTTTCATCGAGGTGCAAAGGTGACTTTAGTACATGGCGTAGCTAGTTGGGATGTACCTTTGGGAGTACAAGGCATTCCTGTGATTAGTGCTGAAGAAATGCAGCAAGTAATGCTGGAATATTTACCTACCGCAGATATTATTGTCATGTCTGCGGCCGTAGCTGATGTTAAGCCCAAAGATTATAGCCCAGAGAAACTACCCAAGCGATCGCTCCCTCAAACTTTACCTTTAGCACCTGTCCCTGATATCGTCGCCCAGTTAGCTCAACTCAAACAGCCCCATCAGCGTTTAATTGGTTTCGCTGCCCAAACTGGGGATATTATTACGCCAGCAATGGAAAAATTACAACGTAAGCAATTAGATGCCATTGTTGCCAATCCGATCGATCAACCTGATAGTGGTTTTGGTAGCAATAATAATCAAGCTATATTTTTAAACAGTCAAGGGCAGCAAGTGAAAATTCCACCCTGTTCTAAATTAGAAATGGCACATTACTTATTTGATTTTGTCAGTAGACTCAATAAATCCCACATTCCGCAGGTAAGAGAGGAGAGCAATGGTATTTTTAATAAATGACATCATTAGTATCAGAAATGACATCCACACACTTAAAATACCAAAAACGTCAGAGAGGTGACGTTCTGGCTTAGGCATCCACCTACCCCCTTCTTTACGATTATCATTTTTATTTAGTTAAAGCCGTAGTAGGCGATCGCATGAGTGACAACAGAGCGATCGCAATAAACAAATATCAGCGTTAAATCAAATATAGATAAAAATATAGTTTTGAATCATATCATGGCCGCTTTGAACCATATCTGATACTAAGTTGCTTTCAAAAATAGTATTCCTACTCCCCACCCCAGGTTACTATCTTTGACTGCAACTTGGTATGAGAAATAACTATAACCAGGCTCGGTCATATTGGACTGGCCAATGTTTTTCATAGCCTAGTTGTTTGGCGGCTAAGTGAGGCCAGTAGGGATTACGGAGTAATTCACGTCCTAAAAGCACTATGTCAGCTACGCCATCATGAATAATTTTGTCAGCTTGTTCGGGGGAAGTAATTAAGCCGACTGCACCTGTGGCGATGTTGGTTTCTTGGCGAATGCGTTGGGCAAATTGGGTTTGATATCCGGGTTTGACGGGGATATTGATACCGGGGATGATTGCCCCTGAAGAACAATCAATTAAGTCTACACCCAGAGTTTTTAGTTCTTTACTCAAGACAACACTCTGTTCAATATCCCACCCTTTATCTATCCAATCTGTAGCTGAAATACGGACAAATAGGGGGTGTGTCTGTGGCCATACCTCTCGGACGGCTGTGACGACTTCTCGCAATATACGAGTCCGGTTTTCAAAGCTACCACCGTAATGATCTTGACGTTGGTTGACTAGGGGTGAGAGGAACTGATGTAATAAGTAGCCGTGGGCTGCATGAATTTCTACTACTTTAAAACCTGCTTCTAGGGAACGTTGCGTAGCTTGCACGAAAGCGTGAATAACTTGTCTAATTCCTTCTAAACTCAAGGCTTCGGGTATGGGACTATCTTTATTAAAAGCGATCGCACTACTCGAAACTATTGGCCGCCAGCCCTCTTGAGATTCATCTAATACTTTGCCGCCGCGACTAGGTTTAGCAGTACTAGCTTTTCTACCCGCATGGGCTAATTGAATACCAGCTACAGCCCCAAAGTTATGTATTAATCCTACAATTCTAGATAAATATTCGATGTGGTCATCTGACCAAATTCCTAAATCTTGGGGCGTAATCCGACCACGAGGTTCAACAGCGGCCGCTTCTGTAATTACTAAACCTGTACCACCTACTGCACGAGAGGCTAAATGAACCAAGTGCCAGTCGTTAGCAAATCCATTGGTGCTGGAATATTGGCACATGGGCGACATGGCAATGCGGTTGCGAAAGGTGACTTCACGAAGCTTGAAAGGTTCAAATAGGTGTGTCATTAATACTAATTCCTTCTCTGGTTCGGTGAAAAATTAGGAATGGAATTGGTGTTAAGTAGCCGTCATGAACTGCGTACATAAGAAAACATGAAAAAGTCTTTCCCTTACACCCCTACACCCTTACACCCCTTTTTACAGTCAGAACAGTGTAACTATTTATATGTGGGAGAAAGTAGAAGGGAAGAGGATTTTAGCCTCATTTGTCTTTTTTAACATGGTTATGTTTTTTCCCACCAACTCACACCGCAGGCGATCGCTACTCAAAAGCCAAAGTTAAAAAGAAAGGTAATTGCAGTCAAATAATTTCCCCTATACTCCTACATCCTCTTTCTAATTAAAAGAAAAAACTTTTAGCTATTGTTAATATTTTCGCTTTCTGTGGTGTTGTTTGACTATCTTGACTATGTGATTCCCAAATATCTTGTTTTCCTAGTTCTTGATTTATCTGTAAATGCAAATAATCTGGCAATTGCTGATTTTGCCAGATGGAATACATTTCTGCCGATAACATTTCTCTTTCAATTTGACCAAAAAACATGACTCAAATCTCCACTGCTAAACAATGCTTAATTTTTCATAAAAGTTTGGACATGGACGGCAATAGTTTTTAATATTTAATTAATAGGTTTTTCAATGAAAAAATGTTACTTAGATAGCGACCCTATCTCAAAATAGAATACAAAGAATTTGATTAGTTATCCTTCATATTACAACCTTATTTTGGTTTTTATAGCATAAATATAGCAATCCGCTCTGATGAGGAGAATTATTTACATGTGTAGAGAATAGGAAGGAGGATAGTTAGCAGTGGACTGATTTTTTTCAAGAATTACTATCCTCAATATTTATTCATAAAACCATTAAGTACTAAATCTTGAGTGGTAAATACAACTGATGAATGCTAGCTTGAATGTAGTTTTATATTCAGTCATGAGCTTATAATACACTAAATCGGTCGTTTTAGTGTATTATTGATATCTAGAATAATATAGATGAGTATCTAACCACAAAGCCTGAACAAGCTTAAGTGAGTAAATTTACCAAAAGTTTGCTTTCGAGGTCGAAAAGTTGCCCCAAAAATAAAGGACAAGAGTATTATTCTTGTCCTTGATGATCAAAATAGCAAATGGTGTGTCGAATACGTCAGATGCGCCTGATGATATAAAAATTGCGTGGTCGTGTTTCATAAGATGAGCAGCGACCAATGCCGATAAATTACTCGGCAATTTGCTTTCCAGAAGGAAAAGCTATTACATCAAACAAATATACCTCATCATAGTCATAATTGCTAATATTCGGCTTTTATTAATGTCATACTTCGTTGCTTCGCCTACGAACTGATTGATCGTATTTAAATGAAATCCGCAGTGGAAGAACTTATGCGTTACACACCTCCGGTGTTCTTTGTCACAATGTGAGATTGCCTTACATTGCCTGTTTAAGCGTTTGTCTAATCCTCGACTTGCGGCTAATCCTGAAAATCTGCATGGGAATTCTAGTCTGATTACCAGATGAGTGAAAGCAATTCCCGTCAAGTTCTGAAGTCTTTGATTTAAAATTGTGATTAAAGTATACGTCAGGTATTATGCAATGCAAGCTGTTTACCCTAGAAATGAAATGATTGAGATAGAGGGGATAGAGACATGAGGGTTTGGTTGGCTTGCTTTTTGGTGTTGTTTGCCTTAGCAGAACTGTTTGACTGGTTAAAGGGATTTTCTTTCCCATTACCTATCTATATTTTGGGTGGGGCTTTTTTAGCAGTTGCTTCTAACTACGAAAAGATTATTGGTGCTTATTTTAATGATGGCGGTGAACAGTCTCCGGTAGAATCGTTTGCGCCCTCTAAAGAAGCAGTTCCACTCACGCCAGCAAATCAGGTTGTGGATGCTCAACAAGAGGAGATGAGTTGAGGGTTGGGTTAGAAAAATAGCGATACCTGCGGTGAGCTGCGCTGACGCGCTTGGCTAGTAACTTGCTAAATTAAATACAGCTAGCACAAAAAAGCAAAAGGTAAAAGGTAAAAGGCGAGCCAGCGCGGTCTTCTCTATGAGACGCTCTTAGAGTCACCAGTTGGCGCAGCCTCTCGTAAAGAAGGGCAAAAGAAAGAGTTATTTTAACTTTTTATGCCTGATGACAGCAGTTGCTCCGCTTGGAGAGAAGTTAGAGCGAAGGTTTCCTCTGCTCTGAACTTCGGGGGAAACCCCAAAACCGCACTGTCCCCCCGATACCCCATGCCCTATTCCCCATTCAGGCTACTCTCCCAACGCCGTGATTAGTCGTATCTTAAACAGACTCCAAAGCATCTTCATCAAAGATAAAAGTTACCGAGACACCAGTTTTAATCAGCACTGGTGGCGAATAATTTTGGTGACAAGTCTAGGGATAACGGCTGTAGTTTGGGGTAGTCGAGAATTAAAATGGTTGCAATCTTGGGAGTTGAAAGCCTATGATCAGATGTTGCGATCGCGTCCTATAAAACCACCAGATTCACGCATACTAGTAGTAACAATTACAGAAGAAGATTTAGCACTAACAAAATGGCCGCTTTCAGATGCCACTATTAATCAACTCTTAGCTAAACTAGAAGCGCATCAACCCCGTGTCATTGGTCTAAATATTTACCGACCTCAACAGCAAAATTTAGGTCAAGATCTCGAAAAACCCACCAATATCATTGGCACTTGTGTATTAAGTAGTATGGGTAGGTCGGAAATTCCACCCCCTCCTAACTTCCCTATAGAAAATATTGGTTATAACGATTTAATTCCTGACAGTCAGGAAGACCAAATCATTCGCCGTGCTTTAGTGTTTGCCGAACCCACAGATCAAAAATGTGCTACACAATTTTCATTTGCGGCTTTAGTAGCAATTAACTATCTCGAACAAGAGGATATTCACGTCGATTTTGCCCAACACAACTTTCGTCTCGGCAAAACCATCTTCCCCATTCTTTCAGCCAATGCTGGTAGTTACCAAGATATTAATGCTCGTGGTTATCAAATCCTGTTGAACTACCGCCATCCTAACGAATTGGCGCACACTGTCACCCTAACGCAAGTTCTCAATCATCAAGTTAATCCCCACTGGATCAAAGATAAACTAGTAATTATTGGCACAACAGCCGCCAGTGTTCACCCTGGATTGTATACACCCTACAGTGCTGCCTCACAGCAACCAACTAGAACACCTGCTGTTTTCATTCACGCACAAATAGCTAGTCAACTTCTCAACACAGTCTTAGATAAAAAACCCTTAATTTGGTATTGGCCTGACTGGCTAGAACTGATTTGGCTAGGGAGTTGGTCATTAGTGGGGAGCGTTTTGGGCTGGCGAGTGCGCCATCCTTTATTGTTGGTAGTGGTGGGAGGTATAACCCTAGCAGTTTTAGTAGGGATCTGTGCTGGGTTATTTCTCCAAGCTGGATGGCTTCCCCTAATTCCCCCGGCTTTAGCTTTAATTATGAGTGGTGCGAGTGTCATGACCTACACTACCTACAAAACACAGCAACAAACTCAGGTCATGCTACTGCAAGTAGAACAACAACAAGAAGCAATTGAACAGTTAAATATTCTGTTACAAGAAACTCAAGCAACTACAGCTACAACAGCACTTTATGACCTCCATTCTCATCATGATTCTGCTATTGTCACCCCAGAGAAAAGTACTAGTGACTTCTTATTAAGTGGTCGATATCAAATTATTTCAGTGATTGCAGCAGGGGGATTTGGCCGCACCTATTTAGCCCAAGATACCCAAAGACCAGGAAATCCTAGCTGTGTAGTCAAAAAATTAATGCCAGCTCGTCGGGATACTAAATTTTTACAAGTTGCGCGCAGGTTATTTAATACCGAAGCCGAAATTTTAGAAGTGTTAGGAAAACATCCACAAATTCCCACACTGTTTGCTTATTTTGAAATAGATGAAGAATTCTACTTAATAGAAGAATATATTCCTGGACATACTTTACATGAGGAATTACCACCAACAGAAAATATCAAAAGTGAAGCTTTTGTAATTGAGATGCTGAAAGAAGTTTTAGAAGTTTTAGCATTTGTACATGAACATCGGGTAATTCATCGAGATATTAAACCAACAAATATTATTAGATCCATTAAAGATCATCGATTAGTATTAATTGATTTTGGTGCAGTGAAATTAATGCAGCCAGCCAGTAGTGAGGAAACTGAATTAGCTACAGTTGCTATTGGAACACGGGGATACGCGCCACCAGAACAATTCGCCGGACATCCCCGTTTAGCTAGTGATATTTATGCTGTGGGGATGATGGGAATCCAAGCTTTAACCGGGATATCACCCCAAGAACTCCAGCCCGACCCGGAAACAGGAAATGTCATGTGGAGAGAGGCTGCACAAGTGAGTGCTGAATTAGCAGAAATTTTGGACAAAATGGTGTGTTATCATTTTGGCGATCGCTATCAATCAGCTCGTGCTGTACTGCAAGATTTAAACAGAATTTCTCATCTAATATGTACGTCATCGTCAAAGTAGTTTGGCGATTGAGCGCAGCGAAAAGTCTGTAGTTTGCTTTCCGCAAGGTGCAAAGGAAGCCTCTGCGCGAGCTTTTCCAGATAGAGGCAAGCTGAGAGTCCATATCTTTGGGGATTCCTGTAGACTAGATTAGTCAAGCATCAATTGCAAATTGCCATGAATCAGGGGCAACCAACTACTATTGAAGGTATATATGAAGTCTGTATTGGCGTTCCCGACGCGATTTTTGCTATTCAATATTGGGAACAGTTTGGCTATTGTATTGGCCAAATGGGTGAATTATCCCCCGGTGCAGCCTATCAATTATATGGGGTGAATTCGGCTTTACGCTCGATTCGTTTGTACCACCAAAATGCAGATCATGGTTTAATTCGGTTGATGGTGTGGCAACATCCCACGAATCCAGGCTTGGGGTTAGCCTCAATGAAAATTAAAGGTAATCGTTGGGCTACTAGTTTAACTGCTGATGTTTTAACTATCTTAAATCATGCCGAGGAAGCCAAAGCCGCAGGTCGAGCTATCCGTTACACTCCTCCTTACTGGGAAGTAATTTATCAAAAAGAAAGAAAAAGCCGTCCTTTTATCGATCCTGCGGTTGGTGTGCGAGAGATGTTGTTGTTGCAACCATTGACTAGACAGGTTTTGTTTCAAAGGTTTGGCTATAGCATACCCAATTACGGCGAAATTCATCACGCCTGTGCTTTGAAGACTAGCCAGTTTACCCACATGGGGATCATTGTTCAGGACGATAGTAAGGAAACTCTGAAATTTTACGAAGATGTTTTGGGTTTGCTGCGAGTGCGTGATGATGTGGAAACTAGTTATGAATCTTCTCCGGCTGGAAGAGATATTTTTGATTTACAACCAGGGGAAAAGTTTATTGTTACCACCTTTGATGATCCTCGTTCTTCTCAATCTGACTTGATGGCGGCGCGGAGTGGAAGACTATACGTGATTCGCTTCCCCAATGCCATGAATTTAGAGTCACGCTTTGAAGCAGCACAACCAGGTAGTTTGGGGATGTCACTGTATACTTACCGGGTGCGAGGAATTGAAACGTATTGCGATCGCATCAAGGCTAGTCCTGTGCCAAAATTTACTAGTATTGTCGAAAATGAGTTTAGGGAGAAAAGTTTCTCGTTTATTGCGCCGGATGGGTACTTCTGGAATTTGGTAGAAAGTTAGGGACTGGGATGGGAGAAAGACGTTAGTCCTTGGGACTGTCCTGTTACGTAGCATTCATAAAAATGACAAAAAAATGGCTTGTGTTGACTTTACTGGCTTTGATGTCTGCATTATTGCTGGCGATCGCATCAACTGCCATGAGCATTTATTTGTATGGCAATCATACCCAAAATCTGAAAGCAGATGCAGCAATTGTTTTGGGTGCAGCTGTGTGGGGAGAAGAACCTTCACCTGTGTTTCGAGAACGCATCAACCACGCTATTAATTTATATAAAAATGGCGATGTCAACCAAATTATTTTTACTGGTGGAGTTGGCGACCAGAATGAAGCCGCCGAAGCCATAGTTGGGAAAAACTATGCGATTCAGCAAGGCGTGAAAACAGACGATATTCTCATAGAAACACTCTCACGCACAACTCAGCAAAATCTGAAAAACGCAGGGGCAATAGTATCTCATCACAAATTAACTAAGTGTCTCATTGTAAGTGACCCTTTGCATCTCAAGCGAGCTGTATTGATGGCAAGAGATTTAGGTATAGATGCTCATCCTTCACCTACGCCTACTACCCGTTATCATAGCTGGCAAAGCCAAATACCTTTTTTAATGCGTGAAACCTATTTTTATTTTGTCTACTTGATATTTAAAATTTAGTCACAGTTAGCTGCAAACCAGAATCCAGGCGAGGGACTTTGAGATAATCAACTGGTTCAGTACGTTGCGGAATTTGATTGTTCTTTAACTCTTGGCATTTTTTCACAATGGCATCGGGATTTTCAAGGAATTCCAGTGGATTGAAGTTTTGGCATCCTGGGTCTTGTGCTACTGAAATGGAAGTGGTGGTATTTTGTAGATTATTGCTATTATTCCATTGACTATTGATGCTGACTGGCTCTGTCAATAACGTCGCTGCTTCATGACGTTCATTGATAATTTCGAGAAGAATTTCTTCGTTAGCATAGGCACTTTGGCTAACTGCGATCGCACTGATCACGCCAACTAAGCTGATATAAAAATATTTCATAAATAACCTCACTTCACTAGAAATTCCTAAATATGAATTACCAACTTGGATTCAGTATAGTTATAGCAGAAATATTTATGATAGTCTCTCTTGTTAACTTAACTCAACTAAATATGATTTTCCTGATAATTACCAAGCACATATCTCAGTATTTTCTAATGTAAAACTAATTCTGTAATTAAAGCCGCATGATCAGAATTAGCATTGTTTCCCGTATAAGTTCTTGCCACTTGAAAGTGTTTACTCACAAAGCAATGGTCAATCGGAATATTCATCATTGGCATCAACCAATTAGGTAAATGGACATGAGTTGCAGTTCTAGGCCAACTAGGTAAAGTACCAAAACCTAAACGAGTGTTATGTAACTTGGTTTTATTTACAAACCTGCGATAATAAGGCGACCAAGGCGTTAAATTAAAATCTCCAGCTAAAATCAAGGGCTGATTTAAACTTTGAATATATTCAGTTATCGCCGCTAATTGCAAATTGCGACTATGAAAATTGGCTGGTTTAGTAGGCACTAATGGGTGAGTTCCAATAAATGTAACTAGTTGATTATCTATTACTAAATTGGCGACTAAGTTATGCTTGGCTTTTTTATGGAAATTATCTGCTCTAGCATCTTGAAGTGGAAGCTTGCTAAAAAGAGCTAGACCGCCACCTGGACTTCTAAAAGAGTATGGAAAATTCGATTTTAACTGTGGTTGAATTTCTTCAAAGGATTGTTGATCAATTTCCAACAATAATGCTAATTCAGCTTGGGCATTTGCAACCAAGTCTATTATTTTATCATGATCATTATTTTGGATATTTACATTAAACGATAAAACCCGTATAGGTGTGGTTGCATTTGTAGTTATTTGTTGAGGGTCGGGCAAATACCAAGGTAATACCTCAACCAAATTAAGTCCTAGCAATAATATCGCAGTGAAAAATAAAAGTTTGTACTTTAGATATCTGATACGCCAAAGAATAAATAAAATAATACTAATGAGCAAAGATAGCATGAAATACTGGTAGCGAAAATGGCTAATTAACTCTAGCGGCCACGACCAGGCAATGTAAGAAAATATTGACAATAATCCTAAAACCAATAAAGTAGCGATCGCCACAATTAAAGTTATGCGCTGACCCATAAAATTTATCTACGTAAGTATTACTAATTAATATCAAGCACACTCACCCATTTTTCGGATTAGTAGAGAATAATCAAAATCAATAAAAGCCCTACCGGAAGGGGACAAAAAGTAGTTGAATAAGTACCAGTAACTCACCGAAAAATTTTGCTAATGAGAATTTGGGCTGCAACAGTTGTACTCACTTCTTCTTTGCTGATGCCTGGGATCATTCATCCCTCAGTTTTCGCCAACAATGCTCAGACACCTTCTCAGTCCCAGTCAAACAAAGCCCAACAGATTAACGTTAGTAAAGCTGAGTTTGGCATTGCCAAAATTGACTCTGAAGGCAAATTTCACTTCACTCCTACTACTAAAGTGCGGCTGGAGGAAGGTAGCAAATACGGCTGGCGAATTCGACTGCAAGACGTTCAGGGTGAAGTCACATGGCGGGAAGTCATCCGATTACCCAAGCCTCCAGAAACCTGGGCGACAGATAACGGTGAAAACTTTACATTATCACCCGATGGTATGGAAGCGATTTCCAATCGCACGCAGTTAGCTAAAGATGGTGTGATTGAAAACTTTTGGACGATCGCACCTGGTGATCCCCCAGGTAAACATACAATCCATGTTTATGTTGATAACCGTCTCGTCGGTAATTTTGAATTTGAAGTTTTACCGCCAGAAAAGCAAAAGGCAAAAGTAGGAGTCCCTGGTAAGAAAGAGAAAAGATCAACTTCAGTTAAGTATTAACGTGAGTTCGATGAGTGCTTTTTGACCTCACCCCCAGCCTTTCTCCTACGAGGAGAGGGGAGTAAAACCCTCATTTTTCGTTGCTCCTCCCTCGCCTTTTAGGCTATCCATTAGTCACATCTTTCTTAATAAAGGCTGAAAAGCAATTATAGAGGGGATTACAGGAGATGGGGTTGCCATAAAGATTAGACAAAATTCAGAAAGTATGACTTGAGATTTGATGGGCTAGTTTCCAAGTGGCAGCGATATCGTGCAATCGTCGTAACCCTTGCCAAATAGTCTTGACACCGGGTTCCCCATCACCTTTACGACCCAGAAAACCACCAAGTCGAGCAATCATCCGTACAGCTTGTGTTAATGTTGGTGGCTCGGCTGGTGGAATTGGGTTCTTGTTCACACTCACACATAAAGATTGCCATTCAACTGTAGTGAAAACCGTTTCACAACTTTGTTCTGGATTGTGCCTGGCTTGGTAAGTTAACCATAATAATCGCCATGCCACAATCGAATATGTCGCTAATGCCATAGATAGCCGTTGTCCTGTCTCCAGTTGTAATTCCTCGATGCGACAACCGCTTTTCAACGTATAGTGATAACGCTCGATTAACCAACGATATGTATACCATTCAACACATTTTACGGCATCTTCAAGGCTATGAATTTCCCATGTCGTTAACAATAACCAACTTATTGATTTTACATCCGGTGGTGGATTCTTTTCTTCTGCTAAGATTACCTGTAGTTGTACTGGTTTTAGTTGAGAACGTCCGAGCTTATTTTTTGGTACTTCTATTTCAATAGTTTCGTATCTAATTGTTAATTTCGCTATCCGTTCTGGTCTTTCTGGATTCCTTTTTACCGTGACTTCTACTTCTCCCTGTTTTGGACTTGACCGTATCGCTTCATGCAGATAATTCGCTGTATGGTTGACTTTTCTATTGTGAGTTCCTCGAATTAGTAAGTGACTATTTTCTGGTCTTTCTTTGTTAAATAAATCAAATATATCTGCTTCCGAATCTGCTACTGTTATGATTTTTATGCCTGCTGGCAACATTTTATTTGTTCTCTCTAACCCTTCTAAGCATCGTTGGCTTTCTTTTTCTTCTGTTTGTCTTTTTCTCCGGGTTTTTGCTATTCCTAAATCTTCAATATTTCTTGACCATACTTGTTGGTCTATTACTCCCAGTGGCACTCCTTTTTTGCTTGATAATAATGTTGTATGTACTTTTAATCCTAAACTTTTTCTATGGTCTAGATATCCGATTCCTTCTGTTGCTGGATGACTTGTTACATCCAGGTTTGTTGTATCTTGTATTGCTAATACTATCTCTTGCTCTTTTGCCCTTTCGATAGCACTTTTGACGTGTCCATTACTTATATCTGCTGGTTTTATATACGGCGAATTCCATAAATCATATGCTGCTGTTGTTGCTGCTATGCTTCCACATGCTTGAGGTACGCTCGATGTTGGTTGTGCGCCTAAATCTTCTACCATCTTTATCAGACGCTTGTTTCGCCGTTTATCTCCCAAATCTAAGTACCTCAATTCCCTTGCTGCCCATTTTTCCATTTTTTACACCCTATCTCTCCTCTCTCAAAACTATACCTATCAAGCCTTTCGCCTTCTTTTAAGTATTTTTACTTTTTGTTCAGAAAGATCCGGGTAATGGATAGCCTTTTAGGAGAGGGAGGCTGGGAGGGAGAGGTCTGTCGAATTCACGTTAAGTATTAAGTAACTTTAAATATCATTTAGAACCCCAGTTTCACAAAACTGGGGTTATTGGATTGCACGAAAACATCTTATCCTTGGGTAACGCCGCTTTTACGTTGGAGAACTTCTGTGGCTTTCTCCACAGATAATGGTCTGTGAAAAAAGAAACCCTGTACATCTTCACAGTTGATAGATTTTAAAAAATCTATTTCTTCTTGTTTTTCGACTCCTTCGGCGGTGAGTTTTAACCCCAAGCTTCTACCTAAAGTGACGATCGCTTTAACAATATGGGCGACTCTGCTATCTGTGGTCAACTCACGAATGAACGAACTGTCTATTTTGAGGTTGTGTAGTGGTAAAAGTTGTAATCGCGACAGGGAAGAATGACCTGTACCAAAGTCATCAATCGATAGATGTACTCCCATCGTTTCCAAATCATACAACACTTTTTTCGTGAACTCTATATCCTCAATCGCTGTTGATTCGGTAATTTCTAACTCTAAAAATTGTGGTTCTAGCCCTGTTTCTGCTAAGATTTGGGACACAATTTCTACTAAGTTGGGCTGGCGAAACTGCTTAGGCGATAAATTCACAGCAACGATTAAAGGAGCAAATCCTGCGTCTTGCCAAGCTCGATTTTGACGGCAAGCTGTTCGCAATACCCATTCACCAATCGGAATAATTAATCCGCTTTCTTCCGCTAGAGGAATAAAAACACTAGGTGCTACTACTCCCATCTCTGGGTGTTGCCAACGTAACAGTGCTTCCATCCCAGTAATTTTTTCAGTGTGAATATTAATTTGGGGTTGATAGTAGACTGTGAATTCTCCCCTTTCTAGGGCATAACGTAAGTTTTTCTCTAAATTTAAAATATCGGGAGTTTTGGCACTTAAGGATGTGGTGTAAAATTGGTAATTATTGCGCCCCTCGTCTTTGGCATGATATAAAGCTGTATCGGCGTGTTGAATTAAAGTTTCCGCATCGGGGCTATGTTCATCTAACAAGGCAATGCCTAAGCTAGCACTCACATAAAGTTCATGCCCTTCCAAGTAAAACACACTCTCAAACGCTTTTAAAATTCTCCAAGCTACCTGAGTGACTTCTTCTAAAAAATGAATCCGGGGTAGCAGTATAGTAAATTCATCTCCTCCCCAACGAGCCACTGTGTCTCCACTTCTGAGGGAAGTTTGTAATCTTTGGGCGACATTTTGCAGTAAGCGATCGCCTAAAGTATGCCCCAAAGTATCATTAATCAGTTTAAAGCGGTCTAGATCCAAGAAGATCACAGCTAAACTCTCGTTAGAGCGTGTAGCATTGGCTAGGGCTTTGGCCAGTAGTTGATCAAATAGTAAGCGGTTGGGTAATCCAGTCAATAAATCATGGAGGGCTTGATAGCGGATTTTTTCCTCCACCTGCTGACGTTGCCAAGCACCACTAATACTGGCTGCCATTGTTAACAGTGTAGATTCTTCATGTTGAGACCATATCCTTTCTTGGGTACAATCTGCTAATCCCAAATAACCACAAAACTGTTCTTCTAAACGTAGTGGTACTAATAATAAAGACTGAATTCCATCTCGCGTGAGCATTTCTTGTTCACTGACGGGAAATTCTTTGATGATCCCCTTAATTGACTGGCCGTTAGAGAGGAGGCTATACCAACGTGATAAGGCGGGTGACTCATAAAGCTGATTTTGCCAGTGATGTCGGGAAGATGGCAAGGGGAAGCGAGTCCATTCACATTGAAGACTCACAGCTATTTCCCCTGTGAGGGGATGAAAATGATTTCTAAATAGATAAGCTCGGTCTACTTTTGCGGCTTCACCCAACACAGTCAAAGCTTTTTCAATCCCGGTTTCATAATCCATTTCTCCCAGCAAGTAATTCACTGCTGTCGCCACAGCTTCTAACAAGCGATCGCGTTGATATAGTTCTACTTCCGCTTGTTTCTGCTCAGTAATATCTCTAGTAATATAAGTTCTGATTAAATCACTTTCTGCGAGTAAATGCACTGATTGCTCAAACACCTCTTGCCCAAATTGCACTTCTCGCACAAAAGAGTTAACTTGGCGATTCTGCACCTCGGTTAGTATACCTTCTAGAATGGGATGATGTTTTCCCATCTCCCGTAATTGCGGAAATTTCACGGTAGCCGCGGGATTTAGATAGATTAAGTTTCCTTCTAAATCTGTCTCAATAATGGGATTAGGAATCATTTCTGGAAAGGAAGCCAAGCGGGCCAAAGCTGCGTCACTCGCGCCTTCAAAATTCGGATCTACTACTAGGGTTTGAAAAGGACTGACGGGATGCGATTGTTCGGTGAGAAAATCAGACAGGTTATCCGCATTGACTGATTCATTAAAGGCTTGCTCAGAAAGATTAGAAATTGCATAATACTTAGCCTGAGCTTGGTTATTGCCAAAGTGAATTACATCTCCATGTCTAAGAGTATGGGTAGTACATCTGTCTCCATTCACAATTAGACCATTAGTACTGCCTTGTCCCTTGAAGTTACCATCAATAATCCGAAAGCCATATTGTTCAATTCCAGGCACAGTTACGCGCAGTAAAATTGCGTGTTGCCTAGATACTGAACGCGAGTAAAGCACAATAGTATTACTACTGTGCCTGCCTAAAGAGTATGTAGCTTCTTGCAGGATAATGGTACGCTGCCCCTGTAAATCTTGGACAACTAATAGATGGCGTATCTTTTCTCGCTCGTTACCAGACATCACCCTGCCTCACACGCTCATGTCTTTAAATTTTAAAATTGCAAAATTATGATTTCCACAAGTCTGAACCTCCAGCTTTTCCACAAGCTATTAGTTCAATTTGACAACAGTCTGTGAGGAAACTGATGTTTTTCCTAATAGGTTACTATATCCGACTGAGATGCTCATTTGCTAGCTAGTTTAGTCATGATCGATCTTGTCAATTTTCTCTCTTGATAAGCTCAATTTTGTGCAGTTAACACGTATATTTTTTGTTACTATTACTATTTCTTGATTATACACTATAAGAACAAAAGCCTGAAATTATACATGGTGATTTTGCGGAATTTTATGTGCTTTTATTGTGTAATCATTAACTGATCTGCTTCATGGTATCCTAAAAGTCATGAACCGAAAAATCATAGAATTATTAAAGTAAGACTAGTGTAAATACTCCTTTGGGTATATCTTTGAGCTAAGAACCGTGACAATTTATCTTTTTCTACGTGGTAATAGCATTTTGGGCAGACGCAGTTAACTAAATTTTGTCATCAGGTAGACTGTTTCTAAAATAGCTTCTAAAAGTACAGTTTGGTTGCAATTAATCTCAATTTTTGAGAGGGAATTTTAATTTAATAGCTAAACCTGATAAAGTCCGTTTCAGATCACAATAATGTCTGTCCCAAATCACAGGAGTAACATCCAAATCAAAAGCTACAACTTTCTGAAACTATTGATGTTGAAGACAATAGAATAAATCTGTGAAAAAAGTCTTCTCCAAAAATCGATGCAACCCTATAAAAAGTAGCAGTCATGAACTGCGTATATAAGAAAACATGAAAAATTCTTTCCCTTACACCCCTATACCCCTTTTTCAAGTCAGATCAAACGAGGGAATAAACTCAGTCTGTAGAGACATAAGTCTTGTTATTTAAGAAACTAAAAAGGATGATAAAGTACAGAAAAATATAATCCGTTTTCTTGCCATGTTTTGCCTTGGGATTCAACAGACACAAGAGGAATTCCCCAGTCAAGACGTGCAGTAAAGCGATCGCCTTGTAACCAGCGCAAGCCCAAACCCACTGAAGCTAAGGTATTTGGTTCAGGATTGCTGCGAGAATTATTCCAGGCTACCCCAACATCAGCAAAAGGTACGACTTGCAGAACACCACGAGATTGAGACAGGCGGACAACAGGTATTTGCACTTCTGCTGAGGCAAAAGCACCATTATCAGAGAGGAGAAAATCTTGACGATAGCCCCGCACACTATCTAGCCCACCAATACCAAACTGTTCTAACGGTAACAAGCTACGAGATGCTATTTGAGTATTAGCACGCACTATAAATAAGGTTTCTGGTGCTAAAAGTCTTGCCCATTGTGCTTGTCCCTGCCAAGAGAAAAACCGACTATCGGGAACATCCTGATTAACGGTGGCATTCAACGCACCTATCCCAAGATTAAATTGCGATCGCACTGCAATTACTTGGCGACTATTGCGAGTCGTCCACTCTTGGAAAAAGCGTAATGCAGATATGCGCGTACTGCCGTCATTATCAGCACCCAAAGAGGGAAAAGGTATTCTTTCGCCATCTATATAAGTGGCTTCACTTTCACGCCGCGAAGCCGTCAAGCCTAAAGCGAATTCCTGTGTAGGAGTTTGCATTAAAGGTTGACGAAATGTGAGTTCATAGTAACGAGAAGCAGATTGAATATCGAGAATATTGAAAGGTTCTTCAATCACATTACTAGCTGAAGTCCCAAAACTGAAATTGAGTGTACCGTTACGGGGATTGAGTGGTAGGGAGTAGCTGACATCAAAAGTGTTGCTGCCATCGGTATTAGCATAAGCTAAACTCAAACCATCTCCTAGACCCAATAGATTTGCTTCACTGACTTGGAGACGACGGCGAAAACTACCCACGCTAGGGGATCGTCCGTTATCTAAAGCGATTTGGGTATCAAAGGTTCTTGCTTCTTTTATTTTAACTTGCAGTAAACTCGTTCCCGGACGCGCCCCGGCTGATAAATCCGCCGACAAATTGGTGATTAAAGGGTTAAGTTGCAGAATTTGCAATGCTTCTAGTAACTTGTCTCGATTTAAGGGGGGTGCAGTGGCGATCGCTAAACGGCTGCGAACATAATTAGGATTGAGTCGTTGCGTCCCACTAATTTGGATGTCTTCTAACCTTCCCTCCACCACCTGAATTTTAATCACACCAGATTTAATAGTTTGGGGAGGAATGTACGCACCAGAAGTAATGTAACCTTTGCTGACATATAATTCAGTGATTTTAGTTCGCGCCTGAAACAGTTCTGCTAAAGTAATTGGCCTGTTGGTAAACTCAGCCGTTACCTTAGCTAACTCTTCTGGACTAAAGACGGTGCTACCAACAACCTCAAACCTTTCTACGGTAATAGTTTGTAGTATATTTTCTGGGGTGGGTTGTTGAGGTTGAGTATCTGGGATAGTAGGTTGGAGTAGTTCATCCGGTGGTGGTAAAGGCTGTATCGGCTGAGGAGACGGTAAAGTAGGAGATGCAGGCGGTTGAACATCCTGTGGCGGCGGTAATTGCTGTGACAAAATTAATTCATCCCCAATCGGCAGGAGAGAGGATGGTGTAGTGATAGCAGTTGGTACAATACCCAATGAATCGAAATTGCTAGATAGATGGTTCTCCTGAAGATTTCCGGGAGTGCTGGCTGATAGTGTGTTTTCAACAGCTTGAGCTTTCATCACTGGCAAATCTATACTGCCGAGTAATGCCAAGATACTCAGAGTTAACCCTGATACTGTAAACGTTGGGAGGCATTGATACATCATGCTACTAGAGTGTTTTGCCAACAATACTAAATAGATGCCTGCAAAATCAAGTCTTCAGATGTGAATCTTACTTGAGTTTTGGTGTCTAAATATAGCATCCAGCAAAACTTTCTGAGAAAAGACATCGCAATAACGTATTTTCTGCAATAGTCAAAGGGCATTAATCTTCCCCTCAATTCTCTGCTTTTCCCTACTCCTTGTATTTCGCAGAAAAACAAAAGTCATGATGACGAACTTACAGAAGTGGCGATCGCCATAGGTTGCTTAATTTGTACTTTTACTGCTTCGACAATAGCATCGGCATCTATTTTGGCAGCATGAAGTAACTCTTCTGGAGTCCCGGAACTAGGCATATCATATACTGCCAACTTAATGACTTGCAGTTGTGGCCCGTCATAGCTAGAAATCTCACCACTACCTACAAAAGCATCCAGCACAGCTGCACCTAATCCGCCTTCACTCCAGTGATCTTCCACAACTACTAAGTTACCCTCAGTATCATGGGCGGCTTGATGCAGAGTAGACACATCAATGGGTTTAACTGAGTAAGCATCAATGATGCGGACAGTAATCCCTTCATTTTTGAGGCGATCATAAGCTTTGAGTGCTTCGTGGACGGTAATCCCTGCACCAATCACTGTTGCTTGGTCTTGGTCGGAACTACGGATAACTTTGCTCCCAGCAATGGGGAAATCTTCATCTGCACCGTAAATAACTGGTGTACTTTCTCGCGTGGTGCGGAGGTAAACTATACCATTGCGATCGCTCATTTGTTCTACTAGTCTCGCGGTCTGATTCGCATCGCTAGGATAGAGTACAGTACTACCGCAAACGGCGCGAAAAGCGGCTAAATCTTCCAGTCCCATCTGGGAAGCACCATCTTGACCAATGGATACACCAGCATGAGAACCGACTAATTTGATGTTGGCGCGGGAGACAGCCGCCATCCGCACAAAGTCATAGGCACGAGTTAAGAAAGCCGCAAAAGTAGAAGCAAAGGGTTTGTAATTTCGCACTTGCAAACCTACAGCCGCCGCAACCATTTGCTGTTCAGAAATATACATCTCAAAGTATCGTTCTGGGTAGGCTTCTGCGAAATCTTCCACATAGGTAGAATTGCTGACTTCTGCGTCAAGGGCAATTACTTGCGGTTGTGCCGCACCTAAAGCTTTGAGTGCATCGCCATAGGCGCGACGAGTCGCCACCTTTGCCCCTTTATCGTAGATAGGCAGTTGCAAAGGTTGGGGTGTAGCAATAGTAACAGGCTGTGTTTGTGCTTCTGGTTTGCTAACTTGAATAGTAATGTGGCGTTCACCGCCTAATTCTGCGATCGCTCGTGTTTGGGCATCAGGTTTTAAAGCTTTGCCATGCCAACCGCCTAAATCTTCCAAAGAGGCTACACCTCTACCCTTCTTAGTCCGGGCGATAATCACAGTGGGGCGATCGTTAATGCTGACAGCTGCGCTCAAAGCTTGATCAATTTCCGTTAAATCATGACCATCTATCTCAATCGCTTGCCAACCAAAGGCTCTAACACGATTAGCATAGGCTTGAGTGTTCCAACCTAATTCTGTCTGACCTCGTTGACCGAGACGATTGACATCAATAATGGCAATGAGATTATCTAACGTATAATGAGCCGCATGATCAAAAGCTTCCCACACTGAACCCTCGGCAGTTTCACTGTCACCGAGTAACACCCAGACATTATAAGGCAACTGGTCTAAATACTTCCCTGCTAATGCTAACCCCACACCAATAGGTAATCCTTGACCTAACGAACCAGTGGCGACATCAACCCAAGGTAAAACAGGTGTGGGATGTCCTTCTAAGCGACTTCCCAGTTTTCGCAATGACAGCAGTTCCTCATCAGTAATCACTCCCGCCGCCTTATACATAGAGTAAAGCAACGGCGCGGCGTGTCCTTTCGAGAGAATGAAGCGATCATTATTAGGGTTGTGGGGATCGTCAAAATCGTAGTGGAGGTAATTAGATAATAAGACCGCCATGACATCCGCCGGGGACATCGAAGAAGTAGGATGGCCTGAACCAGCGACGGTTGTCGCGCGAATACTATCAATTCGCAATTGTTGCGCTAGTTCATGCCATTGGTGTAGTTGCTCCTGTGTGGTCATAGTGAATTAGGGGTGTAAGGGTGTAGGGAGCAGGTCTTGGGCTTTGTCCCGAAGTTCAGAGCGGAGGTTTCCTCCGATCTGACTTCTCCCTAAGAGGAGCAATTGCGGAGGAGCAGGAAGGACAAGGAAGACAAGGTGGAGAGTAACTCACATCCCTTATCTATTGACTAGATCCCCATCTCTGAAAGTTCATCTGCTAATTTGTGGATGAATAGCCAAATATTGATTGAATTTTCTATTCTTCAAACATCGCTATCTTTGCTGAAGATTTATTCTTTTAAATCTAAATTCTGGATTGATGAATTACTTCTTGCCAATGGAATAATCACTCATTATTCCTTAAGGCAGAGAAATTAAAATTTATACACTGCATCATCGTCATACCAATTCAATGTGAAGTTGCACATATCTCGATCCCCCTAAATCCCCAGGGCTAATTCATTGTAATGAGAGAAAAATTAAACTAGAAATCATACCTACCTCAAGTGTGTTGTGGAGTGAGATGAGTAGTAGTTTGATAGCAGCATTGCAAGAGATAGAAGACTATCGAGCAGCGCGTGGAAAACGTTATCCACTATGGGTGATGTTGTTATTAGTCATCTGAGGAACATTAAGCCAATGCTATGGTTATGCGGCACTGGAAGACTTTTGTGTGCGACACTATCAAGGATTATTGACTCAGAACGGTAAGATTGACTATCGCGCGCTTCCTGCTGCCAATTTTACATCTACTCACAGCAATTATGTTGCACCTCGAACTCCTCAAGAAGAAATTATCGCTAATATTTGGAGTCAGGTTCTGAAAGTGAATCATATTGGCATTAATGATAACTTTTTTGAATTGGGTGGACATTCCTTACTAGCTACACAAGTTATCTCCCGCATCAGACAAACGTTTCATCAAGAAATCCCACTACGCTTATTATTTGAATATCCCACCATTTCCCAATTTTCTCAGCATATTGACATTACTGAATCCTATGTTCATTGGTTTGAGGAGATGATGTTTTGTTGACTAATTTAGGCTTTTAAGACTTAGTGGAACTAATGATGTAAAGTTTTGTGTCAGCATTCAACATTTCTGGCTTCGCACTAATTCCCCTATTGTCACATTCTCATTCTCCAAAAACCGATAGTATCCCACTTGTTCGGCTCTATTTTTACTTAGAAGTCGAATACTGACTGATTGATGTTTTCCCATTGCTTCATACAATACTGCCCCCTTTTAGAGAGTCGTGGGTCTCCAAATGCTTTAACCCCAACTGCTTGCGCGTGTATTCTGATTGGATTTGACACTGCCTTTTACTCCTCAAAACTCCTGCCCTTATTACTTTACTTCGACTTCTGTGTACACCGTAGCTCCGTTTCGGGGAGAGGTTTGGAAAGGGGTTTTCAACTCGTCTGACTCACTTACTCTTTTTAAATTAAATTCCTGAACTTAAACCTACCCGAAAAGTAAACCCAGGACTATAAATTCGGTTCACCCGTTCGTATTGTTCACCGAGTATATTTTCTAAGTAAAATGTCAGTCCCAAACTCTGGTTTAAAGGGATGCGCCCACTCAGATCAAAATTTACGTAAGACGGTGAAAAGTCTGTATTCCTATCATTAGGATTGTTAAATATAGCCCTACGCGCACCACTATTATAAGTAGCGTATAAATTGGCTTGCCAACCATCTTTTTGATAACCAATTCCAGCCTGCAAATTAGAATAAGGAATCAAACCTAATTGCAACCCCCGTTCTGTTCCCGTTTTAATTTGGGCATCGGTGTAAGTATAGTTAAAAAATGTTGACCAATTGCTCGTAAATCGCCAACGCAATGCAGCCTCAAACCCATTAGTATCAACTAACCCAATATTTTGCCATTGTCCTTGAATAACTCCTAGACGATTATCTAAACTGCTACCAAAATATGTAAATTGTCCACTTAAATTTTCAGAGAAATTCACATCTACACCCGCAGTCCATGATGACCCTGTTTCTGGTTCTAAGTCTGGATTAGATAACCAACCATGTACCGTATCATAAAGATACAACTGGTCTAACCCTGGGTTACGCTGTCCCCCGACCCAGCTACCACGCACAGCCAGATTTGGAGACATCGCATAGCGCATACCCACGCTGGGATTAAGATAATTACCAAACTGAGAATCAAAGTTTTGTCTTAAACCCAAGTCCACCTGCAAGGTATCGCTAATATCCCAAGTGTTGACTGCAAATAATGCTGTATTTAAAACACTACGATTTTCGACTTCATTCAAAGCGATGCGATTGGGGCTAGTACTGTTAGTAATCCCTTCTAAATTAGTATTTTTTAAATCTAAACCCCAACGCAGACGGTTATTAGCAGCTAATTGCCATTCGTGATCGACTCTAGCGGTTAAGTTTTGTGTGTCTAACGTACCTGTACGGTAAAATGTGTTGCCTTGAAAAACTGTAGGGCCGTAAGTATTAAAGTAGTCTTGGTTATAACCTAGTGTTGTGGTAAGGTTAGAACCTTGGGCAAGTTGCGATCGCCAAGATAAACCAATATTTAATCCATCATGGTCTAGCCTATCTCTTTGTAAAGGAAAGCCAAAATAAACCAGCCCCCGCCGACTACTAAGTTTCTTAATATCTAAACTCAACGTATTTTGCGGATTTAAATCTACAGCAAAGTTACCAAAATAAGTGCTTGTAGCTGTATCTGCATTGAATAAATTACCACTAACATCACGGTTAGCTGCACCTTGAGGAACTTTGTATCGATTATCAATAAACAACCTTTCAAAGCTCAAGTTGTATCTAAAATTATCAACCCCACCACTAAAACTAGTTTGTTGATTATTTAAATTCAATGAACCGAATTCGGCTGAAGCATTAAATTTCGGAGTGATACTACCTTTTTTAGTGATAATATTAACTACTCCGCCAAAAGCTGAAGAACCATACAAAGCTGTGGATGCACCACTAGATAGCTCTATTCTTTCAATCGCTTCCACCGGAATACTATTTAAATCTGTAGCACCATGATAGGTATTAACATCATTATTAATCGGTCTACCATTAATCAAAAAGACAGACTGATTAATCGAATGCCCTCGATAATACGTGCCTGTGTGAATATCTGCACCATGTCCCACATCATTAATCGCAAACCCTGGCATTCTCTTTAAAACATCGGCAACACTAGTTGCCCCTTGTTTTTGAATTTCTTCCTTTTCAATAATGTAAGTCGGTGTAGACTGCGGCAGAGAATTTTGTTCTCCTATAACTTCTAAATCAATATCAGTCTCTTCTTCTACTGGAACATCAGTTTGTGCTAATTTCTCAGTTGCAGCTGCTGGTACTTCCGAGGAGTGTATTAATAATTTAGCTTCTGTGGAGTGTGTAGTTATTTCACTCAATTGCAGAATATTTGTATTTAAATTTTGATTAATATCTACTTCTTTAACTGCAATCTCTGATGCTAAGACATGCGAATTCAGGAATGCACCCAATAAACTGCATGGCAGCACCCATAACTCCTGCTTCATTGAGTTACTCCAAAAATTAAAATGATTATGTGTATTTAATATCTCAACAAAACACTATCGACAAATATGAATCCATGTCAAGCATTTTTATGATATTTTTGAACTTACCAAGTAACATTATCTTGAGGATTTGTTTTCTTAAAGTTTGACAGCTTGTCATATATAAATATCTTGACAAACATGAGTAAAAACCACCTAAGATCGTTAATTTTAAGCATGATTTAACTGTCAAAAATAACTTTGGTTATCAAAAAACGGACTAAAGCAATAATATATACTCAGGATAAATCACTAAATTAAACATATATAATTAGAAGCTGCCAGCTAATTTTTTAGCAGAAGAAGCTAGTGAATTTAATATGGCATATCATATTGATTGTCTAACGGACATGAGCTTTTTTATTGCATTTATTTGTATGGTGATTTATACAGTGAATATTTACTATTAGACGTAGCTTTTTCTAGATAAAATGTAGCTAATTGTTTTTCTATTCCCTTGGATTTATATTGACTTATAGTGAGGAATAGCCTAAATCTATAGCACCATTGAAAAGTCTATTAATTAAAGATTTAAAACTTTTTTCTTCCCTTCTGCTTTCTGTCTGATGCCCAAAGGGGAGATAACAAGTTCGTCATCAGATATTCTTCAATGAACCATCTTGACCCGCCTATCTGCGGTTTCTGCTTGCAGAATGTGTGAGACGAGAAAGTACTCCAAAGCCTGGTGTAATGCAAAAAAAGCTCGCACAGGTGATATTCCTGAAGGAATCCCGAGCGAACTTTTATATGGTTTCAGATTTTTAATCCGAAGAGAAACTTATTTATGATTGGAAGTGTAATAAACTTTACCGCCAGTATCGGGTACAAAATGACAGCTAACGCAAGAACGCCATAGAGCTTTCCAAATGGGTTCTTCAGACTTGTGGTAGTATTCACCCATCACAGGTTTAATCGCTTCAGTTGCCTTCAGCAAATTGTAGTGAGGGATATTCAAGAAAATGTGGTGAGCCACATGAGTACCGATATCATGATGAATGTGGTTGAATAAACCGTAATTGCGGTCAATGCTGGAGATTGCACCTTTGAGGAAAGTCCAATCATCGCCACGATACCAAGGAAGCTCAGGCTCAGTGTGATGTAGAAATGTCACTAAATCTAACCAAATCACAAACACAATGTAGGGCGCAGCGTAGTACTTCAGCAACCACATCCAACCCCATTGATAGGTCAGGAAGGCCAATAAGACTACCATTCCAACCCATAACACGGTGCTAGTAATCACATCCCATTTTTCAGCAGGTTTGAACAGTGGGCTACTAGGTGAAAAGTGAGAACCTTCTTTATTAGGAGAACGCTTAAATAAATATACCGGATAAGCCAATAAAAACGCATAATATCGACCTATCTTTTGCAAGAAAGGCATCTCCTGATATTGTGATTCTGTCACAGGATACCAGCTTTCATCATTATCGATGTTACCAGTATTTTTATGATGGGTTCTGTGACTAATACGCCAACCATGATAAGGAACTAAGATTGGTGTGTGAGACAGATGACCAATCAAATCATTCAGCCATTTATGCTTAGAAAAAGATTGATGCCCGCAATCATGTCCAACTACAAATAAGGCCCAAAACATTGTGCCTTGCATCAACCAAAAAATTGGCCAGAAAAACCAAGAATCCAAGTAATGAGCTACTGCATAAAGTAGACCAATAATTAGAATATCCTGAAAGAAGTAAAACAGTGATTTACTGACATTCGGTTGAAAGCATTCTGCGGGAATGGCTGCTTTCAAATCCTGAAGAGTAAAGGGAAGTGAATTTTTATCCTGAGAGGCTTCACTGTTATGAGAATTATCGAAGTTAACGGTCGTTGATTGCACTAGATTCTTCGGTAGTGATGTAAATGCGGACTGTATTTGAGGTCGAAATTAAATTCGCCTCGTTGATGTTTGCAATGCGAATATACACGCAAAAAATAATTCTGGCAATTCATTTAGCAATAATATAAGGAGAAATTGCCAGAATATTTACTGTCTTTCAGATAATCAGCTAACTATATACTATAGTGGCTCATTTCCTGAATATTTATTTCCTGCATAATATTCATCAAAAGTCTGATAACCAGCATCGGTTACATACAGTTGACACTGATTGGTAATTCGCTTCATTAAAGGCCAAGAAAACTTAAATTCATCATGTAAATAAGCACCCCAGTTTTCTTTGATGCTGCTGTAAGCTAGCCGCAAATTATAAGAGGGAATCGCTGTAGAGATATGATGAGGAACGTGGACATTAATATCGTGACAGAGGAATTCTACCCAACGAGGGTAATCACAATGAATAGTGCCAAATAACTGTGCCATTGCTTCATGCCACTTATCTGCTGCCTTGAAAGGTACATCTGCATAGGTGTGGTGAACAATGGTGAAGGTACTCATCCAAAAATGATAAACCAACCAAGGTATAAACCAGAATTTTATAAATCCCCAAATACCAGTGGTAGCGATGAGAGTGGGAAAAACAACTGCTGCAAATATGACTACTACTGCAACAGAAAGTTTAATATCGGCTCGCTCTTGAGGTTTGAATTTTTGTGTATCAAAATGCACAACGGCCCAGTGTCCAATTGAACCAACCCACCAGAGTTTTTTACGCATAAAAAACTCGAACGCAGATTGGCGAGTTTTATCCCAACTGCTAAACACCTCTGGTCGGATGGGATGCCAAGCATTATCCTCATCTAACTTGTTTGTGTGTTTATGATGATGATTATGTTTAATCCGCCAACTATGAAAGGGGTATATTAACGGCATCATGAAGATATGTCCCACCAAATCATTTACCCAACGACGTTTGGCAAATGAACGATGTCCACAATCATGACCAATAACAAAAAAACCTGTTAAAGCTGTTCCTGTAAAAATCCAAGCGATTGGTAATAAAAACCAGGGAGAAATTGCCAAGCTATAGTAGCCTAAACCCACCATCAAAACATTGATGATTACTTGTGTCCAAGCTTTGCGACTATTTAATTGGAAGCATTCCTTTGGCAAAGTTTTGATAATATCTTTAAGCCTTAGTTCGGAACTACCAAGGTCATTACTTATCTCTTGTTTCTTGGTGATTGATGTAGTCATGAAAACCTGAAAAACGAACAGAATCCTCTACAAAGTTACTTAAAAAGTAACTTGCCGCAAAGTTTCTTTACACTAGTCGTTCTGGATTATAGCAATCTAAGTTGCGCCAGCGCAGCTGTAATTTGATTTTGCCTAATATTTCATCATCAACTAGATATTTGGTAGCCAAAAATTATTAGTCATTAGCCGTTGATAAAAAACTAATGACTAATAATAAATGACTTATTGTTTTTTGTCTGCAAGTTTTACATTAGTCGCTAAACCAAGCACTTGCAACAATTGAATTGTTATCCAAGTTAAGTCAATTTCCCACCATTCCAAACCATGACGAGCTGAATATTGAAAAGCATGGTGGTTATTGTGCCAACCTTCACCAAAAACTAACACAGCTACCCACCAGCAATTGGTGGAGTTATCACCAGCGTCATGGCTGCGATAGCCAAATTTATGAGTAGCACTGTTCACTAACCAAGTGCAGTGGTAAACCCAAACAATACGAACAAAAACGCCCCAAACGACGAAAGACCAACCACCCAGATATAGCAGCAATAAACCCAGCGCAACCTGAATAAAAATAAAATATTTCTGTAAAAACTGATAAACTGGGTCTTCGGCAATATCTTTGGTGAAACGAGGAACATCAGTGTGGGCAGGAGAATGATAAATCAGCCAACCAATATGACTCCACCAGAAACCTTTGTTGGAATCATGGGGGTCGGTATCAGTATCGGAATGTAAATGATGAATGCGATGTGTACCAACCCACTCGATTGGCCCTCCTTGACAGGCGAGAGTTCCAAACAGCACCAGAAGATATTCCAACCACTTGGGAGTCTGGAAACTGCGGTGGGTGACAAGGCGATGAAAGCCTAAAGTAATGCCCAGACCACCAGTTATCCAGTACAGCAAGAAAGCTACACCAACTGCCGCCCAGCTAAAGTTACCAGGGACAAAGGCAAATAATGCGCCGATGTGTAGCCCAAGGAAAAATAGGGTATTCACCCAATTGATTTGAGGTTTAGTTGAAGTAGCAATTGTCATGCAATAACCTGTATTGAAATTGTTCAGCCGAATCTGCGCGAACCCTAAATCCGCAATCTATAAATTTTTTGTTAACGAGGAAGTAATGAACAGCTTAGAACAGCTGCGGCAAGCAGAACACTCACTGTTAGAGATTTTTTCTGGTATTGACGCTCAGGTCAAGCATAATCTCAAAAGAGTGCTGGATGCCTTTCGTAATCAGCGTGTAGGAGCGCACCATTTTGCAGGTGTGAGTGGCTACGGTCACGATGATCTGGGCAGAGAAACTTTAGATAAAGTTTTTGCGGAGGTAATGGGGGCTGAGGCGGCAGCTGTGCGAGTGCAGTTTGTTTCGGGAACTCATGCGATCGCTTGCGCTTTATTTGGTGTCCTCCGTCCTGGGGATGAAATGCTAGCAGTGGTCGGTTCTCCCTACGATACGCTTGAAGAAGTCATTGGTTTTCGTGGTCAAGGTCAAGGCTCTCTTATTGAGTTTGGCATAAAATATCGCCAATTGGAGCTAACGCCACAAGGAACTGTAGATTGGGAAGCTTTAAGCACTAGCATTACTGATAGAACGCGTTTAGTGTTAATTCAACGCTCTTGCGGCTATTCTTGGCGACCAAGCTTATTAATTAACGATATAGAGGAAATTGTACATCTAGTTAAGCAACAAAATCCTCACACCGTTTGTTTTGTCGATAACTGTTATGGGGAATTTATCGACACTCAAGAACCCACTCATGTCGGGGCTGATTTAATGGCGGGGTCATTAATTAAAAATCCTGGTGGTACTATCGTCACGGCTGGAGGTTATGTTGCCGGTCGTGCGGATTTGGTAGAAGCAGCAGCTTGTCGTCTGACTGCACCTGGAATTGGGAGTTTTGGCGGTGCGACCTTTGACCAAAATCGACTGTTGTTCCAAGGGTTATTTTTATCGCCACAGATGGTAGGGGAGGCGATGAAAGGGACTTATCTCACGGGTTATGTATTTGACAAGCTGGGTTATCCAGTTAATCCTGCGCCTCTTGCACCTCGTGGGGATGTGATTCAGGCGATTAAGTTGGGTTCAGCAAAAAAACTGATTGCTTTCTGTAAGGCGATACAACAGCATTCTCCCATTGGGTCTTACCTTGACCCTGTTCCTGATGCTATGCCGGGGTATGAGAGTCAGGTAGTGATGGCTGGGGGGACTTTTATTGAGGGGAGTACGTTGGAATTTTCAGCGGATGGGCCTTTGCGTGAGCCTTATGTGGTGTATTGCCAAGGGGGGACTCACTGGACTCATGTGGCGATCGCACTTGAGGCGGCGATTGACGCGGTAGGAAAGGTTTAGGATTTGTTGCGCGCATTCGCCTGGCGGCGAATGCGCGCAACATTACTCTGGCAACCTATACTGCCCAACGATCCGCTTGGCAAACTCCGGCACATGATCCTCCAACTTCTCAGGATGATTCCGCTTCACATACAAATAATTCCGTGTAAAGTGCGAATCCATCGAGAACCGCGCATACTCCAAACCTTTAGGACCAATCTTATCAATCACCACCCCCATAAGTTTTGCTACCCACATCGGTAAAGTCACAGCCTTGTCATAAGCTGTGATACCCTGCTGTACAGCCTCTTTCCGATTCCCCTCAGACATCACAGGCTGAGTGTCTAACTGATCTTTTACCAAGTCCAGCATCTCTTTACCTATATCATTTCTCACTAAAATCCACTGCCAACCAAAGGGCGCACCCATATAACCGACGACTAAATCCGCTAAGGAGTTGACGTAATCAAAGCAACTCATGCAGGAGGGAGCAAAGATATCTTTGAGTTGGTTAGTCTTTAAGCCAAAGAAGGGGACTTTCTCAATTGAGCCGTCTTCATGCTTGAAGTGAATGCGGAAGTCTTGCATGAATTCGTAATGTACTACTGTATCAGGCGATCGGCTGGTGGTTTCTAAAAATTTTTGCAGTCCGGCACGGGTAACATTATCTACGCAAGGTGTACCCAAGACATACAATTTTTCTAACCCTAGTTTTTTTTCTACCGCCCTGAGTGCTTGAATTTGACAACCCACACCAATCACCAATAATCGCTTCATGCCTGATTTTTCTACCTGTTCCAAGATGGAAAGGTTGGGGGAAAGTGTGGGTTTATTTACCCGTGCTGCTAATATTTCTTCTGGGGTACGGGCAATAACGGGCATGGGTTGAAAGCGGTCTTCTTTGGTGTTTTGAACACAAACAACGCCTTCAACTAGTCCACGGTTGAGCATTTCTATAGCAATGGTACTGACTATCCCTGTCCATTGCGCGCCTTCGATGGGTTGCTGTTTCCGCGCCGCCATCATGTCTTGATGCACACCAAAGTAAAGTTCATCAGGGTTATCCAGATTCCGAGAGCGGGTGTGTGTTTGTGCCTCTAGAGTGTCTATCTGTTGAGTGATAAACGCACAGGCTTCCTTAACGTAGTGAATGTAGTAGGTGTCGCACAGTCCGCACTCGCTGCATAGTTCTTTCGCAGGGCGACGGCTACCGGGTTTAAGGGCTTTAGCTTTTCTATGCTTGTTAGAATCAACCAAGGTCATATAAATGTTTGTTTTATCAAGGCATCGCTTTTATTACCATACCTTCAGATGTTGTGAACTTGACAATAGAGATTGAAAAAGGAATGGCAGGGAGACTTTTTGTCGGGAATCATTTATTTTCCTGGCGTGCTAGCTGATGGAAATAATAGGGAAAAAGCTTGATATTGATGTGTGCTAGCAAATGAGCCGGAATTTTGCAAAATTACTGATGATATTGTTTGTTTCATTTCTTAAACTTAGGTAGTTAGCTTGATTAAATGAGAATGTAATCTGCTAGACAACTAATATTTCAGAACTCTAAATAGAAAAATATTTTTGTAATTACTGTACTTACTAATGCTGTTTTTATTGACTAGCAGCATTATTAGCAAGCAATAACATCAATAACTAATACAAATGACCAAAAATTTTCAAACAGGTGCAGCCTTTATTGCCGGAGGAAGTCTAGCCGGTACAGGTGTTTCTGCCACAGTTGGCGGGATGGGATTAGCAGGAGGATTTGGTGCTGTTGGCGTTGGTTCAACTCCCGTAGTTGTGGCTGGTGTTGTAGCGGGTGCAGCTATTTATGGTGCGTTCAAAGCAATAGCTGAGGTAGATACGCCCGCTGTTGGTGCAATGGGAATAGGTGCTATTGGTGGTGCAGCTTTTTCTGGCGCATTTGGTGGTGTAGGGTTAATTGCACCTAAAATTGGGCTGGCTTTTGGTATTGGGACTGTACCGATGGCTGGTGTTGCTGCAGTGGTAGGACTTGCAGCTTACGGAGTTGCCAAGTTGTTAGATGAATCTGAAGTTAAAGAAACTCCGGCTGAAGTTTTTGTGCGGATGGAAGAAAAAGTCTTACAGATGGATTTCTACAGTGCCACAATTCAAGAGTTAGAGTTACTTCTGACTGGAGAGGATCTCAACCGCAAATTTGCAGCTTTGGAAGTTGAGGATGAATTGCAAGCCACGAAAGCTGAATTAAAAGAAAAAGTCACAAATGAATCTTCTAGCAAAATAGAACCAGAACTACAGTCTTCGGCAGCCTGGAAATGTCTACACACACTCAAAGGCCACTTAGCAGCAGTGAATGCGATCGCTATTACCCCAGATGGTGATACTTTAGTCAGTGGCAGTGATGACAGACAAGTTAATCTTTGGAATTTAAAAACCGGACAATGGCTTTAGGATGCAAATCCTAGAGATGTAAAGCTTTCCTACCTACGATTAGCGAGACAATATCATCCTGATGTCAACAGTTCTGAAAATGCAAAGGCTTTGATGCAGGCAATTAATCAGGCTTATAAAGATTATGAGCAGAAGCTTTCGGAATAAACATATACTTGCTTGATTTTTGATGACTAAATTGCGATCGCACCCCAGTATTCACACTAATTTATATTTCTGTAGTGTAAAATATATAATTCTTTATAGGTATTGACATCTTCAAATTTGTAATTACCTATATTGCAAATTTTGACAAAAAGTTATAAATTATTAATTTGTAGGGGAAAAATAATCTTGAAAGACAGATCCTAACTAAGTAAAGATCACCAGAAGTCATAGAGACTTCACTTCATACAACCCTTAAACAGTTTGAGAGATATGTTTTTGTTTGGTAAAGGAAAGCTCTACATACACAAAAGAGCGTTGGTTAAGCTAAAAATATATCTGTCATGACTGTATTTATTAATCATTGTTATTGCTTGGGTATGGAATCACAGCCAGTTGTAGATTACCACAAGGATAATTGATTAAAAGTGAATTAATTCACCATCAGACATTATACACAAATATGAGCAGCTTGAGATATTAAGCTTAAGCTGCTTATCTTGGGTAATTTTTGCAATAGCAAAACCTGCTCTCTGTTATGCTGATCAAGAGTAAAAAACCTCATGAAAGAAAGCGCATCTACCAAAAATTTACACCCACAATGGAGTTAGTCTGGCGATGCAGAAAATCAATGAATTACTAACAGATGAAAGTATAGAAGCATCAGCATGGGAAGCACTAGAAAAATCCATAATATATTATAAAGGTCGTCCTATTGGTACAGTAGCAGCTTATGATGTTTCTGTAGAAGCATTGAATTACGACCAATGTTTTATTCGGGATTTTGTTTCATCAGCTTTGATTTTTTTGATCAAAGGTAGAACAGAAATAGTACGCAACTTTTTAGAAGAAACTTTAAAGTTACAGCCGAAAGAAAGACAATTAGATGCCTATAAGCCAGGTAGAGGTCTGATACCAGCGAGTTTTAAAGTAGTATCAGAGCATGGTGAAGAATATTTAGAAGCAGATTTTGGTGAACATGCGATCGCTAGAGTCACACCAGTAGATTCTTGTTTATGGTGGATCATCTTATTGCACTCTTATGTAGTCGCAACCAAAGATTTTTCCTTAGCCTATCAGCCTGAATTCCAAACAGGTATTAGGTTAATCATGGAAATCTGTCTGGCGAATCGCTTTGATATGTATCCAACACTGTTAGTTCCAGATGGTGCTTGCATGATTGACCGTCGTTTGGGTATTTATGGTCATCCGCTGGAATTGCAAGTTTTATTTTATGCGGCGTTGCGTGCTGCGCGGGAGATGTTAATTTGTCAAGGGAATCAAGATGTTGTAGAAGCAATTGATAATCGCCTACCGCTTTTATGCGCCCATATTCGTCAACATTATTGGATAGATATTAATCGCCTCAACGCTATTTATCGCTTCAAAAGTGAAGAATACGGTAAAACAGCAGTCAATCTTTTTAATATCTATGTAGACTCTATTCCTTATTATGAATTAGATAAATGGCTACCCAAAAAAGGTGGTTATTTAGCAGGTAATGTTGGGCCATCACAGTTAGATACTCGCTTCTTTGCACTAGGTAATTTAATGGCGGTAATTTCTGACCTAGCGACAGAAGAGCAATCTCAAGCAATTATGGGTTTGATTGAAGAGAGATGGGAAGATTTAGTGGGAGATATGCCCATGAAAATCTGTTATCCAGCTTTAGAACATGAAGAGTACAGAATTGTTACAGGCTGCGACCCTAAAAATATACCTTGGTCATATCATAATGCGGGTAGCTGGCCTGTTTTGATGTGGATGTTAACGGCAGCATCCATCAAAACAAATAAACCTTATTTGGCAACTAAGGCGATTGAAATAGCTCAAGCGAGACTGTTTGAAGATGAATGGCCAGAATACTATGATGGTAAAAAAGGACGATTGATTGGTAAGCAATCAAGGAAATATCAAACTTGGACGATCGCCGGTTTCTTACTGGCTAAAGAATTGATGAAAAACCAAGCTTATTTATCATTAGTGAGCTTTGATAAATTGCCATCAGAATTAGTTTCAAGAGCTTGTGAATTTGAAATTAACAGTGTAGATCCTTCTATGTCTCTCTAAGTAAGTTTTTGATCTTACGAGTCTAAATCTTTCGGAAACGTTCACAACCCCGATTTCTTGAAGCAACCGCGGTTGTGAATGCTTATTTATATAAAAATTGCATCTTTCCCTATTTTAAAAACTAGGAGTAGAGAATATCTGCATTTGCAAATATTTTCATCCCAATTTTTTACACAGTCCCAGATATAATTCACTTAACTCAATACAAACTAGAGACCCAACTATTCCACTGATCTGATCGTATGATTTTGTTCTGCTGCCTTTAGCCACAAATATTCGGCTGCATTAAAATATTGTGTTATGGCAATTCTCTATGAAGTTGTACCAAATAAATGATCTAGAGACGTTGCATGCAACGTCTCTACAGTGCAGAATAAAGTGCATCTTCATTAAGAAACGGTATTACAAACTAGCCGTTGGTGTACATTGTCCCCATCATGAACATTGCTTCTAGATCACCTGCCTCCGTCACCCGATGATACCAGGACAAAACTGTTGTATGATCTTGCTCAAAACTACAACCAAGGGCATCCAGGGCTACTAAGTTAGAGGTGGCTTGGAGATGTCCAGCTCGCCTCAGTTTGATAATGATTAGCGGCTGCAGCTGGATCAGTCTCAAAACCCTGCCCAAAAGACTGCATCACCCCTAGTAAGTTTGAGCCTGGGCATTACGATTGAGGGTAGCCAATTTTGTAAAAATCCTTTTAGCTGTCTCGTAGTCTCCCTTTTTGTAAGCAAGTAATCCCTGCTCAAGATAGCTCATAGAAATTAACTCTGTTTTCATGATTTTATTTTGTGTTTGTTTCAGTCTAAATTACCGTGATATCTCAATAATTGCCAACTTTCCATGACCAATTCCCGTCAAATAGCTTTCATTGCCCTCAAAGATGTTCATAAAGGAGCTTATGCTGATATTGCATTAGATAGAGTGCTACGAAAAGTTAATTTGTCTGATATTGACCGCCGTTTGGTGACAGAATTAGTTTATGGCAGCGTGAGAAGGCAACGCACTCTGGACGCGTTAATTGACCAACTCGCTAAAAAGAAATCCCATCAACAGCCAAGCGAACTTCGTAGCATTCTGCATTTAGGATTTTATCAATTGCGTTATCAAGAACGCATTCCTGTCTCTGCGGCTGTCAATACTACAGTCCAACTAGCTAAGGAAAATGGTTTTGCTGGACTGACAGGGTTTGTGAATGGTTTGCTACGTCAGTATGTTCGTTTAGCCGAAACATTATCAGATCCCTTGGAACTACCAGAAAATCCAGGAGAACGTTTAGGAATTTTACACAGTTTTCCTGACTGGATCATCCAAGTTTGGTTAGAGCAATTGGGTGTAGAGGAGACAGAAAGACTCTGTGAATGGATGAACCAAACCCCCACCATAGATTTAAGAATTAATCCTCTGCGAACTTCGATGGAGGAAGTAGAAATAGCGTTAAAATCAGCAGGGATTTTAGCCAGAAGAATACCGCATTTACCCCAAGCTTTAAGGTTAATTGGTAATACTGGGGCGATTCAAAATCTTCCTGGATTTCATCAAGGTTGGTGGGTGGTTCAAGATGCTAGCGCGCAATTGGTAAGTCATATACTTGACCCCCAAGCAGGAGAGGTGATTATTGATGCTTGCGCTGCGCCAGGGGGGAAAACGACTCACATTGCTGAGTTAATGCAGGATGAGGGAAAAATTATTGCTAGCGATCGCACTGCCTCCCGGTTGCGTAAACTCAAAGCTAATACTGAACGCTTGGGATTACACTCAATTGAAATTTCTACTGGTGACAGCCGCCATTTACCCCAGTTTCACAATATCGCCGACCGAGTATTGTTAGATGCGCCTTGCTCTGGTTTAGGTACTTTACACCGTCATGCAGATGCGCGTTGGCGACAAACACCTGTATCTGTCGCGGAACTCTCAACGCTACAAAAGGAACTCATATTACAAACTTCAAAGTTTGTCAAACCAGGGGGTGTGCTAGTTTATGCTACTTGTACCTTACATCCAGCCGAAAATGAGGAAGTGATCACAGAATTTATAGGAGAGCATCCCAATTGGCAAATTGAACATTTGAACGGTGATTCACCTTACGCTACCTACAGTACACCCCAAGGTTGCTTAAAAGTTTGGCCGCATCGTCAGGATATGGATGGGTTTTTCATGGTGCGCTTAAGAAAAACCAATGATTCGGGGTGAATACGATCAGGGATTGTACCATTTGATGAAAGCTTGAATCTCCCGAAGGAGGCAGCAATGGTCACTGATGCCAACGTTAAAAACTTAGTTAAAATTCTGATTGGAGCTGCTTGGATTGATGGCAGAATTCAGCCAGAAGAACGCCAATATCTCCGTGAAATCGCTCAAGCGAAAGGTTTATCCACAGATCCAGAGATTAAGCCTTGGCTGTATGAATTAGTTACCGTACAACCCAATGAATGTTACACATGGGTAAAAGAATATTTAGGCGATCGCCCCAGTGCCGAAGACTGCGAAAATCTGATTGAAGCCATTAGCGGTTTAATTTACAGTGATGGGGAAGTAGCGATCGAAGAAGCCAGACTCTTGACAAAATTACAGGAGTTAAGCCAAAGCAATGAGTCCCACACTTCAGCACACACTACACTGCTCAAACAAATTCAAAAACTCTATCGTCGTTGGGTTGAAGTTCAAAACTAACTATAGTCGAACAGTTTTGGATTGTAGATTTGCGATAGCGTAGCGTTAGCGACGCAGAAGCATCTTTAATAGATTGACTGGATTGACTGCATCCACAAGAGAACGCAGCTTGACTATTTGAGATTTGTTCGACTTCCCACGGGTGGGGCTTGTAATGAAACACCAATCCAAAATCCACCTTGAAAAATTTGCTCAAGTCGAGAAACCCTTTCGGCAGTTCCTTCAAGTTGGCAAAGCCGACGACACTGGCTACAAGTCGGGCATTGCCTGCCCAACGCAGTGTCTCCCCAAAGGAATGCCTCACCACTCAACTTTTCGCAAAATCCAAAATCTAAAATTGTGGTGGTCAAAAGTCTTTAGCCTGGACTTAATTGACTAATGACTAATGACTAATGACTAATTATGACTTCGGTTCACCCAGACCCGGAGTTTCTTCTTTTTCCACCTTGGGTACAAAATCTGGACGCTCTTTGCTTTCCCAACCGACAGGGCGTTTAGAGTTGTACCAAGCAATAGAACCAATGGTCACAGCTGCAATAAAACCTACTACATAAACTAATGTAAAAGCTAGAGGAAAATGAGTCCCACCTGCAGCGACTGAATCTGGTGCTTGCAACAATAATTGCATAAGTATAAGCTCCTAGTTTACGCAACACTTCTTAATACAGTATAGAAACAGAGTATCATTTACATCTACTCTCGGTTTGAAATATCTGATCTGACATGGGAAAGATGAAGGATCAGTCTCAAGTCTGAGATAACCAAAACGCATGAACAAGGCCGCGACTCTAAAGAAAGATTTGCGGAAAACATAGCTGGTAAAAAATACAAGGGCATTCAAGACTGCTTATTGCTAAAACCGTCCATTTCCCTGAATGATATGCTTGGCGGTAGTCAGGGTTTCTAAACTAATAAATCCCCGACGGTGGCCTTTTTGATTGGACATACCTAAAAATACTGAGTCTCCCCGTGAAGGGTTACGAGAAAAACGGGGGGATGTATTGATGTAAGTGGATGCACTGTTAACACCTAAAGCGAACTGGCGACTTTCTTGATAGGATTCCGTGGCTATAGAGTCAGCATGACCACTACTGTATTGATTAATCCAAGCGATCGCGCCCTCTAAGCTATCCACCAACTTAAATGCTACCGTCTTAGTTAAATAGGCACATCCCCATTCACCGTCTTTTGCTAGCTGCAACTGGGGGAAGGCTTCCACTAGTTCTGCATCGCCTCTGAGTTCAAAGCCTTTTTCTTTCAAACTATTCCACAGCACCGCCAAAGATGATGGCATAGCTTGGCGATGAATCAGCACTTTTTCAATGGCGTTTACGGGGTCTGGTTCGCTTTCATGGCTATCAATAATCATCCACCTCACCATCTCTAAACTGCCATTCAGCGACCAGTAAAGGTAACAGTTACCCATTGCTGACTTTAGCACTGGACAGGTAGCTTGTCGCATGACCTGCTGTACCAAACTAGAACGTCCGTAGGGAATGGCTAAATTGACATATTGGTCTTGGGTAACTAAATCGCGAATAGAAGCCCCATGTTCTGCGGTAATCAGTTCTATACAACCTGATGGTAAACCAACTTCCGCAATGGCGTGTTGTAACACTTCTGTAATCGCAGCGTTGGAGTGACTAGCTTCTGTGCTGCCTTTGAGGATGATACTATTGCCTGTTTTAATACATAAACCTGCGGCGATCGCACCAATATCAGGAAAGGCTTCATAAATAAATCCTATTACTCCCAAGGGCATTAATTGGGAGTAACTTTGAGAATCTTCTGGTTGATAGTCAGCGTTTCTCACCCGCCGCAAAGGATCTGAGAGTTCCCCCAGCCTTTGCAGAATTTCTACTGTTGTCTCTAGCCTAGTGGGAGTGAGTTTCAGCCAATCTAAAATCACTTCTGGCACTGCCATTTCCCGACTAGCTTCTAGATCCAAGGTATTGGCTTCTAAAATGTCGTCAAATGCGCTTTCGAGTGCTTGTGCCATTGCCAAAACAGCGCGACTGCGGTCTGTTCCCTTGGTAGTGCTTAACTTCAGGGACGCTTGATAAGCGCGTTTGGCAATGTTTATGGGTTCGGGAAATTCGTCCACAGCTGCAACGGTCATTGAATTATCGTCGGTAGGTAAGCCAGACCATGAGTGCTGGCAAAATTGCCAACAATACTGCCACCATAGCCCATGCAATAATGCTAGAACCATTGGCTAATCGCAGTGCTAATGGTAGCCATATAATCACTAGCACGAAAATAATCCCTAGTGCTATAGGTAAATAGCTTTCTCCTAATTTGGGGTGAACAACTCGCCAATTACCCCCCGTCCAACGCCAAGCACGTTTGTAGGGGTAGGTGGTGGAAAGCTGTTCTAGCACATGGCCATTATCTTCGACGACAAAGATTTGTTGACAGCGATCGCATCCAAATGCTTCTGTAAGAGTAATAGGAATCAACCGCCCCTTGCGGCGACAGGGACAGGGGTATTCGATATTAAAATCTATTTTTTCGGGTTTTTGTGATTGCACAAGCGTTCTAAGCAATTCAAAATTCAAAATTCGTCTTGAAAAGTTGCGCCACTGCGTTAGTAGTAGCGACTCTGGAGCATCAACAGTGCAGTTGTGGGGGTTTCTGGAGTTGTAGCAAACAGCGTTGCCACAGCGAGAAACCCTCTCGCCGTACTGGACTCACTGCTTACATAACCGTTCGCAAAAAGAAAAACTCAGCATCTATCAGCATCCTGGCTGCAAACTATATGCAAATTAAAAAATCACATGTGGAACAGCTTAATAACTTGAGCATATTTTTACAACTTTTGAAAACCTTGGGGTTATTTGTAAATTAAAGTTTTATATAAATAGCAAAGTCAGCTACATACTCTACTATGACTAACTTAGGCTGTTATTTCTGCTTTGGTAGTCATATTTTCGACAAGTTTCTGTATTTGCGTTTTTAAGCATTGATAGTTTTGGCGTATTTAGTACTTTTTTTAGCTTACGTGGCCAATACCTGGAAGACAACCCATGCGCTCAGGTTGCACACAAGAATAAATGATTTATTTAGCATTGGGCTGTATTCTCAGTAGCTTCTGCTGAATTTCATCTGAGATCTGTGTTGATTTCTACTTTTTTGACTTTTACCTCAAAGGTTGTTAGTCAAGTTAACTGATCATAGATGCCCATTGCTTACCCATTAAGCCCTTTCATCAGCTTTATCCCAGTCTAGTACATACTTTAGTTGGGTGTGTTGTAGCGTGAAAATTATATTTGACTGCAAACAGACATTAGTCTGAGTATGCACTTAGTTAATTTAAAAGCGGGTAACGCGATTCGAACGCGCGACATTCACCTTGGCAAGGTGACGCTCTACCACTGAGCTATACCCGCAAACCTTACTTTATTAATATGACAGGTTGTTTTTGATTTGTCAACTAGTTAAAAGTCTAAATTTTGATTTTGAGGGCTTGGAGTGGGGATGTAGGGGAGGCAGTTGCGTGGGCGGTGAACCACTTGCGGTGTTGTTAGCGCAGCGTTAGCGACGCAGGAGCGTCGGCAGTTGCTAATGGGGGTTTCCCCCATTAGCAACTGCCGAAAGGGTTTCCCGGCATAAGCTGCATTGGTGAATCCGGAGGGGTTTCTCGGCATAAGCAAACTGCCGTGTGTAGGAATATAAGGGTGTAGGGGAGCAATGCGGTCTTGGACTTTGCCCCCGAAGTTCAAAGCGGAGTTTTCCTCTGCTCTGACTTCTCCCCAAGTCGAGCAATTGCGTAGGAGCAGAGGAAGAAATTCAACCATGCTCCATGCCCTATTTTGTGTCATCCCACTCCTTCTGACTCAGTGGTGAAGTTGCCGATGCTGTGACCAGAAATCGATGCTGGTAAAGATTGGGGACTGTGAGCGTAGGCATCTTTCAAGTTAGTACGTAACTGCCGCATGAGGCTGGCCATTTCCAGCGCATTCATTGCATAGTCCCAACCATGATTACTCTTAATACCTGCCCTTTCTAGGGCTTGCTGCATAGTATCAACTGTCAAGATCCCAAAAATTACTGGTACTCCCGTCTGAAAGCTAGCAGCTGCAATTCCCTTGGCTACTTCTGAGGATACATACTCAAAATGAGGTGTTTGTCCACGAATCACTGCACCTAGGCAAATTACTGCGTCATAGCGGTGAGAAAGAGCTAACTGACGAGCTACAAGCGGCACTTCAAAACTGCCAGGAACCCAAACGTAGTCTACTTGATCGCCTTCAGGACTAGGATCGACACCGTGGCGTTTTAAGCAATCTTGACATCCTGCTAGCAGTTTTGTGGTTACAAGGTCATTGAATCGAGCAATCACCAATGCTATACGCAAAGGTTCTGTTTGAGCGAAAGTTCCCTCAAAAACTGCCATGACTGCCTCTTACATTCACTATACTTTTGCCAATATACATTTCTTCTGTAAACGTAGAAGAGCAGGAAAGCACAATTCGGACTCAAGAACATATAAACATGTTCTTTTACCTTGCTTGGTAGCTTTCCTGCCCCTGTAGTCTTGTTGGTATTTACCTGTTCTATGATCCGGTGTTGGCCTAGACTACAAAGAAGTTTAATAGACCAACTAAAAGTACTAAGCCGATCCAAACTCCAGAACCAAGCCATAGTAGTTTTTTAGATTCAACCCAACTTTGGGGGGTAGCATAAGCTACAGGTACACCGACCACGAGAACAAAAGACATTAAAACAAGTGCTACTAAAGCAAATTGGAATATTATGGTCATTTTTACTTCTCCCAAGACAGCAAAATACTAAAGATAGAATATCGTAAAGGGCGACACCGACATTTCTCCTTATTTGTAAGCTAGCAGAAATTGCGTCACTATAGTCATTAGTTATTAGTCATTAGTCATTAGTTGTTTGTCTAAGTAGCAATGGCTAATGACTGTTGACTAATGATTCTTGATTATGGACTTAATTCTTTGCCACACTACAGCCGATTTTGATGCGTTAGGAGCAGCAGTCGGATTAACTTGTCTCCTACCGGGCAGTAAAATCGTGTTGACTGGCGGCGCACATCCACCTGTAAGAGATTTTTTGGCACTGCATCGGGATGAGTATACGCTGATTGAAAGACGCTCGGTAAATCCAGAGAAAATTCGGTCGATAACGGTTGTAGATACCCAACAGCGCGATCGCTTGGGTAAGGCTGCTGAGTGGTTAGATCTGCCACAACTTCACAATATTACAGTCTACGACCATCACCTCGGACAAGTCTCAGATATTCCGGCTACGCAATTTCACATTTCTCCAGTTGGAGCAACCACAACTCTGATTGTGGAACAATTACAACAACAGCAAATCTCTCTCACCCCAACCCAAGCCACAGCAATGGCTTTAGGCATTCATGTTGATACTGGTTCTCTCACTTACGACCAATCTACACCACGGGATGCGCTAGCGTTGGCTTGGTTGATGCAGCAAGGTGCTAGTTTAACTGCGATTGCTAACTACCGTGAGCCAGGTTTATCACCGCAATTACAACGTTTGCTCAAGGAAGCTTTAGAACAATTAGAATATCTGTGTTTACGGGGTTATACTATCGCCTGGGCAATTTTAAAGACAGAAGGCTTTGTGCCTGGGTTATCTAGTTTAGCGTCGCAACTGATTGAGTTAACAGAGATTGATGCGTTGCTGTTAGTTAGTGAGTATCCCCTAAATAAAGATGAATCTCGGTTGACAATCATTGGGCGATCGCAAATTCCTGGTGTTCATCTTGACCGATTATTTCAAACTTTCGGCGGCGGCGGTCATTCCCAAGCTGCTTCTTTGAATTTACGAGGTGTTGATGCTGAAAATATCCTGCAACAACTCCTAGAAGGGATCAAAACCTCAATTCCCCATCCCCCCACCGCCAGAGATTTAATGTCTTCTCCAGTCCGCACCATTCGCCCAGAAACCACAATTGCGGAGGCGCAGCGCATTCTATTACGCTACGGACACTCTGGTTTATCTGTAGTAGATACCCAAGGGCAATTAGTCGGAATTATTTCCCGCCGGGATTTAGATATTGCTTTTCACCACGGCTTTAGTCATGCGCCAGTCAAGGGCTACATGACAATTAATTTAAAAACTATTACCCCAGATACAACACTGCCACAAATTGAGTCGTTGATGGTGACGTATGATATTGGTCGCTTACCTGTATTAGATCAGGGGCAATTAGTTGGGATTGTCACTCGTACCGATATTCTGAGGGAATTGCATCAAGCCGAAGGGCAGAAGGACAGAGAAAGGCAATCGGAACAGAGTATTCAGCTTCCTAGTCTAGAACAATTACGCGATCTCCTCACTCCCCGACTCTGGCAATTACTCACTACAGCTTCCCAAGCCGCAGAAAAACGAGGTTGGCATCTTTATCTAGTGGGTGGTGCGGTACGAGATTTGCTATTGTCTGAAGGCGCATCCGGAACGCTGATGATTACAGATATTGACCTAGTAGTTGATGGCTTTCATAAAACCGCTGATGTGGGTGCGGGAGTAGAACTAGCCAAAGCCCTCCAAGAAATTTACCCCGCTGCTCGGTTAGAAATTCACGGTGCTTTTCAAACTGCGGCTTTGTTATGGCACAAAGACCCCGAATTAGATTCTTTATGGGTAGATATTGCCACTGCTAGAACAGAATTTTATCCTTATCCAGCTGCGAATCCAGAGGTGGAAGCTAGTTCCATTCGTCAAGACTTATACCGTCGTGATTTTACTATTAACGCTTTGGCTTTGCGTTTAACTTCTCCCCGTGCTGGGGAATTGCTTGATTTCTTTGGCGGTTTGCTAGATTTAGGAGCTAAACAAATTCGCGTATTACACGCCAATAGCTTTATTGAAGACCCCACCCGCATTTATCGCGGTGTCCGATTTGCAGTGCGGTTTGGATTTGCCATTGAACCACGCACAGAAGAATATATTCGCTACGCCATTAATAGTGGTGTATATGACCGCACTGCCCAAACTAACAGCAAAACTCCTGCCCTGCAAACTCGACTCAAAGCCGAACTCAAACATATACTTGCAGCCCCCTATTGGGAATTGGCTTTAAAGTTGCTCAATGATTTAGGCGCGTTACAGTGCATCCATCCTACTCTGAAATTAGAGTATGAACTTTTATGGCAATTACGTTTATTAGAACGCTGCTGGAAACGATTTGATGCCCAAAAAAAATTAACTCCTTGGCAAATGCGCCTAGAACTTTTAATTGCCTACCTAGCACCACAATATCGCCACAAAGTAGCTAAAAATCTGCAATTGCCAGAAGATAGTATGGAGCGATCGCATAAATTAGCTGCTGCCAAATTTGAGGTGACAAACTTTTTCGCAACATCTAAACAACCTAGTCAAATAGTTCAGTTGTTACGCAAGTATGATCTGGAAATGTTAATTTTGATTGCCATATCTAGTTCAAGAATAATTAGGCGGCAGATATGGCATTACTTGAGAGTTTTATCTCATATTCAACCAATGTTAAATGGTAATGACTTAAAAAAATTAGGATATAAACCTAGTCCGCAGTTTCGCCAAATGCTAGATGATATGCTGGCGGCAACTTTGGATGGAGTGGTTAACAATCAAGTAGAAGCAGAAGATTTTTTAGCTAAACATTATCCTGTGTAATTGATATTCAACAAGGTGTGATTATGCAAACTCAAGCAGCAAGTAAATACTACACAACCGAAGAATATTTACAACTAGAGGAAACATCAGAATGCAGAAATGAATATAGAGATGGAGAAATTGTCCCAATGGCTGGTGGAACGACTAATCACAGTGAAATAGCAGGTAATTTTTATGCCAATTTTAAATTGCAGATGCGAGGCAAAGATTATAAAATATACATGGATGATGTTAAATTATGGATACCTCGTTATCGCATATACACTTATCCTGATGTCATAGTTATTCAGGGAAAACCAACATATGAAGGAAAAGGTACTACTACAGTTACCAATCCCGTAATGATTATAGAAGTATTATCACAATCGACAGAAAATTACGATAGAACTAATAAATTTAGATATTACCGTTCTCTTCCAACACTGCAAGAATACTTGATGATTGACCAATATGAACACCTTGCAGAGCAGTTTCATAGAAATACTGATGGTCAATGGGTATTCACAGAATATGAGTCTTATGAGGCTATTCTATCACTCCAATCAATAGAGTTTAAAATTGCTTTGAGTGATATTTATGCAGGTGTAAATTTGGCGGTAGAAGAAGAATAATGATTGTGGAGGTTCGAGGCGATCGCCTGTTTTTGCCTTCATGAGAAATCAACGATCAAAACAGGCAAACACAGTCTTCTAAATTGTATCTGGGTCGATATTTAACTTCCGCAGTTTCGCTGCCAAACGTGCTAATTGTTGTTGAGCTTGTTCTGCTTGTTGTTGTGCCTGTTCCGCCGTTTCTTCAGGTGTGGGGACTAGTTGTCCATCTCGTGTAAAAAACCGCAATAGTCCTTGATGAACACCCAAATATAACTCTAGCTGATGACTCCACAAATGCCCTTGCTCATTTGCTTGTATAGGTTGATATTCTCCATCTAATAAATGAAATCCCGCGATGTAGCCGCGACTTCCAGTCGTTCAGTCTTGGTTGTGTAATACGAAAATATACTGAAAATACCAGTGATACATCCATTAATCAATATTTTTAACAATAGTTATTTAACTGTTTGTAAGGAAAAATGGAGATGGAGAAATAGAAAAAGCGATCGCCAGAGATGAAGTTGCGCATTGCGTCATGGAAATCTTTAGCTCCCCAGTAGAAGCCGCAAAGCATACAGGCAAGTTATAATTCTCTTGCGGACGAGCGTAACAAAAATTTATGAGTAACCCCCTTGTGCAAGCCTTTTTTGTAGGCAGAGCCTTAGCTGAAGTAGTTAACGAACGCCTAGAAGTCGCCTTGACCGATGCTTTGAGCGAAATCGGTAAATTTGATGCTGAGGCAAGAGAACAACTACGCCAATTTACAGAAGAAGTTATCGAACGAGCCAACCGTGCGGCGACGGCGGCTGAAGCAGGCCACAGTACTACAGGCACTACCCAAGCTGGTACAGATGGAGTTGACTTGCAAGCCACAATTGATGAACTACGTGCTGAAATTGCCCTGTTGCGAAACGAGTTACAACGTTATCGCAGCAGTTCTGTTTAATTTTGTTAATAGGTCAACAGTCATTATTCAAGAATTATTGACAACTGACTCTTTGTGAAAACAGTTTAGGAATCAGAGTGTCTTTTATTCCAGGTGATTCAGTAGAAATACAACGGTACGCACAACCTATGGAAACTAGTTATTCAGATAAAGCATACCGTTGGAATCGGGAAAACTACTCTAGTAAGCGGCGATTCGTGGACATTTGGGGTTTTGTATTAACCCTAATGTTCAAAATTTGGCGGTACAACAAATCTTGGAGCTATGCTGGCGGTGTCACAGAAGCGAAACAAGCAGCACGACGAAAGGCTCAAGCTGTCTGGATTCGCAATACTCTGCTGGATTTAGGGCCAACCTTTATTAAGGTTGGGCAGTTATTTTCTACCCGCGCTGATATTTTCCCCAGCGAATATGTAGAAGAGTTAGCAAAACTTCAAGACAAAGTACCAGCTTTTAGCTACGAGCAAGTAGAAAAAATTGTTGAGCAAGAACTCGGTAAAAAAATTCCAGAACTTTTTCAAAGTTTTGAACCGATTCCTTTAGCAGCTGCTAGCTTGGGACAAGTACACAAAGCGGTACTACATAGCGGAGAAGCAGTTGTTGTCAAGGTACAGCGTCCCGGATTAAAAAAATTATTTGAGATTGATTTACAAATTCTCAAGGGTATAGCTCGCTATTTTCAAAACCATCCTAAATGGGGGCGGGGGCGAGATTGGATGGGTATTTACGAAGAGTGTTGCCGCATTCTTTGGGAAGAAATTGATTATCTCAATGAAGGTCGCAATGCTGACGCTTTTCGGCGTAACTTTCGCGGTTATGACTGGGTGAAAGTCCCGAAAGTCTATTGGCGTTACGCCTCTCCACGAGTGCTGACGTTAGAATATTTGCCGGGAATTAAAATTAGCCAATATGAGGCTTTAGAAGCAGCAGGCATAGATCGGAAAGCAGTGGCGCGTCAAGGCGCACAAGCATACTTACTACAATTACTCAATGATGGCTTTTTCCATGCTGATCCCCACCCTGGTAATATTGCTGTCAGTCCTGACGGTTCGCTGATTTTCTACGACTTTGGCATGATGGGGCGAATTAAATCCAATATCCGGGAAGGACTGATGGAAACCCTATTTGGCATTGCTCAAAAAGATGGCGATCGCGTCGTCCAGTCTCTCATAGAGTTGGGTGCGATCGCTCCCGTAGATGACATGGGGCCAGTGCGGCGTTCTGTGCAGTATATGCTCGATAATTTCATGGATAAGCCCTTTGAAGCTCAATCTGTGTCTGCGATCAGTGATGATTTATACGAAATAGCTTATAATCAGCCTTTTAGATTCCCAGCAACTTTTACTTTCGTGATGCGGGCTTTTTCCACCCTCGAAGGCGTAGGCAAAGGCTTAGATCCAGAGTTTAACTTTATGGAAGTTGCCCAACCATACGCAATGCAGCTTATGACCAATATGAATGGTTCAGATAGCAATAGTTTCCTCAATGAATTAAGTCGTCAGGCCGTGCAAGTCAGTACCACTGCGTTCGGATTACCACGTAGGTTAGAAGATACATTAGAAAAACTAGAGCGGGGAGATATGCGCCTGCGAGTACGCTCCATAGAAACAGAGCGACTTTTACGGCGGCAAAGTAATATTCAGATAGCAATGAGCTATGCTGTGATAATCAGTGGATTTACCCTTTCAGCCACAATTTTATTAGTTAATCATTATGTATGGTTAGCACTGCTGGCTGGTTTAATTGCCGCAGCAGTCTCGGTAATACTGATCCGACTGCTTCTCCGCCTCGACCGTTATGACCGTATGTATTAATTGTTGCAGTGAAACGCTATGAAACTTAACTTCACGGGTCTTAGCGATCCGGGACTTGTTCGCTCTAATAATCAGGATCATTACCATATCGACCAAGAAGGCCGATTTTTCATTGTTGCTGATGGGATGGGTGGTCACGCAGGCGGGGAAGAAGCAAGTCGCATCGCCACGAAGGAAATCCAACAATACTTAGTTAGCAATTGGGACGCAGCTAATTCGTCTACACAGTTGTTAGAGCAAGCTTTATGGCAAGCTAATGAAGCGATTCTACAGGATCAGCAAAGTCATCCTGAACGTGCTGATATGGGTACAACCGTGGTAGTTGTAATTTTTCGTGACGCACCTTGGTGCGCCCATGTTGGTGATTCTAGGCTGTACCGTTTCCGAAAGTTGCAACTAGAACAAGTAACAGAAGACCATACCTGGGTAGCAAGAGCCATTAAAGTTGGTGATATCACCGCCGAAGAAGCACGTATTCATCCCTTCCGTCATGTATTATCTCGTTGTTTAGGTCGAGAAGACTTACACCAAGTAGATGTTCAACCCTTGGATGTGCAAGCAGGCGATCGCTTACTATTATGCAGCGATGGTCTTACCGAAGAACTAGTTGATGAAAAAATAGCTGATTGCCTCCAAGACATCCATGACTTGGATAAAGCTGCTATATCTCTTGTAGAAGCCGCTAAAGAACAAGGTGGACACGATAACATTACTGTCGTGATTGTATCGAGTAATTGAAGCAGGCAGGAGGCAGTAGAGTAGCCTGCCTTCTTCAAGTAAGAGGCATTAATCATCACAAATGTGATGATTGAATTTTGACGCGTTTTTCATGATTTCGCGATTTTTATAGTACATATACTCAGCATTTTGTTCAATCTGAGCATTTTTCCTATTTACAACTTGATACAAATACTCTTAGCAACCAAGTTTTCTCTATTGGCGGCTGAAATTACACAATTTAGTTGATTGACATGTTGCACATCATAATGTAAGCAGCATATAATGCGATCTTAATACCTTTCATTTTCACACTTCTGTAGAAATTATCCCTTAGGACATATTTCTAGCTAAAAGTAGGAAATAAGAGGGAATAAGAATATTCTACCTACCAAATTTGCCTCAAAACCTGCAAAAGCAGACTTGAGTTATATTTCCGTAGGTTCTAGTCCCACAAAAACCAACAGAAATTTACCCTCTGAGGATATGGGCAAACTTTTGAATAGTTGTTATCTTTCTTAATACAGAGAATTGGTAGCAAATGGCAAGTTGTCCCTATCTTTATAGGTCTTCTGTCACCAAACTCAACTTTACGCGTTGTCTGTTAGGAGTCTATTATGAGTCAACCTATCGAACTTTCTTTGGAACAGCAGTTCAGCATCCGTTCTTTTGCTACTCAAGTACAGAACATGAGCCATGACCAAGCAAAAGACTTTTTAGTCAAACTCTATGAGCAAATGGTTGTACGTGAGGCAACTTACCAAGAACTGCTCAAGCATCAGTGGGGCTTAGATTCAGGTTCCACTCTGGCATAGAAGAAGTTTGTGTGTCGCAGTGGGCGACCTCCTTCTCTTGCTCAGTTCCAGGGAGGAAACGAGCTGGGGATGCTGGGGCGTCAACTTTAAATTCAGCTAACTTCACTACTGAAATCGCATTACTTAAAATCGGGACAGACAAATTTGCCCTTGTTCGTTTCGTGCTTACTTAATATAGTTTTGGCCGGTTTGTCAGCCCAAAAACTAACCATCTCGTAAACTTACTTACATAGCTGATTACTCATTTTACTTTACCTATAAAGAGTTACATTTCCAATGTAATAGGTGAAGTCACAAGTCTACCTGCATTTGACTAAGCACTTGCTTGGTAGTCATCACTGAGGACTATTATATTTATTCCCAATACTAGTTACAACCTAGATATATATATTGTTTATAAAAATTTACATTTTTGATATAGGTTAGATGTAACCTGTAAAAATTGGCTCTAACCAGAGATATCAAATGCAGAATCAGTATCAATTGTGTCTAACTTAGCCAAAATTTTAGGTTTAATCTTCTCATATTCCTGTTTAAGTAGATTTTTACTAATTTGGGGATCAGTTACAGACACAATAGCTTTGGCAGACATCATCCACTGTTGTAGACGTTGACATTGAGCGGAGGCGATACTAGCCACAAGAATGTGAGAACAGCTATTTGGTGATTCTCGCGCAAACAATAGCAGGCGATAATACCCTGTTTTTACCATTAATTTCACCATCTCTTGACCGAGGCTAGTTTTGAGATCAAGGTAGTAAGGCAACCATTTAGCTCCGTATTTGCGATTGCAGAGAACAGTGATCCACAACATCATAGGGTGGGGAGCAGTTATGAACAGAAATTGATTGTAACGGCTACACACTAAACGTTGAATAATCTCTTGTTGTGGCAGCATGACCCATAGAGCTGGCACAACCTCGCCATTGATGGGAACGGGTTGAGGAAAAACAATATCAGCTATCGGTTTATTTTTCGGCCAAGATGTTGTGAAAGTAATTTCATTTTTGACGGGAGCTAATTGTAATTGACTGTTGCCGTTTGTCTTATGTTCCGGTTCAGCTTTCAGCGTGACAGTGTTAGTAGGTTGATCATCTTCATTTTTAATTTCATGTTTAAGAGAGCGTGCCTGCTGATGCTGTTCGATAGACTCTAAAGTTTGGAGTATTTCACTGATACTTTGGGGGCGACTTTTGACTATTTTAGCCAAACAACTCATTACTAAATTTTCCAACTCTTTAGGAATGAGTAAGCTAGGAGCAACTTCTACAAAAGTGCGTGGTGTTGTATGGTGATGGGCTTTATACCATGCTCCAAAAGAATGGGTTGATGCCATCAGTGGCATTTTTCCCGTTAACATTTCAAACATCATCACACCCAAACTATAAATATCTGAGCGATTATCTAGTTCTTTACCCTCCATTTGTTCGGGAGATGAATATGCTAGTGTTCCTAAATAGTATTTAGTGTGATCCCCATTAGCTTGTAGTAATTTAGCAATACCAAAATCTAAAATTTTGAGCAATTCTCCAAAACTGGGGTCTTGAATCACCAGCATATTGCTAGGTTTAATATCCCGATGAATAATTGGGTAAATTGAACCATCAACTGGGATACCATCATGAGCACACTTTAACCCCAAACAGATTTGACGTGTCATGCTCAAAAAGCGGGGTAAAGATAAATGTTGCTGTCGGATGATCTGGTTGAGGCTTTGTCCTTGTAGATATTCCATAACATAGTAAGGAGTGTTATGTTCATCTACGCCATAGTCCATCACTCTTACAATATGAATACTTTTTTGCCCAAGTAAGGCACAGGTTGTTGCCTCTCGCACAAATCTGTCTTGTAGCCGCATCTTTTCGTTGTGTATGGACAAAGCGAGAAATTTGACAGCAACCGGTACGCCTCCCAACAAGACATCCTTAGCACGATATACTCTACCCATTGCGCCAGTACCAATTAATTCCTGCAATTGGTAGCGTTTACCAAGAAAACGGCCAATGTTGGGGTCTGACATAGAACATTCGACTCCAATGTTTAACAACTGTGGGTGACACCAGCCTCAGAGATAGGTGTTAAGTGCTGGGGTGAACAAGTGTAATTTAATTAATGAAATAGGTAGATGTATCCTGATATTTTCTAGTTGGGCTTTGATGTAGTGTTAGTTTGCCCAGTTTTACTCAACTAGATAACTTCAACAACTAAAACTCAGATATAAAATAGGTATTGAGTCAGTATACTGAGTTATTAATAGTTTTTTATTATACTAGTTTGTCGAAAACAATTAACGCTTTTGCTCCTGACAAATCAAACTCAATTTTTCACAGAAAAAGACCAGGAAGTCTATTCGAGCCAAGCGTAAACATAATTGTCACTCACAGTCTTAGGGAATCGAATATCTACACAGGAAAAATCCTATTCCCGATCCCCTAATTAACCGTGAAATCACACTGCTGAAAAAAGTTAGATCACTAAGTATTTGCAGGCTGAAGTTCTAATTTAGCCTCCATTGTATTGATTAAAAAATGACCTGCCATAATCCCACTATTGAGATAATATGTACTTTCTGAAATGCGATGTATGGTTTCAAAACCACTACGACGCTGCCGATCGCTAATTGCCCAATAACGTTGTACGATCGCCTCTAGTCCAACCCAACCTTCGCCTTCAACCTGACCAAGTACACTATGCTGGAGTAAAAAAGTATATTGGCGTTCTCCTTCATGCAAACGCCCCTTGTATTGTAAAGAGATATCTGGGCGATCGCTTCCTGGAAAGATGAGTTTTGTCGCCATAGTAAACCAGTTATCTCGATTCCATGCCACCAACGTCATACCCTTAACACTGATGGGCATTCCATGACGTTCTAGCCAACTACCTTGGATCAGCCAGCGTCCTGGTTCTAATAAAAAAGTGTGAGCCACCTGTATCTTCCTTGCCGTAATCGAGCAGTCCTCAGATTACAAAGATATATTTGGAATTCCCAAAATGTCAGGTGGAAAATAGGGATAATAGCAGTTCAAAATTCACAATACCCCATCTGTCCCAACATTATTGAAATTTGTATCACACTCAATAGTTAACAAATGGGGAGTTATTGCTCCCTACCTACCTGTTTGAGTGTTTGACGTTTAATCACCCTACCAGGACTGATAAAAGAAATACCTTGCTGGAAGTCACTACCTATCATCACCGCTTCCACTACAGGCTCGGCTACTGTTGTTGAAGAGACCCACTCGACAATAAAGTTTGCTCCTAGACCTCCACTCATATCATTTCGATTAACGAAAAAATCAGTGGAAGCTAGGGCATCAAGCTGAATAGGTTGTTGCAAATACTGTTTGAGCAATTTACCGTTGGTGTCATAGTAACGCACAGCAGTAATAATGATAGAGTTTGTTAAATCTGTATTACGAATACTAAGTGTCACGGCTAAATTGAAAATTTCCTGGCGATTGTGATGATAAATATGTGAATAAACAGGAACATAGATCGTTTGACCCATTGCTACGGGGAAATTCTGATCTATAGTCACTATCTTGGAAGATTCGGTCAATTGAGTAGGATAAGGCTGTGGCTTGCTGGAAATTTCCGTTGATGTACAAGACACAAGCACAACAGCGGTGATTAAGATCAAGAAATAACGTCGATACAAATTCATCAAAACTCATTCACCAGAGTGTTTTCGTGGCTTCACGGGCATTACTACATCTAAAATTATTTGGCTGTAGCTTGATGAACTTCTCCTAACAAGACTTCGTATGGTGCGCCTGTAGCCGCAGGTAAGTTTCCTGGAAGTTGCAACTGTCGCCAGTAGGCTAACACCGCAAAAGCGATCGCTTCTTTAAAATTGGCATTCAAACCCACGTCATCGGTAGTTAAAACTGGTATTTCTCCCAACAAGGACTGTAGTCTGTGCTGCAAATACAGATTCCGGCTACCACCACCACATAAAAAGACGCGGTTTGGCATTTCTGGTAAGAATGTACGGTAACTATGAGCAATAGAAGCAGCGGTTAGTTCTGTGAGTGTTGCCAGCATATCAGCTGGGCTAAGTTCATATGGTTGAGCATCTTGGAAACATTGATGCAGATAATCTACACCAAATAACTCTCGACCGGTGGATTTGGGGGGGTAGAGATGGAAATATTCTTGAGTCAGCCATTGTTCCACTAAAGGATAGCAGGGATTACCGCTAGCCGCCCACTTACCATCTTCATCATAGGTTTTCGCACCGTCTGTTAATTGCTCCACCGCTAAATCAAGCAAACTATTACCGGGGCCAGTATCCCAACCGCGAATTTTCTGCAACCAATCGTCACGCCGGGGGGGAATATAAGCTACATTACCAATACCGCCAACATTTTGAATGCAACGCCCCTCTTGGGGATGACTGAGTAAAAAGGCATCAACTCTGGGTACAAGCGGTGCGCCGTGACCGCCAACAGCAATATCGGCCACACGAAAATTACTAACAGTAGTAATTTTTGTGAGATGTGCAATTAAATCACCACGACCCAGTTGCAAACTATAACCCAGAGAGTGCTTCCCCACTCCCTGACGTTCAGGTGGTCGATGATATACAGTTTGACCATGAGAACCAATTAGGGTGGCTGATTTGTAGTCTTTTTGAATATTTTGAGCAGCTTGGGCAAAATTTTGGGCGATCGCATCATCTAACTCTGCTAATTCTGCCATTGAGATGGCTGCACCTGCACAAACCGCCAAGATTTTTTCTCTGAGTTCTCCAGAATAGGGATAGGTCTCTCCCACCAGCAAATCTATTTGCAGATCCAAATCTGTACCAGAAATTTCTACCAAGGCGGCATCTATACCATCTACAGATGTACCACTTATCAAACCAATCACACGGGTAGGTGCAGCATTTTGTCTAGTTTGTTGCATAAACATAGCCTCTGATAAATAGGCAAAAGTAAACGTTGAAAGGCAAGCGATAAAGTACTGACGCTGTAGATAGATATAGGAACGATTTTGAATAGTGTTTGATTTCTGTCTTGTACCGTCGTGTAGTAGTTTAGTTGATACCCTTATCCATGTCAAAACACAGATAGTTCATTGATCACGCTCATTCACCTTTGAGTACTGGCGAAGACTCTTGAATATTGTTCATTTATCAATGGCTGCAAATTTTATCTGTTCTTTAATTTACTGCCATGCACAACACAATATTTTTAATCGCCACAGGTTATTTCATAGGAATTTCATAATTCCTGCAAAAATCAATATTATTTTTACATCTTTTTTCGGTAATCACACTATTTTTATCTTCAAAGGCTATTACAAAAAATACCAAATGCTGCCTTTGAGTTATTAATCAAAATCTAGTAATTACATCCTGTGTTTTAGTAAAAATTAGTTACAAAATTGACTTATTGAACAACAACATACGTGAACTCAAAAAAATGTTTCTCAAAAAAATTGCTTGTTTCGCTGCTCTCTCTGCATCAGCGATCGCTCCTTTAGCTTATGCTGGTTCTGCCCATGCTATTAACTTGAGCTACACCCCTGGTGCTTACCGTACAGTAGGTGTAACGAATGAAGGTGCTTTCTCTCAAAACGTCAACACTAGTGGATTTACAACTATTGATTTCAATAATTCCACAAACTTCACAGGCAATGATCTAGTACAGTACACCTTTTCCTCTGGTAGCTATGCCACCAGTCCTGGAAGTACAGGTATATTTAATGATCAATGGGCCCCTGCTGGTGTAAATGGGGAAGTAAATCAGAGCAAATATTTAGCAGTATTTGAAGGTAACTCTGTTAGCATCAAAGCCAAAGATGGAGGCATTTTCAATTATTTTGGTCTTGATGCAGGTGCTTTAAGCACTGGCAATACCTTTGAATTACTCAAGGGAGGAGTAACAGTTGCAAAATGGGACTACGAGCAGTTGAACGCAATTGCTACTGTTGTAGGTATCAACATGAGTGAGCAAAAGAATGGCTTCTTTGAGTTTTTCTCCGAAGGTATAACTGACAACTTTGATGAAATCAAACTTTCTCAAGTAGGAGGGGGTGGTTTTGAAAGTGATAACCACACATTTCACCTTGGTACTGGTAAGTTTGAATCCCAATCCACTCCTGAACCTGGTGTTACCTTGGGTATGTTAGCTGTGGGTGGTATGTTCATGTACCAACGCCGCAGACAAAAGTTGCAAAATGCTAAGTAATCTTCGATTGGAAGTATGTTGGGCTAGCCAAACCAAGTATAGATTGTATTTGTAGTAAATCTGGCTAGGACAAAGAGATTAGTTAAGAGATCATATTCATGATTATCTCTCCAGTATGCTATTAAGTATCTGGAGATAATTTTTATTTACCCCAGTTTCGTTGAGAAACTGGGGTAATTCGATCTCACAAACAATAATATTACGGGCGATTTTGACGGTTAATATCTTGCAAATCAAGATCATAATTTAACCGCAGAACATTAACTCCTGGTTCACCGAAAATTCCTAAAAATCTGCCATCAGTGTATTTATTAATAAGAGGTAGAATGTCATTTTCTGGAACATCACGAGCGCGAGCAACGCGCTCTACCTGTTGTCTAGCAGCATTAACAGAAATATGGGGATCTAATCCAGACCCAGAAGTATAAATTAAATCAGCTAGAGGTTGAATATTTTCGTCTTGGAGTTGATTAGCTTTTTCGATGACACGATTAATTAATTCTGGATTGCTGGGAGCGAGATTGCTAGTGCCTGATATGCCAGTTGGCTTGGCTTTCCGTCCTTGAGAGTATCTAATTGAACTAGGACGACCGTGAAAATATTTATCGGAAGTAAATACTTGACCAATTAAGGCTGAACCTATTGGTTGAGCATCGATGTTTTGCATGATGCTACCGTTAGCTTGAGATGAAAATAAACCTTGACCAATAACTAAGACAGCTAGGGGATAAATGATAGCTGTGACTAACCACAGTACAAGAGTAATCCGAATTGCTTTAATGATTTCTCGAATGAAAGACATATGTGGGGGCTGGGAACTGGGGACTGGTGAGTCAGCGAGGTCTTCTCTATGAGAAGCGTCCCGCAGGGAAGGGGTTTCCCCATGTAGGTTGCTTCCCTGGATGGGTGCGACTGACATTAGCGCAGGGTTAGCGAGGTTAGGAGCATTACTCCGTTCACGTTAGCGTCTCTGAAAGAGAAAGGAGACTGGGAAATCAATCTAAAATTCTCTTTATTCTCCGCTTTATGCTAGATGCTAACTGCAAATATTTACGTTGTTATACTTAATTTTCTTATTCATACTTTCTAACTGTATAACCGCCCAACCAAATAAAATTATTTCTTTTTTTACATTTTTACTGTTTACTTTTGCCTTTTAAGCTAGTCCCGCTACGGTCATCAGCATATCTAACAATTTAATAGCGATGAATGGTGCAATCACTCCACCTAAGCCATAAATCAAGATGTTTCGTTGTAGCAACTCATTAGCGGTGAGAGGCCTAAACTTCACACCTTTTAAAGCTAAAGGAATTAAGGCGGGAATGATCAAAGCGTTGTAAATTAATGCTGATAGTACCGCCGATTTAGTACTAGTCAAGTTCATCACATTCAGACTTTGCAGATTAGCTCCCATGAATATAACTGGGAGAATGGCAAAATACTTGGCAATATCATTCGCAATGGAAAAGGTTGTTAATGCTCCCCGTGTAATGAGCAACTGTTTACCAATACTGACAATATCAATTAATTTGGTGGGATCAGAGTCCAAATCTACCATGTTGGCGGCTTCTTTGGCGGCTTGTGTACCTGTATTCATGGCTACACCAACATTCGCTTGAGCTAGGGCTGGTGCGTCATTTGTGCCGTCTCCTGTCATGGCGACAAGTTTGCCTTGGGCTTGTTCTCGTTGAATCACACTAATTTTATCTTCTGGTGTGGCTTCGGCAATATATTCATCCACGCCCGCTTCTTGAGCGATGACAGCAGCTGTAATATGGTTGTCGCCTGTGAGCATGATGGTACGTACTCCCATGCGGCGCAATTGGTCAAAGCGATCGCGGATACCGGGTTTAACAATATCTTTAAGATAGACGACCCCGTAAATTTCATTATCTAAGCACACCGCTAAGGGTGTACCACCCTGGTGAGAAACCTTTTCGTAGGCAGCATCTAAGTCTATGGGAATTTGACCATTCCGGGAACGGACAAATCCTTTAATTGCTCCCACTGCGCCTTTACGTGCTTCTCTTCCGCCTGGTAAATTAGTCCCACTCATGCGGGTTTTGGCAGAAAATTCTACTCCTTGAGCTTGGTTGAAGTCGAAGTCGAATCTTGCACCCAACTTTTCGGCGAGACGAACAATCGATTTACCTTCAGGTGTGTCATCAAAGATACTAGCTACCCAGGCTATACTGGCAATTTCCTCTATTACATGACCGTTAATGGGGATAAATTCTTCCGCCAAGCGATTCCCTAAGGTAATTGTTCCTGTTTTATCGAGAACTAAGGTATTAATATCTCCACAAGCTTCTACAGCTTTACCTGATGTAGCAATGACATTAAATTGGGCAACTCTATCCATACCAGCGATACCTATGGCACTAAGTAAACCACCAATGGTTGTAGGGATTAAGGCTACAAGTAAGGCAACTAAAATTGGCACACTGACGGGACTATCCGCATAGTAGGCAAAGGCAGGTAAGGTAGCGATAACGAACAGAAAAACCAAACTCAACACGGCTAATAATACCGTCAGGGCAATTTCATTGGGGGTTTTGCTGCGTTCTGCCCCTTCTACTAGGGCAATCATCCGGTCAATAAAACCTTTGCCTGGGTCGGCGGTAATGCGAACTATCAATTCATCGGAGAGGATGCGTGTCCCACCCGTCACTGAACTAGCAATATCTGAGCCGGATTCTTTTAAGACTGGAGCAGATTCCCCAGTGATGGCAGATTCATCAACGGAAGCCACGCCCATTATGACTTCCCCATCAGCGGGAATGATATCTCCTGCAACTAGGTAGATGGTGTCACCTTGTCTGAGGCTAGTAGCAGGGACTTCGGTGATTGTGCCATCGGGAGAGAGTTTTTTGGCTGGGGTTTCTGATTTAGTAGAACGCAAAGCATCAGCTTGGGCTTTACCGCGTCCTTCAGCTAAAGCTTCAGCGAAGTTAGCAAACCAAACAGTGAAGAATAATACCCCTGTTAAGATGCCGTTGAACAGTTGGGGGTTTTGCTGTTGTGTTTCTCCAAATAGATTGGGATCAATTGTGGCAGCTAAAGTGATGAGTGTACCCACCCAAACCAAAAACATCACCGGGTTTTTGATGGCAGATTTGGGATTGAACTTGATGAAAGCATCTGCAATGGCTCTGAAGTAAATCCCACTAGCTTTAATTCTGCCTTGTTTACGGGCTTGACGGCGAGATTTCGTTTTGGGGGTAGGTGCAACTGGATTCATATTGGGGATTGGAGATTGGGAATTGGGCATGGGACATGGGGCATGGGAGAGGCAGTGCGGTCTTCTCTAAGAGACGCTCTGCGAACGCGGAGCGTCCCGCAGGGAAGGGGTTTCCCCCGAAGTTCAGAGCGGAGGAAACATCCGCTCTGACTTCTCTCCAAGTGGAGCAGCTGCGGTCATTGGGAAAGATTTTACTTTGTCTACTTCCTCTGTTCCCTTGCTCCCTACCCGCCTCTTCTAATTGCCAGATGCTAGTTTAAACCCTTCAGCAATGGGGCCTAGTGCTAACACTGGGAAGAATGTTAACACTCCTAAAATCAGGACGATGCCGGCTGTAACTGTTGTAAATATTAAGGAATCAGTTTTGAGTGTGCCAGGGCTTTCGGGTACTGTTTGCTTGCGAGACATATTATCAGCTAACAGTAAGACGGCAATCATTGGAATATAGCGTCCGGCAACAATGGTGATGCTGGTGCTTAAGTTCCACCACAGGGTGTTATCGGCGAGTCCTTCTAAGCCAGAACCGTTGTTGGCACTAGCTGACGCATACTCATAAACTACTTGGGAAATACCATGAAAGCCGGTGTTGGTAATACCGGAAAGGGAAAAGGGATACGCTAGTGCGATCGCACTGGGAATTAATACTAAGATGGGGTGAATGAGCAAGACGACGCTGGCGAGGACGATTTCGCGTTTTTCGATTTTGCGACCAAAAATTTCTGGGGTGCGTCCCACCATTAAGCCAGTAAGAAATACGGTGAGAATCAGATAAACGAAAAGATAAGCCGTGCCTGTTCCTTGACCACCCCAAATAATTTGTAGGAATAAGCTAAATAATGTGGCTAATATTCCTGATGGCATTAAGGAATCGTGCATTCCGTTGACTGCACCTGTCATGGTGGTGGTGGTTGTGACTGCCCATAATGCTGTCTGCGCCCAGCCAAATCTGATTTCTTTCCCTTCTAAATTCGGCTGTTCTACACCTAATGTGCCATTAACTAGGGGATTGCCTTGTACTTCGCCGCCAGCTGCTACCCAAACTAGGATGACAAACACAACAAATATCATCCAAAACAGTAGCCATGCCTGTTTCATGTTTTTGGCAAATACACCATAGGCGTAAATCATGGCAGATGGGATCGCAATCATGGCGATGAGTTCAATGAAGTTAGAGGCACTGTTAGGATTTTCAAAGGGATGAGCAGAGTTAGCAGTAAAGAAACCTCCTCCGTTTTCACCCAACATTTTGATCATTTCCCAGGAGGCTACTGGCCCTCTGGCTATATATTGTGTGCCTCCCTCTAGGGTGCTGACAGCTAAAGGTGGCTCTAATGTTTGTGGTACACCTAAACGAACTAAGGCGATCGCGCCAATGACTGAGATGGGCAATAATATTCTGGTAATGGCCCGGATGAGATCAATATAAAAGTTACCCAGTTTTTTGCCTGTGAGTCCCCGAATGAAGGCGATACCCACTGCTAGACCAGTGCCAGCTGATGTGAACATCAAAAAGCCTAAAGCTGCAACTTGAGAAAAGTAACTCAGGGTTGTCTCAGGAGTATAGTGTTGTTGATCAGTATTAGTGACGAATGAAACTACAGTATGCAATAAAATATCCCAACTAGGAGCAGCGAATCCGTTGGGATTCCAAGGTAACAACCTCTGAAAATATAGCAGTAAATATACGAAAATACCCATGCACAGGTTAGTGTAGATAATCGCTCGTGCGTATTGCCAACCCGTCATTTCGTCTTTTGGGCGAATGCCAGTGATCACATAAAAACTGCGTTCTATCGGATTCATGAATCGATCTAATAATGTCCTTTCGCCGAGGAACACACGGGCTATGTATCTACCCAAAATGGGTGTGATTGCTATCACAATACACAGCGTTAAGCTAATTTGTAATAAACCTTGTCCCATTTATTTCGTACTCAATTTTCAGCTACTACTGTCTAGCTAATTCTGAAAGATAAAAAATAACCTACTGACCTACAGGAGTGTGAGCAATTTGGCAATATTTCACACCACCTAGTTCATTTAGCTATATTTACAGTTTGTGGTCTTGATAATTTTTTAGTTGATGTTTAAAGTTTGCATCAAGAATACTTAAATTTTTAGGTAGAAGGCAGTCCCAATGAAACAAGTTTCACTGTCAAGGAGGAAAGGTGTCTTTCTCCTACACACGGCAGTTTGCTCAAGTCGAGAAACCCCTTCGGGTTCACCAATGCAGCTTATGCCGGGAAACCAGTCCACCGCAAGTGGTTCACCGCCCACGCAACTGCCTCCCCTATACCCCTACGGTGTACACACATCTTTGTTGCTAAGTGCAAAATGTGGCTTGATCCCCCTAAATCCCCCTTCAAAAGGGGGACTTTGATTCTTTTTCCCCCCTTTTTCAAGGGGGGTTAGGGGGGATCAAAACGGTGTGGGACAAGGTTATAAGACTCGTGTGTACACCGTAGCCTATACCCTTACACCCCTACACCCCTTTCAAGTCAGGAGTTAGAAGGAAAGAAATTTTCCCGCAATAGCTACGCCCTTATACCCCTACATAATGTTTATTGGATCTACATCTATCGTCAAGCTAACGCTATCACAACAAAGCGATCGCACTTCTTCCCAGTCTGGTAATTGTGGTAGGGCTTCTGGGTCAAATTTTAGCAATATCTGCCAGCGATAACGGTTAGCGACTCGCATGACACTAGCCGGTGCTGGGCCTAAAATTTCAAATTCCTCCTTTGCACTTAAAGCTGTAGCAATTATTTGGGCTGTATTCTGTACCTGGATCGGATCAAGGCTACTCAAGCGTAATAAAATTAACCTGCCTATAGGCGGATAATTCAGAGCTTGCCTTTGTTCTAACTCGGTTTGCACAAAGGAGTAATAATCGTGATTTTTTACTGCCTCAATGACGGGATGTTCGGGGGTGTAAGTTTGCATAATGACTCTACCGGGATCATCTCCTCTACCAGCACGTCCGGCTACTTGGGTGAGGGTTTGAAAGGCTCGTTCATTGGCGCGATAATCTGACAAATACAGCAAGCCATCAGCCGCCACTACACCAACCACTGTGACTTGGGGTAAGTCTAACCCCTTGGTTAGCATTTGTGTACCTACTAATAAATTTGCTTCCCCGTTAGCAAACTTAGTAAGTAAGGTACGATGCGCGCCTTTGTTACGAGTGGTATCGCTATCAAAGCGAATGTAAGTTAATTCTGGGAACTGCCGGCTTAATTCCTGGGCGACTCGCTGAGTCCCACTACCAAAAAATTTCAGGTAAGGGGACATACATTCAGGGCAGTTTTGGGGATGCGATCGCACATAATTACAATAATGACAGCGCAACACTTGTGGCGCGCCTACTTCGGTTTGATGGTAGGACAAGGACACATCACAGTGGGGACATTCCAAAACATAACCACAGCTACGACACGAAACAAAAGTGCTGTGTCCACGCCGATGAATAAATAAAATTCCCTGTTGCTTTGTCTGTTGGAGTTGTTGTAGAGCTTGTTGTAGCGACCTACTAAATATAGAGCGATTCCCATCTTGTAATTCTTGCCGCATATCCACAATTTCTATTGGTGGTAACGGTCGGGAATTGATGCGTTCGGGGAGGGAGAGGTATTGACTGGGGACTGGGGAACTCGGGGCCCCCTCTGGGGATAAGGGGCAATGGGGATTGGGGAAAAACTCTCCTCCTACCCTTGAAAGCTGCCCCACATTCACCCAACTTTCCAAGGATGGTGTTGCTGAACCCAAAACTAGGGGACAATTTTCCAATTCTGCACGCCACTGGGCAACGGTGCGGGCGTGGTAGGTGGGGATGGGTGAGTCTTGTTTAAAGCTGGAGTCGTGTTCTTCGTCGAGAATGATTAATCCTAGGTTGGGTAAGGGGGCGAAAATGGCACTGCGTGTACCGATAATAATTTGGGGATCACCTATAAGCATTTGTCGCCAGGTGTCGTAGCGTTCACCTTCAGATAATGCACTGTGATAGACGTTGATTTTACTCCCAAAACGAGCGCGAAACCTATCTGTAAGTTGGGGTGTGAGACCTATTCCTGGGACTAAAACTAATGCTGATTTACCCTGGGCGATGAGCGGGGCGATCGCTTGTAAATATACTTCTGTTTTGCCTGAACCTGTAATCCCATGCAACAATATTTGATGAAATCCATCTAGCTTTTGAATAGTCTCTAAGGCATGAGCTTGAGCTGAATTCAAAGATTTTGGTTTGTCTAAAGCTATAGCTTGTCCTTGTTCTGTTCGCAAGATTTCCCGTTCTTCTATAACGATGTAACCTTTTTGTTCCATCGTCTTTAGGATAGAAGAACTAGCATTTGTGATTTGCAGCAATTCGCTTTGCCATAATTCACCACCGCGTCTTCGTAATACTTCTAAAATTTCTCTCTGGCGTGTGGTTAAATCTCTCTCAAGAGTCTCAATTAATATCACTACTTTTTGTCTTTTTGGTCTAGTGGTGCGGGGCGGTTCTAAGTAACTTTCTACTAAACCCATTCGCAATAATTCTCGCACTCCTCGATAAGCAGATTTGACTTTTTGTTGTAAATACGCGAAACTATAGTCCCTCGCTGTTTGAGTCTGCAAAAGATGCAGAATTTGCTGTGCTGTTGGACTCAAAAAAGCAGTGATAGTTAATAGCTCTTGTTGCTGAATGATTAACCGGATACGACGTTGCGATCGCCCCAATAATCCTGGTGGTAATGCCACGCGTATCACTTGTATTAGAGGTGTATAGTAATATGATGCAACTTTATTTAATAATTCCCAATAAGCACTGCTAAAAAAACCAGAACTAACTACATCTTCTACTTCTCGAATTTTTTCTGGTGGTAGCTCGATACTTGGTTGACTCAATAGCCGGACGGCTATTCCTCCCACTTGTTGTGCGCCAAAAGGCACACTTAATATGTCTCCTGGTTGAATTTCTAGTTGTGTTGGTAAACGGTACGTGAATAGTCCTGAATTGCCTGGAAAGTCTACCAGTACTTCGACGTAGCTATTCTCTTTCGTGGATGTTCTGTAAATTTCTGTAGCCTCATTAACAACTAAATTCTGTGATTTTACGTTACTGATATACATGGGGAAAAAATTGTAAAGATAAATATGCTTATTTGTCTAAACTGAGGTTGCAAAATTCGCTGAAATCTCTATAATTTAAATTTTTCCTCCGAAAGAAGTAAATTGTATTTCACAATACTTTTATCACTCATAATACTTGATAAGTTTCCTCTTATGTAATCCACTAGACAAATCAATTTCACCTATACGTGCAATAAATATTTGAGTCTATTATCAACAATCAAACTATATCTCTGAAGTTTTCTGAAATAGCTTATCTATTTACTAAATAGGGAATAGGCTTTTTCAGCCCCTTGATAGATATTCAATCCTTTCTGTATATGAGATGCTTTTATACAAACATTTTTTTGGAAGAGTAAATTGCCTGATTATTACCATTAATAACTTTTATAAACACTTGATCACTCCAGACTGATAAATTGGCAGATTCCTTTCATAAATCTCAAATAATCAACTAAAAAATTCACAAAATCATGTGACTGTTTTAAAATTCTGGGAGATGTAACTGTATTTTATCTAATTGTTGACTTTGAGAAAACTAGGAAGGATTTGACAGATTTAAGAATTAATCAAACAATAAACATATATCTGTTGTGATTGAAAAAATAAAATTTGGGTGCAAAAATCAATATTAAAAAGAAGTTTAAGTGATTGATAAATAATAACTGTCAATCGAAAAACAATTTCAACTTCTATACGTTAATTCACATAATTTGAACAGGTGCATTCTTGCTTAGGGGAACTGTCAATTATTAGTAGTGAACAGCTGCCATTAAATTATGTACCAAACCAAGCAACAATCCCTCAAGGAAAATATGAACATTGCTGAATTGGGAACGATGGAAATACTTGAGCATACTGTTGAACCAGAAGAAGAGTCACTCGACAGTTTGGAACTAGTGATAGAAGAAGAATCCTCACACCCAGAACATTTAGACACTGATGAACGTGATGGGGATCAAATGGCAGCTGCTCGCCCTTCTGGGTACAATAAAACCGAGCATGATGACGCTGTCGGGGCATTTTTTAAAGAAATGGCACGCTATCCATTACTCAAACCTGATGAAGAGGTAGAGTTAGCTAGGCGAGTCAGATTTTTAGAAGATGTCAAAGATTTACAAGAGGCTTTGCAAGCAGAACTAGGACAACAACCTACTAAAGCTCAAATTGCGGCGCGGTTAGAAGTTACAGAAAAGCAATTAGAAAATCGGTTATATCAAGGTAGAGTCGCCAAGCGCAAAATGATTCGCTCCAACTTGAGATTAGTCGTATCGATTGCAAAAAGATATTTAAATCGCGGAGTACCTTTTCTGGATTTAATTCAAGAAGGAGCGATGGGTTTAAATCGCGCTACAGAAAAATTTGATCCCGATAAAGGATATAAGTTTTCTACCTACGCTTACTGGTGGATTAGACAAGCCATTACTAGAGCGATCGCCAATGATGCCAGAACTATCCGCCTACCTATCCACATCGTAGAAAAACTTAACAAACTCAAAAAAGCTCAACGGGAACTCAAGCAAAAACTCCGCCGCAACCCCTCCGAAGCGGAAATGGCAGAAGCGTTAGAAATCAGCGTCCAGCAATTACGCCAACTGCAACAACTCAGAAGACAAGCCCTATCTCTCAACCACCGTGTCGGTAAAGAAGAAGATACGGAACTGATGGATTTATTAGAAGATGAAGATAACTTGTCTCCCGAAGCAAAAATGAACGAAAACATGATGCGTCAGGAGATTTGGGAAGTTTTAGGCGATGTCCTCACCCCACGGGAAAAAGATGTGATTTCGTTGCGCTATGGTTTGACAACCAGCGAACCCTGCACCTTAGAGGAAGTGGGCAATATGTTTAATCTTTCCCGTGAACGAGTCCGACAAATTCAAAGTAAAGCTATGCGGAAACTACGCCGTCCCCATATTGCTAAACGTCTCAAGGGGTGGTTGATTTAACAGGGGTGTAGGGGTATCGGGGTGTAAGGGTGTAGGTGAAAAGAACTGAATAACTCTTGACTATGGACTAACGACTATGGACTAATGACTATGGACTAATGACTATGGACTAATGACTAACAATCTCATCGTGCGTTGCGCTGAACCTGATGATAGCAAAGCACTATTTGAGCTAATTCAGGGGTTGGCGGAGTATGAAAAACTATCTCATGCTGTCACAGGTAACGCTCCAGCATTACATGAGCATTTATTTGGCTCACGAAAATATATAGAGGCAATATTGGCAGAATATGAAGGTAAAGCTGTAGGTTTCGCCTTATTCTTCCACAATTACTCAACCTTTCTTACTAAACCAGGGCTTTATCTCGAAGATTTGTTTGTTTTACCAGAGTATCGGCGGCAAGGTATTGGGAAAGCACTCCTCATTAAATTAGCTCAAATTGCCGTCGAAAGAGATTGCGGTAGATTAGAGTGGACTGTTCTCGACTGGAACGAGTCAGCGCAGGCATTTTACCGGAGTATGGGAGCATCCATTCTAGATGACTGGCGAATTTGTCGCGTCACACAGGAAGCAATTAGCCAGTTAGCAGCTAAAGAATCATGAAGTTTGACAGTTTGTCATTTGACTGAGGGAATTCAATCACCAGAAAATTATTAAGGAAGATATCGGGCTGAATGAGCCTTTGTTGCAGAGAGAACACAAAATGAAGAAAATCTTTTCAATCCTACTGCTAGGCATAGCAATCTTCACTTTTGCCTTCAGTAATTCGGCCTTAGCTGCTGACAGTGCAAATGGAGCAAAAATCTTTAGTGCTAACTGTGCTTCCTGTCATGCAGGTGGTAAAAATTTAGTGCAAGCGAACAAAACCTTGAAGAAAGATGCTTTGGAACAGTACGGTATGTACTCAGCAGAGGCAATCATTACTCAAGTCACCAAGGGTAAAAATGCCATGCCTGCCTTTAGCGGACGTTTAAAAGCTGATCAAATTGAAGATGTAGCAGCTTACGTTCTAGAACAAGCAGATAAATGGTAGTAGCATCAGGCAGAAGTTTTTTCATCTTTTTGGCTGAATAATGATTTCTGTTAACCTGCACTAATCTAGTTTTGCTCAAAAAGAATCCCGCTATCTTGGAAATAGCGGGATTCTTTTAGTATGTTTCAATTGGTTTGTAGCGAGAACGAAACAAATAATGACTAAAGTCCTTACTACGAACTTCAAGACATAAATGAAATATTTCTGTCTAATTATTTGATTTATTATATTTGACTAATTAGATAACATCAGAATTAGTTAGATACATTCTCAGAAATTTTGCACAAATATTTGGTAACTGCAAAAGTGGCTGTACAAATTTATTTTTTGCGGCTTAGTTCGCGCCTACCATCATTTATATGTATTTTTATTCAGCTATTACCAAATATTGATGCAATTCCTCTCTACATTCCATCATGTCTAACTCATTGTGTCGTTAAAAGTAATTTATTTAGGAGCAAGTTTGATGGCTAATATCACAATTGATGAGATTTATTTGACAGGTCATGATTTATTTCAAGACTCTGAAAGTTTTCTGAATGAATTGACTAATCAGACAATTGAATTGATCGCAGGTAGTGGTTATAGCGGTTATGGTGGTTTCTGGGGATCTGGTTCTTATAGTAATTCCTATTCCCAATATTCTTACAATTCTTTTCCCAGAAGTGGCTATTCAGGAGGCTACGGTTATGGCTATGACTACGGAAAATGGTGTTAATTCATAGTTGAAAACCTAATTTGTAAATCGGAAAAGTGATTTAAAGTGCTTTTCCGATTTTCGCGTGATCAAGTTTTGCTTTCGTCATCAAGTCGGGACTAATTCACCTGGGCGTAACTTCGACCATTTGCCTGTTTCTTGCTTAAAGCTGAGACAACCAACCACATCCCATTCCATTTCGATCACATCTTCTTTTGTGCGAATGTTAACGTTAATGGATGGTTCGTTGGGGTCAAAAGTTGGGTTTTCTGTTAAGTGGGGCTGTTGGTGCTGTGTTTCGACGGCATGATACGTTACGCAGCGATCTACATAGTGGCAGTTTACGCAAATACACATAATAGAACCAACTCCAGAGGCCTTGATTATTGTTAATCTAGCTTAAGCCCAACCTTTATTCACCTGTTGTTGGGTTGATTTTTATTACAATGTCTTCTGATGTTCTTTCTAGCCTAGCTCCCGAAAATTGGCCTTTTAGTCTGGAATGTTTGCCCCAAACAGCTTACATGGTAGGTGGTGCTGTGCGGGATGCCCTTTTGGGTAGAACTCGTGAATATTGGGATCTTGACTTTATTATCCCATCGGATGCTGTCCAAGTAGCCAGAGTGATCGCTCGTCGTTACCAAGTTGGTTTTGTTTTACTTGACTCAGAACGCCAAATTGCCCGTGTGGTTTTTCCTGATGCGACAGCCGATTTTGCCCAACAGGAAGGCGAGAGTTTAGAGACTGACTTACATAGGAGGGACTTTACTGTAAATGCGATCGCTTACAATCCCCACACCCAAGAAATCATTGATCCTTTAGGTGGTTGTGATGATATAGTTTTGGGTCTATTGCGGATGATATCACCCCTTAACTTAGCAGACGATCCTCTGCGCCTCTTGCGTGCTTATCGCCAAGCTGCTCAACTAGGTTTTACTATTGAGGAAAATACTCAAAATACTATCCGTACCTTAGCATCGCAGATATCTCAAGTAGCCGCCGAACGAGTTCGGGTAGAAATTGGTTATTTGCTAGCTAATTCTCAGGGTACACCTTGGATTGCCAAAGCAGGAGAAGACGGTTTACTCGCACCATTCTTTAAAAATGCCACTCACCAAAGCTTTGATAAACTCGCAGCAATTGACAACGTAGCTACTTCAATCAAGGAACATTGGCCACAATTAGCCTTAGAATTACAAAATTATGTCCGTGATACAGTCAAAACAACTTGGCTAGGTATTACTAAACTCGCCTGTCTCGTGCATCCAGAACCAACCGTAGCCGAATTAGAACTACAGGAACTTACCTATAGCCGCGCTGAAGTTCGCGCTGTCACCACTGCTTTGAAATTGTTCCCTCAGCTAAAAGTCGCTGATTCCGTACGAGAACAGTATTTTTTGTTTCAAGAAGCAGGGATTGTATTTACGGCTACAATTTTGTTAGCCTTAATAAACGATAATCTGGTAGAGCCGATTTCTGGCACTCATCCATTTCAGGTATACGCACCATTGATCAGCCGCTACCTTAACCCTGATGATCTGGTCGCTCATCCCACTCAGCTAGTAAGTGGTAAAAATCTAATGATAGCACTTAATATCCCCGCATCGCCAGTAGTAGGAAAACTACTGACTGAAATTGCTGTTGCACAAGCTGAGGGGAAAGTTTCCACGCCACAAGAGGCGATAGAGTTGGCGAAGCAGATAATTAGGGAATGACTTGGCAATTGGGCATTGGGATAAAATTTTCCTTGACTTTCCCTGTATCCCTACACCTTTACATCCTTTCTCGGCGGATCTTGGTGCATAAGGGGGCGCAACCCATTTAATCCGGCAGCGATCGCTGAACCATTGTGAACGACGGTGGCGGCTAGGGGATGCAGTCCGACTGTGGTGGCTAACCCCAAGGCGGCTAGGTTGGGGAATACGGCTAAACTGATATTTTGTTTAATGACTGCTTGGGTTTCACGGGCGATCGCGATTGCTTCTAAGAAACTGCTGAGGTTATCATCCATCAGGACGATATCGGCCGTTTCCCTAGCAACCTCTGAACCGCCACCAAAGGAAATCGCTACGTCTGCATAAGCTAAGGCGATAGAATCATTCAAGCCATCGCCAGTAAACGCTACGGTTTTGCCAGAATTATGTAACTTTTTGATGATTTCGGCTTTTTGTTCGGGAAAGGCTTTGGCGTGAACTTGGGACAGGGGAAGATTTAATTCTGCGGCTACAGCTATAGCCCGTTGCTGATTATCACCCGTCAGTAGATGTATTTCCATACCGTATTCACTTTGCAGTTTTTCAATTACGGTGGCACTTTCTGAGCGTAAGGGGTCTGTGTAATAAATAACGCCTTGAAACTCCTGATTTACCGCAATATACAGCAAGGAATCATGAGCAGAAATACGGCAGTTGAGGTGATGGGGACAATCTGCATGGTTGCAGCGATGGGGTTCATAGAGACAATCAAGGGGAACACCACACTGACGCAAAAAGCGATCGCTTCCTACAATCACTTGTTCCCCGTCAATTTCAGCGCGGACTCCTAAACCAATTTCATAGGCAAATTCTTGGCGGGGGAGAATCTCAATCCCCTGCTTTTCAGCATATTTAACTACGGCTTGGGCGACTGGGTGGGTGAGGCGTTGTTCGGCGGCGGCGGCTAGGCTTAACAGTCTTTGGCTAGACAATCTCCCTGTGACGGTTTCCACTTCCACAACTTCAATATCACCCTTAGTCAAAGTGCCTGTTTTATCAAAAACTAATGTGTCTACTTGTGCCAATTTTTCCAAGGCGCGGCCACTACGGATGAGTACTCCGTGTCTCGTGGCGTGATGCAAGGCAGCTAAGAAGGTGGTGGGGAGAGAAACGCGAATCCCCGTGACAAAATCCAAGGTGAGGATAGATGCTGCCCTAGCGGGGTTACGGGTAGCTGCTAACACTAGCCCAGAAAAAATTAAGGCTGGTAATACGGCTTTGTCAGCGATCGCAGCTGCATAGTTACCCATGCGGGTATCGTGAACCGGGGCTTGTTGTACTAACTCTATACTTGCCCCGGCGCGGGTAGCACTCCCTACGCGTTCGGTTTGGATGTAAATTTCTCCTGCCCGTACTAAGGTGGAGGCGTAAACAGCCTGTCCTACCTGACGGACAACGGGCATTGATTCCCCTGTCAGCTTTTGCTGGTCAATTAACGCTTTACCTCGCAAAATCTGCCCATCAACGGGGATTTGTTCACCAGGGTAAACGATTACTGTGTCTTGTGGCTGCACTTGGGTGGCGAGGATGCGTTTTTTCTGCCCATCTGGTTGGGCTACCCAAGCGTAATGTCCCAAAGAATCGAGTAAATCGGCGGCGTGATGTTCGGTCACTCTGGCGGTGCGATCGCGGATTAAATCGCCGATTTCATGTAGTGTCATTACCAAAGCTGGTGTGAGAAGATTTCCTTGGGCAGAAGTTAAGGCGATCGCCATCAAATCCAGACAATCTATATTTAATTTCCGGCTTCGGGTAATGCTGGCATAAGCACGTTTGGCAATGGGTAAAGCTGCTAGTGCGACAGTTGCCCCAATTATTGCCCTGGGAATGGGAAATCCTAACCCCAGTAAAGCTAAAACTGTAGCCAATGCTGGTAACTTTACCCCAGTATCATCGCTTGCTGCTACTGTTTGACTGGGAATTTGTGACTTGTGAGTTTTGCGAATCTTGGCTTCATGTAGTAAACGCACTAAGTAGGCTGGCGTTAAATCATTTTTACTATCAGGTAATTGATATTTAATTGCGACAGAACTAGCCCAACAACTAACACGAACTGCCAAAACACGACTATCAGATTTGAGTAACTCTTGTAGACATTGAGCGTAATCGGGATCATGGGCTAAAAGAGGAATACGAAATCTAATTCTACCGGGAATTCTATGTACTATATAATAGTCAATTCCAGTGACGAGTTTTAATTCGTCAGCTACTCGTTGATTAATGTTTTGTTTGGTGGCGATCGTCATGATTTCCCCCTCATGATGTTGCAGCAAAGTAATGAGTGGGAATTCATCCTGATAGAGATTTCAGCATCCCACGAAATAGATATGTCCAGTTTTGACAAGTAATGTAACTGTGAACATAAGTCTATTTAATACTTTCGTTGATGATTTCTTGGACAATGCAATTATTTTTAAAGATTAGCGCGAATACAAAAGCTATGCCTGTCAATGTATTTTGTATTTACTAGCAATTTCACCGACTTCTTGAAGTATTCCCTTTCTTAAGAAAGAATTTATATCTTGCTGCAAATTAAATGAAGTTATTCCGAGTAATTCTTAAGGAATGTATTAGTCATTCAATTTTCTCCCCCTGCTTTCCCAGTCCCCAATCACCAATCACGATACAACTTTTGGGCATGAAACATAATTTCTTCGTTGGGTAGGCGAATCTTGGCTGGCTGGCGAGGATAAGATGTTTCTATGGCACGTGTATCTTGCTCTATAACCGTTTCGACTGCATCTAATACAAAGCGTCCCATTAGTGGCTGCAAAATTGGGTGTTTGGGTTGACTAAAGACTAAAACAAAGGTTTTCGTTTTAGTTGCGGTTTCTGGATACAGTGCATGAACTTGCAAAATTTCTCCAAGGGCAAAATCAGTACGGAATGTTGTCAATGCGGGGAAAGCATATTCTAATGTTCCGGTGTAAGTTTTTGGTGCAGTTAAAATCACAGGATTACGGAGGATATCATTCCAGGTACTATCCTCACGATCTAGTTCCTGCACAACTTTAGCCCAATAACCATCATGCTCAAATACGGGGATGCGATTAGCTTTAATGCCAAATAGATCCCGATGTGTACCACTTTGATGGTTGTAGTCATAATTGATGGATATACTGTCCAAAAAAGTACCACGAATACTTTTTTCTCCGGCTACCCCTAAAAAGCTCATACCTGTACTGACTTTGGAGATTAAATCTGGAACGGGAATTTTGGGAGGATAGCCGCCGTATGTCCAAATACAATCGTCTTGAATCACTAGTTCTAGAGGACTGGTGAGGGGTTGGCTTCCCACTTTATCGGCATTGTGCAATCTTCCCCGTCCATCAAACTCTAGTGCATGAAAGGGACAGGCGATTGTATCCCTGTCTGAACAAATCCAACCGTCTGATAACGGTGCTTGCATATGAGGACAGATGTTATCGAGGGCGAATACTTCGCCTTGTTGATTTTGCCAAAGTACGTAGTCTTTTCCATTCAAGGTAACTTTATAAGGTTTGTTAATGCCCAACATGGAACGATGGGCAATTAACCAAGGTGCGCCAGGCAGAATTGATTCCATAGGAGTCTCCCAAGGATTGGTTTGAAGGTATGTGAAACGAATGCGATCTTTGAGCGATCGCCATCGCCAGAGTAAAATTGTGACAAATGTTTCATCTTTGATTTTAAAAATACGACATATTCTTCACATTTGTCAACTCAGACCGTGACCAAACCCGAACCTACCCCAATGCGCCGTCAACCCAAGCAAAAACGCAGTCAAGAACGAGTCGAGAAAATTCTCCAAGCAGCAGCAGAAGTTTTTGTGGAGGTGGGATATGAAGCCGCAACTACCCACATAATTGCGGCGAAAGCTGAAACAGCTGTTGGTTCTCTATATCAGTTTTTCCCAGATAAATTAGCAATTTTTCAGGCTTTGGAAGCTCGTCACATGGAACAAGTGACAGCCATTCATGCCAAGCTGATGCAATCAGCTGAAAAGCAAGAGTCTTTACCGGAGTTTATTGATCTGGTGGTGAATACCTATGCTGAATATTTTGCAGATCCCATGCCGCGTGTTGTGTACATTCAATATTTCGTTGCGCCAGAATTATTTAAACTATTTGACGAAACCTTTAATGAATGGTTGATACAACAATTTGCTGGCTTGTTTCGCAGGTGGAATCCAGAGTTAGCAGTAGAAAAGAGCAAACTTTTAGCAGAAACCGTTCATTTATCTTACAACGCTTTACTAGTCAATGCCCTACGCCAAGATCAAGACCAAAGGCAAGTTCGTTATGCGGAAATAAAGGCTTTATTAGTAGCATACTTGACACCCCACATAGTAACAACCCCTCAGCAAGTAATGAAAGTAATGATTTGTCCTTACTGTCATTCCTCCCGTCTATCTAAAAATGGGCATCGTTATGGTAAACAACGCTATCTCTGCAAAGACTGCGGTAAACAATTTTTAGAAAAATCTAACCAGGCATCAGCCTTACGGAATTAAACCCAAAATTCTGGTTGAATTAAGTCAATGGCGATCGCTAACAGATTAACAAAGTCCAACTTGTAAAATATTGTCCAAAAACGAACTTGTTCGCGCATTTGCTCAACACTGCCAGCAAATAGCACTCGTTTAGCCTGTATTAGCAGAGATAACCAGGGGTAAGTTTTGCGAATGAGACGAAACCAGAGATGGCAAGGTTTTGTCAACATACTATGGTTTCACCAGTTGAGTTAAACGGTTGAATATGCAATTCAGTTTGCCATTGTGATAAAGGTTTTTCCCAAGCATCTTCCCACTTTTGAGCAAATAAAGGCTTGGCGTTTAATCCCATCATCCAGCCCTGGGCAATAACTTCAAGAAGTCGGGGTAAATCTTCTGGTGTGAGTAAAGTTATGCTGATCAAAGCATTAGCAATTAACATCCCAGCCAAGGGTAAACGAAATTGTGCCAAATAAAATGCTTGTAGTCCAATTTCTTCAATGCTGCTGGCACTAAACCCTGTAATCAAATGCCAAATATCATGAGTTTGTTGCCACCGATATTCGATGTAAGTTGTATCTGAATTGATGTCAATTTCTAAATCAATGCGCTGAAAACCTAATTCCCTGAGTCTGGAAGCATAAAGATAACCCAAAGAATCAGGCGGAAGTTGCAACAGTTGCTCTAAATCATGGGCTGGAGGGCTGTAACGCTCTCGGATTAAACTTGCCACATCAGGATGAGTCTGCATAGCTTCAGCCGCAAGTTCATATGCACGGCTATGAATTAAGATGCTACTCAGTTCATCAACTGCATCTAAATTGCCTTCTGTCGTCAGTAATGTGAAAAAGCCTTTCATCGCCGTCAAAAACTGGAAATTCATCTGCCGTTGTACGTCCGAATCAAGTTGAAGTACTTGAAAAGTGTCAGGATTAAGGGTTTGCATGACAACATCTCCTGAAGATGGGATAATAAACATGAACATTGTTCATGTTTATAGATTATGAACATTGTTCATGTTTTGTCAAGAGGTCTATTGATGACAGCGAAAAATTCCCCCAACGCCTCAAAAATGCGCCGCCAACCGCAGCAGATGCGGAGTCAGGAGCGAGTAGATAGTATTTTGAATGCAGCTGAGGAGTTATTTATTGAGATGGGATATGAACAGACAACGACACGGGCGATCGCAACTCATGCTAAAGTTTCCATAGGTTCGTTGTACCAGTTCTTTCCAGATAAAGAAGCGATACTCAAAGCCTTAGCAACTCGATATTTTCAACAGGAGTATCAGTTGTTTGCTCAACTGCACACACCAGAAGCCGAAACTTTACCAGTAGAGGTGTATGTTGATCGAGTAATTGATGCGTTTGATCATTTTATGAATAACCATCCGGGATATCGGGCGGTTTATGAGCAACTGTTGAATTTGATGACATATTCAGCAGTTGCAGCAATGGATAACTACGAATATCGGATAGTAGATGAACTTGCGGCTTTTTTTGGTAGATTGAATCCTAAGCTAGATACTGAAAAATGTCAGGCGATCGCTTTGGTAGTAGTGAAAGTAGTGGGTGATTTGCTATGGCTAGCTACCAGTCAAAATCCTGAAATGCGTCAACTGCTATTAACAGAAACCAAAATATTAATGTTGGGTTATCTCAATAATTATCTAATCACCTATTAGTAAACCCAAAGTATTAACAAGTATATGAAATTTATGTCTCTTAATCTTTTTCCCAAATTTAGAATTTATGACCATATTTCATCTTTTCGTCATTGTCAGCAGTGATGATATATATTTTTTAACTTAGGAAGATCATTTGGCAGCATTCACCACGCACAACCCGCACACAAGATGTATAAGATGACATTAGCGATCGCCTATCTGCGCTACGTCTTCCTTCGCCTGTCTTTGGCGTAGGAATTAGTTTTACGTTTTACAGGAAATCTTTGCCGCTTATTCGCAACGATTTCTTAAATCTTAGTGTTGTGTAAGTTGACCAAAAAATCAAAAAAATAGCGCACAGTGCGCTTTTAATCTAGGCTTTAAATCTAGCTGGAATTGATGAGTTGGTTGGTCTATCAAGGATAATAATTCGAGTAAATGCAAAAACTCCAGAAATGGTCGACTCAAAAAACTAATCAGTTAGTGCTGATATTGCTGGTTGGGGGATTGCTGTTTCGTTCGATAATTGCTTTCTGGCTGTATCCCACCTTTGATGAAGCTTATTACTATCTCTACAGTCTGCACCTAGACTGGAGCTATTTTGATCATCCGGTGTTTGTGGCTCTGACAACTGGTTTTGGCCCGTGGTTAACTGGAAATGTATCCCAATTCACGATTCGCCTGGGAACACTGATTTTATATACAGGCAGTTTGGTGCTATTGTATCTGACGAGCAAAAGACTATTCTCTGCTAGAGCAGCCTGCCTGACTTTAGCCATCGCCACTATAAGTCCAATTTTTCAAGTTGGCTTTGGCATACTAAGTCTGCCCGATAGTCCACTGATGTTTTTTTGGTCAGCCAGTTTATATTGTGCAGTCAACGAATTTTTTCAGCAGCCAGAGAGTCAAAAGCATAGTCTGTGGAAAAATGAGTCCGACTCATCTACTTTATATGTCCCTAGTTACCGCTTGAGCTACCTTGGTATCTTGGTGGGATTAGCATGCAATAGCAAATATCACGGGTTTGTTCTAGGACTGGGGTTAATTGGTTTTTGTTTAACGAGTCCACCTCATCGCTGTGTTGTGCGTTCCCCTTGGGCATGGTTAGGGTTAGGCTTATTTGTCATCACCATCTTCCCCATTTGGTTTTGGAATATGCAGCATGATTGGGTGTCCTTGCGTTTTCAATCAGAACGAGCGATACCAACGAGTGGCTACAATCTGCTGAGTGTAGCTGCCGTCTATTTTGCCGGAGTAGCTTATCTGTTCCCAACCATAGGATTGCCACTTTGGTGGGTGAGTTTACGACCAGTGGTGTTAAGCACAATTCAACTTTTTTTTCACAAATCACCAACCTCTAAGGGAAATTTAGATGGGACTAAATTATTGAATTTATGGGTATCCTTGCCTTTAACTTTAGGGTTTACTCTCATTGGAGGATATCGGCAAATTTTACCGGCTTGGTCAATGCCTGGATTTTGGGCAGCAACTTTGTTGTTAGGGCAACAGGCAGTCATCTGGGAGCAGCATCAGCGACTTTGGGTGCGGCGATGGCTCTTTGGTTCGGGACTTATGGTTGCCAGTATTTTACTGATTGCCCTGCTGCAAGTGACAACAGGAATATTGCAAAAGCCTAGCCAATACGCGCTAATGGGGGGTTTCTTACCTCCCAAAGATGACCCTTCTACAGAACTAATTGATATTCAGCAACTGCGGCGTGGCTTTGCTTCTTCTCCTATCTTGAGTACAGCTCTAGAGAAATCTAGCTTTATATTTACCAATCGCTATTATTTAGGTGGGCCAATTGCTATGTCCCTTAGCCCTCTAGCGAACATCCCGATTACTTGCTTTGATATTGGCAAAGATTTACGTGGGTTTGCTTTTTGGTCAAAAGCGGATCAATGGGTAGGAAAAAATGCGCTGTACATTACTACTGCCCCCTTTAAAAATAGAAAAGATTTGATAGCTAATTATCGAACTTACTTTAATAGCCTGACTGAGATTGAAACAATACCAATCAGACGAGGTGGAGAGGTAATCAATATTATTCATGTCTATCAGGCTAAGACACTTTTAAAGCCCTACCCCCGGTCTTACGGAATTTGACGGTTAATTTCATTCCATCTAAATCTTCGGGTTACTCCTGCCACAGTCACAGAACTTGGAGGTGACGGAGAATATAATTGCTGATTTCGGGGTTCAATACCTCCGAAATCAGCAATTTTTTTAATCTTTCAGACTCTTTTCGTAAATCTTTTTTATATTTTCTTGGCAGTATTCGCTAACTCGATATTCGTTCTTTTCTCATCCACGGTTATCTATTTGAGCGCGTTGCAAACTACCAGAAAAGTCCACATAAACGCTTTTCCACTCTGTGAACACATCTAAAGCAGTAGTTCCTGCTTCCCTGTGTCCGTTACCTGTTTGCTTGACACCACCGAAAGGTAAGTGAACCTCTGCGCCAATAGTTGGGCCGTTGATGTAGGTAATACCAGCTTCGATGTCACGCATAGCAGCAAAGGCGCGGTTAATGTCGCGGGTATAAACAGAAGAAGACAGACCATATTTAGTATCGTTAAGGATAGCGATCGCTTCCTCAAATGTATTCACCTCAATTAATGCCACTACGGGGCCGAATATCTCTTCACGAGCCACCCGCATCTTTGGTGTAACGTTGTCTAAAACTGTTGGCTGAAAAAAGTAACCCTGTTTTAACTCGCCTTCTGTAGCAATTTCTCCACCTATTAATATTTCTGCCCCTTCCTCACGGGCAATTTTCATATACTCGTTTACCCTTTGCTGTTGTCTGTGATTAATGATTGGGCCGATATCTGTATCAGGATGATTACCAGCACCCAAACGTAACTTTTTAGCACGTTCACACAGCATACTAGTAAATTTTTCTTTGATATCACGATGTAAAATCAAACGACTAGTAGCCGTACATCTTTGCCCAGTTGTGCCGAATGCACCCCAGACTGCACCATCCAAGGCCAATTCTAAGTCTGCATCTTCCATCACAACTTGGGCATTTTTACCTCCCATTTCTAAACAGACACGTTTGTGAGTGCGTCCACAAGTTGCACCCACATACGCCCCAGTTTCAGACGAACCAGTAAACGAGATTAAATCAATATCTGGATGCTCAACTAAAGCTTTCCCAACTTCTTCACCTACCCCATGCAACAAGTTAATCACTCCTGGTGGTAAGCCTGCGGCGGCGAAAATTTCAATCAATTTAGTTGCACAAGCTGGGGTGTCTTCGGCAGGTTTGAGAATTACTGTATTACCACAAACTAAAGCCGGCATTGCTTTCCAGCAAGGAATTGCTACAGGAAAATTCCAGGGAGTAATTAAAGCACAAACCCCAATGGGCATTCTCACTGTCATGGCAAATTTATTGGGCATTTCCGAAGGTGTCGTCTGTCCAAACAGTCGCCTTCCTTCCCCAGCACTGTAAAATGCACAGTCAATACCTTCTTGTACATCACCCCTAGCTTCAGTTAAGGGTTTACCCATCTCCCGACTAATTAACTGAGCTAGTTCTTCCTTATGTTCAGCTAACAATTCTCCGACACGAAAAATGTATTCCGCTCTAGCTGGGGCGGGAACTTGTCGCCAATGTTGGTAAGCTTGTCTAGCTGCTGCTACCGCAATATCTACATCCTCCACTTGGGAACGGGGAAAAGTAGCGACAACCTCAGTTTTATTAGCAGGGTTATGACTAGCTAGGATATTTTCTGCTCTAGCATCTAACCACTGACCATTAATATAATTTTGGCAATTTAGCGAATATATCATAATCAAGTCATTAGTCAGAAGTTCTTAATTTTGAATTTGGAATTGACTAGTCTCCTTGCTGCTTCCTAGGTTATCGTCTACTGGGGAAAATGGCAGGCAGATAGTTAAGACAGACACAAAAATTAAGGCACTCGTGATGAAGAAAATTTGTGAAAGCGATCGCAAAACCACTGCAACCTAACTTCTAACCTTTCTAAGCTTTCTGGATGTTTCTGTCCAATAGGCTGCATTGATTGCCTTTTCTAGAGGAGACTTATTCGGTGTGTTAGTCATCTCTAGGTAGAAAATATTCTAGCTAGAAAAAGGGGTGTAAGGGTGTAAGGGTATAGGGATGTAAGGGAAAGACTTTTTCATCTTTTCTTATGTACGCAGTTCATGACGGCTGACTTGAAAAAGGGGTGTAGGGGTGTAAGGGAAAGACTTTTTCATCTTTTCTTATGTACGCAGTTCATGACGGCTACTTAGCCTAAAACTCTACGATTCAACAATACCAATTGCTCATAACTACTTTCGGAATCTAGCACACAAAATCAACTTATTGCCAACTAATAGCATCACTAATGGCGATAACTGAAGTAATAAATTTGTCCAATGATCTACTCTAGAAATCTTATCCACTCGTCTTCTCAGTTCTATACCCTCACATTTACAAAACTTTATTTTTAATTTATTGCAATAAATTTTCAATAATCTGGTAGGATATTTCCAAAGCTTATTGATATAGATATTCAATAAGTGCAAGGGCTGACTTTAGATAACTTCAGGACATGACACGATGACCAACATGGCTGTCCAAACTCCGGAATCGATTCCTTGGTGGTCAGGGAATGCCCGGTTAAGCAATCTTTCAGGGCGGCTGTTAGACGCGCCTGTTGCACATGCAGGTTTAATTGTGGGCAGGTGCGACCACCTTATTTGAAATAGATCGGTTTCAGACCTCGCAGCCGATGGTAGTTTGTTCTTTTAAATATTAGGTATGAAAATGGCGAAAAAAATTGGTTTATTCTACGGTACTCAAACTGGTAAAACTGAATCTGTAGCAGAAATAATTCGGGATCAGTTTGGTGGTGATATAGTCACATTGCATGATATTTCCCAAGCTGACACTGCCGACTTTGATGAATATCAATATCTAATTGTGGGCTGTCCGACTTGGAATATTGGTGAAGTTCAAAGCGATTGGGAAGGCTTTTTTCCAGAACTAGATGAGATAGATTTCAATGGTAAGATGGTTGCTTATTTTGGCACTGGTGATCAGCTTGGCTATGCAGATAACTTTCAAGATGCAATTGGCATACTGGAAGAAAAGATTTCTCAACGCGGTGGTAAAACTGTAGGTTATTGGTCAACAGATGGTTACGATTTTAATGATTCTAAAGCTTTAAGAAATGGTAAGTTTGTTGGGCTAGCGATTGATGAAGATAATCAATCTGACTTAACAGATGATCGCATTAAAGCTTGGGTGAATCAGTTGCAACGAGAATTTGGTTTGTAAGATACATAGCTAATAGTTGATAGGTGACAGGCGACAGGGAATTTTAGTAACCTGTCTCCTGATATGTTTAAATCTGAAAAATGTAGGGTCTTTATGTCAGATGATCTTGATGTGCTTTGGGTTAGTTCTAGCCCTGTTTTGCAACGTTTCGATAAACCATTGCTGCAATATTTATCACAATATATAAATGTGGCTCAGTGGGAATATCGTCACGGTAAAGATGAAGGTGGTTCGATAGAAGAAGCTGTAGATTTATTGGATGAATTTTTATCAGATTGTTCTTATCCAGTACACTTAGCAGGTCATGGTGCGGGAGGTGCGATCGCTTTAATCTTCGCACGTCGCTATCCGCAAAAAGTGCGATCGCTGACCTTATTAGCCGTCGCCTCTCAACCTGCAAATACTTGGCATGTCCACTATTATCTGCAAAGACAAGTGTTGACAATGAGTCGTGAACAGGTATTAGCAAGTAGCGTTCGACATCTCTTTGGTGAGCAACCCCATAACACTACTAAGAAGTTAATGGCAGTATTAGATAGGGATTTAGAACAAACCCCACTTCTCCACTCTCTCTTCAAGTTAACTGAGTTACCTAAAGGTGGGGTTTCTATGCCCATGATGATCTGTGGTAGCAAGAATGATCCAATTGTTAATTCACCTGTATTAAAAGACTGGTTAAAAATACTGAAAACACAAGATTATCTCTGGGAATGTGCCAATGGTTATCATTTTTTCCACTATTTTTATCCGCAACAAGTTGGTGGACAAATGTTAAATTTTTGGCAACCATATCATCTGCCATCAGTTCTAGAATCTCAACTGGTTGCTCGTCATCTAAAAAATTAACAAGTATTTTATATGGGTGTAAATACACCCTATTAATTTTTTATCTAACTCTTTGATGGCGACAATTGTTTGTGCCTTGTCTGCTTGGACAATAACGATTTTATTGCTTTGGAGTAGTTGGACAACTCCCAAAAAAGGTATAGGTTTTCTATGGAAATTACATCAGATTCCCTATCATAAGTGTGAATATTTCACTAATGATTATGCCTAAAATGTACTGTACACCCTAAGAAAGCTTGTTCAGAACAAGCTCTTGGTTGTTTTGACTTTGAGCTTCAAACAGTGGCTTGTAATGCTTGCCAAAAAGGGCAAATCTGGAAATTTAGCAAGATAAGTTTCCTGTCACATTAAATATCAAACTATTCCTGATTTATTCTCATGGTTACTAACTCTGATTTTCTCTCGGAACTATGTGATTTTCTCTATCCGCGTAATCCATATCACGGACAATTTCAGGTGGAGTATATAGCTTTCAATGCACACCTCCAAGAGTTTTCTCAACGAGTTAACTATATTTGTAGTCTACAAACTGGGGGCAAGATTTCTCCAGAAGAAGCTTATAGACAAATTCATCATCTTTGGAAGCAGTTAAAGGCTGCTAAAAAATCATTGGTGAGTGGTGCAGGGGAGAATTTTGAACGCAAAGAGGTGCAAAGCGAGGCACAGAAGCACGCAGAGAATTTTGATGGGGTGTGGGAATATATAGGGGATGAGTAGGAAGGTTGACTAAAGATTATGGAATCCCCTATTGAAAGGATTAAGCTTTCCCAAACGGCTAAGGAACAACTGCTCAAACTCAAACGTAATACTAAAATTGAGCAGTGGAATATTCTTTGTCGTTGGGCTTTTTGTCGTTCTCTGGCTGAAGCCACGCCACCTTCTCCCGTTCCCATTCCCCAAGATAGTAATGTGGAAATGACTTGGCGTGTCTTTGGTGGGGACATGGCAGATATTCTTCTCCTCGTCCTCAAACAACGCTGTCACAATGATGGGTATCCGACTGATAAAGAAACTTTAGCTGCACAATTCCGCCTGCATTTACATCGTGGCATTGGTTACTTGGCAGGCGATACAAATATCAAGAAAATTGAAGATTTAATTGCGTTGGCGATTAAAGAGAGAAAGGATATTAAGTAACAGTAATTGATCACTGTTAATTAATATTATGCCTGAAACGGTAGAAATTGAGCGTCATCGAGCTGCGATCGCCCGCACGGAAATCTCTCGTCCTGTACGATTGGCTATAGAATGGGCAATTCTCAACCAGGACACCAGTTTTTTTGATTACGGTTGTGGCTATGGTGGGGATGTCCAGCGTGTAGCTAACCTCGGCTACAGTAGTTTAGGTTGGGATCCTTACTACTATCCCAATGAATCAATTACCCCCGCCGATGTGGTGAATTTGGGTTATGTCCTCAATGTGATTGAAGATATTACCGAACGTCGTCAAAGTCTCATCCAAGCCTGGGAACTCACCCGCAAAGTTTTAATTGTCGCGGCGCAAGTCTTAATTAATGCTCCCAGTAAGGCACAATTAGCTTACAGTGATGGTATCGTCACCCGTCGTAATACCTTTCAAAAATATTACGAACAAGAAGAACTGAAAAAATATATTGATGAAGTCCTAAATGTAGATGCTGTCCCAGTCGCCTTGGGTGTCTACTTTGTGTTTCGAGATGAAGCCGAAAAAGAAAGCTTTAAAGCTATCCGCTTCTTTTCTCGTACCTCAACACCGCGAGTTCGTATTCCTGTTAAGCGGTTTGAAGATTATCAAGAACAACTCCAACCTTTAATGGAGTTTTTCACCAAACGCGGAAGATTACCCGTAAAAGGTGAGTTAGCCACAGAACAGGAATTATTGACAGAATTTGGTAATTTCCGCCGCGCCTTTAATGTAATTTTACAAGCTACCGATGAAGCTGAATGGGATGCGATCGCCTATCGTCGCTCATTAGATATTCAAGTGTATCTTGCCCTCACCCACTTTGATCAGCGTCCCCAATTTTCCCAGTTAGCACCAGAAATGCGTCACGACATCAAAGCCTTTTTCGGTAGCTATGAGGAAGCTTGTGAAGTCGCTGACCAAAAATTATTTAGTCTCGGTAGACCAGGGATTGTCAAAACCGCCTGTGATAAAAGTAAAATTGGCAAACACACGCGCGGCGCACTTTACGTCCATGTTTCCGCTTTAGCATCTCTTGATCCTCTGTTACGCATCTATGAAAGCTGTGCTAGTCGTACCATTGGCCGTGTAGATGAGGCTACGTTAATCAAATATTACATCGACCAACCGCAAATTTCCTACTTGTTTTACCCAGAATTCGACGCAGACCCCCACCCAGCCTTGTCAGCAAGCATCACTATTGACTTAAAAACTCTGTACATTACCCATCGTGACTACAGTAACAGAGCAAATCCTCCCGTTTTGCATCGGAAAGAAACCTTTGTCACACCTAGTTATCCTCTCTATGAACAATTTGCCCAACTTACCAAGCAGGAAGAGGAATTAGGGCTACTAAAACAAAAAAGTGAGATTGGTACACGAGAAGGTTGGCAAAAATGCCTAGCTGCACACGGTGTAGAAATTAGGGATCATCAAGTTTATCCATGCGTGTAAGAGGTTTGATATTAATTCAATCCCAAAGTTGACCTAATGCGGCTAGTTGTTCGCGGTATTCAATGCGAATTTCCCAATCTTCAGGCCAAGCTGACATCCCTAGATAAGCCCCAGCAAAAGCACCAGTCAAACATGCAATTGAATCGGAATCACCTGCTGTGACCGCTGCACGGCGCAGTGCAGCTAATGGTTGTTCGGGAAACAGCAAAAAGCATAAAAGTCCTGTAGCTAATGCTTCTTCGGCTATCCAGCCCTCTCCTGTGGCTAAACATGGGTCAGCATCGCGGTCAGGGTTGGCTAATGCGGTGTTGAGTTTGTCTAATACAGCGAAACATTCATCCCATCCACGACTAATAAATTCTTCTGGGGTGTTGGTGTAGGGTTGTTGCCACAGTTCACCCAAACAATCAGCATGATAGACTGAGCGTTGACTTAAAGCGTAGTCATAAAGTTGAGTAGGTAAGTCTTGAGGTTTACATCCTTGAATTAGAAGTGCGATCGCCGTTGCGGTTAAATCTGAAGCAGCCAAGGCGGTAGGATGACCGTGGGTGAGTGCAGCTTGAAATTGAGCAACAGCAGCTCGCCTTTTTGCATCTAATTTCAATAACCCTACAGGTGCAACCCGCATATTTGCACCACAACCCTTAGAATTTTTTCTGGTGGCTTGTTGCCAAGGTATTCCTGTTTCTAACTCTTGGCAAGAACGTAAACAAGTTAAACCAGGAGCGCGGTTATTATCGGGACTGTGCAACCATTTAATAAATGCGTGTCTGAGCGTTACTTCTAAATCAGATACATTTAAATCTGTTTCAGCCTTAACTAATGCCTGACCTACCGCTAGTGTCATCTGGGTATCATCAGTCACCAGTGCTGGGTTGCCTGAAATTTCTTGTGGCCCATGAGGTGGAAAGCGACGGCAAATTTCCTCCACAGTTAAAAACTCCGTAGCTGCACCCAAGGCATCGCCAAAAGCTAGACCGAACAAACATCCAGAGGCACGGCGCATCATAAAATTCAAAATGAAAGAAATTCAACACTACGTAGAATGACTAGTAAATATCAAACCATATAAAGAACAGTATAAAAGCTCAAATCATTTTTCCCCTTACTCCCTGCCGTCTGCCTTTCCCAAATATTGCCCGTTGATCCTCAGTCATACGGAGGTTTTTTCCTCCTCAAGACGGCAAACACCACTTTAGCATTACGGTTCACCCTAATTACTCAAGGTATTAATTCTCATAAATTAGACAGAGTGAAAGCAGTTTAATCAATGAACCAACTAGAAACATACTTTAAAATTAACCGATCCATCCATTGTTCGGGAAACCACCCTTCATGGACTGGCTACACAAGCTCAGTATATATATCAGCGTAACTTGGGTTTGTAACTCCAAGACAACCAAAACAAAGGTTATCAATGCTGAACTAACTGCTTTTTCACCTAGTTGGTTCAAAGATTAAGTCCCCTATATTCTCATTCATTCATTTGTAGTTATACGGAGCCAGCACCTAAAATGGCAAAAGTAGTTGGAATTGACTTAGGTACAACTAACTCCTGCGTCGCAGTAATGGAAGGTGGTACACCCACGGTTATTGCTAACGCTGAAGGGTTTCGCACCACCCCCTCAGTAGTAGCGTTTGCTAAAAATGGCGACACTTTGGTAGGACAAATCGCCAAACGCCAAGCGGTGATGAACCCAGAAAACACTTTCTACTCAGTGAAGCGTTTTATTGGTCGTCGCTTTGATGAAGTGACCAACGAAGCCACAGAGGTTTCTTACAAAGTCATCAGCAGTGGTGGTAATGTCAAGCTAGATTCCTCTGGTAAACAATTTGCACCAGAAGAGATTTCTGCCAAGGTTCTCCGCAAACTAGTAGAAGACGCTAGCAAATATCTGGGCGAAACCGTTACCCAAGCTGTAATCACTGTTCCCGCCTACTTCAACGACTCCCAACGCCAAGCCACCAAAGACGCTGGTAAAATTGCCGGCATTGAAGTTCTGCGGATTATCAACGAGCCTACAGCAGCTTCTCTAGCTTACGGTTTCGACAGAAAGAGCAACGAAACCATTTTGGTATTTGACTTAGGTGGTGGTACATTCGACGTATCCGTCCTCGAAGTAGGCGATGGCGTATTTGAAGTATTAGCTACTTCTGGTGATACCCACCTTGGTGGTGACGACTTCGATAAAAAAATCGTTGATTACTTAGCTGAACAGTTCAGAAAAGACGAAGGTATCGACCTCCGCAAAGACAAACAAGCCCTGCAACGTTTAACTGAAGCAGCAGAAAAAGCTAAGATTGAGCTTTCTAGCGTTACTCAAGCAGAAATTAACCTCCCATTTATCACCGCTACCCAGGATGGCCCCAAACACCTGGATATGACGCTGACTCGCGCCAAGTTTGAAGAACTCTGCTCAGACTTAATCGACCGTTCTCGCATTCCTGTAGAAAATGCGCTACGTGATGCTAAGTTAAGCAAAAATGACATTGATGAAGTTGTGCTAGTAGGTGGTTCTACCCGTATCCCTGCTGTACAACAACTGGTGAAGAATTTATTGGGCAAAGACCCCAACCAAAGCGTTAACCCTGATGAAGTAGTAGCTGTTGGTGCAGCAATTCAAGCAGGTGTGTTGGGCGGTGAAGTTACAGGTATCTTGTTGTTAGACGTAACACCATTGTCCTTGGGTGTAGAAACCTTGGGTGGTGTGATGACCAAGATTATCCCCCGCAACACCACAATTCCCACCAAGAAATCCGAAGTCTTCTCTACAGCCGTGGATGGTCAAACCAACGTAGAAATCCACGTCCTCCAAGGTGAGAGAGAATTTGCCAACGATAACAAGAGTTTGGGAACTTTCCGCCTCGATGGCATTCCCCCCGCACCCCGTGGCGTACCTCAAATTGAAGTTACCTTCGATATCGACGCTAACGGTATTCTCAACGTCACCGCTAAGGACAAAGGTACTGGTAAGGAACAATCCATCAGTATCACTGGTGCTTCCACCTTAGATAAGAACGACGTTGACCGCATGGTGAGAGAAGCTGAACAAAACGCTTCTTCTGATAAAGAACGGCGTGAGAAGATTGAACGCAAGAACCAAGCTGATTCCTTAGCATACCAAGCAGAAAAACAACTGCAAGAACTAGGTGATAAAGTTCCTGAGGCTGATAAGACCAAAGTTGAAGGTTTGGTGAAAGACCTGCGCGAAGCTGTGGCTAAGGAAGATGATGAGCAAATTAAGAAGCTGACACCAGAATTGCAGCAAGCATTGTTTGCAGTTGGCAGCAACATTTATCAACAAGCTGGTGGTGCTGCTCCCGGTGCTGCTCCTGGTGATGGCGGTGCTACTCCTCCTTCTGATGGCGGTGATGATGTAATTGATGCTGATTTCACTGAAAGTAAGTAAGTGGAGAATAGAGAGTAGGGAGTAGTTTAGTATCAAAATAAAAAACCCAGTTTCTTCGAGAAACTGGGTTTTTTTCTATTTAACGTCAGGTGATTTCGACAGATGATAATAACCCAATATTGTACAAATGATGAATCTATTGAAAGAGCGAATTTATCTGACAGATGATAGTGATAAAACCTCTACCTAGAGAACGATATAACTGATGAGCTAGATCAAGTAAAAATAGGATGCTAAATATAATGCAGATTGTATTCTATGAAACTGAATTATGTTGCTAAAAAGCTCTCAAGCTTAGGAATTTGGATAGCTACAAGCTTATCCCTGTTGTGTCACTTTAGGCAGAGGAAAAATAGAATTCAGGGTGAGCCAGGAAGGTTAAAATTGGAGAAGTGAGCCTATAAACGATGGCTTGAAGCTTAGAAAAACCCTCATACAGTTGAGGAATA